>Ga0114998_10000049_pt1 | contig 63608 bp, 56 predicted proteins | sample ArcticOcean_MG_C_5_FD_87044 | JGI IMG/M metagenome (GOLD analysis project Ga0114998, IMG submission 87044) | Marine microbial communities from western Arctic Ocean - ArcticOcean_MG_CB4_138 | ecosystem: Environmental > Aquatic > Marine > Oceanic | place: Arctic Ocean: Canada Basin | collected... | reverse complement strand
GTATCTGTATATAAATATGATGGCGCTTCGTGGTCTGCTTTGGCTACGTCGGCAACAATAATGGAGTCCATTGATTTATCGGGTCAACTCCCGTCGGTGGAAAAATTTAGAGGTAAGTCGGTTTCATTAAATAATGACGGGTATCGCCTTGCTATAGGCGTTCCAGGAGCAACTGCAACCACCGCTCTATCTGGGGCGGCGGACGTTGGTCAACATCTGGGTCTTGTAACAATACACGAATATACTCCACCATTAGATTTTGAATGGGTTATGGACATGTCAGGAAGTGATTTTACTGGACTCTTGGTAAATGGGTGTGCCGGACAGTCGTTATCATTTAATGAAAACGGTTCTAAATTAGCTGTCGGTATACCTGGCACGGACGACGTTACAGGTAAAGTAAATATATATACTTGGGGTGCAAACAATGATATGTCGTCGGTTACCTTACCTCCTCCCGCTAATGTGGATAATTCTTGGGCAGTAGGTTGGTGCGTTGACTTAAATAGTCAAGGGGACAAAGTTGCTATAGCCGTACGTTCAAGGGGAGGGTCTGGCACTGATTCTTCAGGTATAGTACTCGTGTATTCACTAGTAGATGGAATATGGGTAGAAACAGGAGGTCCTATTTATACCCAGGACGTGGGGACTTCATTAAATTCGGTTAGCTCTATTTCATTGAGTGACGACGGCACACTCCTAGCAATTGGTTATCCGTATGCAGGTGGTGGTGGGAATCTTAATTTCACGGGAGGCGAAGTTAAGGTATATAAATGGTACAATGATGATTGGATACTGTATGGCGAGTCTTTAAACTTGGGCGCCTCCGACGCCTCCGCTGCCTTTGGAACATCTGTTTCTTTAAATAGTAATGCCAGTGTGGATAATGGTGTTCCCCGGCTCGCTGTTGGGGCGCCAGGTTTTAATAATGGTAAGGGTAGAGTACTTGTATACAAATATGAATCTTCTGCGTGGGTTGAAAATGCAGAAGTATTAGGTGGGATGGCGCATGATGGTTTTGGTGACGGCGCGGGAACTGAAGTTTCACTGTCAAGTGATGGTCTTACTATGGCAGTTGGTTTCCCCCGATATGGTGGAATTGGAACTCCGTTAACGGGAAAGGTTGAAATATGGCAGTCTTCAGGAGTATCATGGACAAAGAAAGGGAACCGAATAGTGGGTCCTACAAATAATTGTCTTGCAGGATTTTCATTAGAATTAGATAAAACAGGGGATAAAGTTGTTATAGGCATGCCAAATTATATGACTGATACCAATCTTAATTCTGGTGGAATACTGATATACGGTTATGAAAATAATAACTGGGTTAAAATGACTGGTGGGCAGCAACAAGGTGAATATTACGGTCGCTCTGGGTGGGATGTTTCAATTGCAGGGGCAGGCACCAAAGTTGCTTCGGGTTTAAAATTCGCGTCACTACTGCCATATAAAGCTAACTCTGGTGGGATAAACATATATTCACTTAATGGAACTGGAGGCGGATGGGCACAGTTAGGAAACGCAATTCGAAATACAGTTCTATATGGTTTTTCTCACCCCAATTTCGGATGGTCAGTTTCAATGAACGGTGATGGAAACCGTATTGGTATAGGAATACCTCAATCTGGTAAAGCAGCAACATATCAGTACGCCAATAACGAATGGACTATTCTTAATCCCGTCTCGGATACAGGTCTAGACGACGTAAAGTGGCTTGGACCTGGTGAAAATTACGGTAAGTTTGGATGGTCAGTTTCATTGAATAATGAGGGAGATATATTAGCAGTAGGTGCTCCAGAAGCGACATCAGCCACAGGGGTCAATATATCCACTCAGAGCGGGAATTTAAGTGGGGGTGCAACCTTAGTTTATACATATCCCAATACTGGACACCCTGCAATTTTTGGACCGATTGTGTCGACTACAGGCGATAAGTTCGGTTGGTCCGTTTCATTAAATGCGATAGGGGATAAACTCGCGGTTGGATATCCTTCTAAAAATATACCAGACACTGATTCGTCTGGTCTTCCCATACCCAAAAATCTATCAGGCGGAGTCAGTGTATTTCAAAACGAAAACGGGACATGGAATACAACCACCGCAAACGATAATATGACTAGTTATATTACTAATGACCTTATTGGTCATGCTGTTTCCTTAAATAACGCAGGGGATATAGTAGCTGTTGGTATCCCACATATTTCTGATAAACAAGGTTATGTAAGAGTTTATAAATTTTGGAATAAAGTAATACCGTCTAATTATGTTCCCGATACAATGGCATATAAAAAACGTATAGCAGATCCTAATAAAAATATTTATAATTTTACGAAAAATCTACCTGAAAATTTCTTTGTTCCTAATCTTGAAGTAGAATATATATATTTAGATAATGTCGAACGTAAAAAATTTGCAATAGAAAATTTGAGTCAGACTTTTACATTTAACAAAAAACTAACGTTCAATAATATAACTGGTAAGCAAAAATTATATATTAATGAATTTCATCCAGTAAAATCACTATATATAGTTAGTAAAAGGGATGATTTAAGTGAAACAAATGAGTGGAGTAATTTTTCTAATAATGACTATGAAAATCAAGATATTAAAAATCTTCAAAATTATTTTACTGCATTGGCTCATAAGGAATCTTTAAATCATGGAGATGGTAATAACGATTTTATAAAAAATTTAGGATCCTTCATTAAAACGAAAAATCCCTTTAATTGTATTGTTCAGGACGGACGCCTGACTAATATATCAGGTGATATATTAAAATTAAAGGGATTGGATTTTCTTACGTCTAAACCAAAACTTTCTCTCTCAAATAAATCAGGAGTACGCTACGATATAGCATACGACTTGTTATTGAAATATTTATTAATTTTAAATGGGGGTGAAAATTATATTAAGAATCCGAGAATAATAGATTCTAATAATCGAATTATACATTCTAATGTACGTTTAAATAATGGTATAGTGCAATCCGTAGAAATTAAGGAAGACGTCGTATACAACGACTATACTGAATTACAGGTAGAATCACAACTTTATTGCGACGATATAACACTTACTAATGGTGGTAATAAGTATACAACACTGCCTAATATCTTTATTAAGGATGGAGAAATATTAAAAAAAATTAATTACAAAGGTTCGATTAAAAATGGTAGAATCAGTGATTGTTCCTTATTAGATAAATGCATTGTAACACAGCGAGGTGAACTATATGTTGGTGGGACTTTAAAAGATATTACGTTTATTCCAAACCGCGACATTCCGCCTAATCTAAGTATTAAGTTTTATGATCCTTACAATAAAATTGTAGAACCATCACTATCATTGATTGGTAACGCATTTAAAATTATAAGTCCTGGGTGCGGTTTATCCCAACACACAGAAGTATGTGTTGGGAAAATAATTTCACAAATTCATTTTCCAAAATCACTAAAATTAAAAGAAAATATATTTGATTATGAAATAGTCCCTGTATTTTATCCATTAAAAAGTAAAAATATAAAAAATGAAATGAAAAATACAAAAAAACCTATATTGGAAATTGATTATAAACCTATTAATAAATATGATTTGGAATATAAATTAGTTTTTAGTGAAACATATCAGATTACTAAAACCGCTTTAACGTTTAACAATAGCATTAATAACAAATGTTTAGGAATAAGTGTTGACATTAATAAGGCTCCCATGGATTTATATAGCAGAGAGATATTTTTAACATTTTATACAACTTTTGGACCAACTATAATAAATTTAGGTACTATCTCTAATATTGATGTTCTTTCTGTCCGGATAATGCATAATTTAAAATATGATGTTACTAATCATTTTAATACTTTGGATATTAAATCAATACATTGTGGGTCAACATTAAATAAATATATTACTATTGGTGCAAAAAAAACTTTTAAACAGAGTAATATAAAAGAACTCGACGTACTAACTCTCTTTTTTAATGAAAAAGAAATTTCAACAGTTACTATCAAAGAGTTTAAAAGTATACTGATTGGTGTAGATAATTCTGACCCTAATTTTAATGATATAAAATGTTATAATAATACTTTACTTTTTGGTAATTTTACTCCTGAAATGTACGGTTTAGAATTCGGTAAAAGTATATCAAAAATAGAATTTAATAATATTGATAACATAGACGATATCACTCTTTCAAATAATAATGGATTCTCTGTAAAATTAGATACATTGCATACTAAAATAACGAAGACCGATGAATGCAGACCAATTGAGAATATAGAATATGATTTTGGTGGCAATAAGCGCCCTTTACATGAGTATGTTTCTTACGAAATTATAAATGGCCTTTTAGCAAGTATGGAATTTAATAAAAACTATTATTTATCGGATTATATTTGGGAAGGTTATTCAAAGTCGCCAATCTTTATATTAAAAAATACTAATCAGCGAGACAGGCGCCTGCAATTACGGGATAAATTACATCCGAATATGTCAATGATTTTGGAAGACGCTATTGACCATAATTTTCAGGATGCTTTACTCGAAGGGATAATTGATAATGGTGGAAGAGACTTTAAAGGTAAAGTAATAGATAATAATTCCGGTTTTAATGGTAACATAGAATTAAATAAAATCACAAATACTGAATATGATATTAAATTTTCAAATTTGGGATATAATTATGAAGATGGTTTGATATGCACCCTAATAAGTTATCAATTAATTAATAATGAATTACGCGATTTAAATATATTAGGACAATATGATGTTAAAATAAATTCAATCGGTCAGATTGATGGTAATAATCAGGTTTTATGGAAAAATAACAAACCTATATCTAAAATCCAAATTATATGGGATAAAAATGTTAACCAATACCCCCATATAGTTTACAACCCCCTTCACAACGCAAACACCCAATATAAATTAATTTTAGGTAATATACCAAGTAGTAATATAATAATCATAAATAAAGGTTATGGTTTTAGTAAAGAGTGTCCCGAATTAAGGTATAAAAATAACACATCTGAAACTTTATTTAATACTGATTTTAATTATTCCACCAATATAAAAAATGGTAGTATTCAAAATATTTCGATGGATATTTACCAAATAAACGACTTTAAAGTACCTTTAGTGGGATATACTATAAATAATAATAATCTGACTATTAAAAAAATTGATTATTTCCTCGAACCTCCTCGACAACTTACCGGTTTTAAAATTTTAGATAAAGGTTATAACCTTAATAATGATAGTAGAGTATATAATGGTTTTATAACTAAATTACCCTCAATTAATCCCATAAATACTCAACAAGCATTTTTTACATTCGATAATTGCCATATCGATCTCGATATTAAGGGGGATAAATTAGAATTTAGAGATGAACATAAATTTTTAATTACAAATAATAACTATAATGCTGCATTATTAGAATATGCAAATATTAAGATAGATAATAAAATTAAAAATAATATTGCGAGCAAAATACAATATATCCCAGGTGTTGCGGAAATCAAAGTAATCGATAAAAATACTAATATAACTACGGTAGAATTATTGAACCCAATGCCTATATTTACGCAACATAGTGAAGCATTTTTCTCAACAAGTATTGATGATATTAAAATTATCTACCCTGGGAATGAATTGGATGATCGATGTGATTTATATAAACTTATTTTAAAGAATGCTAATAATGAAATAATTGATTTAAATAATAATACTATATCAGTTGAATTTGAAGGGCGTAATACTACAATAAGGGAAAATCATGTTAATATCGATATCGTAAAAGATGGCGGTGGATGCAGTGCTTTAATGGACCCTCTTTTTGTAAAAAGTGGTGGTGCCGAATTATTATCAATAATGGCAATTAATGAAAGTAAAATTGAAAATGGTTTATCTGAATACGGCGCTAATGAATTAAATTTAAATATTGATAATTTAGATAATAATTCCGAATTACGTCATTTGGCGCAAAATATTTATGGTTGGCAAAGTATAGACCAATCTTATTTAATATCTCATAAAGATACGATTGAACTAGATAGTATACGAAAGTTTGCAGACACCTGGAAATATAGGGACCCATCAAATATCCCTATTTTAAATAAAGATAACTACAATTTTTATAATTCCAGTAATTCAATAAAGAGTCTGGGCTTAAGTATTGATTTTAAAGAACGAGAACCTCCCAGAGACGCAGATTATTACAGATATTTAGAAAAATATTTTACAATGAAAAATGCTGTAGATAGTAACATACTATTATATAGTTTTTGTTTGGATAATAATCGATTGCAACCAAACGGTAACATAAATCTAAGTAGTTTAAATAACCTATGCCTAGATTTAGAATTAAAAAATCCTGAAAAGGATACTAAAGGAAAGGAAACCTATAAATATAATGTTTCCGTCTTTTTGAAATACTACAATATTATTGATTACGTTAATGGAGCAGGGTCTCTAAAATATGGTAACTGAATAATTATACGGATGGTTCTTGTGGGTGGACGTATTGTCATCGACCGTAAAGACAATACAGTGAAGGTGTTGGACTAATGTAATAAAAATATTATATAAAATTATAATATATAATGTTTTGCAGTAATATATGTTTATTGGCTATGATATTTATTATTACAAAAATAATAATACTTTTTACTATAACTCTTCCATATAATAATTCCCAAAAAGAATTAAATAATTCTCTGGATCAAAAACAGAAAGAAACCTATAAAAAAATTATTAGCGAGCGCCGGCGCATATATATAATGGGGTATCTTATTGGAATAACGTTATCCATAGCAGTAATTTTAGTAAATGTATTTGTACTTAAGCAAAATAAAAGCAGTGCCGTATGTTTAGCAGTTGTAATATCAAGTATAACCACTTATTTTTTTTATATATTATATCCCAAGTCTAAATATATGATACAAGTTCTTGAAACAAAAGAACAAATTAATAATTGGTTAAGTATATATAAATCGATGCAATTTAAATTCCACTTCAGTTTTTTATTAGGTATTATATCCACTACATTAATTCATTATTCATTTTGTTAAAAATATACATTGAAATTATACTCTGCTTAAATTTAAATTTTTAAATTTTTATATCTCTAATATTTAGTTATGACGGGAGGACAATTACAACTAAATTCTTATAAAGGTAATAGAAGTTTCTTGAATAAGGGTGCCCCATTAAATAGTTTTTTTAAAAAAGTGTATTATCAATATAATAATTATGCCAAAATTTTATATACTATCGATTTGAAACAAAATGTTAACAATATAAGGGAAAATTTCAACACAAAAAGTAAGTATAAAGTTAAGGTTCCAAAAAATGGCGATTTAATTAAAGAATTATATCTTCAGGTTAAATTACCAACAATTAACGGTATATCCTCAAGTTATTCGAATATTAAATGGGTCAAAGATATTCAATTTAAACTTATAAATAATATCAAGTTTAAAATTGGAGGTCAAACTATTCAAGAATTTGATTCTGACGCCTTATACTTTTATTACACTTTATTACTTCAAAAAGAAAGGAAAGGTTTGTTTGCATATATTTCTAATCAAAATTATATAGACAGTAGTAATTCCAGTAAAAAATATTTATCAGAAACTCAACTGACAATCCCAATACCAGTTTGGTTTGCAGATATACCATTTCCAATAGTTTGTTTAGAATATATGGATTTAGAAATTGAAGTGGAATTAAATTCGATATATGATTTGCTGTTAGTTAGGAATGATAACCCCCATCCCATTTTCCCAACGACATTAGTAAATATAAACCGTGATCCGTGGAGAAGACTTGCTGAAAATGAACACGAAACTAACGGTTTGGTTGCTAAAAATTTTAAATTATATCCTGAACTGAAAACTAATTATATATTTTTAGAAAATAAAGAATTAATAAACTACTTTACATATGAAAATAAATTTCTTATAGAAATTTATAGAAAAACATACTTAGACAATATAAAAACAGCAAAAGGTTACTCATCAGTGGATAAAATATTAAAATATAAATATGAAACTATAGGATGCACGCGTGATGTAATAATTGCTATAAGACAAAAATCTAGTACTGATAAATTCAATCAACATTTCAATTTTACTAATTTAGATGATATAGAAAAACCTAATTATAATATATATCAAAATTATTTATTAAAAACTACTATAAATCAGTTCACAAACGATACTTCGCAAAATAATTTATTAACATATTTAGAAGATTTTATAATAGATATAAAAAACACTGAAAAAGACATATCGGGGGGTAAATATCCTGATCTTAAAAGTGGTAATAATAATACAAATCATAATAAAACAATCGTATTACACTATGACGAGGCTTTTAGAAGTGCGGATATTTTAACTTTACGAGAACAATGGGATTTTAGACGTTTAGATGTATCCGAAAATACAATACCTATAATTAATAATAACTTTAAAAAAGATATTATTGAAGAAATGCAAGTTAAGTTTAATAATATAGAAAGAATCGAATTCAAAGATAAAAGTTATTTCCAGGAATTGGAATTTTATAAAAATTATCCTTCGAGTAATAATAATTCCATATATGTCATTAATTTTTCACTTTTTCCCGATAAACCAAAACCCTCAGGGCAGTGTAATTTTAGTCATATCCAAAAAGTTCATATTGATTTAAAATTAAATTTGAAAGACAAGGAGGATTACGAATTATTAGTCTATAACAGATATTATAATATTTTGGAATTAGCAGCCGGTTCTGCCAAATTAATATATTTTAAATAGTTACTTTTAGTAAAATAATAAAATATTGTATATATATATATAATATGGAGATTATGAAGTATTTAGTTGAGTTTCTTGGAACCTTTATTTTTTTATCTGTTATTTTAACACAGGGTAAACCAATTCCCATTGCTGTAGCATTATTAGCAGTTATTTATTTCGGCGGCGCTATTAGCGGAGGACACTTTAATCCAGCTGTATCCGTCATGATGTTTTTCAAGAAAGCGCTACCAGCGATTGATATTCCTTTCTACATCATTGCTCAATTACTTGGTGGACTTTTAGCATTACAATTCTTTAATTTCACATCTGCCCCAATCGTGGTACCGCCGATTACTGTTTAAACTTCCGCACTAAACATATATTTTTTTAATTTAAATAAATATATATTATAATAGATTTATTAATGACAGGGTCCCTTTTACAATTAGTGGCAGTAGGAAACGAAGATTACTTTTTTATTGGCAACCCTCAAATATCTTTTTTTAAAAGAGTGTACCTAAAACATACTAATTTTTCGATAGAGCGAACAGAAATATATAACGATGGTCGTCAACAATTCAAAGATGCTAAAACATATATATTTAATATTAATTCTGAATACGGTGATTTACTTTATTATAGTGTTTTTCATATTAAACTACCTGAAATATACGCAGATACTAATTATCAGTTCCGGTGGATAGAAAATTTAGGGAATAATATTATAGAAGAATGTTCTATTTTTATAAATGATATATTGGTTGAAAAAATAGAGAGTCCATTCCTGCATTTAAATAATTCTCTCCATCTTAATACCAATTCAAAAAATATTTATAATAAACTAACAAAAAATGTACCTGACGTCCACAATCCATCTTGTGATGGGGAATATCCATATTCAAGTACAAATAAAAATTATATAACGGAACCAGACAAATATCACCTTTTAAATAAGCATTACTCTGAATTGCCGTCTATAGACGCACAGACTTTATACATACCTTTACCATTTTTTTTTAATAGGATTAAAGAGTTTTTTATACCTATGGTATTATTAAGAAAATCCAATATTAAAATAGTCGTAAAATTACGTTCACTACATGAATTATATACAATTGGATATCCGCGTTCGATTACAACAGGAGGGATCAAGGAATATTATTTACACCAGAGTTTTTCACAAAAATCTACTAAAAGTATATATGACTTTGTCAAAGATAGTAGAAGTTTTTTAGACTGTGATATTAAACTTTATAATCATATTATATTTTTGGAGGCACCAGAAAGAAATCTTTTATCAAAAAATACCCTGACCAATTTAATTACAATACCTAAAAAATATTCTTTTGGCGGTTGCCATGGAACTAAATTAATTGCCCTTAAAAACAAAGATTTAATAGATAAAATATATATAATTCCAAGACGGGATGACGTTAAAGAGAGGAATCAATGGATGAATAACTCTATATATGACTACAACGCATTTAATATGCATGAACATTTCAATGTGACAGATAAGAGTAAATTAGTTAATTATTGGTACTACCGCCACCCGCAAGAAATACCTGAAATAACAAAAAATAATATAGATTATTTTAAAGACCCATATATTATTAAACGATTATCTGTAAAGTTAAATGGTAACATATTTGACGAAATAGTAGAGCCAGTGTTTTTATATAATGCCAATAAGTTTGAGTCCTTTGCTAATAATTATTTACGCGACATAATTATTTATAAGTTTTCAGAATTTCCATTAGAATATCAACCTTCGGGTCATTTTAATCTTAATAGTGTTACCAAATTTGAATTAGAGTTGGAATTTAAAGATACCACAAAAGATATTAAAAAATATAATTTTGACGTAGATATAATTTTAATGACATATAAAAATATAATTTTTGGCAAAGATACCGTGTCTATTGTTTAACCGTATAAATTTGATTTAATATATGGTTAATGTATATATAAAAAGGATAAATTGATATTGAAACTATGGAAGTATTGGGTCATAATGGTAGTTGGAAAAAGGCAACCGGTATATTTACGTTGAATGAAAATTATTTCATTAATAACGGTGCGGTGTTTACTAATAAAAATAATTATCACTTATATCGTCGTACTAATGGTAAATGGATAATTGCCCGAACAGAAGATATGATGAAAGGGGCGTCAAGAGGGTGTATTGCGAGTATCGGTGCCGCAGAAACACCCATTAATTTAACTTGGAAAACACGACGAGGGCAAGACGACGAGCTAATAAAAGTGCGCAAGACCTAAAATTATTAGTTATTACGATTGATTTAAAATAACACAAATATTAATATGTAAGTCGACGTTTAAATGTTCAATGGTGTAAAAGGTTAATGGTCTTAGGATTATAATTATAAAACATTATTCCCAAATAATATAAAAATAATATAGCATGCGGATCATATGTATCTAAATCATTATCGTTTCTAAATTTTAAAATTAGCATACTACCTAAAATAAATAAATATTGCGCTATAAGCATCCTATTAATTCTATATAAAATGGTTTTCATTATATATAAAATTTAAATAATTTAATATCCTATAACTCGGCGCTGTCTTTTTTTGTAACATTTTTTAACTCACTTTCTACACAGGCATTAATATCTTCACGGGAGTCTTTTTTAGATAACGTAGATTTTGTTGCCTCCTCAGTAAAACCTTCATATGCCGAGGTTATACTATTAACCGCAAAATTACAATAGGCACTTGTAACATTAATTAATTTGGAAAAAACTTTTCCGATTTGTTTACCAACTTCTTTAGATTTATCATCGCTCATTTTATTATAATATAACATATTATTTATATTATAAATATTATAAAGAATTATGTATATATATGTTATATAAATGTTAAACTCTATTAAACTTATTGAATTAACGAGTAATCCTGCGATGTTATTTGTGAGTAGTATATTCTTAATGGAAACAATGTTGTTATTAGCGGCTTTATTTACACATATTTATAAACAGCATCCGCCGAAAACAGTAACAATTATACGAGGTGTGCCTGGTGCAGGTAAGAAATATTTAATTTCACAATTAGAACGGGATAATGATGATATCTTTGCTATTTGTGATAAAAATCAATACTTTACTCTAAATGGAGAATATAATTTTAAAGGCAGTGAATTATCTAAGGCCAATCAATCAAGTAGAATAAAATTATTGAATTCAATTTCGAACGGAATAAATACTATATATGTTATTAATTATTTTGATGAATTATGGATGTACCAAGAATATTTACAAATTGCTAAGATGCATAATTATAAAACAGATATATTAGAAATACCTTGCCCCGATATGGACCATTTGAGTTATTTCAATAAAAGATCTTCTCATAAAACACCATATTCTAAATCTAAAAGTTGTTACGCTAATTGGGAAAAAGACGACAGAGCAATATACTATGAACCTTATATAAAAGGTTTCCCAGGAGATAGTCTTCCAAAAACAAAACCGGTTAATCTTAATAAACAATTAGACGATTATAAAACAGATCCAAGTGTGGAAGTACCCAGTAATACATTTAATTTTATGCCATTAATAAAATATGGTGAAATTATAGATTTTATGTCCCAGTTCTTCCATACTAAAATATTTAAACGAGAAGTAAACATGAATGCTAAATTGAAAAAAAATATTAAATATGATTTAAAGGAGCACGCTCCATTTAAACTTTAAAATTCGTATAAAACTTTAACCGTTGTTTTCGTAATTCATCTCTTGTAAGAGTTTGCAAATCACTATTGTCATCGGGTTCGCAAGTATCTATAGAATTTATTTCTTGTTGATTGACTATAGTTTCTTTATTTTCTGGTAAAGGCGGGGGAAGTTCGATTGGTATATCAAATTCAACTTCCAAATCAGTATTATTTATAAGACAAATATTATATGGTTCTAATTCTTTGACTTTTAATGCAATTGACCCCACTGTAATGCATTGGTCTACTTGTAGAAATTTAAAATTTTTATCAATACCTTTTTCTAAAAATCCTTTAATATCTGCTTTATTAAAAATATCTTTATTTTCAATTTTAAAAATTACTTTTGTTGCCTGAGGTGGTAAAAATACATCAATATTTAAATAATATTCTCCGGTAAAGTCGATGAATAATTTATCAAATAATTTATTTGATAAAATTATAGTTCCCTTTGGTGCTGTGAATTCCAAACAATTAACATATTCTGTTATTTGAGTTTTAAATATTTCATGAGTAAAATCGATCTTAAATATACAACCGTCCGCATTGTCTAATATAATTTCTTTAAATTTATTTAATACGGATGGACAAATCAGACAATTATGAGAATTGCTAATATTTATATCATTAATTATAAACGATTCTGGTAAAATTTTAAGGGACATTATTGAATTAATATATATTTAATTACTTTAATATATCAAATTTTTATTTATACAATTATGTCAATTCTGGTATGTTTGAGTTTTTTTGCGGCACATATCTCTAATTGCGTAATTGTTTTACGAAAGTTTGAAGGCGCCAAGTCTCTTTTTCTGGTTATTTGTAAAATGCAGTTATAAGCGTTAGAGTTAATTACAATATGTTTAGGAACTCCCCTTGTACGTGCTTTTTGAATAAAAAGACTTACTAAATCATCCAAATATTTTTCCTGTTCTTCTTTGGAAATAAGAGTGTAAAACTCCTTAAATATATCCTTATCAATAATCTCCTTAAAACTTTCCCATAAATATTCAGATTGTAACTGTTGTCTCCCCTCAAAGATTTTTCTTTTTGTTTTTGGGCGGCGGCGTGTATTAGTAGACATTATATATATATGTGTATTATTAACTTTAATTAAAGATAACATTTAAATTTCCAGAGAATATTTAAATAATTACACTATTTAAGCAAATGGTTTGCTATCTTTGTAATGATTATACGTATGAGCCTTTGGTAAATTGTGGAAATCTATTATGTAAAATATATTTTCATAAAAGTTGTTGGGAGAAATATTTAAAAAGTAATAATTTAGAAAAGTCTATATGCAAGGTTTGTTATATTGGTAAAATTAATATACATAATACTATAAATAACGGTGAAGTTCAAATATGTGGTTGTTCGAAATTATTTAAAAATAGATCCTAATATTCAAAGTTTTATATTAAATATTTAAACTATTTTTAAAAACATATATTATATTATGATTAGTGATATTGATCGATTAAAAATAGAAAAAATCTATTATGACCAAGTTAACGATAGCGATTATTCGCGTAATAAAGCATTAATACTTATAGCAACCAAAATTGGAATAAATTATAAGGACATTGAAACGGCTCATAACTATTTAAAAAAAGTAATTTTAACACCAACAACAGATTTTAAAGAGTATGTATATTTAGGTGGAATATATATGCATTTGGGTTTATTGGAAAAGAGTTGGAAATATTATAAGTACAGAACGAGGCATTCCGATTACGATAACATTAATAAATATTTCGACCCAACAAAGGAATGGAATAGAGAAAATATAAAAGGTAAAACCTTATATATTTTAGCGGAACAAGGAATTGGAGATTGCATCATGTGGGCGCGATATATGCCTTTGATTAAAGATGCTAATATAAAAATTCTAGTAACCACTAATTACTGGAAAAAAATCATACCTTTATTAGATTATATATTAAGTATTACAGCTGGCGCCAATAATCAATTAATTATTACTGATACGGTCGAGGAATATGATTATTGGATTTATTTAGCAGACTTAACATATATATTTAATATTCATTTCAAAAATTGGCTCCCCTTCTATACTTATATAAAACCAAAAAACGAATACGTTCAAATATGGAAGGAAAGATTAAAAGACTATAAAATTCAAAATAAATTAATTGGAATTAACTGCACAGGAATTCAAAAGGCTACTGACACGAGAAGAATAGATTTAGATGACCTTAGTCCTGTATTAGATATGGAGAATGTGTCATTTATTAATTTAAATATTGATAGTTATATGGTCCATAAACACGTTATTAAACTTAAATATAAATTAGACGAAAAAGAGGCTTTTATTGATACTGCGGCAATTATGAAACATTTAGATTTATTCATAACGGTAGATACCAGTTTAGTGCATTTAGCTGGCGCGATGAATATACCGACAATATTATTATGTATAAAGGACTCTGAATGGAGATGGTTTAACTCGGAAAAATGTCATTGGTATCCATCTGTAAAAATTTTCAAACAGAAACGCACCGGAGACTGGTCCGGATTATATGAATTCATTGAAACAGAAATAAAAAAACTATAAATACCTCAAAGGTTATATTTTTCGTTTTTAAAATTGGTAAAAATCTTCTCAATTCTATCTATATCACTATTGTTTAATGTTTTATGGTCTAAATACAAATAATAAACGATTGTTCCTTTAATTTCCTTATTTATATCGCGTTTATTAATAAGTTTATATTTTTTAACAGGTATTTCAATGCAAATATTATAATTTATTTTATCGTGAATTTCTGGCATAGTTTCTTCTAAATGAATATCGTGCTTTCGTTGTTCTTCCTCTAATGAAATGGAACTTTTCTGAGAAGATACTATTAATATATTATTAGAACATTTATCATATCTATGAGTTAATTTAGAAGGAATATGGGTTATAGTATTATCTTTAGGAATAATTACCACAACACAGTGCATCGCTATACTTTCATTGTAACTACTTGATAAATTATAATTAATATTAATATTAGGAGAATATTGTCCGAATGTTTCTATATATTTTTGTAAATTTATTTTGTTATTATTTACAATTATTGGTATTTGGGCGGCAGATATAAAATTAACGCATTTATTAACCTTCTCTATATATGGTAGGGTGATATCCCCTTTTATTTTAATAGTCCAATCAGTATGGGATACATACCTTTGACTCCAACCAGGGAGGGTCCATTTAAGTGACCGATTAAGTAATTCACTATTTGTACTATGTCTTAAGATCATGCTTTTTTCCCGGAGTGATAAATTTTTAGTTTTCTCTCTCTCCTCTCCTTTTTTACTAAAAAATGATTTTATATACGTCCACATTTAATAATATATATATATAAAATTATATTAAATATAATTTTATTTATGAACCACACATTAAATAGTCTTCGTTTGTTATGACCCGACGCAATATTATAATCTAAATTTTTTATAGATTCTATATATTTTATATATCTTATAATCGATTACTTCGCCACAATCCTGTACAAATATGCATTCCATAGCATCCTTGTTTCTTTAACGCAGTTATGTATTGTTGATTGGTTTTTGTAGGTGGATGAAATAATTCTCTTTTTATAACACAAATATAATCATTTGTCCTATAATATCTTTTCCACATAGCAAAAACAAACATAGGTCCAGTTCCCAATACATGTCCATCTATATTTTATATATTTCAGGTAAATTATGATTTTTGTAGGTATGATGAATAATTTTTGGTATAGGCATTATATTTTATATTCATAATTAATATTTAATATAATATTTTTATCTTAATGTTCCATTCATAGATACGGATTCATTATTATAAATTACATTATTAATTTTAGGAATTCATCGCCCCAGTTTTTAAGAAAATCATTTTTTTCAAAAATCCCCTGATTATGAATTTTAACCATTTCCCAATCCTTCACGCGATAGCATAATTGCACTATTAATTTCATACGCGCGTCTACGTCGAATGAACCAGTATAAATAAAACACCTAAACCTCGAAAGCATTTGAAAGGTCGTACTATTAATAATAGGTATACAATTTGCGCGTAAACTATGTCGTAGATCACTTATAGTCGCAGGATTTACTTCGACTGTATTGTATAATTGTAAATGATATTGATATTGATATTTTTCTTGCATAAGTTCAGTATATGTTTCAACGCGATGAATAGTATAATAGTCTTTAGATATAATTTCCTCCAAACATGTACCGTGTTCAGCATGGAGATATTTCTCCATTAATTCAAAATTATAGATATGTACACTAATACTTTTATTGTGTTTATAGGCTTCTGGAAATATTTCCATTAAATATTTTTTTGCTGGTATAATACACGAGGGATGATATATGCACATGTAAAATGAATTGTTAATTTTAGAATAATTATTAATATTTTTACTAATAGGAAAGGGTCCCTGTATAATTTTAGTTTTTTTATTCCAATCTTTTAATTCATAATCTTTAAATTTAGCATTATGCAATAAAATAGAATCTATAACTTTATTATCAATAACGACAGTTTCTATATCATCTAAGTAGGTCTTATAGATATCAGTTCCCGAACTTGCACATGGGGAATATAATATAGTTTTTTTTGTTTTTACCTTTATATTGTTCATAAAAAATAGTTTAGCGGCGGTTAAATTTAGCATAATAAAAATATTATATGGTTTTTTAATATTAAATTGGCAATAGTATTTATACGTCACTCCATCTATAATTTTATTATCCTTAAATTCCAAATCATAACTATATATTTCAACTGAATATCCTTTGGATTTTAAATAAACTGCTTGGTTGTGGAAAATATTATATTGTATATATTTAGAATCTATTCTTTCCCCACCATAAAAAAACGTTATATCAAAATTTTGTTCGTTTTTGACTAAAGAGGAACGTATAACTTTTAAATAATCCTTTATGTATTTTTTATTCTTACTAACCGATTTCAGTGTTTTAGATCTATAAAACATAGTTTGTTTCTTAGGGTTTTGTGTAGCACAATATAAATTATCCCAAATTATTTTTTTTTTAGAATAAGTGTTATTACCGTGCGATGAAGCGATAATTGATTTATCCGCTTTTAGTAACGCTAAAGGTTCTGTAAATTTATTTGTAAAACTACCTTCCTCGGCGTGTGTAATAGATTCATCGAAGGTGTGCTCCAAAGCATATTTTTTAGTATATGCCATTGTCCCCCCCAATACGTGATTAGGTCCAAATGAACGAAACTGATAAAGTGTATCGAAGTGCACATCAAACATATACAAATCACTATTACCCGCTATTTCCCGCCCAGTTACCGTCAATTGTTCAACAGCGTGTTTTATACGACAAAACGGATAAAAATCGTCGTCATCAAAATGAATTAATATATCACCAGTGGCCTTATTTTTAACAATATTCCTTAAATTACCAATAGTATTTTTTCTTTTTATATCCTGTTCTATGAATATTATCTCAGGAATGTTTTTTAATGTTCGTAGTTTAGTTATTATTACGGGCAAACAACTGACACCTTTTTTAGTTCCATCTACAATAACCCACTCTTTAATGTTTTTATATGTCTGTTGACATATACCACGTGCTACAAATTGCAAAAAATTACATCTTTCGTCATATGTGGGGGTCAAGATAGATACCGTTTTACTCATTAAATATAGTAATATAAACTTAATAATTTTAAATAATTTAAATATGTTAAATATATATATATATGTCTATTAAATCTTATACTTTTAGTAACGGGTTAAAATTTGTATATCAAAAAAATACTGCGTCACTATCGTCTATTAATATCTTTATTAAAGTAGGTTCTGTTAATGAACCACCACATTTAAACGGCGTTTCGCATTTTATAGAACATATGGTATTTAAAGGTACTGAAAAAAAACCCACATCGGATGAAATAACACAAGTATTTGACTCCGTGGGTGCCTACATAAATGCTGCTACTACTTTAGACCATACATTTTATACCTCTAAATGTGCAAGCGATTATTTAGAAATATGTTTGGAAACTTTAATGGATATGATTTTTAATTCTAAATTAGAAAAAAAGCATACGAAAAACGAGAAGGCGGTGGTGATTGAGGAAATAAGTATGACTAAAGACAATCCTTATAATCTTACTAATGAGTTAGCGTATAAAATATTATTTAGTGGAACAAGTTTTGCACAATCTATTGGAGGAACAGCTAAAATTATAAACAAATATAAACACAAGGATATAGTCGAATATTATAAATATTTTTATCGACCTGAAAATATAGTAATATCTATTTGTTCTAATTTATCTTTTGATAAAATAAAAAAAATTATACAAAAAAATAATAAGGGGGTATTTGCAAAATTACGTGGTGCTAAATTTAAACCTCGTTTAAAATTAAAGTTGCCAAAAAAACGCAATATTATAATGAATATACCTCTTGAAAAAACCTATTTAGCCTTAGGTTTTAGGGTCTGCAATCGTCATCATCGTGATTTTTATTTGTTAGACTTAGTTAGAATTATTTTAAGTGGAAATATGAGTAGTTTATTATTTGTGGAATTAAGAGAAAAAAATGGGTTAACCTATACAATTTCTATAGATTATGATACATATGAAACTTTTGGAAATTTTATAATATTAACAAATGTTGATAAAAATAGATTACTGAAAAAGGGGCGCAATGCAGGAGCATTAAATGTAATAATTGATGTTTTAAAAGTCCTTAAATCGGAAGGAGTAACTGAACAACAACTTAAATTGGCGAAGGGATATTTGAAAGGTATTTTAACACTTTCAATAGAAGATACGAGCACTGTTTCTCAGATTAATGGACATCGATACTTATTTGAACAATCAGATAAAAATATACCTTTAAGCGATATATATGAACAGGAATATAAAAATATTACAATTGAACAAATAAACGATGTCATTGAAAAATATTTTGTTATAGAAAATATGAACAGCGTATATTTAGGAGGGAATGTAAAAAATAATGAAAATAAAATATCGATAACTGAAAAAACCCTATAAAAAATTTTTAGTTTTAGAAATACGACGATCTATTTCGGGTTTTTTAGATTTTATTAGATTGGTAATAGATTTTATATAAGTCGTTGATATTTCTTTATTGGTATCGACAGTTTTAAACATGCTATATAAAAGTTCAATATCGTCATCCGTCCAAATATCTTTAAATATTTTTTCTATATTAACTTTTGTTGAAACAGATAAGTTCAGTTCACCCGTATTTTTACTTTCTTGATAAGATTCTACTATAATAGGATTGTTATCCAAATACGACGTTATTATAGAAATATATAAATCTAAACTATGACATACGGTACTTGATGTATTATTATAACACTTTTTTAATTTTGATAAACCCAAACACGCCTTAGTAAAGATATATTTAATTTTGGGATTTTTATTAGGGTCGTATAATTCTAATGAGCGCATAATAGGCTTTAGTAAAAAACAAACATCTTCTCTATTATTTCCGTATAAATATCGTACAATGCCTTGATAAAAATAGGGACTTTGTATAAACATATTATTATCATTAACTGCTATTTTAGTATTATTCTCTTTAAAAGAGACTATTGCTAAATTAATAATTACACTAAGAGGTTCTAAGAGTTGCAATCTGGACGCATTGTCATTATTGTTAAAAAATTTAAAATAATGTTTGAGTCCATTACTTACATTTAAATTCATCAGGTACGATGTCATATAATTATATTTTAATAAAATTATTTTAAGTTTATTTAATAAATTTGATTTAATAAAAATATAAAAAAAAAACTAATTATATTATAGAAATGATTATTCCAGTGAGATGTTTTACGTGCAATAAAGTATTGGCTTCTAAATATGGTAAATATAAAGAACTTATTCAAGTAGAAAATGAAAGACGCATTATGGCGCAACAACCTAAAATTGATAATATTTTGTCAGGCGATGACATAACAATAGATGATACTACACACTCCTCTGAAATAACAATATTATATAAAAATATTTTTAAACAGATTGGGGTCGAGAGATACTGCTGCAAAAGATGTATAATTTCCCATGTAGATTTAATTGATAAAATTTAAAATAATTATCTATTTATATTATAAATGGACGACAAGACATCAAATTACATTTTGATAACAATTATTATATTGATAATTTTATTTTTTTTCAAAGGAGCTATTATGAACGTTTTGAGTAAAGTAAAGGCACTCGTTTTGAGTTTACTTCCCAGTATGGATTTTATATATATTTAGTAAAGAAAATTATATTATATTATATTATATTATATTATAATGAGTTCTAAAAATAAAAAAACTACACCCAACGACAAATCTTTGTTTGGTAGTCTTTTCAATCAAGACGGTAAAGGGAAAAAAAAATTTAGAGGAAAAAATGTTACAGATTTTTTAAAAAAGATATTAGGGAATAGGGTATTTGATTTATATTTAAAGTATTTAGGAATTACAAGTTTAACTACTTCTACGTTAGTTCCATTCGGATTAGTATTGAGTGCTGAATATGCCGATAAAATTATTAAAAAAAAAAAGGTCGGTAAATTCACCAAAGATCGTCTTCCTATTATTGATAATTCATTGGTGGGTAATTATTTAAAAATTGCGGGATTATCATTATTAGAATTAACCCCTGCTACCTTATTGCCACTTGGAGTAATTATGGTAATATATGAACTTGCTATGAAAAATTTAATCAAACAAAAGGGGGGGCGATTAACTATTGGGAGCACTATACCTCCTAATTTTGTACAAAAAATCGACGCTGTAGTCAGTGGGCAATCAGGGGCAGGATTATTTGAAGCGTACGATTTATTAAATCCTAAATTGCAACAAGAATGCGCAGCCGGATCTTGTCTGCCAAATAATATTAGTAAACCACACGATTTCCATATAAAGGGCATGAGAGTAAAGGGATTTAAAACTAATAAAATCCCACAAACAACTACCGTCGGTGAAATTAAATATGTTAATAATAGAGACGTAAATATTGACCCATCGTATAAAGGTAACGATAAGGTTCTTCATTTAATGGCAGGTGGCGGTGTTACTGTGGCAGACGCGGCAGCAGAAACCCTCACACCAGGCGGTGATGACGGAAGTAACCCCAGTAAGACCCCCTTGGCGGTAGCAGGAGCAAATCCCGCGTGGCGGGAATGGGGAACCCCCCCCCCAGACGGTGTTGATGATAGTGTATCGACAACTGTAGAACCTGCAAATCTACAAAAGTTGCAGTTGCCCCTTCTCGCAAAAGAAAGAGCAATGAAAGGCGGCGATCCCAAAGAGGGAGGCGGGTTTTTAGATGCCCCAGGAATGGCAGATGGTGGAGGAGTAATTCCCACCCCAGGTGGTGATGACGATATCGGCTCTAGCAAGCGCGCGCCATCAGGTGCCTATCAAATGATGGGTGGAAACACTATGTATAATAAGATTGTTAACCCTAAGACGGGGAGAAAGGTTAATCTTGCTGGTGATTTAGGAAGAAGTATTATTAAAAATTATCTTAATTTTCTTAAGGGTGGTCGTGCACCATCGTTTACATTGTCATATCAAGAAGCATCCAAAGCGCTCCGTATCTGTGACCAAAGATTAACTCAATTGTCTAAATAACGTATGAGGGCGTTATGACTAGACTTCAAGCATTTGAAGCATATTAGGTCAAATATAAATATGTGGTATTTCATTACTAAAATAATGTAATAAAGAATTATCCTTCTTTATTATATCAGTTATAGATTCGGTATGATAAACCACATAATTAAAGAATACTCTGTTATATTAGATATATTTTCTAAAATTATTATTTTACGCTCTTTTTACATTTCATTTTCAATTTTCTTTTTATATAATTTACCGGTAATATTAAGTTACCGAATACTTTTAAATGGAGAGAAACATATTTTAAAAACAATTTTATACAGTCTTTTTAATATTTTTTATAAAAGTCCAGTTTACATTATGTTATATATATATGTCAATAGGTCATTAAAAAAATATTTACAATTATATAAAGGTTCAGACGCCCCAAGACACCTGTTTTCAACAATATTAATAAATCTAACATATTTCATGATTTATATAACGTATTATTTAACAAGCGGGTTTATAGCGACTATTCCAATGGCATTTATATATAGTTTATATATTTCAGATTTGTCCTATAGTTTTATAGATAACTCGGGTTATAATTTTAAAAACCCTATAACTTTTTATAACTCCAATTATATATTTTTTTGTGTTCTAGGAACAATTTATAGTTTCATTGAATATTTTTATTTACTTCATTATGATTTAGAAATCGTAGGTTTATTTATCTATATTTTATTATGTTTTCCACTTTTAATAACCTATAAATATAAAAATACAATTGACAGTTATAGTTTATTTTATATCCCTGAAAAACTTTTAACCAGTATTATTTAGCCGATATTGCTCCCCAGAGTTATAAAACGATCTTGTATATACTTCGGGAAAATATACTTTATTCTTATTAACCACCCAAGAGTTTGAGGGTATATTCTAAACTCTTTTAAAGTTTTAAGATCTTTAAATATTCGTTTAGCGATATCGTTTGTCGAGTAAACATACATTAAATAATTTAATGGCCATGGATATCCTTTTGAATTATCAAATAGTGTTGATCTGAAAAAATACGGACAAAAACAAGATGTATGAATATTATCATATTGAGTTAATTCAGTCCGCAATGAATTATTAAACCCTATTAATGCAGATTTGGAGGCGCAGTAATCAGATAATCTATTTATTCCTACCAAACCAGCCACAGATGAAATATTAATTATGTGACCTCTTTTTGAATTAATCATATGTGGTAATAATAATTTTGTCAATAGTATTGGTGCTATAGTATTGACTTTAAATGTAATATTAATTTCATCAGAAGTGAGTTCTAACAACTTTTTTTTTGTTACAATACCAGCATTATTGACAAGGGTGTCGATATTATGATTTTTTAATAAAGTCTTTGTAACATTTTTTAAATCAATATAATTACAAATATCACATTGGACAGTTATAATACCGGGTAATTGTTCTTTTACAATTTTAAGTTTTTCACTATCAATATCGATTAAAATAACCTTAGTCCCACTATAGTAAAATAATTCAGCTAATTTAGTACCAAGTGCCCCCGCACCACCGGTAATGACAACACACCTGTGTTCAAAATATCGAGTAAAAAATATATATTTAGACGCTTTGTACAGACAGAATAAAAACAATAAATAAATAATCATTATATCTATTAATATAGTATAATTTTATATTAATATATTATATACGAAAATGTATTATTTAAATATTATTATCGCTACTACGTTTTTTATAGCAGGTTTAGTATTATGTAAGTTTTACCCAAAAATTAAAGAATTTATGAGTAATATTATTAATATTAATAAAAAGGAACCAGTTAAAGAATATGTTCCACATAAAAGAATTTTTAATGCTAAATCAAAATGTTTCGATTGTGAACGCCAAATAAATCAATTTAATACAACTAAGTATAATCTGGTGCACCCGACTAAATGCTTTGACTGCGAGAAACAAATTAATAAACCGTATAATAATCTTAAATCTAACTTGGGGCATTCTTCTAAATGTTTTTCTTGCGAAAATTAATCTTTTACGAGTTTATTATCTAAAAGAATACCTATTCTGTCACCCACATCGTAATCTCCCTTTTTGATTTTAATGGCTTTATAAATAATAATCGTTCCATCATCGATATGTTCGCTATAATAAAATCGCTTTTTTATTTTAATTAAGTCTACTGCAATTTCCTCAAAATCCTCTGGGTCATCACTTACCTCAATGGCGAGGTCTTTCTCTTTCTTTATGGTTATTTCCACGACTGAACAGTCCTCCTTGGGTAACTTACTGCTTTTATCTTCCAGGTCATGTTTATTAGTTAAATCGACAGTTTCCTCCAAATAAATATTATTTTTGAGTAATTTATTTTTATAATAATTAACACGTTGTTTTAAAACCGTATTTTTATGATTTATTTTATCATATTTTACATGTAATTTTCTTAACAGAGATACTTTATTAAAATTTTTCAACTCCTCTGTTAATTCTAAAAGTTTATCATTAAGTTGAGTAATTTCTAATTTTAAAATATTATTATTTTCCTTAAAAGAATTCAACTCGACATTTTTATCTTTAATAATATTATTCTTATTAGAGATTTCATTTTTGTAAGTATTTTCAAACTGTTTCAAATCACTTAAAAAATTATTATAAATATTTTCCATTATAATTATAATTATCTTAACTCTTTAAATATTATTTTTCCGGTACAATATCACGAATTTTATCAGTTACTTTATTTTTTAAATTTTCAAGTTTAAAATCTTCTATACAGGATGTAATATTCTGTGAATTAACCGCTGATCTAACACATTTAGTTAAACTATGTATAGTTTCATAAAAAATGGATAATATCATATCATCATTATTTAATATTTTTTCAGGAAGGTCCTTTATAATAGGTATTTTCGTTTTGTTAGGTTTTATGACATCGGTATAAAATTTATCAACGTCGGTAAAGGCACTTGGGTTTGTTATTAAGGTAAGTGCTAAATTTGACGAAAATTCTGTATAGGTTCTTATAGACGTTGTTATTGGATATACCATATCAATATATTTATTGATTTTAATTAAATATCCCGCTAATACATGCATCGTATTTTCCATAAACGGTATAAAATCTAAAGCATTTACATACGCCTGAGGTAAATCACGCCGCCAGATATTTATAAAAAATGCTATAATTTTTAAGAAATTAGGTATTAACCAATCTAAAAATGGTTGAACAATAACTTCCCAAGCAGAACCCGCCAATACAGGACCTATTATTGGTACCGCCGCCACCGCCGCAGACATTCCCGCCGTTCCTGCGAAAGATAAGGCGATACTAATTATAGGATATACTGTTTCCACTATTAAAATACAGTTATTAAGGATGGTGTCGACCAAGTCAACTGGGGCTGCTATTAATGAACCCCATATTGGAATATTTTCTAATTTCCATAAAGGATGAAAAATCCAATCTGTTATAGTTTCGATTCTATTTATAGCAGCGTCATCATTTTGAATCATTCCTTCCGGAATTTCCGATATGGCAGCAGCTAATTTTTCAGGGTCATTTCGAATACTCTCATTGAATTTTTTAGATTTTTCTAGAGTAACCCTTTCAATATTTTTTAAAATATCATCTATATCTAATTCAGCACGTTTATTTGTTGTAGCACCACCGTGGTGTATTTTTAGATTAACTATCTCAGTTTTATTTTTTTTTCGTTTAGTTTTAATTTTATTAAAAAATAACATTAATGGGATTTTATAACTCTCTATAATTTTTTTAGCATTTTCAAGATTATTCACAACATTATTATTATTATTATCACGTAAATTTAACAATTTTTCCGCCTGTTCGTCATCAGACAGAGTGTCATCACTAAATATTTCAAATGTATTATTAATAAGATTGTTAATGGAATATAAATCACTTAGTATATTGTTATAATTGAGTTCGACCGATTCATTCTCTTTCCAATAACCCGTATTAATAATGGCTTGGTACAGTTTTTTTATTTTATTTTTACGGATTTTAATTTGAGTTTTAATATCGCTATCATACATCTTTAAATATATCCGAGATAAATTTAACGGGAAATTTTATCTAAGCCTTCTGTAATTTTATCCATCCCAGGTATATTACCTGTTATCATTTCCTTAATGTTGAAATTATTAAAGCATCCAGTAATAACATTTACATTAGATTCACCTGATTTGGAATTTTGTATAAGGGTCTCCTTTTTATTTAAAACACAATCAATTGATTTTTTAGTAGTCCTATATATTGTTTCCATATGCTTTTCGTATAACTCTAATGCTTCGTCGGGCATATTTTTAAACTGTGGTAATTTTTTTAAATTTTTTTTAACAAGTTTTTTATAAAATGTATCAACTTGTAATAAAGAATTAGGATCTTCTAAAATTGTAGTAATGATACTATCGGTAATCTGCACACCCGACCGTATAGTATTAGTTATTGGATAAATTTTTTCCAACTGAATATTAATTTTTAATAATTTTTTAACAAAAAAATCTAAAATTATTTCAAAATATGGAATAGCATCTAAAGCACTTAAATATGCCAAACCCATTTTTTTTCTGGAAATATTATAAAACATAGAAATTATATCAATATAATGATCCAATATCCATACAATTATGGGTTGTCCGATCGCCGGCCAAAAGCCTGCTGTTAGTGCTGGACCAATTGGACCTCCTACAGCCGCACCAACTCCCACAAACAAGGCACCTATTGCGGTACCGATCGCCCCCCCTACACCAGCTGCAGCACCAGTACCTACTGCAGCCACAACTTTATGAAGTATTATCATTACAAATGGGTTAATTAAATTAACTGTATCAATAATACCCCCTATTATATCGAGAGGAATAGGGAATATATAACCTAATAAACTATGATTTTCTAATTTCCACAGTGGATGAAAAATCCAATCATATATATCAGAGTAAATAGATATGGCATCCTCCGCATTAATATTGGTATCCATAGTTTGAACATCCTCTTTTAATTTAGCAATATCAATAGGTATGTTGGGTATAGCGATTGGTATAGCGCCTGCGCGCTGGTTTTTCGTAAATTCTGCCACTGCTCTGCGTATTTTATCATCCATCGCTGATTTAGAAATATTATCCGTTTTCTGTGCAGAAATTTCTCTTTCAAATTTTCTATTATATATTTTAGTAAAAAAATTTGTAAGAGGAATACTATATATATTGACGACTTTTCTTGCTTGAGGTAGAGTTAATAATGTATTTCCATATGAGTCTTTTAATTTTGAAAGTTGTAATGCTTTTTCTTCATCCGATTTATTTTCATCACTAAAAACGAAATAAGTAATATTTAAAAGTCTATTAATATCAAATAAATCGCGTAAAATAATATTAAAATCCAGATCAATTTCTTCTTCATCAATTATTCCATAATCTAAAAATTGCTGATATATATTTTTTAGTTTTTCCGAGTTTTCTTTAATAAAAGTTTCCATCCTTATATTTAATTGATATTTTCTTTTTATTTTAATTATTTAAGGATGTAATAAATAATTAAAAGTAGACATGACACATAAAATATCCATACTTTATAGACCTAATAATTTTTATACAGACCTTGCGGATTTTATTAACACGTATAATCTAGAGAATTATGATCTCGATATATATAACTGCACGGACGAAGATATAAATCAACAAAATGTGATTAAAACTGATGAAAAAATAGCAATATTAATTAAAAGTATTTATCATGATAATAATGGATATAACTGTACGATTTTAGACACCTGTATTAAATACAATGATTTTGATATAGTTGAAATTTTAAAGCATAGTAAAAATTATTGTTTGTTGCATTTTCAAAAGTTTGAAATACCGATTATTTTAACTAAACTGGTTGAGATAAACAATATAGATATATTAATAGACTATGATACCGAATATGACGACTATATAATATGCAACGGGGTTACTGACAATCTTTTCTATAAAAATTTTTTTAATAAATTAAATACAACCAATCTAATATTTGCTTCCTGTCTTAATGAAGATATAAGTAATTTGGACGATTTTCGTTTAGACGGTGAAAAATCAAAACAATATTTTAAAATTTTTAAATTATGGAATTCAGATACCAACGATTTCCCCGATGCCGCTATGATTAATATTTTTGAAAACACTGGGAATGATATTCATTTAATTTGTGTACTTATTGAAGAATTTTTAAAGAATACACCTGCCTCAAAACGTATTGTGGAACCTTTGATAAATAATTTCGAAAAATATAACTCTATAACACCCTTCATTGTTTACAAAAAATTTGAAATATATACGATTTACGAATATATTATAGGGTATTTTTTAAACGAACCATTATTTATGATATCCGATATTCCAAAATGGGTATTAACAGGACACAATACGGATATAGTTAAATATTACCCTTGTATTACAACTGAACAAGAAGTACTTACTTTACCTCTGTTATTTGAAAAAGATATACTATTAGAGTCGTATAATACTATTAATATTAATACAGATAAGATCAATATTAGTAATAAAGCGGCGCTATATAGGTCTGGTCAAATATTAACAGTAAATTCAATTACTCCATTGGGATATTCGCTATATGATAGTTATAAAACAATAATTTCATATATTTATCATCTTAACTACAAAAATTATATAATAAAAGGTTTATTTATAAATTTCAATAATTATTTGTTAGGATTAATGCAAGAGGATAATAAATCTTATAAAATAATTGTTTTAAATTATAAAAATTTAAAATTAGAAAGTCTAAGTAATAATTTTATACTTGATAGAGATATGGAGGCCATAAGTTTATATAAAAACAATAACGAACTCTTCGTACTTTCCCGAAATAATAATAATAAAATATTTCAGTGTAAAATAGATTTAGATACTTTAATAGTGCATGTGCTGCATAGTAAAAATATTTTAAAATCATCGCCGTTTTCTTTTAATATTGAATTAAAAAATTCCATAGGGGTTAAAATAGTTGATTTTGATTTAACGAGTAAAAGTGTTTATAAATCCTTTACATTTTATAATCTTCCTACCGACCATAAATATTTTATAAATGTTTTATTCAATCCTAAACAAAAATTATTAGAGATAGATGATAAAATACTGTATATCAACAAATTTATCTTTTTGGATAATAAACTAGATAATAATGTGGAAAAGGTAGCAGATATTTATTTCCATAAATCTTCAAAAAATACGGAAATTTACGAGAAATGTATAGAGTTACAAATTTCACTTAGTAATAATTATAAGGAGTGTAAATATTTTATCATTCAACAGGACGAATTTGAAAAGATGGATTGTTTAGAAATATCAAATATAATTAAAAATCGATGTTTAATAGTTTCATTAATTGACGAAACTTTATTGAAAAATGATAAATTAAGTACCAAGTATACAACAAATGAAAGTCTAATAAAATTATTTTTAATTAATATAGTTAAAAATAAAACGCATGTGCAATTTATATTTGATAAACTAATTCATGCAAATGAATATTTTAAAAGAAGAGAGTTTATGAGCATTGATATTGAAAATATTGAAAGTGAAAACAATATATACGATTGCATATTAGGTTCCATAAATAAAGAGGACAATATTAATATAAAGTTAAATGATAAAGATGCATCAATATTACAACTTATTAAATCAAAAATACTGAAAACCATTACCCCTGATATTTATAAAAATATATTAGATATAACCAAGTATATTATACAAAATAATTATGCTATAAAAATCGCATTTATGGATATAGATAGTAATTTTATAGAGGAAAACAATTATAACAACCTACTGCATATATTATTTAAAATTAATTGGTTGGGAAAAATAGATTTTAATGTGGATATTAATTCAGAGGAAAAATATAATTTATACATATTGAAAAGTAAGGATGATATGAATGATGTATCCTTTAGACCAAAGTCATTATTATATTTAATTAAAGAAAATCTACTTTTTGAAATATAATTTTTATTTAAGTTCAATCACTATTATATTAACTATAAATGAATGATAATATGATAAAAATAGATATAACCACCGGCGAAAAATACCACGAATATGCTAAAATGGTTGCCGAAACAATTTTTAATATTTTTAAAAAAAAAGAACCTAATCTTGAATTAAATAATTTAATTAATTTAATACCACCTTTTAAAAAACCCTTAACTATAGATAATTGGTTTGATGCTGCGTGCAAAGAAGATTTAGAGATATTTAAAGTCAAAGACTTAAAATATATTTTATCGGTAAATTGTAAAAAAATCACTGGAAAAAAGAGTGATTTAATAAATAGGGTATGGAATATATATAATCCTACGTCGGTAATTACATCAAAATCAAAAAAACGTAGGAATAAAAAAAAGAAAGATGTTGATAGTGTATCAGTTGAAGATAGTGACGACGATGAACAACAGCAATTACTTTGCGTATTGAATAATAGTATTAATATTTATCTTAAGAATAATACACTGACAAAAGAGCATAAACAAAGATATAAACGTCGATATATTATTGATAATAATTGGGTTTTCAAGGAATACCCCGACAGGTACGAATATTTAGGTATTTTAGATAATAATAAATTAGTAAAAACACCTATCCCTGATAAAATAGAGAATTATTTATTATGTGCCTAGTTTTTTATATTTTTTCCATAATTTTGAAAAACGCGCTTCAAAAGTTTTAGGATTTAAATCTACTCTTTGACAGAATTCAAAACGATTACTCCTATCGGGTACCGCCTCTAAATTATTAATCCAAGCGCTAATTGTTTTTCGTTGTTCATTTGTGTATCTGGTGCGAGTTTTTTTGATTTTACACGAGGTTTGTTTTATATTTATTTTTAGTTTTTTCCGCTTCTTTTTATTAGGTTTAAACTCTATTTTTAAACTATTTTCAATATCACCTAAAGTAAATTGATTGGAAAGTTTTTTAGTCTTTTCAATTTCATTTCTTAGGATAATAAAGGGTATACACTCTATCGGAATGTCAATATTTATATCTAAATATTTAAAAATACCTAACTTTAGTTTTGTAGTTAATTTTTTTTCAGCAATAGGATATAATTTTATTTTACACGGACATGTTGTTTTATTTGGATCAAGAGTTTTTTTAACTATATCCCAACTTTCAGCATTCATATCTATAGTCCAAAAATTCATATCAAACTCTTTATGAAGATTACTATTCAAAAGAAAACCATTATTGGGCGTAAACATAATGGTTTTATTACTGGGTTTGATATATTCTTTATTTACTAAATGTGCAGCATCACAAACTTCATGACATAAACCACTTAAAATACAAAATTGGTCTCGTTTAATTAATTCTTTTCTGAAACGATCTTGAGTTGCCGAGGTCATCCGTTTTATTATATTCATAATGACCTATTAACTTTAAATAGGTAGTTTATGCTTAAATAAAAATTTGTCATAATATTTAATAAATTTGATTTTATTGAACGTTATAGTATAGTATATAAAATGCCATCATTAAAAATCGAAGAACGTTTCCCACATGCCACCAGGGTACAAATTGAACTTCTAGTTGAAAAATATAATATTCCCTCGGATTGGATTGAGGAAATTAAAGAAAAATGGCAGTTAGATGTAATAACGGGTTATTATTGCAAACCTGGTAGTAAATACGATATTGGAAAATAATTAAGGACCATATTTTTTCTGTAAAATAACCAGATAATTATCTCCTAGTTTATTGGGTGATAATGTGATTTTTTTTACTAGTTCGTAACCCTCGTTTTTGGCTAAATCTAAATAATAAGATAGTTTTTTTATTTTTAACGTATGAATATTTTTAATAAATTTAGATTTATCTTTGAACAGAAAACTTTCTTCAAATAGTGTAAGTGATTTTTGTGTACTCCATTCAGTAAGATAATAAAAATCTTCAAAAGTTTCTTTTACATGTTTATTATTAGGAGTTTTTTCTAAAAGATGGATACAAAAATAACCATTTGGTTTTAACCATTTATTAACATTTTTAAATAAAGTACTGACATCAGTGCTATAATAAATAGTAAAAAATAAACATAAAATGTGCGTAAATTGCCTTAGTTTAAACAATGAGTTTTTTTGAAAGTCGCCTTTAATAAGTGACATATGATGAAGTTTCCCTCGGGCCTTTTTTAACATTGGCATAGAATTATCTACCCCGGTGCACTTTAAATTATAGTTTCCTAATAGGCGCAAATGTTCTCCTGTGCCACATCCTAAATCAAGAAGTTTAATATCTTTCTTTTTAAAGTATTTATTATCCTTTATAGTATAATGCATTATATTAGTAACTTCCGTATCAATATTTTTAAATTTTTTAAAAAGTTCATTGTAATTCTTTGAATAAAAATCATTATAAATATCCCCAATCTTTTCATTAAGGTTATAAGTTGAAAAATCACTAAAGTTTTCAATGTTATTGTATTTTGTATTGAATGCATAGACAATGAAACAAGTTAAAAAAACAATTATGATTAAGTATCTCATCTAATATAATATTATAAAATTAAAATATTAAATCCCCCTTCCAATATTCTATTATTCTACTTAAAACAAGATTATCGATATTATTGTCTAATTTTTTTTTTTTATATACACAGTAAATAAAGTATATAGGAATATTAGCAATATTATACGCCTTCTCAATGGATTGTTTCCAATATGAACTGCACCCTTTTAATATTCCACTATTAGGAGAATATCCAAAAATGCCTCTGTTGTAATATATTAGATTTGATAACAAAATACTTTTTTGTGCGAACTCATTGTTTGGGTTTAAGTCCCAACAAATAGTTGAACATAAATTGTTATCTTTATACCCTGGGTCCTTATCTAAAGTAATTATTGGAAAGAGATTTATATTTAACCAAGCATTTTTTACGATGTAAGGTTTTATTGTTGTGTTAGAAGAAATCCTAAAAAATCGTAAATTATTTAATAGGTTTTTATCGAATTTATTGTTGGGGATATAATTACCCGATTCTTCGTAAATATTCATAAATATATCAACCAAACATTCACATTTTTTACAAAACTGATAACCGTAGTGATGTAATCTTAAATAATTTTTAATATACATTGACTTAGTATATTTATGCTTTTCCCCGCAAATATAGCAGTTGTTCATAGGACACATGACCAAGCGGAGCGGATAAAATTTATTTTCAACATGAAAAGTTTTCAAACATTTTTCTATAATTCGTCGTCGGTGTGTTATTTTGGTGCAACTCATATTTATTAAATTTATATAATAAATATCGTTAACAATTTTTTATATTAAAACTTTATATATTTTATTAACCGTATAATATTTTTGGCATAACCCATCTCATTATCATACCAGGCTAAAAATTTATACATATTATCTATTTTCATTGTACTTACTGAATCAATAATAGCATTGTTTTTATTACCGATAAAATCCGAACTTACTAATAATTCGTCACTGACATCAATAATTTCATAATAGGTGTCTTCGCGCGATAATTTTCTAAATAAATTCAAAACATCTTCTATGGCGGGATCCTGATTTAAAGTAACCGACAAATCTAATAATGACACATTTGAAACAGGCACTCTAACACTGACAGCATTTAATTTACCCTCTAATTCAGGAATAACTTTTCCTATAGCCTTCGCCGCGCCTGTCGAGGAAGGGATAATATTATTAAGTAATGACCGCCCAGTACGTTTCCCTGGATTATATTTATCTACAGCAAATTGTGACGCGGTAACAGAATGTATAGTGGTCACCAAACCGTTATTAATAGTATAATTATCATTTAAAACTTTTACAATTGGTGCTAAACAGGTCGTAGTGCATGATGCCGCTGAAATAATATTTTGATAATTATAATCTCGATGATTAACACCGTATACAAACATTGGAATATCGTCTTTTGGTGGAGCGGTTAATAATATAGTTGTACTATCATCTAAATCAGTACACATTTTATGTTGGATTAATTCGTCTTGAGTTTTAAATTTTCCAGTAGTATCCAAGACAATATCTATATCGTCCTCCCAAATAATGTCCTTAGGGGATTTACAGTTATGTATATTTACTGGATAAGCAGCACTCATGTCAAAAGAATTGTCTAAATTATGAACCGAATCATATTTTAATAAATGCAAGTAATCGTCTTTTGTTATAGTGGGATGATTAATACTTCTTAATCGTAACCTTGAATCATTTATAACAAGTCTTGATAATAATTTACCAATTCGACCAAACCCATTAATTCCGACGGTTATCATTTATATAATATTACTTTTTTTTTATATATTTTAAATCCTTTTGTAATTAAATAATCCAAATCCATATTTGCCGAATCATCAGGGAATTTATCAAAGTTATTACTGCATCTTTCACACATACGAATATATAATTTTCCAGTATCCGTATCCCCATAATTATATAACTGACCTGTAATTGTTCCACATTTTAAACATTTTTGAAACCACCCTTTTAACGGTAATTTCTCCGGTTTATAATTTTCATAAAATATTAAATTTTTATCGAATGAAAGCATATAAAAGTCATCATATAAATAATTAAACGAGTCATATATATAGGAATGGTTATAATTTATATGTCCTATATCATTTATAGTTTTAGATTTTGATCTCTCTATTATGTCAGGTGTTGTGGGAAATGGGGATATAGGTGATGGCGGAGGAGGGGAAACCTTATTAACAATTATACACTCTGTTTCCTCAGGTTCTGACTCATTATTTTGATTATTTACCCCTTTTGTTATAACTTGCAATATATTTAAAATAAATTTTTTACAGTTCATTATAATAATTATAAATATTAACTTTATATTATTTAAAATTATTATTTAATTGGTATTAATCGTCTATTTTATTACTTATTCAGATTATTATAATTATAAGTTAAGTTATTACTAATCAGGATCTCTTTCTTATTCTTCTTCTTCCTCTTCCTCGGTGGCATCATCCACTATATTGTCTATTTCGTATTTGATTTGAGTGATAAATCTCGTCGATAACTCGGTAGGGTCCTTGCTCGAAACAATTTGTGCAATTTTTTGGGGAAATTTAGTGTTTAGTTGCTCGACCAGTTCTTTGAATTCCGTCTTCGCCGCTGCTCCACCGCCCGCCGCCTCGCCCCCCTTCGTCTTGCTCGCCACTGCTCCACCGTCCGCCTTCGCCGCCGCTCCACCGCCCGCCTTCGCCGCCGCTCCACCGCCCGCCTTCGCCGCCTCATCTGCATCTATTTTAAAATAAAAATTATCGACAAAACCAATACTATAATAATAACTTATAATATCAAATAATGTTACATTATGTACATTCAATTCGTCTCCTTTTTCAATTAGGGTTTTAAAATTATTTAAAACTAACCCATTAATTATAGTTTCTCGTTTATTTTCTTCTTCCACGCATTTATCCAATACACTTTTTAAATGAGGATATTTCGTCTCTGGGAGTTCTTGTGTCGCGATAAGATTTGTATCGATTGTGTGGATATAGTCTAATTCATAGGGTAATCCCCCAAATAATGTTTCTAAATTCTCTTTGGAGACATTAAAATCATCCATAGATTCTAAATCAAAATATTGGGTTATAATATTTTTATAAATCTTACTTATTATCCCATCACTATGCCACGTTAGATTATATAGTTCCTCGTAACATTCCACTATAAAAACATTAAAATTATTATAATAGTTTTTTAACTTAAGAATTTGTGTTGTGGGGTCGAAGGCATCCGCCGCTCCTTCATCGCTCGCCGCCGTAGCCTTCTCCGCCGCCGCTCCTCCATCGCTCGCCGCCGCCTCCGACTCTTCTGCAGTGGTATGGATCATTGGCGGAAATTTAATAGTTATTAAGTATGCGAATAATTGATTTGCCGTAAGAGGAAGTTCATAAGCATTACTATTAATTGTATTAAATATATATACTATTTGGTGCTCATCGGGACGTATGTTAATTTTATCAATATTATGCATAATTCCGAAACGTCCAAACAAAATTATTAAATTTGTAATAGCAGTATCTAAACGCGCAATATTTTTACTATTATCAAACATTTTATAGTAAATATCAGATAATATTTTTATAGACGCTGACAACTCCATATATACCCCCCCATAAAAAGTTTTTAAAGGTGCGATAAAACCACTGTATGTATCAGCTGAGATTAGTATATCAGTCTCGTCTAAAATTTTAATAAAAGTAAAAAATCTTTCGATGAATAAATTATATTTAATTATTGATTTATTAGTATCATCAAATAGGATTCTTATTTCCCCCTCAGTGTAAACATAGTCTTTATAATATATACCCAATCCCGTTCTCAATGATACATCATCATTTATTTCCACCCAATTTGCGGGGTCTTCAATTTCACAAGTGTACTCCTCATCGCCGTAATCGCCATCGCCCTTACGAATCTTATAAGAATTACTAACGGTTTTTTTCACATGAGTTGCATCATTATTTAAAAACGTCTTTATATTGGGGGGTATATCTACCTCATCCCCCGCCGTAATAGATTGTATGAATTGGAAAATCATAATAGCGCTATTATACTGGGTATGATTTATATCTATTAACGTGTTTTTTTTATGCCACCATTCGTCATATTCTAGCGGTTCTGAACTTATATCAGATGATGCATTAAAATAAAGTTTACTATCATCGCCAGTTGAGTTAATTCCATAATCAATACTATTAAATCCAATTTCTCTCGGCATTTGTGTGGCGTCGGCTAATTTAAAAATTAAATTTTTAGCACTCGTTAATACTCGCCCTATACTCTGTGCGTGAACTGTATCTAACTTATTAATATCTATTGCACCGGGCATCAAAGCGCCTATTTTATCTCGCACGATTGTTACAAATGAAGAAATTAAATTATTGGTGCTTATATTGTATTTACTCTGTGCCAAAGGATTAGCAACTATCATAATTTCGCTAAGTTTAAAAGTGACTGGTTGTGCATCAGTAGTGGTTTTTATCTGCTCCATATCCGTATTTATTTTGGAGATAGTGTAGAATAAATTTTCATCTAACATATTTAAAAATTCATTTATTTCTAATTCAATAGACTCTACTACAATTTTGACCCAGTCGGCTAAAATACTCCTTTCCTGTGTCACCCATGCTTGATCCGGTTGCCATCTATAAGTGGATCTCATGACTCTATGCCACCAGGAAATATAATTACTTATATTTGCTGATATTTCATCCGTATCCGATCTTTTAGGTGTTTGCCATTTCCATTCGTTCTTAATGGGGGTATCAGGTATGTCTGGAACGGTGGCCGACCCCCCTATCATATCGTATTGCTCTGATCCTATTGACCTTACTTTGTGCCGTCGCACCGCAGACCCAATTATGAGTCTGAACTCATTGTACTTATTTTTAAGCAACTTTTTTATACCCCGCTGTTTTCTTTTTTTAACTGCAATATTTATTTTAATTTCAGGTAAAGGATTGTCGTGAATATATTTTTTACGTAAACGATTTAATTCAGAATATTTAGTTCTGGTTCTACGAATAGGTTTTCTCCACCAAGTATTATCAACTCCGGGTGTTTTAAAAAAATTATTAACCCATTCCGAATCATATAAAGTTTCTGCTAAATATTTTTTATATCCTTTTACCCCAGAGTCGATACCATCACCTTCTATCAACGTTTTAATATAGTTTACTAAATTATCTAAAGCAGCTATTTTTCTTGTGGCCGACACATTAATATGACTTTTTTTATTCATACTAATAACGTCAGGCAGATCTTGAACGTGTTCGCTAGTTTCGACTGGAACATATACACCAATACCGCGTAAAACAGATTCCGGTAATTGAGTGTGTTCAATAATAATTTTTGTTACAGTCTCCTTGTTTTTAATTTCTTCGGTTGTTAAATTTTCAGTATTAGATGAAACCGTCACTGGAGCGGGAGCGGCAGCGGCAGCGGCGGCCCCTGAGGATAATTGCATATCATTACCCTGTATCCAATCGGAAAAGGTACCCTGTGATGGTTTGGGCATTGCATTGTTGGTGGTTCGCACGAGGTCCTTTATAGTTTTTATTTTTAAGAAGTTTTTCGTAATATCCCCCCCGGAATCAATAGTATTGTTATTTGTATAAACAACTAAAGAGGTGTAGCGGTTTAATTCTCCCCTACTTTGATATTTAGAGTCGCCGAAAATAACAGTTTTCTTTTGCCGAGTTCTTAATTTTTTCCAAGAATTTAAAACGCTATCCTTTTTAATATTATCCTCAATACTTTGTGCAAATTCGACATCTGATTCTGAATTAAATTCTATTATTTTCCCGGCAACCATGACATGTGTTTCATTAGTTATTGCTGCCAATCCTGCTAATCGGTCATTTACTATATGAATAGTCTGACGGTCATTATTTAGTATATTTAATAATCTATCTAATTTTACTTGAGAGTAATCTCCTGATTTCTTTATATCCAAGTAAAATAAATCGGCGCTTTTTTGAAGTGCTGTTATATGGTTTTTATATTCGGTGACACCCGCCGCGTCTCGTGTAAAAGTAGACACGGGTATATGCTCGATACCATCATTAATATATTCACTAATGAGTTTTAAAAATACAAAGGCTGGCCCTTCTAATCGATTTTTAAGACATCCTTGACATGACCCTTCGATAGTGGAATTAAGATTCGGTTGATTACAGCTACAATGTTCTTTACCTTTATTAGTATGAAAATTTTTACGATTTTTAAAATGAATATTATTGCAGTCGGAGTTGGGATAACATTTATCAAAGACTGTTGTACCACCGGAAGTCGCCATTAAAAATGCATAAACTGTACTCCAACCCTGAAGTCTTATCATTTCCGCCTCCTTTATGGCCGTTAGGGGCAATGAAAGTGCTTTTTGGGGTGACCCATCTAAAGTAAGTGGTATAAGATTACAATTTTTAGAAATATGTTCTTTAATATACTTATCATTGATAACCGCCCCCTTTGTCTTGATAGGGTTTTTATTTATTTTTTTTAAAGCAGCTTTTCCCCACTCTTTTGTTGCCTGCGCTTTATTGTTATACTGAATATTTTTCATGTTCTTTAAAATTTGGCTATAGTTATCAGGGGTTTCCGAAAAACATAGAGTATCAAAGTTCTCAACCCAGTTATATAACTTAATGAATTTCATACCAGAGTTAGTAATAAATAATTTATCTAAATATAAATGTACTTCGTCTAAGTATAATTTTGTTATATATCTTAATAGAATAAGGAGGTCTACACCTGGACAAGAATCTATCTTCCCTATATATAAACTATTAACTGGGTTATACATGTATTGTTTTCCTTCTATTGATTCTAAATTAAGAGAAGGCCATTCTTTATATGAACTATCAAAGACTCTATATCTATCCCTTACTTTATCGTTAAAATATTTAGCACTAATATTATACCAATCTGTTCGCATTTTATTGTACCAAATATGGATTTCAGTATCATTCGTTTGTGAATTGGTATCAACATCCAGAAAAAAAATTCTTCTAGAACTCTCTCTAAAACTGTCAAATAATATAGTGTTATCGCCTATAAGTTTAATGCCTCCAATTGTTTGTGAATATTCTGGGTTACTTCCCCCTGGTGCAGGATCCCATTTATTTGTAACGGGTATCATATAATTTAAAAAATTACTTTTTCTTAAATCAGACGTTAAGGCGTATAAACTATCTGCCGCCGCCGCGCCTTTTCCCCAAATTTTTCTCGCCGCTCCGGCACTTAATGGACCCCTCGATAAAGACCCCGCTAATGTACAGTCCATTGTATAATTAACAATATTATTATGTGTTAAAATTTGTTGTAATTTTTCAGAAATATTTAATGGTAAAGCCTTCTTGCGCGCTGCCGTGGTGGCTTTTGGAGTATCGCTCCTTTTTTTTATAATAGGATTTATACAATATAATTCGTGAAGTATATCATTCGTAAATATAATAAAACTTTGTTGAGCATCTACACCATAATCAATGAAATAATGAAATTGTGAATAAAATTTTCTTACTTGATACGGATCAGTATCATCGTATAAAGCGCCTGTTTCCGTAATATAGGGATTGTTGTGTAATAGATTAAAAGTCGGTCCTTCGTGTTGATTACCCAAAGGTTTAAGCATATCTAAAAGATAATTACTTGAAGTAAACCTATAGTTAGATTTGTTAATAAATTTATCTTCTTGTAAATCAAACTGATCTTTATTAAAACCGAAGGTATTATTCGGGCAGAAAATATCACCAAATGCTGTCATTTCGCTACCACAATCTAAATTACACCACCCCTCCCCTTGTACCGAATCACTACTACCCGTTAATGTCCAAACATTGCTTGAACCACTCTGTTCAACACCCGCGCCTATAAAAGTATTTTTTAAAAACTCATTAATGTGAAACTTTATTGTATTACCACTGCGTCCACCTATTTTAGTTAATAACCGAAGAGGATTTAATAATACCGTTTTTAGGGGTTTGCGTGGGATAAGTTTCGCTTTAGTTTTAAATCCTCCTAAAACTTGTCCTTTAACTTTTGATTTAACCACATCACTCATAGTTTTTGTTAAATTTCTCATAGCAGAAAAATCGTGAGCAGGTTCCAAGCGCCTCGATATAAGTCTCTGAATATTTAGTCCCCACTTCAATGCCTCCCCCTCAGAGGAGTCTAAGTCTAACGGGGCAGCCGCTGCTCCGCCTGCTTGTACTAATGAGGGAGTTGTATCGAGGTCTATAAAAGCACCCGGTTCTGGTTCTTTATGTATAATAGCGTCACGACATTCTTCGTCTAAAAAACATTTTAAAATACGTGATGGTTGAGTAATATCACCTTCTGATATGCTCAGGTCAAGTTCTCTATTTAATACCATCTTTAACCAATAAGGTTCTGCCGACGGTGTTATTTTTTTTAATAAATCTAATCTTTCTTCTAATAAATTCCTATTAATCGTGGGGTCAGACCTTAAATTAAGTATATCGTCTATAAAATCTGGTTCATAAGGTCTTTTAAGAATATTTTCACCAATTAAGTCCGGTTTATTTGATATTTTATGTATATCTTCTTTTACCATATATTTATCTACAACTTCCTCCCCTGACATTACGGAAGTAGTTATTTCATCAACCTCAGAAGACGTATTCTCTAAGTCTTCATATAATTCGGTCATTTGAGACAAATAAAGATATCTAGATGCTGTTACTCGTCGCAGATTGTCTTCCGCCGATACCGTATCAATACTTTTTTCAACTAATTCTATAATCGCCTTAATATTATCGGGTTCGGTGTCAATTTTATTGATTATACTAATTAACATAAGACTGTATTTTTTATTATAATTATTATCACCAAACAGTTTATCTATAAGAGTCTGGCGTAATATATCTAACTTTTCACGTTTTTCGGAATAATCTTCCGAAATTCTAGGGGGACTTCCTCCGGATTGTTTGGACATAAATTCAACGTAGTTCATTATAATCTTCTCCCCGTTTTTACTAGAAACAGTATAAATATTACCTGTTTTAGGACATGTTATAAATTTATACATTATATTATATAAATATATAATTATTACTTATTTTTATCTAACACAACATTCTGATATTATTATACGGAAGATTTGACATCTGCTCTTTAATTATAGACAGTATTTTTTTATCTTCATCGTTTATAAGTGCATTCTGAATTTTATTTTGCAGTTTGTTAATTTTAACCTCTTTTTCTTTTTTAGACAATGGTTGGTTCATTATAGTTTTTACTGCCTTAGTATACGTTTTTTTCACTTTATCAAATATAGTATATATTTCTTCCTCACATTTGTATTTTTCTTCTAATTTATCTTTAATTTCGTCTTTTGCTAATACAGCGTTCATTTTATCAGTATAACGGCGCAGAGCTTTTTCATACGCCTTTTTTTCTTCCACGGTCTCATTTATGACTATATTATTAATATGTTCTCCTAATTTTCGCGATTTATATTTTAAATGGTCTAAATTTTTTTTAACCTTATGTAAACTGCCAGTATTTCCACGGGTTAATTGTTTGGACATTTATAATATAAAAGAACTTTTAATTTATATTTAAACTTAAATATTGAAATAAATATAATATGTTAAGTAAATTTATACATAATTCTGATGATAACCCAATTATAAAAAAAAAAAAGTTTGTTATAAATAATTCTAATAGTCCAGTCACTAAAAAGTTAAATAAAAATATTGTTATAAATTTACCACAACATATACTAACTAATAATATTAATAGTGATGACATCGAAAGCGGTTCTGTTACCACTGATGATAAATCAGAAGAAGCTACTATGACCCATACCAGTGAGTTTTTATATAATAAAACCAGGGAAAGTATAAAAAAAAAGCTCAATCGTACAATCGAATTTGATATAACTGACACAATTAGATGGCGTTTTATATGGAGGAAAATGGGTGACATAATGGAAGGTTTATCTCTGGTAACATCGCTTGTATCTACAGTATTATCGTTTTCTGCCGGAGCATTTGATACAACTAACCTGGCTTTTGCCGCAGGTGTATCTGGTTCACTTTCACTCGCCTTAATGCGGGCAACTTCCTACGCTTTAAAAGAAAGTAAAGAACGCGAAGAGCAACTAAATATTTTATTGGATAAAGCTAAAATAAAACAAATTCCATCTTTAATACACGACGATGTAGACACTTAACATACTTCACCTAAATATTTATTCACATTTTTATTAAATAATGGCATATCGTTAATATATTCTTCGGCCGCCACAGTATTTAAAGGATCATCTGGATTAGGGTATGTTAATAATTGTGGGATAAATACAGTTGATATATGACTTAATGTATATATCGGCGACCATGCCGTATTTAAAACATCTAAACATATACTGCCGGAAAAAAAATCAATATTTGGATGCCATATTTTATCTACAAATCCTATAGACGGTGATTTAAAAGGATATTCTTTTGGGAAAGAAATTATAATTTTCCAAGTACCGTTTTCATATACAGTATCATTTGGTCCATCTATATAACAATATACAGTATTTTCGTCAATTATTGAAATTTGACTATTTTCTTTTAAAACTTCTATATCCCTTTGAATTCTTTTATTTGCAAACTCCATTTGCTTATTATTAATTAATATTTTTTAATATATTTATAATTCTAATTTTTTAATATTAATACTATAAAAGAATTACATACACTAACAATATTTATGGCTGTTTTGTAAGAGAGTTGACAAGTTTTTTTTTAAAATATTTTAAATTATCTTTAATAAACAATATAGATGCTGTCTTCTCTCCCGAAATTTTAGTTACAATCGATTTGAAATTACTGTTGTAAATAGATTTTTTATAGACAGACGCTATTTTATGTATTATATCAGTCCAATCTTTTGGATAAGATAAAATAACTTCATCTAATAATATATGTAAGTCATCTATATCAATATAATTTAAAAGTTCGATACTATTACCTTCTAATAACGATTTAAAATTTTTATGTGTTTTTTTATAATTTAAAACTCCCATAAACGACTCGATATGAAAATGTTCGTATACATAGCCCTTATTATAAATATAATAACTTGAATAAAATAGATTGTTAATCCTTTCTATAGTTTTCTTCAGAATTCTGCACATATTTCGAAAATAAATTACATCAAAATAAATCTTCATTTTATACGGGGTTATATGTGTTGAGGTTTTATTAAATTTAATATAAAACTCCGCATCGTCTTCCCCAAATTTCTCTATAAAAACGGTTTTGTTATCATAGAACTTCCAATTATTTATAGCTAAAATATTACAATTTTCGTTAATGGTGTACGTTAAGTTTTCAGCATAAATCTCCCCATATTCATACGATAGTTTAATTACGAGATTTATGATTGTTAATTTATAATTAATTACAGCGTTATTTATTAGCGCCAAATATTCATCTATTATAAGATTAGTAGTAACATCTGCACACTCATCCAATTTATTGTCAAGAGACTTAATATAATTCTTATTAATAACAAAGTCTTTTATGGGATATGTTTGTTTTAAAGGTTTTTTAGCAACTGATATAAATTTTTTTCTCAAAATAATAAGACTTTTATATAATTTATCAGAAGTGCTATCAAATAATCGAATACGTATATTTTCGATTATAGGTTTTTTATGTTTATCTAAAATATTAATTTTAAAATTATCAATCCAAATACTATCTTTTTTCCAAATTTTAACTTTTATTTTACCTAAATGCAGAAGATAATGTTCAAATATAAAATTATCGATTGTAACAGCGATGTAATTATGTAAATATATATGACTTTGTATATTTTTTACCATTATTTTGGGAATCGCATCACAATCATTGGAGTTTAAAAAATCGTTGAATTCGGACAGTATATATAAAAATCTGTCATCAAGTAAAAATCTATGAAATAAAATAGATATTTTATCACAGTATATTGTTTTACCTGGTCGGAGCGTGATTTTTAATTTATTAATTTTCCCAATAAACGTATCCGAATAATAAATTTTAATAGTGCTAATTTTTAATCGAATAAATGAATCTTTATTTGTTAATTTAAAAATATTAATACCGAAAATGTCTAAATATAAATCCTTCGAATAATACACTCGTAATGATTTTATAAATATATTAAATAAGAGCAAATTATTACATATAATATTAAATCTATTAAAACTCCTTGTCAGTTCATTACGATTTGACCATAAATCAAAATTTTTAGGGGAAACTGCAGAGGGAGTTAATTTATTTAAATGGTGCTCTATATGATTGACTACTATATTAGGGAAAAAGTTTTTAGTGATACTCAACTTTAAAGTATCAAACGAGGTATTTTTATATGTCAGGTCGTTCAGATTAATTCTTATACGATTTTTTTTCAGTGTCAGTGTTAATGAAGTACATATATTTTTTAAGATAATTTTAATAAATATACTAAAAAAAAAATTTAATATACTAATGAAAAAAAATAAAAGCATACATTATTATAGAATAATATAATTATGTTTGTCTTTAAATTTTGTTTATTGGATTATTTCTAAGATAAGAGGTTTTTATTTTATAGGTGCTCTCGAAACAACTATATTTGTTCGGCGAAATGCATTTATTTTTATATATTTTATTTAGACGAAATAAAAATGATTGTTTTTTTATTGAGGATTTGTCCTCTAAAAACTTTACTAACTTAATTAAATCATTCGAAGTAAATACGGTTTCTTTATTTTTTTGTATAGCATTAATAATCCCATCAGGTATATCACTGTTTTTAAATAGTTCTCGTATCTTAGTATAATTATAGTAAATGTTATAGTTAGTCTTATCCTCAATAGTCTCGATATTATTATAGTTTTTAATTAACTTATATGCTATTTTATAATTCATGTTTTTAATTTTATGATTATAATCCGTTCCTAATAAGATGCATAAATCTAAAAAAGAACTATACTTTAAATCTAACTCAAATAAAATCTCATCGAAGTTGTAGTACGAAATATAATCTAACTTATTATTAAAATTTCGCAAAATAATTTTTGAACCGCACGCTACTGCGTCAGTATCATCACTTATAACCCCGTCGACAATATTAAATCGTGATAGTATTGAACATAATTGTTCAGCCTCGGAGAAAGCATCTATATACATTACATTCATCAACCGTAATAATTCCTTAGAACTTTCAAGTACTTCCTTATCTACATATACCAGTCGTTTTTCTAAATTAATTATTTTTTTATTTATTTCAATTATCTTTTCAGGGTCTTCAATTAATAATAAATTTGCTTTTAGATTGAGCACTTGTGTATGGACCTTTTTTTTGAGATTTTTTCTGTTATCGATTGTATGCCTTTTTTCCTCAGGTGGGCGCCCGTCAAAAACAAATATAGGTGTTATTTTAAATTTACTGAGTTTATTAATCATGAAAAACAAACCATTAATATGGTTTCCATTAGAGTACAAGAATTTATATATAAATAAATTAGCATCGACTGCAAAAGTTTTGTTTTTAAAATTAGATAATTCTGTTTGATTATGAGGGTCTATATTTGTAAATTCATCTATTAAATTGTTTAAATTTTTTATGCCCATATAAATGAGATAGTTATACTTAAAATAGTAAAAGATTATTTTAAGTATTTATTAAATATTAATGTTTACCATTTATACGAATTTAGTAACATTTCAGTATTTTTTATCGGCGGTCTCATTTTTGAAGATTGATCAGGTAGAACAATTATATATAAATCTCCAAACGATTTATTTTTATAGTCATATAACCCCTTATTATCAAGTTTAACAATATTAGTTGTATCTAATAAAATATCACAATCTATTAAATAATTTTTACTTATTTTTTCAATATAATTAAATCCTTTTAAATAATTATTAATATGTATATTTAAACTCAATTCTATATCATAACTATCATCTCTCCTATATAAATTCTCGGGAAAGTTATTATAAACAATGATATCGTAAGAAACATCATTAAATTTGACTGTAAAATCCGTATAAATTAGATTTAAAAGATATGTTGTTTTTTTATTATTATCAGTTACAATCATTTTAATAAAAGAATATTGTCGTAAAAAATCAATATCGATATCGATAACATAACCACTCGCTTTACTTAACTCGGTTAAATTAATTTCATGTAAATAAAAATGTGTAATAGCAGATAGTGTTCGTTTTTTTATATATTTATTGAGCGTATTAGTAGTTTTATCAATAAAGTCTTCACCAGTAAATGTATTTAAAATATCACTCGCAGTAGCATTTTCATCTAATATATTGTTTTTAAATTGATTAAATGTCGATTTTAAATAATCGCCTATTATTGGGTCTAATGTAGAAAACATCTGATTAAATAACTCAAAGGCATCTTTAAAATCTATAGTCACTTTGCTATCTTTATCATATCGTTCCTTTTGTACTGGGTCTGATAGAACTTGGTACGCTTCTGCTATTTTAATAAATTGTTTGGAATTACCATTATTTTTATCAGGATGATACTTTAAAGCTAATTTTCTATACGCTTTTTTTATTTCATTAATTGAAGCCTTATTATCTAATTCTAACACATGATAATAATTATTCATAGAAAAAGATATGACATTAACTTTAAATGTTTAATTTTTTCTAAAATATTTCTTTCTCAATTCAAACATTTGCGCATCGGTATGTTGATTTGTTACTATTTCATTGAACTTTTTTCCTTTTAAAAATTCCTCTAAAAAATGTATTGCATAAATACCACATTCGGAATCCTTGTATTGAAACTGTTTTTTATTATAAAATTCTTTAAAACATTTTGTTTTAAACGACCCACCATGTTGATTTGTCACCTGTTTATCTAAAACCAACTCACCATCTTTCCCTACATCGACAATGCGGTTTAAGATATTTCCCTTAAAAACGACTATATTGTCTAATAATTTAGTATACCATCTAGGTTGGGCGCCACCTTTTTGAACTTTAATTGTATTATCCTTATTTATTCTAATAAAGTTGAAGATTTCAGTGTGCGTATCATCCATATCATCGACGTTTAATATGTTTTTCATAATTAAATTATTTCCTTGATTTTTTAATTTATCCATTAAGTCTTTAATTTCTTTAGGCGGAGGCATCCCGACACTATCAAAAAAATAAATTCCACCTGTTTTAAAATCAACAAACATACAAACCCAATGTGAACCTCCACGATAATGAGGGTCTAAATTAAAAACTATACCTAATTTTCGCACACCTTGTTTATACAATTTAGTCAAATTAATTTTACATAATTCATCTGAAACACACATGCCCTCGAATATATCATTATCAAAGTCGATTGGTACAGGTCCAATAAATTTAAAATCGGTATATTTAAGTTCGTATTGTTCCATTACTGCCTGAATAACTAATGTTGATAGCCATTCGGTAAGGTCGCCATTCCATTCCTCCGGAATTTTTGGACGAAACGTATCTTCATGTATTTTCTTATCCTTTAAACTTGACAATACATTATTTTGCAATAAACACCAATCTTCCTTGCACTGCGGTGTAAATCTCATCATTTTACTTTTAATTTGCCCCCAAGTAGATTTTCTATCTAAAACATTATTTTTGTCATATATAATCTCTATCTTATCATTAGGATATTGTTTATTATATTTTTTAGCGATTTTAATTAGAGATTCGTCTTCAAAGCAAGTTATAGTATTATCTTCAGTTAAGGGTGAACAGTTTTTTTCAGACATGTTAACTAATATAAATAATCATTTTAAATTTTAAAATTATTATTAAATATTTCGCGAACGCGAGCGTTTAATTATTGAATTTATGAATATACGTTCTATTGATAAGATTTACAACTAATTAATGAAGTTCCAAATGATTGTCGTTGGTGCTTAATCTTACTATACAAAACATATAGAAAATTATAGACTAATTATGAAAAAATGAGACATTTAACCCGTTGAAGATTTAAATTTTCGTCTTTTTATAGTATATAGATGACTCAACATTTGAGTGAAGTAGTAAAATTATTGGCAATAAATTACTATAAAAATAATGATTTAACGCAACAAGAAGTAGCAAATATATTCAATGTAACTAAAAGAACTTTACAAAATTGGTTAAATGCATATGAAAATAATACATTATCAAGAAAAAAGAAAATAGGTAAATCTTATAAAGTGAAAGAAAAGCATATAAAATTAGCATTATCAATAATTAAAAAATACCCACATATTTCAATTCAAGGCTTATGGATAATGTTACAAAAAAAATATACAGATTTTACAATTACTCCACAACATTTAGGTGTTGTAATAAGAGATCAAAATATTACTAGAAAAAGAACAACTAGAAGACATTTCCCAAAAACTAGATATGGAAAAACAATTAACTTGAAAGAGTTGAATACAAAATTTTATAAAGAAGTTGATAAATATTTTTTAAGTAAAATAGTTTGTCTTGATGAAATATCTGTTAGCGTTCAAATGAAACCGAACTATTCTAGATGTGAATTAGGAAAAGGTGTGTACAAAAAACAACTAACAATAATGTATTTAAGAAATATACTTTATTAGTAGCAATAAATTATAAAGGAGTTGTTGGATGGATTCTTTATAAAGAAGGTGGTATTACAGCCGAAAGATTAATTTTATTTTTAGATAAATTTATAAATAATAAAATGAAAAAACATTTGATTATAATGGATAATGCTGGTGCTCATAGAAATAAAATCATTAAAAAGAATATAAATGACAATGGTAATCAATTACATTATTCTATTCCTTATAAACCAAAAACAAATGCAATAGAAACATGGTTTAGTCAATTTAAGCATCATTTAATTCAAAAACAAGGAAATGGCGTAACTTTTATACATTTAAAGAAGACAATTAAAAAAGTAATTTCAATAATTGATACTAAAAGCTATACTAATATTTTGAAATATGCTTATAAAAATAAAGAAAATCAAAAAACAATAAGCAAAGTATCTACAAGAAGAAGAAAGCCTAAAAATTACATTAATTAAATGTGTTTGATAAAATTTTATTAACTTCGTCAGCTAATCCACTCCATGAATTTTTAGCAGATATTTTTTGAATATTTATTTCTTTACTTAATATGTTTATATTTTCATTTTGTATAGAATCAAACAACATTATATTTGTATTCTTATTATATTTTTTAACCAATGTATTAATATTGTTCATATTTTCATATACATTTTGTACAACTTCTTTACCATTTATAGTGAAATTACCAGAATTTAATGATGATTGACTAATATAAATAAATTGTATTTTTTGTGAAGTATTTAAAATATCTTTTTTGAGTCTTTCGAAACGTCTTATATATTTATTTATAGTTTCTTCATTATAACGATCATGTGGAAATACAGCATTATATAACTGATTACAAATTGCAGCTCCATTTTTTCTAATTGTATAATGTTCAATTCCATCATGCCAACATTTTTGATCATTTCTAAAAAAATGTTCTCTAACAATTTTATTAATATCCATACCATCTTCTAAAAGAAGATATAACATTTTATAAATAAAATATGGATTAGATAAAATCCAATCAAATGGATAACTATTTGTTCTTAAATTATTGTTTAATAATACCTTGGGGGTTAAACATTGTACTCCTAAAGGAATATATAAAGTATTAGATTTCATAGTATACTTTATATTTAGAAAAAAAATATAAAGTTAAGGACGAAAATTTAAATCTTCAACGGGTTAAAATTTGCGTAATATTTATAGTGGATATAATGGGATAGCGCTAAAAAGAAACTGGCAAACGTTTCATCGGTCACATATAATGAACGAACTCTTACTTATTACCGAAGGAACCAAAATAGAGCAATTGTACCCCCTTTATACAATTTTTTATAAAGGGGTTACCAATAAATTTGATTAATAGGGCGTCAACTATTATATGATTAATCAAGTGTCTTACTAAGGTCTGTCAAAAGTTCTAAATAATGATTTCTAACGAGAAACTTCACGCCGAAGTGCAACTCCGTCTGCGCGATAAACACACGTACAGGCGTATAGACAAGTACATGAAAAGAGGAGGGTGGAAAAAGGCAAGCGTGAAAGCCTTCACCAAGCGCACAGTACGCAAGAAGAAGTCGCGAGACACCAATGGCAAACTCCTTAAATTTCCCAACGGCAAACAGAAATGGAAGCGCATCTGTCGCCTCCGAAGAGTCCCGTTGACGGACGAGGTGGATGTGAATACCCCATTCATCAACTCCCGCAGTCACACAGTCTATATGAGCACGGTAAAGAGGATCTCCAACCTCTCCCGCAGTGGCGACCTCAAGACCTACTCCGGCAAACCGTTCACCCTCGCCACAATGACGCCAGAAGACATTGACGGTGTCTATAATAAACCGTTCGCGCCCGATTCCGCCTTTCATGGAGAGGGGCAGTTCCCGGCTTTGGACCTCAGTGGTACCAAAACTACTAAGGAACGCAAAGATGCGCGCTATACGCAGCACAAGAATGCGACCCGACCGGGACACCGCCTTTTCTCAACGACGCTCAAGCGGATCTACATCTGTCGCGAAATGATTAAGGCGGATAATGCGTGCTGCCGCACGGCATTTGTCGCCACTGCCACAGTCGTCGGCGTCATCGCCACTGCCACAGTCGTCGGCAGCGTGTGCACGATTGTGTAATATATAAATCCTAAAAACCCAAAAACATCAAAACACCCCAAAAAAACACACAAATAAAAGTATTTAAAAAATAGTTTTATTTTTTTTTATATATGTTGTATATACGTATGAGTATTACAATTAAACCTGTGATAAAATGGGTCGGCGGAAAAAGAAAAATAATGGATAAAATTATAGGAAAACTCCCCGAGGAATTTAATAATTATTATGAACCTTTTTTAGGTGGTGCAAGTGTTTTTTTAAATATGCCTTTTAAAAAAAAAGCTATGATAAATGATTATAATATCGATTTGATAGATTTATATAAAAATATTAGAGATAATCCTAAAAGCCTATTAAATAGACTCAAAAGAATTAAAAATAAATATAATAAATTAACTGATATGGATTTAAAAGCAGCTTTTTTTAAAGATACAGTACTGAAAATTAATAAAATAAAACGCCCTAGTATACGCAGAAGCGTGTTATATATTTTTCTGAATAAGGCTTGTTTTAATGGTTTTATGGCCACTAATAAAAAAGGTCAACTTAGACCCAGTTTTGGTTATCATGATAAATTAAAATTATTTGATGAAGATAATATTAATGCCTTTTCTCAATTACTAAATAAATCAGTTAAAATAAAAAACGGTGATTATATGAAGTTTTTAAAAACTGCCCGACGTGGAGATTTCGTGTATATGGATCCCCCTTATGTACCCGACGATGTAACCAAATGTAATATTAAATATGGGACAAATGGTTGGACCGAAGAAAAATCTATCGAATTATTTAATTTATTTGACGAATTAGATAATAGAGGTATTTATTTAATGATGAGCAATAGTTATTCGAAATTAGTCAGGAAACATTTTAAAAATAAAAACTACAAAATTAAAAAAATTCCTATCATTCGTACCGTATCAGTTGATAAAAATACAAGAGGAGTCAAGTATGAAGTACTAATTACTAATTACTAATTTTCAATACTTCACAGTCATCTTTAATCAAATATACTCAATGACTACAATCATTTTATTAGTTTATTGCAAATAAACTTTCATATAATTATTATTTAAAAATATTTAAATAAACTATTAAATAAGTATACCAATGGATGACAATATGACTTTTACCGCATTTGATTCAATCAATCCTAGGTCCCAGAGATTAAACAGTAAATCTAACAAATACTGTTCTAATAACACTATTTTAAAATATATTTGTTTTACCCCAATTTTTTTAAATTTATTATTACTTTTATTTTCAAGTATATATACTAATGTTATCTTGCAAACATTTCTTTTAGAAGTTAATAAGAAAATAGGAGCGTATGATGTAAAAAGAATGACAGAACTTTACTACAATGTCAGCCACAACGCATATATAATGTGTATAAATTATCCTTTGATTACTAATCCATCATTATGCCATTTAAGTTAATTAGTTTTATTATAGTTTTCGTGTTGTATCCAACCGTCATCTGTCATAAACCCCCATTTTCGTATTTTTTTCCCTGGGATAAATAAAGTCCAACACTCACCCGCCTGAGGATTTAATTCAATTCGGTGTAAATCGTTGGGGGCACCACATTTACAAGTAAAAGGACCACGCCAAAATTTACCAGAAGGCGTATGTTCTAAATATCCGCCTCGTAATATACAGGTGAAATATGACCACGGGTGATCATGTAAATCATCGGGATCCGATTTTAAAAATTTATGAATAAAAATATTAAAAGGAAAATCTGTCCGGTCCTTTAAACATAAATAGTATCGTTCTAAATACGCTTCGTCTGTATCTTTATCTTTAATAATTCGATGTCTATTGCATCGTTGAAATGCCTTTTTTACAACACTGCCCGTTATCTCGATAGTTTTGTTTGTTATATGGGATATAATTTTTTTGGTAACCATAACACCAGTAAAAAAAAATTTGTAAATCGTAATATACGCCGAAGTCATTTATAAATTATTATTATTTTTTATCTTTAAAGTTTTAATTTAGGCAAACTATCAATTAATTTAAAATTTATTTTTTTTTTAGCGACGGCATCCTTACTATCGTATTCCAATTCTCTATATTTAGTATATTTTTTTAAGCGCCCCATCACAATCTTTTTAAATGACATCCCCTTTTTGTAAGTAATAGTAATTTTAAGTTTCATAATTTAATTAATGTTAACAACAATAACAAATTATTTTAATCAAATTTTTTAATTTGTCATTAGATGTCGCATTAATTTCAAATCATCTTGTATCCAAGAATATAATAATCCTGTATTTAATAAAAATTTTAGAATAACCATTAATTGTTTTGGTTGGTTAAAATAAGTTAGCAGATATTTACTTTGCCAACTCCAATTACCCGAACAAGCCATTATATAACTTATAAGACCAACCTTTTTTAAAACTCTAATTATTATAGAATTATGGTCATGTAATTTTCGGGCACCTAAATAGGTGTTTACGACGCCAGCCGAAGAACTAAACGCACCATATATAACCATAGACTTTGATATACTGGCGCCACTAAAATCAGATAATAATACTATTATAAGCGCCATAACTACACCATAATGGTGTATTTTTGTACTGGTCGGCATCTTTCCTGAATGCAGTAAAGAAACAAAATCAGTGGATGCATATAACATTGTTAATAATTTCCATTCATTTTGAGCATCAGAACCTACTATTTTATGAGTATTTAATACATAATCTGGGTTACTATAAAATATTTTTATAAAAGAAATAAAAATATATAACATTACTGCGGACTTGTTAAGGTTTGTTATTACGTAATGTTTATTTGAATACGTCAGAGTTCTATATTTTTCATAATACCGCGATAAAACCAAATCTGTAACATACAGGGACCCTTTGTACCCCACTGACATTAGGGCAAATTTACCAACATAATTAATTAGTCCAGTATTCATTATATGATATATAAATATAATATACATTATATTTATGTTAATATTATTTAATATGTATTAGAAAAAGGTCGTTTAATATTATCGATTTTATGACGTAATTTATATGGTTTGAGTACAAAACTGTATTCAGAAAATGTATTAACATATAGTCTCATCCATTGATCTGGTTCAGTATAATTCATGCATATAAACTGGCAACCTAAATAATAAGGAAGTAAATGATTAAAGTTTCTTTTCATTCTACCTTCAAAGGACGGCACAACCTTTGTCATATATGTTTTATTAAATTCTCTAAATTCTTTAATATCTTTGCAATCTAATATTTCTTTGTGTGTGACAGTTCTAATATTACCATAGTCTGAACTTCCCATATTAACCAGTTCATCCATGTCGGTATCGATTACGTCGTCATTGCATATTATAACTACTTTATCGAGAATATTTTTAATAGGAATATCACATATATTTACTTTACTTTGTCGACCTTTATAACCGTATTCGATAGGTAATAATTTTCTTATAAAAAACTTTTTTATTAAAGTAGCACAGTCGTCAAAAGCATCCTTATTATGCCAAGTATTGAAATTAAGACTTAAAAATAATGGATCATCGCCATTAGGAACTTCTTTTCCAAACGCATATAATGAAATAAATTCTAATGTTTTTTCAAGAGGTATAGAGGTTGTGTAATGCCAATTACCTCGCTCACGACCGGCACAAACAACTAAATTAGTGCAATCAAATCCTGAATTCATAATATCTATATCAATATGGCGACAACCGAAAAATAATATTCGTTGGAGAGAATCGATGCTGGCGTAATCCATATAATTCGTGCATGGTAAATAAGATTTATAAGAAGAGGCAATATAAAAGTCCTTCAATTTATAATTTGCAGTATTTGCCATAACTTTCGTATTATATCGTAAAGACGTAATTTTACACGCGGTATAATTTTTATTCATTCTTGATAAAAATCGAGGCACTCTTCTAAAAAATATAACAAAATAGACAACTATAAAAAAAATAATGACTACTATAATTATTAAATTCTTTTTATTCTTATTAATAGTTGCCATAGTACGTGCTTTATAAAAAGAAAATTTAGCACTTGCCGCTTGTGCGGCGGGAGAAGTTCGGACACTTGTCATAGTATCTTGTACATTAAATCCACTCACTCTATTACTTAATCCGGCAAACATAATTACTAATATATATATTTATTTTAATTTTCACTAAATATTACATGGTTTAAATGATTTACGATGAAATTGGGTTATTCCATATTTAAGTATACCCTGCATATGTTTTTTAGTTCCATAACCCATATTCGTATCCCAACCATATTTTTTAAAGTCAGGTGTCTCTTCAATTAATTTATGTATATATTCATCTCGATGAGTTTTAGCAAGTATTGATGCCGCTGCAATATTTCTATATTTGTCGTCCCCTCCTTTTACGAGTGTGTACTCAATTGTCTCGTCATCATTATTTACAGGGGGAAAACTGTGGCGTGTTAGAAATCTATTTCCGTCTACTGCTAAATGTTCCGGACTTACGTTTAATTTATCCACCGCACGATGCATTGAACGCAGAGTAGCATTAAGAATATTATATTTGTCTATTTCTTCTGGATATGCGAAGTCAACCGACCAAGAAACAGCTGTTTCCTCTATATATTTTCGTAATTTATCGCGCTTTTTTTTTGAAAGTTTTTTAGAATCTTTTATCTCTAAATATTCATCTGTAATAAATTCATAAGGTAAAATAACGGCGGCAGTCGATACTGGACCCATTAAACAACCCCTCCCGGCCTCATCAATCCCCGCTTCCCTCACGTTACTCTTAATTGAGTTATGCATTTTAATATCTAAAATAATTATTATTTTAAATATCAAATTTTATAACTTTATTTTTGCGTTGATTTATATAAACGGTGGCATTTTAGCACCTTCAAAATCAAAATAAAGTAAAAACTCGCGCCAATGTTCTATTAATATTAATAATTCTTTTTCTTCTAATAAACTAAAATATCGTAAGGTATCCCGTGTTGATAATTTTAATACAAATTTAATATATACGTATAACCATACCCATACTTGACAATGAGCATCTTCCTCCAACGGTTGCAGATTAACTAAATTAACAGCAACAAATTCGATCCCATCGTAATGTCCAAAAAGATTCTGAAACGCTAAACAGAGCGCATCTTCGACCGGGTCACCCCCACCATCATATCCTTTAAATTCAGTAAATGAACATGGTTTATATTTAAAAGTTCTTATATTATTCTTATTTAATGGCGGTATCACGCCGCGCCTTCCGTTTCGTAATTTTTCTAGAGTAGTAGAATATGGTATATTTCCATCTGCATCACGATATGCTATTTCCCCGCCCCAAGATCCTCCAGGATCAAAAAATTCTACTCTTTTTTCTAGTGGATAATAGAGAGATAAAGCAAAATGAGGACCAGGAATAATCGTCTTAAATATATATACAGGACCTTCTGAAGACGAAACTCCTCTGCATTGTGCACGTATTGACCGCATTAATTTTGACTTAATTATATGAGAATTTAGCATAACAGAATAGTCTTCTTTATCTGATAATATAGGGTGAAGAACCGCAGCAGTATGTCTGTCTAAAATTATGGACGAACGTGTATATTTAGAACCAATATATGTTTTTTCTTGAAAATAATAACTTTTTTTTTGGTTTTTATAATTTGGTGCCAGTGTCACACGGCAAGAGGCGCCGCGTGGATCTGGTAGAAAATCCAAGATTTTTTCATCCAATGATATGTATTCTAATACTATGTCACGTTCGTCGTCAGGAGTATGTTTTATAACTTGAATATCCATACATTGGTCCGAACCTGCGTAATAGTTGCCGCTTTTATAATCATAGTAACATTTGGAAAAGAAAACTTTTACTCGAGAATTAGTAAGATCTAATAGTTTTATTATATTCCAAGTAGTTTGGCATATCATTTCCTCCCATCTTCGTGTAAATTCATCCCGTTCCTGCGCATAGATAGTTCCTATCAATTCTGAAGTGGAGGGTTTCTTTCGCCCACAACACTTAATTAACCTTTTTCCAATAGTAGACATACTATTAGTTGTGGGTTCACGCATGCGGGCAAATCTTTTAAGTCCTCTACTTGGATTGGCGGCAATATGATATGGTTTAAATGACTGTGCATCTTTTATAATATTGACCGGATCAAATATTCTAAAGTCTTTTGGTAATGCACCCAAACGTACACTTCTTCGTATAATAATAACTTTGTCAGATATTTTACTTTTCAGTTTTTCTAATTCGAGTAGACGTTTATAACGTCTTGTATATTTTTTAGATGAATTAATATTCATATTTATATATTATATCATTTTAGCTATAAATAATAATTTTAGCGCGTCGATAATTATTTATGTCTATATATTATAATGTTAGAATCCCATATTACCGATGTACAATTAGCAGAGGGCGTCTGTGCTCTACTTAGTTATGTTATAGTTTGGTATCTCTTTTGGACTAAATTATCGTTTGAAACCGCCGAAAAAAAATATATAGCGTCAGCATTAAGATGGATATCAATATGGATTGGTCGTAAGTATGGTACTAGTTTATATGTGACTTTAAAAAAGAAATATAATATTAAAAATTATAAATTCTCTTTATTACCTAAATTGGATATTAATATTTATTAGTTAAATTAAATTTATTATTAATATAATATAGATGGATTATATTTATAATGCTTATTGTATGTCACAGATTTTTTTTGATAAGGGGAGTTATTATATAAGCAATAAAGAACTGGATGATTATATTAAAACAAAAAGAGTTTTTGGGTCAAACAGTAAAGGGTTGGCATGTATGTATGATTTAACTTATAAACCTGATTTTATTATTAAACAATTGCTGCTCGGTAACGCGTATAATGCACGAAACTTTTATGCACTAGAAAAGGATAGAATCGGATTAATTATAAATTGTTCGAAAGATATCCCGAATTATTTCGAAGACGAAATAGAGTACCTACGAGTTAATGTGGAAGACAAATTAGATCAATGCATCTATAAATATTTAGATACAACTATAACCGCAATGCACGAATATTTAACGGATAATCCTAATAAGAATATATTAGTTCATTGTTTTATGGGTTCAAGTCGGTCAGCTACTGTTATTATTGCATATTTAATTAAATATAGAAAATATACCCGACGGGACGCTCTCTTATTTTTAAAACAAAAAAGACATTTGGTGAATATCAACGTGGATTTTTTTAAACAATTAAAACTTTTTGAGGAGGAGTATAGATAGTTTTGAACGTTGTGTAATAATTGAAATAATTTGATAAAAATTATTTAAATAAAATATGTTATTAATATTAAATGCCAACCCAAAAACATTCTTCTAAATTTAATGTTTTACAACAGTTTTTGGATAAAAATAGGGGGACTGATGGTTTTACTCATACCAGTATAGGTGCTCCAATGGGTAAATATAGTATAAAACATTCTGATTATGCCAAATTTTATGAATTATATCATAAAGTTGTATTTGAAAATTGCACCCCAACTTATTTAACTGAAGGAATTAAAGACTGTGACATTACACCTATTAAAATTGATATAGATTTAAGATATTTTAATAAGCAGTGTAAAAGAATTTATACAGATGGCGATATTGATAAAATTTGCATGTCGTATATGGAAATTATTGAAGAATATTTAGAAGATCTTGAAGATGAAGAGAGGGTCTTTTACATTTTAGAAAAACCCGCAGCGATTTATGATTTAGATAAAAAGGGTAATAAAAAAACCAAGGGTTCATTATTTAGAATTAAAGATGGTTTTCATATTATGGCACCTAATATTCTTACTAATGATTATTGTCAATTGAAATTCCGTGAACATGTATTTAAAAATTGTTCAACTTATTTAGATAGGCACGCGTTTGACAATCCATATTCTGATATTTTTGATAAAGCGGTCATTGATAGAAATAATTGGCAAATGTATGGTTCTACAAAACCAGGAAAACCCGCGTATTTAGTCTCAAGAGTAATTAGAGTTTTCACAGATCGAGTAGAAAAAGTTGATTACGTCCCACCATCACTTGAATTAATTGAAAAACTATCAGTGCGCAATAAAACGGAGTTTTCGATGCTTAAGTCTGAGGTTGAAGCAGAGGTTTGGGCGCCTGAAAATAATAAACCTAAAAAAAAAAGGAAGAATAGTAAGCGGAAAAAACATAAAACAAAAGTGACTAAGACGGAACTTAAAAGCATTTTAAAATATATTAAGTGCCTTGGCGCTGAAAGGGCAAAAAACTTCCACACTTGGATAGAGGTGGGGTGGTGTTTGCATAATATACACAATAAAGATGACACTTTATTAGATCACTGGATTAAATGGAGTAAAAAGGTTCCGGAATATGCGGATGTTTGTGAAACAGAATGCCGAGAAAAATGGGACGAAATGGGCGATGAGGGATTCGGTATAGGTAGTTTAAAACTTTGGGCGAAAGAAGATAATGAAAAAAAATATTATGAAATATTAGAAAATGATGTGGCGGTTAGAATATGGAAGGGGTGTAATAACGGTAAAGGAACGTCATATGATATAGCTAAAACTATGCATATTCTGTATAGTACTTTTCACGTTTGTGTATCAATTAAAGATTGCACTTGGTATTATTATAATGCTAAGTTTAATAGATGGCAGCGCGATGACAAAGGGTTAGAGTTAAAAAGAAAAATATCAACAGATTTATATAAACATTTTAATAGTATAAAAATTAAAGAAAGTCAATTGATGGGTGATGAAGAGGACCCACAAAATAGTATACACGATAAACGAGCACAAGATATTGGTAAGGTAATGATTAGACTCAAAGAAACTAGTTTTAAGAGTAATCTTATGGTGGAATGTTCCGAATTATTCTATGACCGAGAAAAGAAATTTTTAGATAGTTTGGACGAGGCTAATCATCTTATTGGTTTTAATAACGGCATATATGACTTAAAAAAGGACGAATTTAGGAAAGGCCGTCCTGAAGACTTTATTTCTAAATCGACTAATATTAATTGGATAGAATACGACTCCGATTCTGATGAGATATTTGAAATTAAAGAGTTTTATAAGCAAATTTTTGTAATTAAACGGGTCAGAGACTATGTCTTAATTAGAAGTTCTTCATTCTTGTCGGGGTCAACTAAAGACGAATCCTTTGATATTTATTCGGGGGGTGGTGGTAATGGAAAATCAAAGCATATGGAATTAATGGACAAGATTTTTGGCGACTATGCAGTAAAACTACCCATTCAACTTCTTACAGCAAAGCGTGCGGCTTCCAATGCTGCTACTCCTGAATTAGCCAGAACTAAAGGCGCCAGACTCTGTTCGATGCAAGAGCCTGATACAGGAGATGCGATTAATGTTGGTTTAATGAAAGAACTTACTGGTGGTGATAAAATTCAGGCTCGACGACTTTATGGTGAACCATTTGAATTTAAACCGAAATTTAAAATGGTTTTATGCTGCAATGACAAACCCTCGTTACCTGAACGAGATGAGGGTACTTGGAGACGCGTACGAAATACTGAATTTAGTAGTAAATTCACATATGATATTAAGGGTGAAGACGGTTTAGATTTTAAAATTAATGAAGAATTGGCCGAGAATTTTGAAAATTGGGCGGAACCATTCATGTCGCTATTACTTGAGTATCATAAGCGTTATAAGAAAGAGGGATTGAAGGTTCCATGTGAAATTTTAGAATATACTAAGAGTTATAGAAGTACTAGTGATGCTTTTATCAATTTCATTAATGATAAATTAGACTATGACCCTTCTATTAATACTGGATTGAAAATTTCCGATATATATAAATTGTATAAAAGTTGGTGGGGTGGGATGAGTGATACCAAGGCCCGCTCACGGAAAGATTTACAACGATATTTTGATGAAAAATATTCCAAACATTTAGCATATTCGACAACTAATTCTGGTTATATAGGGTGGACTGTTAAGGGTGTTGATTGTGAAATAGATAGTGATGATGAAAAAAAAGATGATTTAGACGGTTAATTATTATGGAAATCTAAGAGTCGCCGGCTAATTTCTATAAAAGGGTTACTATATATTTTTTTTAAACACCAGTGGCAGTATTTATTTTCATTAACACATAATGTCACATAAATCCCTTTGGTTCTGGTAGTATAGGTTTTGCTCGTCCTCCCATTGGTCCAACACAAGACCATCGATTTGCCCACCAATCAAAACTACATCTTCACCAGAGTATTGATCGCTGCCAATGCTATCAACATTTGTTTGTTGTTCCACCACAACGGTCGCGATTGATACGTCCAAAGTATTCTTCACCAAATCGGCAGCAAGAGTCTCCGCCGCGTAAAACTGCTCAATCTCCGTGTAATACATCATGATAAACGTGAGTTGGTCCAATGTAACGACTTGGGAAGGATGGGCGGTTCCTCTGGTGAACTGGTGGTATTTGTATGTCTCAAATACATCTTTGGGTGCATTCAACTGAATACCCAGAGGGTCCTTGGACGCAACCGCATCCGTCCGCACTTCGACTGCCTCCTCAATCTCCTCAACCGCATCCGTCTGCGCCTCGACTGCTTCCTCCTCAATCTCCTCGACCGCATCCACCTCCATAGCCTTTGTGCATTGAAATCGAGTCCAACTACGAGCAAGCGTTGGGGGTTTGATTGCCATCGGAGCACCATCGCCGTCCTCGTCAATTGAAATCAACTCGGGGGTAAAACGGTGGCCAACCAGGCAGTTGTATTGATTTGAAGCCATTTGAAGGTATAACGTATAATTATTTACACTAAAAATCTGAATCTATCAAATTTTTAGATTAATTAAAGTATAAAGGGGTTGAACTAATAGTTATGTTTAGGTTGCAGCTTCTGTATGACGAATTCTAAGATAGCGCGGATGACGGGGCACACCTCTGGTACTAAAACCATTATAAGTAATAGTGATAATAGTTCCTATTGAATGAGTTTTTTTATAACTTTTTCTTATACTATCATCCATACCAGATACATTAAATTTTATTTCGGGATTATCGATTAAGGTGCAGATAAATGAACCCATCAGGTTTTTATATTTACCTGTTCCGGGTTTATAACCGATAATGGTTGCCTCCGTGTCCGCAACCTCTTTAATCTTATATAAGGTTTTTGAACGTTTTGCTTCATATAAACTCCCTGGTTCTCTTAACATAATACCTTCTCCTCCACCCGCAATAATTTTTTTGGCAAGTTTTAAGGCCGACGATTTAGAAACCATTATTTGAGTTGTAAATTCTAAAATTGGCGCTAAATCGGATAAACCTAATTGCGTCATGCAGGAGTTTCGGGTATTAACAATTTTATTTAATAAGAGCATTCTATTTTCAAAAATATCATCATTATTTAAAACATCGAATACTTTATATTTTACATCTGCTGCTTTCCAACTATTTTCCCATTTTACTAATTCACTCGATTTAGTGGGTTTTTTTCTACGTAATAATCCACAACTTTCAAATTCACCGCGACCTAACCATAATTCTCCATCTAAAGCGATAGTTGGCGGCATGATTGATTTATACCAATCCGGTACATCAAAATTTTTACCCGCTCTAGATTTAAATGATTTACCGTCCCAAATAGCTCTATATCCATCCCATTTTTCAGATGCCCACCAATTATCGACAGGCCTGCCATCATATACTTTTGCCAAGAGTACCCCGTGTTTTTTAACATCATACACACTTTTCCCACCAACCCCGGAGTCACATGATATATCAGGAAGAGAAGAGACTGGAGATAAAGATTTAGTTTGAGGGGGAGCAGTAAATGTAACAATTGTGGGGGAGGTCTTTTTAGTATGAGATTTCTTTTTTTTTTTAGATTTAGTAGTTTTCTTAGAATCTGGAAGTTTTTTTAAACATCCTTTTGATTTCTTCCATTCACACATCTTTTGATTATCACATTTAGGATTTTTAGTTTTTTTAAATTTTTTGCACGTAGGTATTTTACCCTTTTTAGTTTTAATTTGAGAAGGTTTTTTTTCTAAACATCCTTTAGACCTCTTCCATTCACACATTTTTTGATTATCACATTTAGGATCTTTAGTTTTTTTAAATTTTTTGCACCCCGCACCACCCGTCTGGTCTAAATACTGTTT
>Ga0114998_10000047_pt1 | contig 64154 bp, 36 predicted proteins | sample ArcticOcean_MG_C_5_FD_87044 | JGI IMG/M metagenome (GOLD analysis project Ga0114998, IMG submission 87044) | Marine microbial communities from western Arctic Ocean - ArcticOcean_MG_CB4_138 | ecosystem: Environmental > Aquatic > Marine > Oceanic | place: Arctic Ocean: Canada Basin | collected... | reverse complement strand
TCCGTCTGTTTCGTGTTTAGGATATCGATTTTTACGCACTCGAAGAAGAACCAAGGCGCTCGTTCGTTCACGAAGCGATCAGTCGTGCTCAGTTGAAAAGAGTAGCGATTGACGCAGAGCACTTACTGACCATGTAAACTCTGCATATTAATTCCCGGTATGGATCGATTCTATGTCCGCGGTAAACACCATACCAACAACACTAAAAAGCAGGGCATGATTTGGCCAAGACTGGTAGTCGAGGAGAGCGCTGAAAATGTAACGAGCGCGAGCGAAAGTTCTAGGAACAGCGACGAAAAGAAACGTAAGAAGGAAAAGAAAAGAGCGAATAAGCTCGAGAAAGAGCTCGAGAGAGTAGTTGCACGCGAAACAGAGGCGAAGAAGGGATTCGATGAACGCGCGAAGAAAACGACGCGAGCGTACGAAGAAAGGATCGAACGAATACGAGGCGATTTAAGAAAGCGCGAGGAGCTCTGCGAAGAACAGAAGAACGATTTAGAACGAGAGAAGAAACGCAGGCGAGAGTATGAAATGCAGAGAGATGAGTTGAGGGAGACTTTGAAGATCGAACGCGAGAAGTTCGAGTCCGACGCGAAGTTGTTAAGATTCGCTTTCGAAGACGCCGCGAAAGAGCTCGAAATCGTGAAGCAAAGCTATAGAGAAGAAAAGGAAAACGATGAACAGATTATTTTGAGTTTACGCGATGCGTTGGACGCAGCGGTCGCGGAGAAGACTTCGCACTTAATGGATAGCACTTTTTCGCCGCCAGCGACGCCGAGGTCGGCTTCAAAACCACCGTTAAATACTGGGCCAAAATCGCCTCGATCGCCTTCGGTCGTGAGCCAAATTACGCAGAAAGATAAGGACGAATGGGAATTAGAAATCGCAACACAAAAAGAACTCGCAAATAAAGCAAAAGAGAAAGCAGACAGAGCAATTGCAACGGCAAGAGTTGCCATGGAAGCCGCTGCATTGCGCGCAAAGACCGACGGCGCGAAAATTAACGAGCTCGAGAAACTTTTATTACAAGCGCGACAAGAAAGTAGTAGTATATCTGCAACAACGACAACTGGAAGAAATGAAAACGACAAACTAGAAAACGCTGAAGACGAAGACGACGATAGTAATAATAATGACATCATGAATTACAAAAACATCACTCCCGAAATCGTTGATGATTTGAAAATGCGAATAGAAAAATTAGAGTCTCATTGCGCAGATGCTTCAAAAGCGGCTAAAGACGCCGCAGATGCTCTTGACGCGGCCAACGAAGAACTAACGGCCGAACGTATGAATTGTTCTCAGCTCGAGCGCGAGCTTTTAACAATTTCGAACGACTTTGCAATATTAACCGAGGTTCTGGAAAAATCGAAATCCGAATTGAAAATGCGAGACGAGAATTTAGCAACGCTCGCGAGAGAATTAGAAATGTCATTGGCATTGACAAATAGCCCGAGTGGAAGCGCACTTACAACGACAGAGAAGAAAAAACAAATCTACACCGAAGTCTCAGGGCGATTATTGGATAACTCTTACGATAGCGATGACGACGATGAAAACGATCTTTCGATGACGACTGGAAACGAGACCATGGCGAGTCTTCGCGCGGAGCTGAATTCTTTGCGTCAAATTCACGATGCAAGTGAGCGTCGCGCCAATAACTACGCAGAACGCTCTAAATCGGCCGAGCTCGCGAGAGATTCGGCCATCGCCGAACTCGAATCGTTAAAGCGCGAAAAGTTAAGACTTGAAGAACGTCTTGAGAATATTGAAGACCAGCAAGCTACGCCGAGAACTCCGAAGGTGAAACCGGCGCTCTTAAAAGAGCTCGAGCAAACGAAAACGACTTTGCAAAAAGAAGTCGAAACACTTGAAGGCAACGTATTTACGATGAGTTCAGAACTCACGAAAATTAGAGAAGAAAAAACGGCAGAAGTGAAGAAATTACAAGAACAACTCGAGGAGACGAAAGCTTTGTTTGAAAAATCAAAGATTGCTGCGAAGAAGGAAACAAATGCCGTGAAGAAAGAAACAGAAACACGCTTATTAGAACAAATGGAAGCGCTTCGAGAAGAACTCGAGGCATCGAACCAGCATCGCGAAGAGATTAATGAACAGAGGGAGAAGGCTGAAAAGGATGCTAAAGAAGCGGTGACTCGCTTCATGTCGCTCGAGAGTGATAAGAACGCTGAAATATCAAAGTTCAACGAAAAAGTTGAAGCAGTAACCATTGAATTACAAGCAAAGATTGAATCGTGTAAACATCTTGAACGCCAACTCGAAATGGCCACGCAAGCTCAAAAAACACAATCAAAAGCAGCCGCGAAAGAAGTCGAACGCGCGTACGCAAAGAAGATTAAGGATCTAGAAAATGAAATATCAACAGCATTAAAGCTTCGAGACGATGCAGATAGAGCGAAGAACGATTTGAAAATAGAAATCGAGCGCATAAAAATCGAATTTGCTGCATACAAATCATCTGTTGCCGATAAAGAACGAGATGAAAACCTCAAATCGACAACGGCGAATTATTACGAAAAAATGCAAGCCATTCGTGCAGCTGAAGAACTTCGCGCCGAGCGTAACGACCTCGCACAAGATCTCGAAGACGCTCGGACAGATTTCATGCGTTCAATTCGAGAACAAACGACGCGAGCTGAAGAAGCCGAAGCTGCTTTAGAAGATGCGAAGCTATCCTCAAAAATAGCTTCAGACGCCGCCCGAATGGAATCCATGGAAGCGACAAGTTTAGCTCGAAAGCATGCCGATGAAGTTGCACAAGCAAGAATAGCTTTAGCAGATGCTCGAAAACATGCCGCGGGAGCAGAGAAACGAGCGGATATTGCAATTTCTCGAGTTGAGCGACGATGTAAGGAAATCGAAACTCGCGCTGAAAAAGATGCGGATAGATTGACGACTGCCTTAGACGCCGCCGAAAAGAAAAGGAAAAATGCTGAAGAAAAGGCAGCTCACGTTGATGTTGAATTAGCGAATGCAAAAGGTCTCGTGCAAAGATTAGCCGATGGCTTGCGTGATGTGCGAGTTAAGAAAGAACAAGCAGAAAAGCATACACAAAAAGTTCATGATCAGCTTGCCGAGGCGCAAATGAGACTTGAAGAGTCAAAGCGCATAGAGGAAGATAAGGCTAAATTCTCTGATAGAATTAAAGAACTCGAGGAAGAAGTGAAACAACTGGGTATTAAAGCAAAGCGCGCTGAGGCGGCTATGATTGAGGCAGAAAAGCACGCCGAACACGCTGACGAAGCATTTGATAGAATCCGTCAACTCGAACAAGAAGTTTCAGATTTAGATGCGCGAAGATCTCAAGCTGAAGCGGCGTTGAAGACAACGTCAGGTGACGCGTCTGAAGCATTCCGCGCGTTAGAAACCGAAAATCTGCGACTCGAAAAACGCGTTAAACAGACATGGCAAGCGTTGCAAGGCGCTCACGCTGTTGCTGAGCAAACAAAACGTGCGGCAAGAGACGCCGTTCGTACGGCTCGTCAAGCCGCTGGAAGAGCGGAAAAAGAAGCTGCGATATATCGCGATCGTGCAGAAAAAGCTGAGGTAGCAAAAGTTGAAGCGATGCATCGAGCCGATAGCATGATAAGCGATGCGCAGCAGCAAGCCGATGAATATGCCAATGAAAAGCTGGAGGAGGAGAAGCGTAAGACGCAGATTTTGGAAGAAAAGTTACGTGAAGCGCAGATCTTTTCAAAGAACGTCACATTGCCAAATGTAAAAAGTCAATCTCGCAGTAAAAAGTCCGGAGATGGTAATACGAACCTAGAACGCATGCCATCGATGCCTAAAATAAACGTCGGGAGAGAGGAAGCGCCACGAAGAAAGTTACTTAGCAACCAACGCAGAGAAGGATCTAGAACTGCTCAATTGGACGATGAAATGGCCGACGCAGATGCCGTTTTGCAAGAGTACTTATCCAGGTCTAGAGAAAATTCGCTTCGTTCGTCATCGCCTAGATCTACAGACTATTAGATGTATGTTTTTAATATATTATAATTCGCTAAAATCGCTATTACCATTTGCAGCAGCTGGTTTACGCTTTCGTGCAGGATTCAAATTTAACGTTTCTGGACGGAAAAAACGTAAATAAAATAAAATTATTAAAGGAAGGAATTGAATCGAAGCTACACACACGCGCAAATAGAACATTCTTCGCGCTTTAACCTCCTTGGCAGTTTTTTTCGAAGAAGCTACACCGTTCTCATCTTTGACAATATCGATATCATCATCGTCACCTTCTTTTTCTTCTTTTGTCAGCTTTGCAAAATCGAACGAATCCGTACTTCCTTTTGGCATTTTCTTAGCAACATCCATTATAATGAATTTCGCCTGTTCGCTTAAAAGATCCATCCGTTCTTTCCGCTTCTCTATTTCGTCTTCGTGTCCTTCTTTAATGACCAGTTCGTCTAGCCCGACTTTTTCTCCTCTCGTCTTGAAAAAACGCTGGCACCCTCTCCATTTCGATAGTGTCGCCATGATTTCTTCATCACCTGCGTATTTTTCAACGCTAAGGAAATTTTCCATGATATCATCAACAGCTTTCCTTATCCGAGGTTCGCGCATGCTTGTTTGAAAAATCTCGTCTTCGTTCGCTTGCACGATAAAACTAAGTCGTTCACGTTCTCTTAAGAGTTCCTGCAATCGAGCTTTATCGTCTTCGTTCTCTGCTGCTACTGTTCCTACTGTATTCTTACTACTCTCTCTTTGTTGTTGTTGTTGTCTTTGTTCTTGTTTCCTTTCCTTTGCGCCTCTTTTCAATAGTTCCCTCTCACAAGCTTCAAATTTCCCTTCCCTAGCGACTTCCAGCGGCGACGAACCGTCTTGGTCATCCTCAAACCCGTTCGGATCCATTTTCCACTCATCGCACAAAAACCTAACCGCACAATCGTTCCCTAATCCACACGCTAACATCAAAAAACTCCTATGTCTCCCACTACTCGTCACAAATCTCCCAGTAAACTCTTCTTCGATATTCTCCCTCAACATATTCGCGACTTTCGGGAACGTTTCATAATCCGTCCTCGTACACGAAGCCTCGACTATTGGAGGCAACCCAAACCTCCCCCTACTCGTCTTTATATCCGCTTTTCCTTTCTTATTCTTCCCATTGATCAAAACCTCCATTGACTCGCTGCTCCCGATTTTCGCGCATACGCTCACGACCGTATCGCCAAACGCATCACAACACCCTAAATCACTCTCGAACTCATTCACGAGCGCCTTCACCACGTCGACTCTATCGAACAAAACGGCATGGAACACCGCGGTACGCATGAACCCATCCTCTTCATCTACATCGCACGAATACTTCCGAATAAGGTCTTTCACTGCATTTAAATGCCCATTTCTTGCCGCTAAATGGATCGCTCTCAATCGCCCTTTTTCTCCACGCACTGCGTCGAAATCGAACCGCAAGAACTCTTTCGCACTCGCGCCTTTGTTAATAGCTTTAGAGAGCATTTCTTGGTCGTTCAACTGTAAGGCCACGACGAGCTCTTTCGCTGTCGATCTCTTGCGCTCGATTTCGTTCTTTCGATCATCGATCATTTACTTCCGCGCGTTTCTTTTTTAACAATTAAACGCGAAATAATTATTACGAAGAGTTTTTCCAAAACGACATTTTCGCTCGATCAAAAGGAAACAATAGCGAAAGATTATACATCGACAAGTAAATCGTGATCAAAATGTCCTCCGCGCTAGAAAGATCCACGACTCGCGACTGCGAGCTGAAGCGATCGCGCGATTGCATCATCGCAGCCGAAGCAGAAAAAGGAGCGAGAAAACGAAGAAAGAACGACGCGGTTTCGAAAGATTTCTTTTTGAGGACGACGAGCGATTGGAAACGCGAGGAGGATGGTTTTGATGATTGTGATGATTTTGATGATTTTGATGATGATGATGATGAGCGGTTTCCAAGAGATGAACGAGACGGTGTTGATGATGATGATGACGAAGAAGAAGAAGAAGAAGAAGGCGTCGTCGTCGTCTGCGTCGAACGTTGGAGAAGATTAGTTTTCAGTTTGTTAAATTTGAAAACATCAAAAACTGATGGAGAAAAAGAGAAGCCGCTGCGATTACTAAAAAGGCAAATTAAGATCGATGAAGACATAAGAGAACTACACAAAGCTGCATATAGATATAGATGCGTCTATTATAAAAGTAGGAAGAATAGATTAGTGCACGAGTGCGTGAAGATGTGCGAAGATTTGAAGCGCTCTAGCGCGCTCGCTTGCGAAAGATTTCCTAAGTTGTGTAAGAGTAGGATATTAGCGGCGAATAATTGTTTGAACGATGTTGCGAAGAGGCAATATAGAACTATAGAAGATGCCGAAGAGGTCGAGTACAGACAAGATGCTACGTTGAGTGCAACCGCGCAGCTCGTGATTCCGAGAAACCAAAACGCTGAGTGGATGTCTTCGCATAAAAATATTTTTTCGTGCGTTAAATTCGATAAGACTGGAAGGTTTATCGCGTGCGCTGGAACTGGAGGGACGCTTTCGGTACATAAAACCTCAGACGTGAATATTTACCCATACGGAGGTGATACGATTCAATTACCGGCGAGTATATACGCGCCAACGTATAAAAAATTTCTTCGTCATCCTATTGATAGTGCTATATGGGTGAGAGAAGGTATTATTGCAACCGTTTCCGAACGAAGCGATGAGATTACTTTTCACGACATCGAGGGCAGAGCTCAACCTTCGTCTCGCGAACAATCATCAGCTTCGCATCCAAGCCAACAGCAAGATACATATACTTCGGCTACACAAAGCTTAATCGCTCAGATTACTTCAGATGGAACTTCAAGGAGTGGGTTACTTTCACTCGCTTCGTGCGACGATGGGAATCGTATTTTCGCGTCTAATCGAAATGGTCTCGTACTTTCGTTTGATCCGAGGCAGAAGAGTGATCCAAGAAGGCCATGTTCGCAATTCAGTGCGCCTTTGAGATCGGTTTTAAATTGCGTGAACGTTACAGGCGATGGACAGCTTATTTGTGCTGGTACGTCGTGTGGGAAAGTTGTTTTATGGGACGCAAGGAAAACGGTTTCAAACTGGGAGCTCGGTAAAATAGGTAACGGCATAAAGAACAACGACGCGTTATGTTCGTGGAATATATCGAATTTGTTCACTAAAATACACGGTGCTACATTTTCAGATAATTCCCAAGTGTATTGGACCGATTTTGACCCGAAAGATACTTCTAGAATAGCATTCCATTGTTCAAACGGGAGAACGGGCGTGATTGATATGAAACGAATCTGTTCTCAAGGTAAATCGTTGATTACACACGCACACTGTCCACCATCGCCATGGGATGCTGAAGAAGATAACGATGCTGCGCGCAATTATAGCGGTAGGCGCACGTGCTCGTGGTCAAACGATGGTCAAAAACTTATTTTACCAAACGTTTACGATTCTGGAATATCAGTATTAGATGTTGCTGCGAATGACCCGCACTCTTATCAATGGATAGACGGCCTAGACCTAGACTATGAAAACGACGACGTAAAAGAAAAACAAAAAGCTGATAGTTCGGATACGTACGGCAAGAGTAAAGGGCTTGGCAGAATTGGCAATTGGCACAAACCGATCGAAGTGCCTCTTAAAAACCTAGACGGCCACGCTCAAGAGCGTATATTAAATTGCGTTGCCGTTCATCCAACCTGCGATTTTGAATACGTCGCTGGAGGTGAAAACACAGTTTCGTATTTTCGCTTTCGCAAATGGTCAAGAAGATGACGAGAAAATTAGATAAAGATAGAATTATTGTTTTTGCTAGCAGCAACTACTTAACAGCAGCTACTTTTGTTGTTGTTGTTGTTATGAGCGCCTTTTCTAGTATTATCTCTTAACGTCACCGTATCCCCTTTACTTCTTCCTCCTCTATGATTATCACTTCCTCCTCCGTTATGTAACAACTTCCCGACGCAAGTCCTCGCCATTGCCGAAAAAGCTTCTTCCACTCTTAACCCACTCTTCGCAGACGTTTCAAAATGCGGAATCTTAAACTCAGCAGCTAATCGCATACCTCGCTCTTTCGAAACCTTCCTATCCTCCGTCTTAACATCCGACTTATTCCCGATCAACGCCACGGCGACGCCTTCGCTCGCGTGCGACTCGATATTCCGCATCCAATTCCTTACATTCTCGAACGACCCTTCATCGGTGACATCGTACACTAACAAAACCCCATGCGCACCGCGATAATACGCCGCCGTTATAGTCCTAAACCGTTCTTGCCCAGCCGTATCCCATATCTGCATCTTCACTTTTTTCTGGTCCAAGTCAACCGTTTTGATTTTAAAATCGATCCCGATGGTCGTTATGTGCGACGTATTGAACTTATCGTCGGAATATCTCAATAACAAACACGACTTCCCTACGCCCGAGTCGCCTATTAACAGAAGTTTCACTAGCACGTCGAACGCTTGTTGTTCTGGCATTATTACTCAATTAATTGTTTGGTTCTATTTTGTTCTCTATTTCCCGAACTCCCCCTCTCTCTCTCTCTCTCTGTCTCTCTTATAAATCAATTGAAATCAAACACGCGCACACAGCACAGACACACGCTTGCGCACTTTATCAAAGCAGAGTACTATTAATTTACGCTATCTCAGTAATAACAGTTCTCTCACTCACTCTCTCTCTGTGTGTGTGTGTGTGTGTGTGTGTGTGTGTGTGTGTTTATGACTATAATTATATTTAATAAGTCCGCCCGTTAAAAGTTGTTTAGGGGCGTGGGGCAAAGGGGAAAAGGCACCCGTTTTTTGTGTTTCCCTTGTATCCCTAAACCCTAATGTACAAAACCCTAAACCCCGTCAGAAAAGCGAAGAACACGAAACATATTTACGAATACGCGAGAGATTGATTACTCAGAAGATTGAGAGATTGAGAGCCTGCTCAGTACTTCGTGTTTTAAGTGTGCTCACGTCGGTCATCAAATCACATCGACACACGGGCGGACTCACTTGAAAACAATAAATAATCAGTTGGAAACTGGGAGAGTAAAGACTACCGTGGAAATTCTCTCTCTAGGGGTTAGATTCGCTAAAAGATACTTCTAGCTTTTGCTAGAAGTTGTTTGTAATTAAATCTTAATCTCTTCTTCTCTCTCTCTCTCTGTGTGTGTGCATGAGAAAGGTGTGATATAGTATGTTACAAAAACAGTTGGAAGGATATGCGTGGGCGTTTTCGGCGGCGATAGGGAACGGCGTACAGGACAACTTAAGAAAATACATCTCGAATTCGATACCGAACGCGTTACATGCGATTGCTTTAATGGAATTCCTGAACTGCTTAACGTTATTTGTATATTTGCTAATGACTGGGAACGTTAACGTAATGAGAGGGTGCGATGAGACAGTGATCGTTTTAGCGAGCGTATCGGCTATCATAAAATGTGTCGGTTCAGTCGCGTTTCAAAGGGCTTTACAGTTGACGCCGATTTCGTTATGCGCTCCTTATATGGCGTTTACGCCTTTGTGGTTGTTAGGATTATCGTTTTTCATCGTGCACGAGATTCCTAGTGGGCGAGGGGTCGTCGGCGTATTGGTCATGACGTTAGGCGCGTACGGGTTGAATAGCGCGGCGAGTAAAAGCAATAATAATAACAACGATAACGACACGGATGTAGGTGGTGATAATTATAATAAAAGAGAGGGAAAAGAAGCAGCGCCCCACCAAATGATGGGAATACTAACTACTACTACTTCTACTACTATTACTGCTACTACTACTTCTTCTCCTTCTACAAAGAGAGAAGGAGTTTTGAGAAGGGTGCGCAGGTCTATTAAAGGATCGTTAAAAAATCAGGTTTTGGCTTTAAGGAAACAACCTGGTTCTTTGATTTCGTTCTGTGTCGCAGGTTTATGGGGATTAACGTCGGATATCGATAAACTCGGGAAGAACGCGTCGGTTTTGCACGCTGGTGGGATAATCGTCTATATCGCGTTGCAAAGAATATTTATGGCCGCTCCGTTGGGGATGTTAACGGCGGCGAGCAATCCAGAAGCGTTTTCGCATTTACAAAATCCAAAAACATTTTTGATTCTGTTCGGTATGGGTATTTGCGAGTTGTATACCATTTTTGCATATTTAAAAAGTTTAGAACATTTGTTTACGAGCTACGCTGTTGCTGCGAAAAGAAGCGGTATATTGTTATCAGTTTTGGGGGGAGCAATCATGTTCAAGGAACCGATCGGCGATAGATTGCCTTACGTACTCGTCATCATCATCGGAATGATTTTTATAATTTTTTCTGATGAATACTAGTTGCTAATAGTTTAGAAAACAATCTAGGACCGAGAAAAGTATTCTCTTGTAAGAAAATGTAATAGTATATAATAGAAGAGTCATCGCGTATATATATATATATATATATATGAAACAACAACAACAACAACAACAACAACAACAACAGTAATAATCAATCAACGCATATTTTAAAGTAATCAACTCGTAGGTATTACAAAATTCTTATTCTATTATTAATTTTCTCATACATCTTTTCGAGATGAGATATTTGAATCGAGCACTGCATAGTCATAGTTCGTCGATTAAATCATACCTTATTAGCTTCCCAGAAGGCCCAGCGATGGCCAAAGCCACGTAATACATGATTATAGAAAACACGACTCCTATAATACCCACGACGATCGTAATCTTCTTTGCAAAGAACATTACGATGAAGCAGCAAACCAACGGCGGCGCGCAGAATAAGTATAACCATATACCACTAAGAGGAATTCGATACGGTCGTTTCATCGCAGGAGCGACTTCGCGCAATTTAAGTAACGCCGCGAATTTCATCACAGTCGTCGCGCAATAAAACCACATTTCGAGTTCCGCTAAAACTTCAAAAGGCACTAGGAATAACATCATCATCAATAACGCGTTCATGATCATGGCCACGTATGGGTTATTATTCTTTGGATCAACTCGCGCGAAGACTTTTGGAAGCGTGCCAACAACGGCCATGCCGTAAGTAATTCTCGACGTCGTGGATAACAACGTACAAAGCAGCCCTACGGTACTCACGGCGGCGCCGACGAGAAAAACGAGCTCTAAAGCGTTCCCTCCAATTTCCTTTGCAACTATCGTAAACGTGCCATCTTCCCACTTCGAAGGGTCTTGCAAAACAGAGTAGCCGACTGCTATGGAAAAAAAGTCAACGAGCAAAGCGAATCCCATGGCTGTAAACATCGCTCTCACGAACGTCTTTGCCGGATTCTTCACTTCGCCGGCGCAACTGCCGAGTAAGTCATACCCAGCAGTGGACCATAACAAAATGATCAAAAACGTATGCCAATCTGGCCCAAACGTTCCATTGCTCAGTTCATGTTTCGGAACTTCGGCTTGCATGCACGCTTGCCAATCCAATTTTGGGAACCCGACCATAACGAGCGCTATGAACGGCCCTAAACTCGCCACGGCGAACAAAACCGAAGCGTTCGCGACCATTTCCATGCCATACATATTAATCGATACGACGACAAACATCAAAACCACCCCAAACGGTACTCTCAACTGATCATAAAACTCCTCCCTCGCCTTACCGAACGCTGGTTCTAAATAATCCAAGAACAAAACCGCGAATAATCCGCCCTCGAACACGCCCGATATTAAACTCCAATGTCCATTCAGAAAACTCCAAAACGGCCCGAACGCTTTATCGATCCACAATATGTGCCCCCCATTCTCCGGAAGTGCCGATGATAACTCTGCGGTCATCAGAGCTAAAGGCGCGGACCATAACGCTCCGGCCACGAAAACCATCAAAAGCGTGATTTTCGCCCCAGCTGCACCGACGGCATCTTCAAACCCATACGGGCCACCGGCGACTGACGAAAACGCGAATAAACATAACTTCCCGAACGTTAACGTGCGTCGTTTATGGTTCGAGTCATCCACGTTATCTCCATCGTCCTGTTCTACATCTTTCCCATTACTATTATTATTACCACCACTGTTATTCAAGATCGATGTACTTCCCAAGACCGAGGCACCATCCAACCCATCCACTGCTGGCATTTCTTTTCAAAGAGCGTTTCCTTTTTTATGCTGTTAAAACTATTGTGCGTATAATACTAATCTCTCTCTCTCTCTCGCTAATAAATTACTCGAATCGAATCACCACTGTCTCTCTACTCTCTACTCTCTCTATCTCTCTATACTCTCTCTCTCTCTTAGTGTGTGTTTGGAAAAACGATATGATGGATTGATTTTAAGGTCTTCTTCCAAACAGATGTGAGTTTCGAAAATCCTAAAAAATTGTAGGCAGGGTAAGCTGATGAAGAAAAACAAGCACAAAAACACACATAAGCACGCGCAGTATAGGATAAAGAAGCTCACTCGGCCTTTAAGCGAGCGAGACCGATGCGAGACGAGAGAGAAGCTACGCGTGCGCGAGAGTGCGAACGTCGCGCTCGATCGCTTGAACGAGCGCTTGTCTCGTCTTTTGGTAAACATTTTCGATATATGTTTGTTTGTTTGTGAAATTTCTTTCCTTTTGTGTTTTGTGTTTTGTGTGCCCTTGACAGCATTTTTGGAGTTCCTACTGCATAAACTGAAGAGCTTTTTGTCGTTGTATCAAAAAGCGGTGAGTATATATAAGAACTATGGCGTCAATGGGCGGCGACCAAGAGGAGAACATAGAGATGTGGAAGATCAAGAAGGTAATCGGTCAAAAGCGCTCGTTCGTATTATCAGTGTTCGTGTTTTAGTAGTAGTGTTCGTGGATGATGATGGTGATGATTTTGTGGTTTTCCAAAACGAAACGCAGCGCTTTTTAAAAGCGGCTGCCTGCGTGAAACTATATTCTCTCTCTCTCTCTCTCTCTCTTTCGCCCTTTAAAACTGTATAAATCGGTCTCGCTCTCTTTTCGTGCGTTTCGTTCATACGCGTACTATGAGTACGTGTTTTGTTCCGTGTGTGCGTGATGTGTGTGTGTTTTAATTTAATGCTCGTATTTGTTTCTTTTCTTTTCCTCTCTATTCACTGATGTTCCTCTTTTTCTCTCACGAACACGCACCGCACCGCGCGCTTGCTTTGAAACGGATGATTTATGAAACGTGATTACTATAGCTCATCAAAGGGTTAACCGAGGCGAGAGGAAACGGGACGTCGATGATATCGTTAGTCATCCCCCCAAAAGGGCAAATCCCGTTAGTGAACAAAATGTTAACCGATGAAATCGGCACCGCTTCGAACATTAAATCCAGAGTAAACAGACTATCGGTCTTGAACGCGATCGGGAGCGCACAAACGCGTTTGAAGTTATATAACAGAGTCCCCGATAACGGGTTAATCATATATACTGGGATGGTTTTGACCGACGAGGGGAAAGAGAAGAAGATGAATATTGATTTTGAACCGTTTAAACCGATCAATACGACGTTGTATATGTGCGATAATAAATTTCATACAGAGTGCTTGCACGATTTGTTAGCCGCCGATCAGACGTACGGGTTTATTATCATGGACGGTAACGGGACTTTATATGGGACTTTATGCGGGAACCATAGAGAGATTTTACAGAAGATTTCAGTCGATTTACCAAAGAAGCACGGGAGAGGGGGTCAGTCCGCGCTTCGTTTCGCGCGTTTACGTTTGGAGAAGAGACAAAACTATTTAACAAAAGTTGCCGAGTTGGCGACGCATCATTTTATCACAAACGACGCTTGCAACGTCGCCGGGTTGATCTTAGCCGGTTCCGCGGATTTTAAAAATCGTTTATCCGAAGCAGATGTTTTCGATATGCGATTACAAGCCAAAATCATAAGCGTTATTGATGTTTCTTACGGTGGCGAAAACGGGTTTTCGCAAGCGATTGAGTTATCCGCGGATACGTTGGCAAACGTGAAATTCATTGCCGAAAAGAAGTTGATCGGTAAATTCTTCGATCAAATCGCTCAAGATACTGGAAAATTTTGCTTTGGCATTAAAGATACGTTGAACTGTTTGGACATGGGCGCCGTCGAAACCTTGGTCGTATGGGAAGATTTACCGCACGAGCGCTTAGAGCTCATGAACACGGCGACTGGCAAACAAGAAGTTAAAATTTTAACCCCAGAGCAACAAAAAGATCAAAAATATTTCCACGACGAAGAAAACAATCAGCTCGAGACCGTAGAAAAAATCCCATTCTCTGAATGGCTCGCGAAAGAGTATAAAAAATTCGGATGCGCGTTAGAATTCATTTCGGACAAATCGCAAGAGGGCAATCAGTTTTGCCAAGGTTTCGGCGGCGTCGGTGGTTTGTTGCGCTACCAAGTCGATCTCGACGCCTTCGAAGCCGCCGGTGATGAAGATTCCTCTGACGGTTTTGGGTCTGGCAGCGATAGCGATTGTTTCATTTAATATGTTGATAGAGTTGTAAGAGATATATTTTATATCGATATTTAGTAGTCATCGAGAAAGTATTGTGCAATACCGTTACATTCTACCCCATAAAACTAAACAATTTATCCATAATAATAATAATAATACTAAACATATAACAAATGGTTGTCAATAACTTACGTAATAACCACGATCTACCAAAATCAGTGATCATCAGGAATGGTCAACTGCACCACACTATGCCGATCGTTGTATTCAATTTCCAAAACCAATTCAACGAACAACTTACGTTGAACGATTTCCATGAATTCCTACTCGAGTTAATAATCGGCAAACTCGACTGCGAAGGATTATGCTCTCTCTCGCAGACATCGCGCAGGTTCAACGTGCTTTGTAACAGAGAAGAGGTATGGGAAGATTTGGTCGTATCGACGTTCGGTCATAGACAGAACCGAGTCGTCGAGCGATCAGAAAGCGACGATGATGATGAAGAACAAAATCGCAGGTTCATTTTCGAACGGTTTATTTCTTGGAAGACTGTGTATAAAATGCATAAAGAGGTCTTGTTCGCGTTGTTTCGTGGCACGAGTAATGGACGCGTGCAATCGAATAACCAAGAATGGTTCGTGAACCATGCGAACGAGCTCACGTTTTTACCGTTACCGATGTCGTAGTAATTATATATTGAAAATGTTGCGCGGTATCGCGCAACGCGTATCTGGCGGGACCAGAAATGTGTTCCTCTATGCGTGTGTGTGTGTGTGTGTGTGTGTGTATGTGTGTAAAATGTGTGTGTATGTGATCGTCTGCTTCATCAAGAACGCAGGGAGAAATCAAGAAAAATAATCCGTGTATGAAAAGTCAATCGAGAGACTAACTACCGCGCGGTACGTAACGCGGTATATGACTCAACTGATGACTGTGTAATATAGGATTGTACTAAAAACCAATGTAGAAAATATATCCTTCATTAATTAATTAATCGATCGAACGAATCAAAAAACACGCGCGAAAAATGCCTCGTAACCTATCAAGCACGATACACGAAATACTCGAGCAACACGACGCATTAATCGCGTTCGCGCACGAGCGCCTACGTAAGCTCTCGAAGGAAATAAACTTAGAACTCGGGAAAAACGCGTTCGATATCGCGAAGCAGAACTGGATAGCGTTCTATAGGGCCATAAACTGGCTCGAACCGTTCATTATCTCGATAATCGCGTTCCATTTACTATGTATCGTTGTGATCGTTAAATATCGCGCGATCGAGCGAGTGCAATGTTTAATGTTCATTTGTTTAAGTTTCCTAAGTTTTTCGTTGGAGCGAATGAATAAGTTCCTTTCGAAGAATTGGGCGCAAATCGGGATCGGGCAAAATTATTTCGACCACAGAGGCGTGTTCATGTCATCCATGGTCAGCATGCCATTGATTGGATGCTTAATTGTAGTTTTAGTTAATTTTTTGAGGATCGTTGTGAGGGAGATGGTTAAAGCGAAGCGAGCGCAGATGAAGTTTCGTCATCGCGAATCGAACGAAACGAGTAACGCCGCGAAGGAGAAGAAGCAGTAATAGATTGATGTAGTATAGCCGGCAGTATGTTAGTTTTAGTATGGATACTAGTTTCTTTTTTTGTTTTATAGTTTACAACTGAACAACGATATCAAAAATCTCGATTGGAACAAATTAATAAGAGAAGGAATATCACATTTGCTCGCAATGTCGACAATTCTTTTTATTACCTTTTTAAAACGCTTCTTGTTCGTAAGTGTCGTCGATTAGGACGCTCACGTGCGTCTCTGTCTCGTGCGCCATTTTCTTAATCGCCTCGAATCTTTTCCTTGCATCCGGTACGTCGAGACTCAAATCTTCGATTAAGTTCCCTAATCTCGCAAAACCTTTCGTCATTTGAACGGCTGAAACTTCACCAGATGCGTTTAAAACGTGTAACAAACCGAGCAAAACGGCCGGCGAGTTCGAGTCTTTCTCTGCTTCGATCATCATCACGAGCGCTTTTTTGACGAGTTCGTGATGGAAAAACGGCTTCGCGAGGTTGTGCAAACGCCTGCGCGCTTCCGTGACATCGTGTGACTCGAGATATTCTTTCAGTAAGGTATCGAGTTCGCTCTTCGCTTGTTCGTATGGCGTTTTTTCAGAGTCGTGGCCCCACGCTTGCAAAACGCGATCGGTCGAAAATCTTTGTGATATTTTCTGCGCTGCCAAAGCTGCTACTGTTTGCGCGTCGGCGCCTTGACACGATAAATCACCGGCCAAAGTGACACAAAACTTTGGCGGTAAAATATCATCAATCACGGCGCGCGCGATGAACGTCGCGACTAAATCAATCGCATCCGGAACGTCAAGTTTCAAATCGTGCACCGAAGCAGTCAAATCAATGAAACCTCTGATCAATTGTTTACCCGAGATCAGTGAGGGATAAAACGCTGATAACAACGAACTCGCGGCTTCTTTCTCGCGATTCCCGCGATCCATCGCCAACGTTATACACTTCTTCACGAAATAATGTTCGTACAAAGGTTCCTCTAAACTCCTCAAACGTGCCCCGGCTTCTTCGATATCGTCCGAATCGAAATACTCCTCAACCGTCGCCTCGCTCGCAATTTTATACTCCTTCACGCCGAACGCCTCGGTACCTTTAATTAAACTCGTCTCCTTATAAAACGTTTTCGTATCTACGTCTTCCATCGAATCATAGTTCGGATCGCCTTTATCAAGTGCGTATACTGGTGACATATCATCCATCATCACCGCATCGCTCACGTCTCCTTTGCGGCCTCTGCCGGAAACTTTCACGACGATCGTCTTATGCCCACTATGCCAAGCCAGTCGACTGTTCTCGATCTCGTTCGCACCACTGTGCAGTTCTGATAAAGATGGTTTCCTCGAAAATTGTGCTAATTCGCGCTTCTTGATCGTCTGGTCGAAGATCTTTCGTTGTTGTTCCGTTAACATCGTTTCTTTTATATTAAACAATTGTACTTGTAACTAACTCTTTTCTATTAAAGTAATCGGATTTATATCACGAAGACAATAATCTCTCTCTCTCTCTCTTATACCAAAACGAACACGAAAAAAACAAAACAAAAACAGACGACTGTCCTCTCCAAGCTCGTGTTTGTGTCTTTTAATTGCTTATCTTTTTTCGCTTCCGCGCTCTTTCTTTGGAAGTTTATTCGTATATATAAAGCAGAGTATGTTTGGGAAATATGACTCATATGTCTAAAAAGTACGTCTAAAACATATGTCTAAAAAGTACGTCTAAAACATATGTCTAAAAAGTACGTCTAAAAAATATCACAAACTAAATATCATTTTTGTCTCAATCGAAAAGCCGCGTTAAAATGAACGACGGTCATAATAACAATAATAATAATAATAACAATAAAAAGTATGCACCGAGAACGATGATTACGTTCACTATCACGTTCTTAGTACTGTTATTATCATCGACGACGACAAACTTCTCGCTCTTCCTCTTCGCCGAAGCGAAACATAAGTTGAACATTAAATCATCCGGTGTCGATATGGTACACGCTTCGCACATATTAACTGGACAAAACAGAACGCTCGCCGAGGACATAATCGAAATGCTCGAACCGTATCAAGAAGATGCACAGAAACGACCTACGCTCGAGAGAGGGTTTGAGGAACTCGCTAGGAAGTTCTCGCGATGTCCAACTGGGAAGAGGAACGGTGGAGATCTCGGGTATTTCCCGAGAGGCGAGATGACGAGAGAGTTCGACTCCGTCGTGTTCTCCGAGCTCGCGGCTCCGTTGCATAGAGTTGTTGGACCACACCAGACCAGTAATGGGTATCACGTGATCATTGTGCATGATAGGCATTTAGCGACTGCTGAGATGAGAGAAGACGCGAAGAAGGCGACCGAAGAGGCCAAAGAGAAACGCGAGAACAGTTTTAAGAAGAACATGCAGAGAGAGCAAGGGAAGCAGGATAGGAAGAAACAGCGCGTAGTGAATAAGCCAAATACGAATAATAATAATAATAATAATAATAATAATAGGGTTCCCCATAATTCGATTAAACACGAAGAGTTTTAATTTGTATCTATACGAATTTGTATTTGAGACATATCTACTAAAAGAAGTTTGTTCGTGAAAACGAATACACATTTAATCGACGCCGCGCTCGGAAGAATAATGCGATGATTGATATGCGATAGAAACAAACGAACACAATATCATGCGAAACGTATGCTCCTCCCTCTTTTGCTCATTCGCGCTCTTCTTCTTCTTTCTCTCGATCGTCGCACTCGAGGCAAATGATGGATTCAAACATCCCCTAACAAAATACGAAGAAGAAGTTGAACGAATTGAAACAAACTCTGCGTCGTATAATGATCCAACGATCGTTGGCAATTTAGGGTTCAAATCGAGAAATCAAAGCGCGGTTTTGAAGTACCCGTTAACGAGAAACGTTGGGCGAGATCACTTAGTCTTCAGCGAGTGCAGAGTATGCGCAATCGGTGGCCTGAAAAAGGCTGAATGTGATTCGGTAGGTGATTTCTATCAACCGTGCGGCATCGAAGGCTCTTACGCGTTGAAATCGAGTTATAGAAGAGATACGGAGTGTGGTAAGAAAGCGACTAAAGCGGCGATCGTGGCCACGTTCGTGAGGGACGTGCGTGCGAGAGAGACCGAGTATGCGTTAGTTTTAGATGGTACGCGTAGGTTCATGATTGAAGCGTTTTGTTTGAAAGGACGCGAGAAGAGCGATTGCGCGAGGTTTCCGAAACACGCTGAATGCGCGAAGGATGTTGTTATGAATGGGAGCGGGATGTGTGCGTATGGGAAGTTGTTCGATGAATCAGAAGGGAAGTTTTATAATGAAGACGTTGATAACATGGATGGAGCGAAAGACGCAATCGTCGCAACGTTCGTGTGGGAATCACCGGATTTTCGCCGATGTTATGATTTAGAATTAAATAAGAGAAGAGATGAGAGAGCGAATAAAATAAGAAAGCTATACGAGAGGCCGTTCGAGGGACGAACGATTGATGTGCCGATTCAATTAGAAACTACTATTGGTTTCAAGAGGAAAGAGCAGATGTTTTTAAGGTTTCTCGTCGCGAAAGAGAATGAAAACGGCGAGTATTTTCCTGAGGATGCGAATATATCGCCGTCGCAAGTTGAGAGAATTTTGCGAGAGAAATGTGCTGCAACATTAGCGTTAATAGCCGATGCTTTTCATGAGATTGCGCCTGAATTTAGAAGAAAAGATACGTTTGTTAGAAAGAGAATGGATGATTCGCCCGAGAAGATTTCAAAAGAGACCGAAAAGTTATGGGCAAAATTAGGAAAGAAAACGCGCGAGAAAGGGAAAGCGAAAGGTGAGAAAACTGGAATATCAAAAGAGGTTAAAGATAAACTAGGCCACGATTGGTGGAAACAAATCGCGAAAGGCGCACCTTCGAGAAAAAAAGTATACATGCAAGATTCACATCCAGTTCACGAATTCGGCTCCCATTTCGATTTAGAACCGCCCGAACGACATTTAATGCGTTTAGTCATCGCAGGCGTGCCTAGACGAATTAGAGCGAGTGGTGAACAAAGAACACCGTACGGGACCTTATTTGTCGCGACGAGGGATAATCACGATTCGAGTTTAAGCAAAGAATACCAAGCAGCGCTTTTGCGCTCTTGTTCGAAATGTTTACGAATGACTGATATCAGGATCATGGAAATTAATCCAATTCATAGAAAATCCGCAGCCGGTGACGAAGAAGTTTTTCCACTTGAACCTCTCATTGATTGGATAGAAAAAGGTTCGGTTTATGAACGAACGGCGAACGGCGAAACTCTAACAGAAATAGACGAGAATAAAAGAAATAGCTATAGCGGCGGTGAGAACGTCGAACTTGATTGGGAAGGATACTCAATCGAAAGCGGCTCGAGGATTGGGTGGTCCACCGTCTCTATAATGATGACTTCTGATACGGGTGAGAAAATTAGCAACGAACAAGTACGAGAGATGTATGGCGGTTCTAACGATATTGAATACGAAGCGCACGAAGAGTTCCGCAACAAAAAAGGAAAGAGAACAAACAGAGTAGTGACGAAAACGTGCCCGCCTCCTCAATATCATAGCATAGCGCCTTGCCTCGGTTACGCTGAAAAACCATCGAAGTTCCGAGTAATGGATATTTACAAAGGTAGAGAGTTAATTTTGAGACAACAGAGACAAAAGACGAAGAATTTATACGCAATCGGAAGTATTTTCGTGATTTTGACCGTCATGATTGCCATGGCGAGTATATTTTATAATTTAGTATCGCAAGAACAGCGCTTTGTTGTTTGGGCAAAGGCGAAATCGGTAAATGTAAGCCTACGCTTGCAACTAATGCAACTTGTCGCGAAGGTGGAAAAACAAGAGAATCTCGAAAAGAAATCGGCGACGGTATGAATTTTGAATTGTTATTGGACGGAGTTTTAATTACACGGCGTCATCATTATCATCATCATCATCATCATCATCATCATCATCAAGGAACTTCTTCAAAAAGGAAGGCGTTATATTCTTTATTTGCTCTCTGTAATCTTTCCCAATTCTGTCGCTCCAAATGCCTTTTGCGTAATCACCTTTTCCTGTGTACCAATCAGGTTTTGGAACATCTGGCAAAGATGGATCTTGCACGATCGTCCTATCTAATGTTTTCGCGACTTTGCCTAATCTTTTCGTTATAAATCCAGGAAGCTCTACTTTGATCGTCTGAGTCTCTCGTTCGATCTCTCCTCTTGCTACTCTATCGGCCTCACTTGCAATTTTCTCTAATCTTCTCGCTAACGATGCCGCGGTTACTGCATAATTTTCATCCATAGGGTCACATAACCAAGCATCTCTTAAGACGTCCCAAACGCAATCGTCGCAGTCGGCAAACTTTTCCCTTAAGAAATACCTAGCGACATCGAAATTTTGATCTGCTTCGAGGTATTCCCAAATCTGTCCATCAAAATTGAGGTTAAATAACGTTTCGAATTGTCTCGTCAACGCGTCAGCTTTTGTCGACGCAGATGGGCCTTCTCTAGCGAGTGCAGAAAATATGACTTCAGCCCAAACTTTACCTAACGATCTAACATCTCTGGCCATTTCTTCGTCAGTTGGGTCTAATATAGCGGCTCCAAAATTCGCTAATCGAAACCTCACGCCTAATTCCCCGCGTTCCTCAAACGCTTTTCTATCGTCGAACGAATCGCAAAAGAACGTCCCGGAATCTATACCGTTATGCGCTACTCCGTTCGCGTGGCAAAAAGCAACCGCCCTCGCCGTTTGCCTAATTGCGCTTCTCACGTACCGAAACCTCAAAATGATCGGATGCGTCTGCACGCGTTCAACTGGAGGCCAAAACTTCGTCCCCTTTTCACCATCGTCTTTCTGTTTCGCGCTCGCATACTCGCTCAATCTCTTCAAACCAACCCATTCTTGCGCGACATAAAAACTCACGCCGTCATTATTACCGCTCTCGCTCGCTTCAGCCGCGAAATACGCCAACAATCGAACGACTGGCAATACCATTTGCCTCGCTTGCCCTTGCCCTCGCCCATACTCATCCACAACGATCTCCGGTCGATCATCCACTAACAACCTATCGTACGCCAAAACCTCTTTCTCGGCGTACAAAGTCGCCCCAGCCACGTACTCCTTAATCATCACCTGTGGTCCTCTCTCATCGATCAAATCATCAAACGGGTACCGGAAAAACGGCTCTCCGGTTGCATATCTCCCAGCATATACGTTCATGCACGACCTTTGCCTCTGTTCTTCGCTCGTGCCGTTCATTGAAATCCTATCTTTATTAATCCTAAACTTATTCCTCTCTTCACTATCGCGTTCGCTTAAATTGATTTTTCCAATTTTACCTAATAAAATGAAATCCGAAGCGTCTTCGAGTTTTATGGCCAAAGCGGTGACTTTTACGCGATTAAGCAAGTTGCGATAGTTTCCACGCGTGCTTCTTCTTTGATTTTTTTTCTTCTCAGTTCGATCAGTCGCGATGTTTAATCGAGAGCTCGCGCGCATGAGAGGCATATAGATATCGTTTGTTTAAGTTGTTTTTATGACGAAATGTGTTCTCTTATAATAATAAAAACTGCGCCGTATTCGCTTCGCAGGAAGAATTGTGATTCTCAATCAATCAATCAATAAATCAATCAATAAATCTCTTAGTTTTGTTCTATCTATATATGTATACATAAACGTGTATATTACTTTGGGTTAAGCATGCATCGTTTCTTCAAAGCTCTGTTTAAGCACGTGCGACATTTACCGCATCTCGCGGTAGCGTTCCAACTCGTTTTTTGAGGAATTTTTAAACCACGTTTTTTGAGCTCTTCTAGAGTAAGATCGTCTTCTCGGGACATTTTCATGCGCGTGCCACCGTCTTCGGTTTCTGATTTGCGTTTTTTGTTCGTCGTTTTACCGTGATCGTCGTAAGTCGTGATGATCGTTTCGGTTTGTTTCCCTTCGACGTCTAATTTGACTTTTTCGATGACAACGACGGAGCCGTCGGATTTCTTTTCGACAATCTTTTCGATGACTTTGTCCACTTCGAGGTCTTCTTCTTCGGAATTACGCGGCATTGGCTTGGGGGGCGGGCCATATAATGAATAGATTTTTTGCATTCTCAATCGATAGAATTCGACGAGTTTTTTCGCATCGTCGTTAGCCTCCGTGCCTTCGGCGTTGAAGTTCAACGCGTTATCAAACATCAACTCGCAATCATTCACAAAGTCTTCGATATACTTATACGTGCCACCGATTAATGAAGCTATTATAGAGGCCAAATCAATTGGGAGAGGAACGTTTTCGTAATATTCGGAAAACTCGTTCCTGTCCGGTAAACGATAAAAGTATTCAATCAATCGCTGGCCGTCAACTTCTAATTTGTCCATATACTCGCATACTTTCAAAAGTTTCCTTGCCTCTTCGATATCGATCGGCTTGAGAAGATCGCGATGTTCAAATATCCACGGAAACGAAACGTCCTTCACGTCAGGTTTAGTGCGTCCAGGTTTCTTATTTAAAATTATCGTTTCGGTCGCATTGTCGTCAAGGTACGTCACCGTATATTTATCCTCCGCTTCGCTATATTTTAAAACATTCGCGGTGTACCACTCGCCATCGTCCCAACAAACAACTAAGCGATTGTTTTCTAAGAGCGCTCCAAATTCGGAACCGTTTTCAAACGCAATTTGATCTGGAGTATCCTTGAGGAGCTTTATATTTAACTCATAATCCGGTTTCGGAATTACAATGAGAAGCGCAGCTTTGCGAAAAGCTGGACGAGCATTCACGTCAATATCTTCCCAAAACTCCTTAGCATGTATACCAGCTTGATCAAATACAAACTCAACTTCCTTAACAAACTCTGCGACATTTTTGTACGACAAGTCATTACACTTTTGCTCGATATCATTCAGCTCACTTGCGATATGTGTGCAAGCTAAGAAACCTCTTTTCTCTTTAGTCGTTTGATTCGTCTTCACCGCGCGACAAACGTCCAAAGCCAACACGCATCGTTTTGCGATTGCTTCTGAAAATGTACCGACATAGATTGGAACATCGTCACTCTCAAGATAAGTCATTGCAGTAGCAGCAACTTGTTTTAGTTGCCTTCTTTCTTCGATTTCATGCTTCATCATTTTCTTTGAATGCTTTACCAATGCCTCTTCTTCAGCCGCTTCAATCAAATCCTTAATAATACTTACACCGACGCCTTCTTCTTCTTTTTTTTTCTCTTCTTCTGCTGATGCTGCTTTGAATTCTTTTTCTTTATTATTAATTATCATGGGCTGTAGATGATCGGCAGCGGATTCGTGAGCTTGGACCGAATCCTTGACGAGTAAAACTTTCTCAATTTGTTCCCCAATGAGTCGATCGGCTTTCTTGATGTAATACACGCCAGTTCTTTTCTTCGCTTCACCACCTGCTTTCGCTTTCTCCTCTGCAATCGCTTTTCGTAACGCTTGTTCATCGAGCATTAAAGCGAGTTTCCAGCGCGCAGCTTTGGGATTCATCCAAAGCGAAAAATCCTTTCCGGTTTTTTCAAACACCATTCGCTCTAACGTTTCTCTCGATAGATCGAGATGCGCGGTTGCCATGAATGTGCCGGCTGGAGCGCGCTCCAAATCTGGAAGCTGAGGCAAAAGACCGATTCTTCCTACCGGTTTCTTAATCTTTTCGCCATTTTCGTCGAGGTCAACGACGGCTTTTTCTTTCTTGGAAGATTTAGGAGCTTTTTGTCTTCCGCGCGATGGAATTTGACCTCGCGCGCGAATACTACCTTGCGCAATTATATCTTTGAAATCGTCGATATCCATAGTTTCAAGTTCACCAGTTTCGTATGTGATTTCGACCATGTTGCTGAATGCTCCATCGGTGTCCTCGCCCTCGAGCTCGGCTTTCTCTCGAGCTGCTTGTAATGCAAATTCGTCTCCAAATTCCCGGTCTTCGCCGCACTTGGTAATCTCCCCTCTATACCAAACTTCGTCGCCTTCCCAAAGACATTCGATTTTGCAGCCAGCAAGATGCGTTCCGATGTCATCAACAGTAATTGGAATTGTTACAGATTGTCTGCCAGGAGTAAAACCAGGGTTGAATGTCATATTTTTCTCATCCGCGCGAGTCCAACCGCGCGTTTTCAATTCAAACAGACTCATGAGAAATAATGGACATTCAATGTCGTTTATCCACATGGGAGGAAGAGGAGGACGTTCTTCCTTTTTCTCATCTTCTTCTTCTTCCTTTTTCTCATCTTCATCTTCTTTCTCGTCCTTGATTTCGTTATTAAGACCTTCGGCGTTATTACCTTCTTCTCTATCCTCCTCTAATTTCTTTGCCGGCGAATTTTGTTTTGAATCTTCCTCTGCTGTCGGTTCCAACCGATATTGCGCAAATATCTCTCCACTGCCAGGCCATTTCGCAAATCTCTTCTCAACGATTTCCAATTTTCTAAAGTCGATATTTTTATACACGGCGTCGTATGAATTGGAAGTAATCTTATGAAATTGCGGAGCTCTGATGTGATCCCATGCGATGTGGTGATCAAAAAAACGTAAAAGTAAAGCCAAATACGCCGCTGAAGATGCGCTTTCAACTTCTGCAATCCATGCCGCACGCAAAGTACGAGCGACAGGTGGCATTCCGCGACCTCGCCACCCAAGACGATAGTCTACGATGCGATCTGGTAAAGTTGCTTTGGAGCCAGCAGTTCTTGCACACTTTCGAAGCGGTTTGATTGGAACACGCTTTCCACCTAATATGATCATTCGCGGAGCTGCTTCAGAACGAAAAGATGCGCGCCCAATTTTATCAAACATTTCGAAATGAGGATTCAGAGGCTCAATTGCATTTTTCTGTTTCGGCTCTGTCGCGAATTCCAAAAGACTCGCATTTTCTTGAACCTCTTGAGCGTACCACGCCGCTTTCATAGCCAACGGACGAACACTGCTCTCTAAATGTAAGATCCATCGCGCAACGTCGGTAGGTTTCGATGAACCTCTAAGAGAGGCGAGCCATTTTTGGCGCCATTGAGCGCCCGATAAGGTTTCCGTACCAGCCCAAGGACCGTCGAGTAATCCACATAAATTTCTTTCCATGTGCGATACCTTAGCAACGACATGACCAAGTTTATCTTTTGCGAGAGCTTTTTCACCGGGCTTCATCGGTGGTTGCGGCACTGGATACGGCGCAAACCATTGATTAGTAAACGTACCAGTCATGCGACCTCTCGCGGTTTCGCCAAGAACATGCGCAAGCGACCAGTTACCAGCGTATGCGTACTTGTTCACGTATGAATTGCAAAGATCCAACGATGTTTTCTCAGCAGCTTCGCTCTTCTCCAAAGAAGATTCGTATTCAATTTTAGCAGCGTGAGCTAAAGCCAATTTCCTGCGTTCTTCGAGCGCGAGCGCAATCGCTGGATCTATAACTTCTTCTTCTACAACTGCTGCCACAGCAACTGGTTCTTCTACTTCCAACATCCTACCTTCTCTTTTTAGTTTCAAAGCTTCCTGGTAGGAATTTAAAGCAGCCTGCTTTGAAGGAGAATACATATTGCCTCTTTTACCGGCAGTGCTTCGTCGTGCCCGACCCGTTTTGTTTGATTCATATTTTTCCTCTTCTTCTACTTTGTTTGCAGGATCATTGTCTTTATCTAAATCGGACCATTTTTCCTCTTCGTGCTCATCTTGCGAGTCGTCATCTTCGTCGAGCTCCATGTCTTCGACATCTTCTTCAGATTCAGATTCAGGTTCTACTTGAACTTGTCTTTCCCAAGCCGGTAAAGATTTACCGCAATCGCCAAGGCCGAATTTTTCAAAAACTTCAATCGGCTCTGTCTTATCACCTCGGCCGAGCGCACTTCGCATTTCTTCCAAGTACGTGTTTGCCTCTTCGAACGGTTTTTGTCCTAGCGCAATTGGTTCGAAAGTTTTCTTGTCGTGTTTAGAAGAAGACGTTACATTTTCGTTCACACGTCCACTTCCAAAACGCTTTGGCTCCAAACCGCCTTCGAGCTTTGCGATACCATCCGTGGCGGAAAAGAAATATTTTCTCCCCAAAGAGTCACCATCAGTTTCGCACAAAACGCACTCTGTTCGCAAAAATGGAAACGTTTGCGCTCGCAGTTCTTTATCGCCTCGGATTTTCTCTGGAATGAAAACACACTCGGGGCAATACCAAGTATCATCATACTTTTTGGAAGACGCAGACGATTCACCGACGCACAATGCATGGAACGCGGAAGGACAGCCGTCACAACATAATAGAGAGCCCGATCTGCCACACGCCGTGCACATGTCGCCATGTGTATCAGCGGCAGCCGCCAATGCAGCTGTGAGCGCTTTTTCGCCATTCGCGTCTTTTTTAACCACGTCGTCAGTGCCCGCGTAATACCAATCCTCCCCGTCCCACGTGAGCATTGTTTCGATATCTTCCTTCTTGATATTTCTCATCTCGTTTTCTCCCGGAAATTGAACTTGAACTCTACCTAATGGGCCAATCGCTTCCGAAATACGACCACACCAATACCCACCGTTATGGAAACACTCGACGACGTCGTTTTTAAATCGTCCTGTGTTCAGTCGTTGCTTTCTATCAACCCGAAAAGGATTCAAAGGTCGAACGCGCGGAAATGCATCTCGATCATCGTCCGAGCGATTAGATCTGTATTTCTTCCTCGCACTTAATTTAGCACGTTTGCGTCTTCCAGCTTTCTTTTTCCTCGCTAATTGAGCAATTTTTATAACCGAACTTGGATCTAATTTGTTTTTTGTCAACTTCTTGCGTCTCAAACGCCAATCGTGAGAGCGAACGTTTTCCAAAGTCACCCACTCTTCCAACTTGTGATTACCTTCGTCGCTAAGTAATTCGTCGTATCGCACGCGGATACGATCACCAGCAGCGGCAATAACAACTCCAGAGTACCAAGTGCCTCGAAATCCAGGATCGACACCGTATACTTCGATAAGTGCTCCAATCTTTGACGTCAATAATCCACCATTCGCTACTTGGAATTCTCCAGCTTCGAGCAAGACTTCTCGGGTTTCTATCTCGTTACGAATAACGTTTGTGTTTAAAGTTTCGTCGAGCAAGAACTGCAAAAGTTCGATCTTTTCAAAGATGGATGTACCGTAATACCCTCCGGTCTTATGATCGGCCCAATTGCATTTTGGAACGAGACGATTGCCTCTTCCACGCAGCTTTTCTAAATATTTCTTTACGTACGCCGGCCACGTAACGACATCAAGATATTGAAAGCATTCATCGAAATCGAGCGTTTGTCTAGATATCACCGAACCATCGTCTAATACGATAATTTTAGAAGCGTTCGAAGTTTTATCAACCTTTGCTTCGTGTTCTTTCTCGCCAGAAAGCATGGCTAAACTGTCCGATTCGAGCGTGTCTGTGGCGATGATGCGCATGAGCGCCGCATGCACTTCATCTATGATTGAATTCGGTTCGTTTTTAATGACTCCATCGTGAAGTTGTCTCAAACTCATCGGCGAAAGTTTATACGCTCTGCTGAGAGAATTCAACGTCTGATGTATTCCCATGAGCAAACCTAATTGCATATCTGCGTCTTGGTTCGTTTTCTCTTGAGTGGCTTTGAAGAACTCTGCTTTTTGTTCGAGCGGCGACAAGTGTTTTTTCATGCTACTGTTACCGCTGTTGCCGCGTGGTTGTTTAACATCTCCTTGTTGCTGCCATTGTTGTTGTTGCTGCTGCTGCTGTTGATGATGATCAATATCCATCGATGATTTATCTTTCAAAGGAGTAAAAGAAGACGACGTACTCGCGGCTTTTCCGTCTTGTTGTCTAAATATTTGCTTCTGCTTCTTCCAATCGTTCTTGAACGACTTCAAATCTTCGTTCAAATCGCCATATTTTGGCTTGACCTTTTCCTCTACGACGGTTCCGTATAATAACCCTTTACGATTATCGTCGTACTTCGTAATCTGCGCTCCTTTATTCGTCGCATTTAAAACGTTCGCGTTCACGCTCGGCGACAAGGTGCAACCATACACGTTCATCTCTCTCACTTCCTCTGGAGTTAACGGTATCGCTCGTTCCTCCTCGTCCGCGTTTGTATTGAACCCACCGTCTGCGTTGTTGTTGTAGTTGTAGTTGTTGTTCGTCGTCGTCGTCGCGTTCATCTCGAAAGCGTTCTTCCTCTTCTCCTCGCGTTCCCTCAATAACTCCCTCTCTCTCTGTTGTTCGATCAATAGTTGTTGCCTCCTCGACGTCGTGTAAATCACTAGCCCTGGATCGACTTCTTTCTTCAATTTCGGCTGCGGATTGTTCCTCCTGGCCTCCTCTCTCTGCAGTCTCCTGCGCTCCTTCTCTTCCGGATCCAGTTTCACGTGTCTCTTCCCAGTTGGTCTGGACTGCGTCTGCTTCGCAGTTTCTTCGCCAGTGCTTTCCTTGTTATCATCATCCGCTGCTGCCGATGCTCGCTCTTCTTTCTGCACTGGTTCCAAATCTTGCTCGAGCTCGTTCATCGCTTCTTCGTAATCGCCCTCGATCTGCGTCATCGGTTGTCTTCGTTCGCTGTTCTTCTTCCTCGGTCGTCCTCGGCCCCTCGCGCTCATCACGCACTTACTCGAAAAAAAAGAACGACGACGACGACGACGACGACAAACGCGTGACTGTTTATTTCTAAGACCGAAACACGCTCCTTAAAGTACTCAGTACTTGCTGGTTGACCGCTTTCGCTGTTTATTAGGAGGAGCTAAAATATTAAAATGGCCGTTTTACTTGTTCGGGGTTCGTTCTGTTTTCTGTTTGTGCGGGCGGATCTGTCTTTTTGGGGGGGCGGGCTGTTTTTTTCGGAATAGGGTTTAGGGTTAAACAAGCCCTACTTTTACCCGTATTTACGAGATCTGAATCAACCGCGTTGATGCTTCCATGTTCCAAAACGAAGGTCGTTCCAGCTTCGCGCCGAGCGACGACGACTGCACGAACTCGGATTTCTCTCTCACTCACTCACTCTCCGAGGTGTAGAGGTTTCGTGAGAGGTTTCGTTCTTCTTCTCGATAGATAAGAATATATTCATCATGGAGCGAAGGCCACGTAATAACGATGGCCCAGATGGTCGCGGTGATGAACGCAGTGGTCCACGGAAACGTCGGTTTACTAACGAAGAAGAAGAAGAGGAAGAAGAAGAGCCTGGAGAGGTCGAGCTCGTCGACGTGTTCGGTGGGGACCTATATTCAACGAGCGCGGTGTTTTTGATACTGATCGCTTGGATGTTCAAGCAAGCCACGGAGCGCTGCGCTTGTTAGAAGATGATGATTTCACGTAACGACGCATATCTAACAGGGATTGAATAGTATGTTAACGGACGAACAAAAGGTGAAGATCGAGGAGAATAAGAGACAGGCGCTGTTGAGGAGAGAGAGAGCGCGCGTCAGTCTCGCCTCTGCCCCTTCTAATGAGTCGTTTTCGTCGTCGATACATAAAGATCGAATCAGGAAACTGAACGAAAACGCGAGCGATGGAACGAAGACGTACGTTTTGTATTGGATGCAAAGTTCACATCGCGCGACGAATAACGAGGCTTTGGAATTCGCGGTTGAAAGAGCGAATATATTTCAGAAGCCTTTGATCGTCGCATTTGCGTTGACGTGCGAGTATCCAGACGCGAACGAAAGGCATTTTAGGTTTATGTTGAGTGGGTTGATTGATGTAAGAACTGGTTTGAGCGAACGAAATATTCCGTTTTTGTTGGTCGTGAAGAATAAGGGAGTCGATAAAGTTTCGCATACGGATGCGATCGTAGATCTTGCTAAAAATGCTGTCGAGGTAGTGACCGATTGCGGATATTTACGCATCTTACGAAAATGGAGAGAAGATGTAGCGAATGCGATTTCAATTGCAATGACTGAAATCGAAACCGACGTAGTCGTTCCGGTCTTCGCACATTTAAGAGCAAGACCAAATTTAGATACTTCAGCCGCTTCTTTTCGTTCTTGGTGTTTACCGAAATCATACGAGCATACGAATAATTATCCGGATTTGGTACCGATTAAAGAAAAATGGACAACTTCAGACGCCGAGCTTGCGAGAGTTTGCGCGATTGAATGTTGTTGTACTAATAGCGGAGGAAATTTTTCGTTCGTCATGGATGGTAACATTGTTTTGAATGGCAACAATGAAAAGAACAGTAACAACAAAGTAAACATAATAAATGTCAACGATCTTTTATTCCATCTAAAAGCGAATCATGGTTTAAAGGAAACTCCAAACATTCCTCCAAATTGCGATGCCTATCACGTCGGTGGTGAACTCGAAGCGTTAAGAAAATTCAGAACATTTCTCGATCCCACTACGGTTTTAAAAAATTATGGCGAACATAGAAACGACTGCGCTAGAGGTTTGCAAAGTCACCTCGCGCCTTATATTCATTATGGACAGATTTCAGTCTTACATATCGCAAAGCGATCGAGGAAATTAGCATCGATGCACAAGGAAGATGAAAAAATTCAAAAGTCCATAGATGTTTTTCTCGACGAGCTCATCATTCGCAGAGAGCTCGGGATTCAATTCGTCGTCAAGAAGAAAGATACGTACGATACTTACGAAGCTTTACCGACTTGGGCGATCAACTCACTCGAAAAACATAAGGAAGAAAGAACGACGAAATATTCCTACGAAGACCTTGCGAATTCGAAAACGGACGATCCGCTATGGAATGCTGCGCAGAACGAGTTAAGAATAACAGGCAAGATGCATAATTACACGAGGATGTTTTGGGGCAAAAAAGTTGTTGAATGGCATAAGTGCTCAAAAACTGCATTTGCTGTTTTAATGAAATTGAACGATACCTACTCCCTCGACGGTAGAGATCCGAATTCTTTCACCGGTGTTGGTTGGATTTTCGGATTAAACGATAAACCGTTTCCAGAAGCGCCAGTAATGGGAGAAGTTCGAAGAATGTCCATCAACGGCTGTAAAAAACGCTTTGGTAAATCAATCGAGGCTTACATCGAGCGTTGGAATGGCAACGCTAACAAAGGCGGGAGGCAATCGACTCTCTCTTCGATGTTTTTGAAGAAACAGAAAACATAGTAGTAAAATACTCGTAGTAGAGTAGTAGTAGATCATGTTGGTACATGTTGTAAATCGCGCGCGCGCGCGCGCACTTCTGTAGCGTACAATGTAGTATATTCAAAAACTATAAAATAATCTAATCTAAGGTCTCGCGCTCTTTCGTTTCAGTAATCGCTTGTTTCACTGCGCACTTTAAGAATATCGTACAATCTACCGATTCGCCAATGGAGCGATTCATGCGAGAGAGCGTAAGAAATGGGAGCTTTCTGAGCGCTCTTCCACTCATTCCAGCAGTCGCCGTTACCACTTCGTTCATGAGCTTATTGAAAAGCTCTCGAAAACCATCTCGCCCATTCTTTTTCACAACGCCAACTCGCACGAGTTCTGTAATCCACGATAAAATAATTTGCTCACGAGCACAAGCTCCGGGATTGCCTACATAAATTTTCACATCCGCGCGATCTATGAACGCCACGTCAATCGCTTCAGTTACGTTGCTCGTTGTTAATACCATTGCATTTTTCTTCTCCTTTAAAGCATCGAGTTGCGTCAATAAAGCGTTTACGACTCTAATAGCATCGGATGGCTCAGAACCGCCCGCCGCCGCTTTCCTTGCCGCGGCTAACGATTCGACTTCGTCTAATAATATAAAAACAAACGTATCTTCGTCATCGGTTAACTCTTGAATCTTCTCAAATAGCTTCCCGACCAACTTCCCTGATTCACTGAACCACTTTGAAAACAAAGAATGCGCGTTAATCTCAACAAACGTTGGATCTGAATACGTCTTTAGCATCCTCACGGCTAATTTTTGCGCTAACCCTTTACACATAGTGGTCTTTCCAGTGCCGGGAGGGCCGTGCAATAATACCACGCGATTAAACGCGACTAACGAAGCGTCTACGTTTAAATTCCCAAACTCCATAGCCGTTTGCGCGTATCTTTGCAACCGATTCTTCGTATCGTCCTCGAAATATAACGAATCCCAATACTCTGAAAATTCTTTACATGGTAATGAATACTCTCTATACGTCGCGATCTCGTCGTCGTCCTCGCGTTCATCTCCCGGCCCGTCCTCGTTCAACTCATATACGTGTATTTTCAAATCAACCTCGAAGAACATCAAACTATCGCCGCCAGAAGAAGTAGACTCTAGATTATTCTCACTCTCATTCATTGTATTATTATTACTACGAGCATGATGATCGAAATATAACGCAATCTTCTCGCATTCCTTACTTAACCTCCTCTTCAGCTCCAACAGGTTTTTGCAATCATCACTGCTTTCGACTAAATCGACATCTTGTTGATCCATAACTCGGAACTGTTGATACATAATCTCCAATAAAGCTTCACAATCGCGCTCGATTTCTTCCTTTTTCGCAGTCGATTGTTGTTTCAAGCGCACTTCGCAATCACATTTCGGTTTACTACTTCGTTGTTCTGATGTATAGGGTTTAGAAATCTCGTTAAAAGGAGTAGTGTTCTCATCGCGCTCTTTTCGTTTAAGAGTCATTACGTGAGAGGAAAGAAGAACGAACAACGAAGAAGGAAGAAGGAAGAACGTGATGTTCCTCTTGCACCGTGAAACTCTCCTCCTTCTTTCTTATTCAAATCTGTGCGCAATTTTTTTTTGATTTTTTTTATATTTTGTATTTTTTTTCTTTTTAACAATTTGAAACCCAAATGGTCAAAACAGCCTTCTTTCTCCCCAAAACAACTCCCTCTGCACAAAATAAAAGGGATACGAATAATTGAATAAACAAACAACAAAAATGCCACCACGTAAAGACCCCAAAAAAAGAAGCTTCGTCGGCAGAGTCATTAACACCGTCGTCAGGAGGTCATCAGGAAGTCCGCGCGTAAGTATACACACTTTCTTTTCAAAAAACTTCGTCCAATCGAATTCATCCAAACGGCAAATTATTGGGTGCCACACCTTAACATTAGATTTATGGTCTCAAAATGACGCGTTTATGGTATCGAGAAACTTTTCGGGCCGTGAAGAATAAAAAATTGATCGGTTGAATTAATCGATTGAACGATCGTTTTCTGCGTTCGTTTATGATCGCGTTCGGTCTCGATGAAGTTCGCAAGCATGTTTCGATCGTTGGTTTTGTTTCATGTTTCCGTTCGTTTTTGCGGCGCTTCTTTCTGTTTTGTTCCAATTTCTTCCTTAGGCGCGATTTTGTGCATCAGACAGGGGCTTGTTAGTCTCAAAAGGGGAAAGAAAAAGGAATTTGACTAAAAGCGGAACGTGTTCACAATCAAGAACGCGGACGATGATCACGCTAACTAATACTATGTTCTTCTCTATTCTTCTCGTGATAATAACGCGCGCACACACACGCATACGCAAAAAAACAATCATAGGTTGAAGCAGTTGGATCGTTCGAGGAAACCGAGGAAGTCATCGGCACGCTAGATGCGGCGGCGTATCAGGAACAGGGCGTCGTCGCCGCGTCAGTTTTACAAGGACTGCAAAACCACGATTTGCAAAGGTACGCGACGTCGATGAACGAAGGAAGGAAGACGTGTTGTGGCGAGCATTGCCAACAAAGGCACAAGACCGGGAGATATTTGAGGAAGCAAGGGACGACGGATCAGGATGATTTGTTCTTATGCTTCACGTGTTGGTCGAAAGAGCACGTTCGCTTGAACCCGAGAACGTGCTCGGAGTGCAATAAAACGCACGCCGGAGGATGCTGGTATAAGAGCAAAACTACTTCAGGTGCGGATTTGTGCACGAGGTGCTACGAGAAAGAGCGCAGAACGCGCTTACAAGAGAATGGGGCTATGAAGTGCACTGTTTGTGCTGCCACGGAATCGAGCTCGAAATGGAGAACGAGTAAGGACAAATCCAAAGGGAAGATGAGTTTGTGCAACAGGTGCTACTTGCGCGAATGCAGAGCGACTAAAGACAAAAAGAAGTGTTGCATTTGCACTGGTGTTGTCACGACGGCCTGGCACAAGCACGCTGTTGGAGCCAACACCGATCTTGACATTTGTAACGCGTGTTATGTGAACCTCCCGTAAAAATATTCGCTCGTCGCCTTTGGCGATCTTGCGAGAGCGAGCAATGAAAGAAGAGAGAGTTAAATAATAAGAGAGAGACATATATAAACAGACCACAAAAAAAGACGAGTTGATTGAACATATACTTTAAAAAAAATATCCAAAATTGTTATAATACTACATATAATATACACATGCATCATAATAAACTTTACTGGTATAGGGGCTAATTAATTGGGCGGCCGTGTTTTTTTGCTAAAGCGCTAAAATCTATATTTGATCGATCACCAGAAGGCCCAAAATTATCCCAAAGTAATCCCCACATCTCCCAATCTTCCTTGTTCGTATTGCGTTGAATTCTTTGTACGAGAGGATCAATCAATTGGTGCGTAATACGCGTGTTTTCATAAAAATGAGTTCGACCTCTTCTCGTTTTCACCGAGCGCATCAACGAAGCGTCGGCGAACTTCGAGCTGTATAACAATATCTGTACATCGCATTCGCCGAGAAGTGTGAGATCTACCATGGATTTTAACCACGCACTTCGTGGATCGCTCGCTACGCATGATTCCGAAGATCCGTCGCAAATACCAGTGTTGGAAAATTTTACGTTTCCAAACGAGCCAACCGTGCTCAAGACTTCACTCGCGTTGACTCGTAATAGCTGTAGCGCTTCGGAAGAGTGCATAACGGCATTTATTGCTGGAGAATCTGTTGTGAAAAATAATCCCAAAGGATCGCTTTCTTTCGAACGAACGTCGCGCATCAAATCTGATAAGCATCGAAGGAGAAGTGTCAAAGGTGGATCTTCCATTCCTTCCTCTCTCTCTGGTGCCCAACTCATTTTGTTAGCAGCGTTGCGTATTGGACAATTCGGTTCTGGATACACGCGTTTAGTTCGTTCTAAAGATAATAAATCGTCCACGGACTCTAAACTTGCCTGCTTTACTTTTCTAGCTATGTTTGTTGGCGGTTCTATTTGACTCATATCTGCAAATCCAGTGCGAATATGTGCTCCAACTATTTGTTTCCAACCTCGTTTGGACATTTCCTCAAACGCTGGAAGCATTGCAATCTTTAAATGCTTTCTAGGCGTTAACATCTGCGTACCAAAGCACGACCCAACGCCACACGCTGGTCCACATTTGCTCTCTGTATAATTGTTTTCAAAATTTGTCGCCCAGCGAAAAGATAAACAAATACCGAAATCAGTGAGCTTAGTTGGATGACACCAATGACCAAAGTTCGTATGGATCTTGATGCGCGCTACTTTAGCGGCTTGAAATTTTGGATGCTCCATCGTTTTCACGACAGAATTGTCGTCCGATTTAGCGTAATAACCGCCTTTATAAGTCGAAGGACTTTGATCACCGATATAGGCGCCATTTTGCCCCCACGAAAAAACAGTCTCTTCAAAATCGCCATCGTCGAATATTTCCTTCTTCGCGCGTCTTCGTTTTCCTTTATCCCATTTCCAATCCACGCCTTCGTAGCCGATGAAATAATCACCTAAATCGAACTGGCACTTTTTTGCCAACTCTTCATAAGTCCCCGCGTTAAAGGGGATTTCGTCTCCTTCTGAAATGCCGAGCCCTTCGCAAGTATCTTTCTGCGTCTTTACAAACGCCGCGCGTCCAGTAGATATTCCAATTATAAACATCTCTTGGTAATGTTGCATTTCATCTCCGATTCCGTTTTGGTAGTTCCCTGACCAATCGATGATCACTATCTTATTTTCCCTCAAATTTTCATAGCGCGGCTTCAACTCATCTTTATAATACTTCTTCACGAGCTCGCACGTTCTTTCGCTTATACCGATCGACCCGTCTCGTTTTTGCATCATGTAATCAAATCTCTTCACGTCTTCGAGATCTTTCTCCGCAAACTCCGCGAAACTCTGATCTTTTTCTATTCTAGTTGTTTGTACTACTTGCGCCGGCCGTTGCCGCGGTAGTCCTCGTTCTTCTTCTTCTTCTTTTCCTTCGCTCGCGAGAGAGCCTTCGTTCGCACGGCGTCCATCTTCCTCCTGTTGCCGCGGTAGTCGTTCTTCTTCTTCTTCTTCTCCTTCTTCTTTTCCTTCGCTCGCGAGAGAGCCTTCGTTCGCACGGCGTTCATCTTCCTCCTCGCCTATTTTCTCTTCCGCGTATACTTTCCCCTCTTCTTCGTTCCTATCGTCTATTACTGCATCATCATCTTCCCTTACTCCTTCGTCCTGCGCTTCCGATATCGTCCAACGCGAAGAATCCCGAGTCTTCCCCGCATTCACGGCATCGCTAGGTCGTTCATAGTCCACGTCGACGATATCTTCCTCTCTCACAAAAACCTTACTCTGCCGATCACTAAACATCATAGTAATATCTCGTTCCAGTTTTCCCGAAAACCGTTCGATATCGAATACCTTACGAAAATCGACATCGAAAGTGAACAAGCGTGCGATTATGAACGAACAAGCGGACATAATCGCGAGCGCTATCGCGAATCTTTTCAGTAACAGTCGGAGAGTTTCGCGCGTTGGTCGTTTGCCGTACAACATCGGTTTCGCTGGGAGTAAAACAGTTCTCAACATTAGTAATCCGATATTTTATTGATTTTTATTGTTTTTGCTACTGTGAGGTGATTTTAAGTGAGGACATATCGGGCGATGAAACCGCGGTTCTTTTGCGGTAACGATCGAACGTTTTAATGATTTAGTGTTGCTACGTTGGATCGATTGGAACGATTGGAACATGGAGAAGACCTCGTGCTATGCTATGAATTCATTTAATGTCTACGCCTCTTTGATACCGAAATCGTTATCGGAGTCGGAATCGGAATCGATATTGATTTCTTCGCGGTCTCGTTTCTTATCATTCGTCGTAGTCGTCGTATGTTTGAACATTTCTTCGTCGTCTTTGTCTTTAACTTTGTTCGATTTGTTAGGATCTTCATCGGATGAAGATGCGGATTCTTCGCCCGATTCGTCTTCGTCTTCTTCGTCGGAATCATCGTCTTCATCGTCGCCTTTAAAACTCTCGTCGCTTTCGTCGTCTTCGAAATTATCATCGTCCAAGTTAAGATTGTCGAGCATTTTTTGCGCAGTTTCTTTTTTGGTTTTTTTGTCGTTGTTTTTGTCATCATCATTTTCATTTGGAGCTTCGCATACCATCGATAACCATTCTCTGACTTGCAACAAGTACTCTTTCGAAATGTTCAAAAATTCGTGATTATGGCCGTCTAACGTATACGCTAGATCAAAATTTGAAGAACCTCCCGCTTCGGCGCGTTCGATTTGTAATTGATCAAGCTCTTCGACTAAAGTTACAACTAAAGGCCTTTCGAGAAACATTAAGTGTTTCTTCAACAAGAATAAGTAGCCATCAGAAAACTTCAAAACGCATTTGACCTTTACGTACGGTTTTGTATACTCCTTCACGCCAGCGCTCGATTTAAAGAAACATCGCATTAACCCACACGCGTTTTTCAACGTATCGTCTTCTGAAAGATCAAACTCTCCAACAGTAAAAGCCTGTTTCATTCTCTCCTCTGAAACATCCTTACCTTTATACACTTTCATTTTCTTCTCCGCCGCCGAGAGCTGCGCTCTCGATTGAATCACAATCGCGTTCATCTCCGTCTTAGCGCTCGGTAACTTCACCTTCGTGTTCAACACTAAAACTAAATAAGACGTCTCGTTCGAATCTCCAGTTTTCAGAACGGTCAACATGTTCATATTTTCCTTCTCAACTGTTACCCGCTCTCTCTTCGCGTTGCAAGAAATCAAAACCATCGAACCTTCTTTCATTTTATAGACGTCAAACTTACCCCTAGGCGTACTGAATGGGACTTCCTTGGACGAAAACTCGTATTCATGGTCTTCTGGATCTTCGTTCTTCTTCGTCCGCGTCTTCATCTCTTCCTCGTCTTCTTTTTTGTTTTCTTTCTCTCGGTCAGCGACGACGACTACGGTGTTATTATTTTTGTTATTATTACCATTCATTCTCTGCGCGATTGGAAATAAACTTTCGCATATTTCCTCTCTCTCGCTTTGCTCGCGTAAGCTCTCGATGACTTTCAAAGGATGCGCCCACGTTCGTTCGTTTTCTTTCGTTCCAGCGCGTATCTCTCTCTTCAGGGCTTCCATTTTAGTTCAGATACGTACTCGTTCGCTTCGCCGTTGCGATTTCTGAGCGTGTTTATTATTATTTATACTCGTAAAACAAATCTGTTTTGTGATCCAATAATGTTTGACTTTTTTTTAATAACCGCGAATCTTCTCACTCTCTGACTCTCTCTCATTCGTAAAGAACTAAAGCGTGCTTAAAGATAGCCATCGATCGATACCTCGTCTCGTCTCTTATCGTTCGAGATTTTATTCGTTTTACGCGCGCACGTTCTTCGGCGCATACAACCACGTAATCATTACTATTGGCACGAACATGTCGAAAAGAATGTCTATGCATGCAGTGAGCTCCTTTTTCAGCCGTACAAAAAAAAGAGATCTAAACCCTAAACCCTAAACACAAAAAAAACCTTCCCTTTTGACGGCTCGTTTGTCAGTCTTATAAGCGAGAGAAACATCATAATCATCGCGCTTTCAATAAGAGATTAAGAGATTAAACGTAACCAGTTGCTCAGATCCTTCCTCTGAAGTGGTTCGTTTCAGAGCGAGCTGAACACAGCCAAAAGTAAATAATAATGGGTAAGACGCCGGCGCAGGAGAACAGGGAAAAGGCGAAAAAGGATGGACTTTCGCACGAAGACGCGATTAAGCAACAGAAGCAGGAGAACTCGAAGTTGAAGAAACTTACGCAGCAGAACCAATCGTTCGGGCAAATCAAAGGCGCGGCGATGAACTCGAAGCATCAAGCGGATTTACAGAGAATAAAGGATTTGAACGATCCGACGACGAAGATTGGGAGAGAGCACTTGAGGGCGCAGAAGAAAGCGGCTAAGGAGGCGCAGGATTTCTTATTACGAACGAAAGGGATTGATATTAAACAAGCAGAAGTCGCCGAGGGCGTGGATAAGAAGACTGTCTTGTGCGAGTTCTTTAAGCACGGGTGTTGCGCGAAAACGGGCGATAAGTGCGCGTTTTCGCACGACTTTGCGATTAACGAAAAGATCGCGAAGAGGTCTTTGTTCGAAAACGTGGATTCGATCGATGATTGGGACCAGAAGAAATTAGAAGCCGTTATTGCGAGAAAGCATGGGGCAGAAGTGAACTCGAGTAATGAGACGAGTATTATTTGTAAGCATTTCTTAGAGGCGGTCGAGAAGAAGTTATACGGATGGTTTTGGCAATGCGCCGATGGGAAGGATTGTAAGTATAAGCATAAGTTACCGCCCGGGTATGTTTTCGCGGCCGATATCAGAGCTGCTGAATTGGAAGCTATGAAGAACAGAAAGACGGATCAGGATGTTTTGAGAGAAAAGTTGAACGAGTTGAAGGTTAAAGGCGCTGGGATTCCAGTGACCTTGGACTCGTATTTGGCATGGAAGAAGAACAAGGTTGAGATTAAGAAAGCGAAAGATGCCGAAGAGATGAAAAGTCGACATACGAAGAAGTTATTCACTGGGAAAGAACTCGTTGCCGAAATCACAAATGATAACGACGATAAATCCGAAGGTGAAGATGAAATCGTTCGCTTATTAGCCGAAAGAGCAAAGGCGAACCAGGAATCCGAAGAAGCGGCTAAGAAGGAAGCCGAGGAGAACTTGGCCAGAGCGAGAGAGCTCTCAGACTTATACAACGGGGACATGGTTCCAGATGAAGATCGCGTTGATGACGATTTGGAAGAAGAACTCGTTATCCCAGAAGGTTGGTCAGAAGACGCTATTGCGCCAAACATCGTCGCCGGGACGCGCGAAGCGAAGGAAGTCATGCAAGCGCTCGACGTGCCCGAGCAAAAAGGCATGACGGAGAAGCAAAAGAAAATCCTTGAAGAGAAGAAGAGGATGGAGGAAGAAGGTATCGCAATCGCCACGAATACGAAGAAACCAAAAGATCCGGATGACATTTACAAACCACAAACGGAGATTCCCGATGAGTTCAAAGATCTCGCCGAGCTCGATCCAAAAGCTTTAGGTGAAGCAATCGCTAGAAAGAGAGCTCAAGAAGAAGCTGAATCTTCGGCATTAATCATCCAAGTCGCCGAAGAAAAAGCTCGAAGAGAAGCCGCGAAAGAATTGAAGAAGGCTTCGCGCGATGCTGAAAGAGCAAAGAAAAAGTTGAGCAAGAAAGGTATCGCCGTACCAGAAGAAGGAAATGAAATAACCTCTCTCGAACAAGCAATGGGTAAAGTTGAAGTCGATGAAGTTTCAAAGGCTGGTTTGAAACGAACCGTTACTGGCGTCCTTTCTTCGAGAGAAACTGCGAGAGATATCAAAATTACAAACTTTTCGATGACGATGAACGGAAGAGTCTTGATTGACGATTGCGACATTGAATTAACGATCGGTCGACGTTACGGTCTCATTGGGCAAAATGGTAGTGGGAAAACGAACTTTCTCGAATGTCTTGCCATGCGAGAAGTACCAATTCCCAATCATGTCGACATGTATCACTTGAAAACTGAAGCGGAACCGTCCGATAGATCTGCGATTCAGTGCGTCATCGATGAACTCGTAGAAGAAATGGAGCGATTGAATAAATTTGAACAACATTTGCTCGAAAACTTCGGTCCAGATGACGAGCGTTTGATCGACTTATACGATCGTCTCGAAGAAATTGATCCAACTACGTTCGAGGCGAGAGCGAGTGAGCTTTTGCACTCTCTAGGTTTCGCTGAAGCGATGATTCATAAACCGACGAGGGATATGTCCGGTGGTTGGCGAATGCGCGTGGCCTTAGCTAAGGCTTTGTTTGCAACACCAACTATTTTGTTACTTGACGAACCGACAAATCATTTAGATTTGGAAGCGTGCGTTTGGCTCGAAAATCACTTGGCGTTGTACAAGAAGTGTTTAGTCGTCGTTTCTCACTCGCAAGATTTCTTGAACGGAGTTTGCAATAACATGATTTGGCTCACAAACGGAAAGTTGAAGTATTACACAGGAAACTACGATACGTTTTGCAAATCTATTCAAGAAGAAAACATCGTCCAAGCGCGTAAATACGAAAAAGAGCAGTCGGACATAAAGCACTTGCAAGAGTTTATTCGATCGTGCGGGACGTATGCGAATGCGAGAAAGCAAGCTGAGTCGAAACAGAAAATCATCGATAAGATGGTTGCCGCCGGCCTCACGCCACCAGTTCATAAAGAACGATCGTTTACGTTTGAATTTCCAGACTGCGATAAAGTTCCTCCGCCAGTTCTACCATTCGATGATGTTTCGTTTGCATACAATGGCAAATCAGAGAACTATTTGTACGAGAATTTAGATTTTGGCGTCGATTGCGATAGTAGAATTGCGCTCGTTGGGCCAAACGGAGCCGGTAAATCAACGCTTCTTAAGTTGATGACTGGTGAAATAACACCAACTAAAGGATCTGTGACGCGTCACTCTGCGTTGAGTATTGGTAAATACCATCAGCACTCCGTCGAGGTTTTGAACCGAGAAATGACTTGTTTAGACTTTTTCATGACGACGTACCCAAACGTCCATCCAACGTTCAAGCGCGATATAGACGAATGGCGCGCGTTCCTCGGCAAATACGGCATCGCCGGTAAACAGCAAACGACCTTGATTGGCGAATTATCCGAAGGACAACAATCTAGATTGGTCTTTGCAATGATTTGCATGGGTAAACCAAACTTATTATTGCTCGATGAGCCTACTAATCACTTGGATTTAGAAGCCATCGATGCTTTAGCCGAAGCGATTAAGAAATACAACGGCGGCGTCGTCCTCGTATCGCACGATTTTAGATTAATCGATCAAGTCGCGCGTGATATTTACGTCTGCGAAAACAGAACTGTCACTAGATGGGATAAAGATATCCGAGAATACAAGATTCACCTTTCCAGAAAGGCTGAGAAAGAGGCCAAGGAAAGAAAACTCGCAAAGAAATAATAAAAGTTTTCGTTTCATTGTCGTTATTTATCGACGAGAAGCGCAGACGCAGAGCGGCGTGATATATTATTAGTACCTACATTTTTATACATTTTTATAAAATATATAATAACGAGAGTCATCATCATCTAATAAATAATTCTGCCAATCTATCTACTCCTATCTATTCACTAAGCCGGATTATTATTATTATTATTAGTCACTTTGTTTCCGTTACGCGGACGAAGAAGATTATTTGTTCCCTGACGTACATATAAAGAACGACGTCGTGCATATTGTTCAATAACAAATACAACTCTATATCACGAACGAGTACATCGTTATTGAACAACGCGCGACGTCGTTCTTCATATCTACGGCAATTCACTTAATGAGCGTCTTCGTCACAAACTCAACGAACGAATCTATGCCGCCCAGGACGAACGTGAACGTGAACAACCCTACTAAAATCACTAAAGCGTTCTTACAAACATCGCGCACGGTCCTCGCAGAGCACAGCGCACTGGTTGGCCATTTCAACAACGGTGCCGCATCGGCCGCGTTTTTGACCTGTTTTCGTAACCAAACGAGCAACCAAAACTTCTTAAAACCGTCCTCCGTCTGGATACTATTCGTATCACTAGTCGTACTATCGTTATTCGTCCATCGTCGTTCGTCGTTCATTGAAGCGGCGTTCAAGGACGACCACTTTTTAGGTTTCCTCGAATCAAATAATCTTCCGTTTCCAAACATAGGCGTCGTCATCGAAGCGGTTCCGTATCGACCAACAAATCTTCTTCTATTATTTCTGCTACTGCTGCTGCTACTGCTACTGCTACTGCTACTGCTAATGGGTGCTTTAGTAGTCCATGCTCGCGTCATCATCTGCGTTCTCGATTGAATCATATCTTGATGGATATCTTTTCTGGTTTTAAAAATAAGGAAACGGGACTTTCCAGGGCGCAAAGGAAAGAATACTGCCACGGTAGTACGCATTGGTAGTATCGTTGCCACTGTCGAGTGTGTGTGTATTGAGGGAAATGTCTCGAACGGTCTCGAATTATTTAATCGTTCAAACTTCTCCTTCTTCTTCTTCTTCTTCTTCTTCGTTAACATCGTTAACATCTTTACCATCATCATTAACAGCATTGCGCAGGAAAAACAGCGCAAACGGAAGAGAACGAAGTAATAGATTCAATAATGAACCGACAAGGTCGAAGTTTTCCCCGTTTGAAACAAAGATAGGCGCGATAGTGTACGATAGTGGATACAGACAACTGTTCCAATTGTTAGGGTATCCAGGCGCGAAGCGAGAGGCCGAGCTCTGTCAGAAATATCTCGTTGGAAACCGTTATTCGCTGGAAAGCGAGCGCGCGCTTGATTTGCTCGACGTCTCGTGCGGACCAGGGATTGTCACGAAAGAGATTATTAATTTAAACACGTTTAAGAACGTCGTCGCAGTCGATAAGTACGTATCAATGTGCGAAAGGGCGAAAGAGACGTTAACGAGAGAGTGTGAGAGAAGTAGTACCGCGTGGGAGGTCTCGAAAGCGGATGTTTGCGATATGACCGCGTGCTTTAATGAAAGCGAGATGTTTAGTAAAGTGCATTCGTCCGCCGGTATGCACTGTTGGCCAGATCCAGTGAAGGGTTTGAAGGAGATTAAGCGCGTTTTGAAACCGTCGAGGAGAGAGGACGAGAACGATTTCGGATTATTATTTAGCACGGTTGTCTTACCGAACGTTCGGAACGAAACGAAAGAGACGTATAGATGGGAGACGAATAAGCCGTTTTACGATAGCTCGGCCGTTTTAGATATTTGCAAAGAAGCCGGGTTTGATGAGTTTGAAGTCGTGAAGAGCGAAAAGGCGTACGTTTTAATTAGATGTAGATATTTTTAGTACCGTAGTTTTTTACGTAAGGATTACATACATCATTATTATTCTTATTATTCTTATTATCATAATTGCTCGTACAATTTATTCCTTAACATCTTAATTGACGATATCTTCCAGAGCTTCGTTTATCGTCTCGTACTCAAACTTATACCCTTCTTTTAATAAACTTTTGGGTAAAACTTTTTGACCTTGTAAAACTAACGAACTGCCTTCTCCTAACAGAGCTTGTAACGCGAAATCGGGTATTGGTACCCACGAAGGTCGCCCTAAGGTCTTCCCTAACGAATTCGTTAAATCGCGCATCTTCACCGGATATGGAGCGCTCGCGTTTATTGGCCCCTTCAAATGCTCGTTCACTAAACTCTCTCTTATAATTCCTACCGCATCTTTCCTATGAATCCAAGAGAACCATTGCCCTCCGTCGCCGATTGGGCCTCCCATAAATAATTGAAACGTCGGCAACATCTTCGCGAGCGCCCCTCCTTCTTTATCTAACACAATACCTAATCTCACGAAAACGACTCTCGTCCCTAACTCGTCCTCGGCTCTCTTCGCGGTAACTTCCCAAGCTCGACACACGGAACTTAAATAATCTTTTCCCGATTTCGAGTTCTCATCGAAAACATCCTCATCGCTCGTCCCGTAATACCCAATCGCCGACGCTGTAACCAAAACCTTCGGTCTCAACTCTACATCCTCCACCTGCTTCATAGCGTCGACGACCATCGTCGTCGTCCTCACCCTCGAGTTCATAATCTCCTGCTTCACTTGCTCGTCCCAGCGCGTCGAAATCGGTTCCCCTGCGAGATTCACGACGTGCGTCGCCCCTCTCACTCCAACGGCCCACTTCGTCGGTTCGATCAACAACAGTTTCCCTTTCGGCAATAGCTCCGGTTTAAGTTTCTTCTTCGCCTGTTTAATCGACCTCGTCAGCACTCTGACCTCGTGTCCATCTTTCAATAACGATTCGACTAACTTCGTTCCAACGAATCCTGTCGCTCCAGTTATCGCTACGACCATCTTCTTCCCATCATCGTTTTCAATCGTCGTCGTCGTCGTCGTCGTCGTCGTCGTCGTATTCACTGCGTTTGCATTAGTAGTTTTCAAATCAATCCTCTGCTGCGACGAAGCGGCAGTGAAAGATGATCGAACGCGCTGTTGATTCCGTAGAAAAGAAGAAGAAGAAGAAGAAGAAGAAGAAGTGTTTCTGTAGTCTATTTGCTGTATTTGCTGTATTCGATGCATCATCGTTTAATTCGAGGCAGAGGGAGTGCGGCGAAGTAATCTTTGGAAACTGGTTTTGAGGATGGTTTAGGGTTTAGGGTTTAGGGTTTAGGGTTTTTTTCTGTAAAGTGTTTTGAAAGAATCATAAAAGAAAAGAAGGATTTTATCTCGCCGTCGAGGCCGTTAAGTCTTCTTCGCGTAACCAAGGATCGCATAAGCACTCGTCAGCAGTGAAGCGCTCGTCCGGGTCCCATTCGAAACATTTCTGAAGGAATCTCGCGAAATGTAAGCTCGCGCCTTTGCCTAAAGCGCGTTTGATGCCAGCGCAGGCCTTGGAGCGACGGTTCCGTTTCTCTAGAGACGTTTCGACGAAGTCTCGTTCTTGTTCTTGTTCTTCGTTCGTTCGTAGGCCGAGCGCGCGTTTGTCGAACGAGGAGTCGTCGAGGGAGGATGGTGTTATGGAGTCAGAGAGTACGTCTTTTTCTTCTTCTTCTTCTTCTTCTTCTTCTTCTTCGTTGTTGTTGTTCTTGATGTCGTGCGACGCGTGCTTCAGAGGGCGCGCTTCGGCGAGAAGTCTTCTACTTTTCGCTTTTCTCGGCGTCGAAGGGACGACTCTGGAGAGCGAACGCGAATCGTTTTGATGAGTAGCGGCTTTGTTGTCGTTGTTATCATCGACGCAGTCGTGTTCATCGCTCGAAGACGATCCTTTCTTCTTCCGTTCTTCGCTTCTTAACTTGAATAGAAAAGAGCTCGAGGGCGCGCCAAGGGTCTCTTTCGCGAGTTCGAGTTGCTCGGCTTCGTCGCTGCCGGGCCAAATCGGAGACCCTCTTTTTAGTTCGGCTAAAACGCACGCGAACGACCAGATATCGATGGATTGATCGTATTGACGGTCGCGGAGCATGACCTCTGGTGCGCGGTAGAACCTAGATTGCACGTATGGATATACTCGAGGAACTTTAGCGAAACACGAAGAGCCAAAATCGATGAGTTTCACGCGAATATTACTGTCGTATTTTTGAGCAGGCGCGCCGCCTCTGGCCGACGAAGGATGAGAGCCGTTACCAATTCTTCGGCCTCCTTGAATATCTCTGCCGTTATTAGCACTGTTCGACGGTTGATGCTGTGGTAGCTGCTGTTCGAGGAGGATATTCTCCGGCTTCACGTCGCAATGGATGATACCGAGCAATTTTAGAAACGATAACGCTCTCGCAAGTTGCTTCGCGACTGTTTTGCAAATACGTTCCGAAGCACCTACAAATCGTTGGTTCTGCATCCATTCGTATAAATTGCAATGTAACAGTTCAAACACGATGCAAGTATGCGTCCTAAAGTTGAAATGTTCGATCGCGCGGACGACACATTCAGCGTTTGTTCTCAGAAGAGAAGTTTCCTCAAAGTCGTCATCCTCCTCTTCTCGCTCGGCGAGATCGTTTCGAGCGGTTTCGATCATCTCAAGCACTGCGAGCTCGGTCTTTGCTTGAATCCGATATTCTTCTTTATTCTTGATTATCTTAATCGCAACAGTGCGCTTTTGGCTAGTTTCTACGTCGTTTGAACGCACGTCGTGATCGACGCATTTCACGACTCGCCCAAAAGTGCCAGAACCGAGCGTTTCTTTCACTTCGAAACGAAACGCGAGATGGTCTCCCGGTCGAGCTCTGTAATCACCTTTCGAATCCGTTCTGCTCGTGCTCTTCTTTTTCACTTTAAGATTGTTATCGATGCCGTTCGTATTGTTATTGTTGTTATTACGCGAAGAACGTTGCTTTGCGAAAACGGAACTCGTACTATTGCTTCCGTTCGTGTTGTTGTTTTTCTTAGCAGTTCCTATCGCGGCGGCGATTGGAAAAGTATGCGCGGGAGGTAAGTAAAACACCCGAAATTCGTTCTTCTCATGCAAACGTGCTTCTAAATCACGAACGTCTTCTTCCTCAAGTTTTTCGCGGTGAAACCGTAACACGTTATTCGCCGTCATCGACTCGCGTTTGATTTTTGCCTCCATCATATCTTCCGCGTTTTCGGATTTTTCTAAAAGAAGTGCGCTAGTCTTTCTCGTCCTCTGCGTCTGCTCTAAGTAAAACAAATCATTGCTATAGTCCTCGCCATCTTCTTTAATTGTTTGTTGTTGTCTACTTCTATCTTTTATTTTCGCATCGTTGAGCCGAGCGCTTTCGCGCCTCGCCGCTTTTTTCTTCGCCTCGCTTCTCACGCCGGAGGCGACTTTTTGTTCTTCTTTCACCTTAGCGACTTTACTTCTCCCTCTCGCGGACTGCGGCGGTTTCCTAGGCGTCATTGCCGGAAACAGCTTCTCTGGCGGACCTCCTTCGTCGCCGTTCATAGCATCCTCGTCCGAATAATAATAGTCATCCGCTTCATCCTCTTCTTGTTGACGGAACTTCCTCTCCAAACCTTCGACGCGGTCTTCTCCCCTAGCGGCGGTATCCAAACGCAAACTCGCGTTCGTCTCGCGCTCTCTCCAATCACGACTACTACAAACGCCCTTCACGCTCGCTAAAACTCTCTCCCTATTCGTCAACGCGCTCGTTCGTTCTCTTATTCTCTTCATGATCTCTTCCCCGATCGACCACGCGTTCCTCGTACCGCCGGCCTTCGCCCGCTGCCGCTGCCCCAAATTCCCTTCTCGTTGACCTTTACTCAAAAAGTCCTCCTTTTTCGGTTTCTCGAACAAGTTGAAAAAAGCGGACGATCGCGCGCGATCGATCGCGCTCGAAATCGCGCGAGCAACCGAGCGCGTCGCGAGCGTCTGCCGCAGCCTCTGTTCGTTTTGAAGCGTAATGGTTATCTACACTAGCGCGCCTTTGGTCGTTCCTGATCTCTCGTTTTTCTTTCCGCTTAATAAAAAGAAAATGAATATACGCGGTCCTTAAAAAGCAGTCTATTAAAATCTCCCTCTTTCACTCTCTTGACTTTTATAAAAAACGAGTCTGTCTCGAACAAAACGTTAACGCGCTCGAGCTAATCGATCGAACGCGATCAAACCACGACTATTACTACTGCTACTATTGCTACTGCTACTGCGCGCTCGGTGAAGAAATCTTCGATCGCTTAATTAAACGCGCGCGAGCTTGCTCGTTTTATGAAAGAGGAATAAAGAAAAGGGAAATGTTTCCCGTTTTGACCAAATTTTTGAGTTTTGGAAAACGTCCAACGACGAGCAAAATTGCTCATTAATTAGTAAAAGTAAACACGCTCTCATCGCGCTCGCGCTCTCTGACCGTGTTTTGATCCGATTAAATCTCTGAGCAGGATCGGTCACTAAAACAGACGCATCAAAAACAGGTTAAGCTAAAGACCTCGTTTCTCTGTCGTTGCTTTGACCGATTTTGAGTTTTGGAAGACGACGCTCTGACTCTGTTTTGATTCGATTAAAATGCCATCGATCGAGCGCGACGCGGCAGAAGAAGAAGAAGAAGAAGAAGAAGAAGAACGCTTTGAGTTAAAGAAGCAGTTCTCGCGCGAGCAGTTACTGCTCGGGAAGAACGAGATATCGGCAACGAACTCGGACGTAGCCGGTCGCTTCGCTTTGGTCACAGGGGCAACGAGTGGGATTGGGAAACAGTGCGCGCTCGATTTAGCAATCGCCGGCGCGAAGGTTTGCTTAGGGTGCAGAGATATCAGGAAAGCGAAGCGAGTTATGAATGAGATGATCGATTTGTATCCACATTTGGAGCGATACTTGGTCGTTATTGATCAATGTGCGTTAGACGTGATGTCAATAGAGTCAGTGAAGAGGTATTGCGAGAGGTATAACGAGGAAATAGGGGAACTCGATATCTTAGTGAATAACGCCGGTGTGGCGAAGATAAGAGGGTATTCAGAAGAGAACGGAGTGAGTAAGTTAGTGATGACGAATTTTTTAGGCCCGGCAGTGATGACGATGTTGTTAAGAGAGAGTTTTGAAAAGGCGATTACGAAGAGGACGTTCGCGAATTGCGTGTTCGTTTCGAGCGTATGTCATAGGTTTGGCAGTATAAGGAGAGGGAAAGTGAATAATTTTTTGTATGATTATAGGTTTGGGTCGTATTCGGATACGAAATTGGCATGTGTTGCGTTTGCGAATGAGTTGGAGTATAGATGGGGTGCGATGGGAGTTAGGTGTTCTAGCGTCGATCCGGGCGCTGTGCATACGACGATTTTTAATAGCGTGAAATGTTTAAAACTTACGCAGTTTTTGCGGAAAATGTGCTACGCTCCTGCACATGATGGGGCGAGGGCGGTGACCATGGCAGCTTTGTATCCGTTTGCGCCTCAGAATATGTGCTTCAACTCGTCTCCGCAAATGAGAGCGATGGACCAAGGGTCGAGACATTTTTCCAGAGGGTTGTTTGCCGGGAAATTCATTGGGACGTACGGTCCAACGAAGTTTCCCGAAGAAGGTAATTTCGTTCAAAAATTCATTTGGCACGCGTGGACGTTCATGTTTGCATCGTGCGTGTTTTGGATTTCACTTTTCGATTGGCCAGTGCGTAAGTACTTTAAAGGACAAAAATTTGACGGTACTAGAGTCGTCCTATCATCCGACGCTTCTTACGATCAAGAGTTAGGTACAGAGTTATGGGAAATCGTCAAAGAGTTTAGTGGAAACGATACACCAGCTTTTGGCGAACGTTTCACTTCGAACGACTCGTTTTGCGCGGACTTTTTAGAAACATTAGAACCAAAAGAACTATCAATAGAGGAAATGCAGAAAATATTAGATCAAGACCGCGAAAAGATTATGGGAGTTAACGGCGACGGTGAGAAAATCAAAAAAGCGAGTGAGAACGATGATAATGATCACGCGATTAAACCTCCCGCGAAAAAAGAAAAGAAGAAGCATAAACGAACTGGGTCGTCTCTTTTTTTTAGAAGGGCATCTCAAGAAAAAATAGTAGTAGACAAATCTTTAGCATAGGTGATGATTCTTTCATGATGATTGTTTATCTTATATTTATATATTTATATCGAACAACTAAATAACTTTCATAGATTTATATCCTAATCATATCGAACACTACACGCGATGATGACTTTATACACCGAGAGCGTCTTTCTCCGCTAAGCAACGGAGCATTTCGAAAATGAACGGTATGTAATTATGCTTCCTACGAATATTCTCTTCTTTCCACAAAGCCTTCCTATGACGCTCGAACTCCATGTCCTGATTCAAACTATTAATAGTCTCGTTATCCCCGCTCGCTTTCGCTACTTCCATCTCTTTGCTAAAAATCATATCCTTATCGTTCATCACCGCAATTAGATTAAAACTATTCTCATCCGCTGAATATCTCTGAATCCTCTCCTCAATCACGGGCTTTACGACTTCGTGCCAATTCTCCTTCGTACACTCCCCATACGCAACCGCTTTCGCTTTCAACCCATCGAGCTCCCAACATCGTCCTTTATGGTGCACGAACGCGCAATAATGAAACACTTCGTCGCCGTTCTCCATCTTCCTCTTCCCTTCCTCCATCATAATCGGTTCAGGTCTCGCAAACGCGTTATGCGCCTCGCGTATCTTCTCACTGTTCGATATCGCTACGCCTTTCAAATCCGCCGGGAAATCCGCAGTGAACTCCTTCAATTCCTTCAAAGTCCCTCCTATATCCACGTCCTCGTCCTCGATGTTCAAGAGAACGCTTAATAACGCTTGCGTCGCGCACGCGTTCGTGATCACTTGCGACGCGAAGAATAAACTCTCCGGATACGAAGACGTCTTCTTCGTTCGCTTCATCTCGTCTCGATCGTTCTCATTACTACCATCGGCGTCGTCGTCGTTGTCGTTTTCTTCTCGTAATTCTTTTCCGTTCTCTTCCCCTTCCTCTTCTTTCTCCTCCGCCTCTTCTGACTCAAAAGTATCCAACGCACATTCGTAGCAAGATCTCGCGTCCACATCCGTCCTATACTTGAACAAAAAGATCAAACCGTGTAAACGAAAACGAGCGTTTATCGAGGCAACGTCGTCGATTGCGTAGAGCTCTTCGCACTGGATGTTTTCGCACTCGATTTTTTTAACGAGTTCAGTGAATATTGCAGGGTCTGATTCGACGTCGCACCATTCCATTTCGTGTTTATTATTCTTATTTATTATTATTATTATTATTATTAATTATTTGTATCGTCAGTGCTGCGGATTATTTCTGACGAACTTTAGAAAACAGAAATTGGCGCGTGTTTGCGCGCGTGAAAATGCTCCGATTGTTCGGAGAGCGAGGCAACGAGCGCATCGTAGAAAAGTATGTTTATAATAAATGTACAATAGAACTTTAGTTGAGAGAGAAAAAAGGAGATTTAATGATCGCGCGTGCGCGCGGTTCTCACCGCGCGTCGTGATGGTTTTCTTTGCCTTCTCTGAGGCGGTCTCTGAAAGAGCACGCACGCAACGAGAACGGCCACAGAGCAATGAGGTACGAATGTCAATCCTATATTTCGTGCGTGTCGAGCGTGTCTTCTTCGGCTTCTCTTAAGCGGTCGCCTTTTCGTTTTCACTTCCGCTTATGGACATGAAAAGATTCTTGCGATCGGCGCTTGAAATGTACTTCTCGAGCTCTTCGATACCATGAGGCATGAGAGGCGATTCTTTGAACGCGAAACCGGTGATTTGGTTCTTGAACTGTGAAGGCGTAAGTTTTTCGGCTGAATCGGAGACGCGCGACAGTGGCGTCGTCGTTGAGTTTTTCAAATCTTCTTCGGTAGTTACTCCTTCAGATTTTGAAAACGAAACGTCTGCGCTGTCTCTTGTCAAATCGTCGTCGTCGTCATTTTCGTCCTCATTATCATCATCTTCTTCTTCTTCTTCTTCTTCTTCTTCAACATCGACGCCCAGCTTGGAACCGAGAGATATCAAGCCTTTATTTTGTCTCGTCATGATGTTCTTAATGAAGTCTTTTTGTTCTTTTGTCTTGAACGCCAAAGCGACTTCGCGCATTTTAATATTCTTCCGTTGCTCTTCGATTTCCTTGCCTTGAGCAACGCGCACGGCTTCGCGTTCTTCCTCAATCATGTCGCGCGTAGACAACCTTCTTTCAAGAAGGTTGTTGACGCGTTGTAACTCGTTGAGATCGTTTGTAGCATTTTCCAAAGCCGTCTTTGCATCTGCGAGCTCGACTTTCATTTGATCCAGTGCGATTAGAACTTCTTGCGGACCTTGATATCCGAGTCCAGCAAAATTCGCTTCCTTTTCACCACAGCGAATAGCGCGAGTTTCCTCGATTATTTCTCTGAACGCTACTCTCTGCGAGAGCAGTAAATCTTCGAAATCTTTCGCCCTTCGATCGCAAATTTGCGCAAACTCTTCAGCCGTCTTTGCCTCTTCAACAGCGAGGATATATTTCAAACGCACGTCGTCATCCGGTAAATGTATGAAGGATTGATCGATACCTTTAAAAGCATCGACTGCACCGCGACGGATTGCAGTTAGTTTACCTTGAATGACTGAAAATTTCCCGTGCGCCGCTGACGCTCTAGAAGTAAGTTCCTCGTTCGACGCAGTAAGCCGTTTGCAAAGTTCTTCAACTTCTTCAATGCGAAGATCTTTTTCGATAGATTCCTCTGCATATTCAGAACTTATCGCCTCTACGAACTCTTTGTGTTCAGCTTCCATTGCATCTTTCTCTACAATCAAAAGATCAAATTTTTTCTTCTCCTCACGTAAAAGTTCAGTCTCTTCGATGGCCTCGTTATATATTTTGAGTTTCTCTTCCGCTTCTTTCATCATGTCCGCACATTTCTTCTCCTTCTCCTCGCACTTTTTCTTCAAGTCGTACATTTCCTCTTCAATTTCCTTCGTTCGTTCGACAGTTTTCTCTGCAGCGAGTTGTTCGAGTTTTCTTTCAAACTCTAAATGTTGTTCTTCCAAATCGCGTTCAAACTTTTGCGTCTTCTCTTCGAGGTCCTCTACGGCTTTCGCCATCAAATCTTCTGCGATCTCTGCTTGCGCAATTTTCTCGTGCATAATCACTTTCGTCAAATCGTAATCTTTCAATAACATATCTTTCGCTTCGTTCTCGTTCGTTACCGATTCGACCGTTTTCTTCATATCTTCATTGTCTCGCTTCAAAACATCCTCGGCCAGCACGAGCTCTTCGACTCTTTTGTTCAACGAATCCTTAACATCCTCCAACTTCAAAATCGCCTTTGCAGCTCTCTCGTGCCTCAAGAACATCTCGTGCTTTTCCTCCAGCGCTACTTGACACGCGATCTTCGCGTCCTCCAGTTCTCTCGTTCTTTCGCCCATTTTCATAGAAACCACTCCCTTCTCTTGCATTAAAACCGAAATCTCGCTCGTCATCCTCGACACTTTCTCTTCCAAGATCAAAACATCCGCGCGCTCGGTCCTCAAAGTCCTCAACTGCTGCGCGTTCTTACTCATTCTCATGCTCTCGAGCAACTCGCGTCCTTTCTGTATCGATTGCTTAATCATCCCATCATCGTCGTCACAAAAATCAGCCTCGGTCGCTTTGATCCCGTCCATTCGTCAACAGAACTGATTGAATCGATTCGACGCGCTTAAAAAATCACGTGTTAAACGTTGCGAAGCGTTTTCCTACGCGCGCCCCTACTTATGCTCCGTTTCAGCAGATCCTTCTCTGTTTCGATTAATATGTGTATGTGTATGTGTACTGGTATATGTAAAGAGTAATTTCGATGTCTGTGTTGCTCCCTTTTTTAGTGTTGGAAGTTTTTCTAACGTTTTTTGAAGAAAAAGAGGAAAAAGAAGAAAAACAACAAAATCTAGGGAAAATCTGAACCAAAAACGAAAACGGCACAAAGTCTCTTCCTCAGAAAGGAATACGCGTAAACTTCGAACGCGCAAAACGCCAAAGCTCGTACTCGCTCTCTCTCGCTCTCAAAAGTTTGAGCAGAAATCTTCGCCAAGGGCTAATTTTTAAGCCAGCGTGGGATACGGCGAGCAGGAATACGCGGTCGCGTAGGCGATTAGAGTCGGTTTGGCACGCGCGCGCGGTTGTCGAATTCCGTGAGGCGTGTTTGGTTTTTGGCCAGTGGGCACGCGAAATCTGGGATTTCCAAAGCAGCAGGACGTTCGTTTGGGACGAGTGATTACGCATAAATAAGAAAAGAGATTGAGATTGAGATTAAGAGAGAATAAGTAGACCTCGCGATTGAGTGCGAGCGCGTTTTGACTGTATTTAAATTTACGTACGAATAAGCATTTTAGAGCGAGATGACGAGTAGGGCAAATCCTCATCAAATGACTTCGACAAAGGCGAGGACGGAAAAGTTAAGAGTGTGCGAGAAAGTGATCGAGCAATTATGCGAGGACTGGCCAGAACTCGCGGAGGATGATGCCAGGAAACTTCGCGTGCATGATTTGATTTTGAGGTTACCTAGGCAATATGGAATAGACGCGCATCATTTAGAGGATATCGAGACGCACGTGAGGTTGTTGGAAGAGGCGAAGATGAGCGAGGCGCCGGTTGTGCACGTGAGAGAGGTTTTGGTTGGAGCGAATGATGACTTGGATAATAGCGATGATGTCGGTGATAATAATGATAATGCTGATGGTATTGACGATATTAACGACGACGACGACGTCGTCGTAGATGAGGAGGATAAGGAGGACGCGTCAATGGGAGGGTCGTCGTCAAATCGTCAAAGAAGATTTAGTGGAGGGGGAATTAATATAGAAAGAAATAATAGCGGGAATCATAATAACATTCTCCATCGGTGGAGTTCGACGTCGTCCAATGGATTGAACCAACGAGGATTGAGGAAACCGATATTTGGGTCTTCTCTCACGTTATCTTCGTTTCAAGCGAATGGGGAACCGACGTCACCCCCGAGTAGGGGCGGATCGATGCAGGATGGGGGTTTAGTTAGAAAAAATAGTATTGGCACCACGGAAGGAACGTACGAGATTGCAGTAGCTGGAGGGAATAAACCGAGGACGTTATCTAGAATTTCAACGACATTGTTTGATGCCGGATTGAACATTGCCGAAGCGCACGTGTTTTGTACATCCGATGGATTCGTTCTAGACGTATTCGTTGCGCAAGGATGGCGAGAAAACGATGCGAAAGGATTAGAGGCTTCGTTGACAACTATGTTCCAGCAAATGAATTGGGGCAACGATATGTCACCTCCGCCAAAACCGCCGTCGTCCAGTAAAAATCTCGTCGATTCAGCGCCAGCGCATCCGCAACAAAAAACGCAAACAACACAAAATGACAGTCAGAACAACAAGAAGAGTAGAAGCAGTAATAATAATAATAGTAGAAGATCGAACGATACGAGAGGGATGCCTTCACCAGTTCCATCGGAGTGGGAAATTGATGAAAAATTGTTGACGTATAGCGAGAAGATTGCACAAGGCGCTTTTGGTGTCTTGTACTTGGGTCAATATTGCGGGCAAGCAGTTGCGGTTAAGGTGTTGAAGACATCAAAGAACGAAAACCATGAAGATGTTAAGCGAGAGTTTCAACAAGAACTTTCAACGCTTCGTAAAGTGCATCATAAAAATGTAATTCAACTCATTGGCGCTATTACGAAAGGGCCGTTGCTTTGCCTGGTGACAGAGTTCATGCACGGCGGCTCGATGTTAAGTTTCTTGCATAAAAACGCACCGTTGAAGTTGTCGCAAATAGTGAAATACTCAATTGGCGTCGCTTTAGGTCTCGATTATCTTCACAAAATCAACATCGTTCACCGCGACGTGAAAACGGCGAATTTATTGATGGATGAAAACGACGTAGTGAAGATTGCCGATTTTGGAGTCGCTCGCGTAATGTCAAAAGACGGCGCGATGACCGCCGAAACAGGTACTTACAGGTGGATGGCCCCTGAAGTAATCGCTCACCAACTCTATAACCACAAGTGCGACGTATATTCATTCGCGATTACTTTATGGGAACTCGTCACCGGCGGCGATATGCCGTACTCTGGGTACACCCCTCTCCAAGCCGCCGTCGGCGTCGTTCAAAGAGGAATGCGTCCAACGATCCCGCAAAGCTGCCACCCAGTTCTCGCGCATACGATTCAATATTCATGGCAAGCCGATATGAACACTAGACCGGAATTTGAGCAAATCGTTGAAATGTTACGCGACGTAAACGTTACCGGTGACGGTAAAAATAACGAAAACGGCGGCTTAATGTCCCGATTTCGATCGATGGGTTTCATTAATTCTGGTTCAAAGAAAAAGAAAGAGAAGAATTAGCCACGCAAAAGAACAAAGGAGAAGAGAGAAGAGAGAGAGAGAATGAGAGTTTATATCGCACACAATCACACTCACCAACGTACGGATACACTTTTATCACTAAACAGAAAGAGGAGAGTGTTCGGGAAGGTAATTAATATGTGAGAATTTTAATAAGATCCATGTTTCGCAAAAATCGCAATCAAAATCTTTCCTCTCCTCGATGTCGTCGTTTTCTAGTAGTCGTGTCTCACGGTCTCGTCGCGTCGCTTCTTTCGGTCGTATTCTATTTATTCTTCTTTTTTAAACCTTTCTTATTATTTTGTGTTTGTATTGAAAATTCATCACACAGCACTTTTAACGAAAACTCCCGTCTCATTGTAAAGAAATTACGGCAGTTTGATGCCAAACTCAAACGCACGAATTAAGCACTCGACGTCGTTCTTCAAAATCCTGAACTGGGAGAGATATTTTCCTTACGAGTCGAGGATCGCTTTCGTTGGTACGATCTTCATCACCGGTGCTTTTTTGAACATCTGCTCTTCGGTTTTGGAAAATCAGGCGAAGAAGAGAAAAGGGGCGAAGGCACCGGGCGAAGGATAAAGAAATAAGAAAGTAATCTTTTATCGAGTACTTTTGTCAGTACACTTAATAGTTATATTCTTTGTTGGATATTCCTTCAGTTAAGACTCTGCACTGATATTCGAATACGAAGAGTGCGCTTGAAAAGGGCGCTCGCTTTGGTCGAATTAAATAAACACGATGCAACGACAGCGACGAGAAGAGAACACTAATTTGTTTCAGTTAGTCAATGAGAGCGAGGATTACTACCGAATTCCATTAAAAGGAACTGCCGCGACGACGACTGAGAGGAAGGGGAAGAACAATGACGTTGAGCTCATTAACAGGAAGCGAAAAAGGAAAAGAATGAAGGATGAGCGAATGGTAGCGAACGCGAAGAAGTCGTACGCTATCGTAATCTTTTGTGTCATTTTGTATCAATTGTTTTGCTTTGCCGGGAAGCAAATCAGTGGTAACGCACAGAAATTAGCCGTGAATGAATTAGAGCAGAACTTGATCGATTTGAATCAGACCGGGTTGTTGAACGAAGCGAGGTTTGAGGAGATGAGCAAGAAAATAAGAAAGATGCGAAGGAGCGAATCGCGAATGCCGCAATTCGTTGAAGATTTCATGAATTTAGATGAAAAGTATGAAATCAGGTTTAGAGCGAGAGATAGGACGAGAAGAACGTGTCGCAGAGCGCTCAAAGCGGTGCATAAGAGCGGTATCGAGAACGCGAAAGACTTTGTAAAAATGCCATTGATTGTTTACGATGCCGTGCTCGGAGCAATGAGAAAGACGTTTGTTTTAAGATCACTCGCGAATGGGATTGATAGTTTCGTTTCGGATGTTTGGGGATCGATCATAATGGTCAGACAATCAACGCTCGATCGATTGTTGTTTGAGAAAATGGGTGCGGACGTCATATTCGAAAACATTAAATCTCGTTTAGGAGATAACATGGATTCTGTTTCGGTAACGCAATTTGGGAGAAATTTCGCTCGTTTTCTCGAAACGCTTTCAAATTCGAGATCATCTTTTTATCAATTTTGCATATACGAGGAAGCGTTTGAGAAAGTTCCTAAACCTAAACCACCGTTAGAAAAGACTTGCGCGCGAGAGAAAATTGCACTCGAAACCGCGTATCAACTTTCGCCATTTGCAGATCAAATTCCAATCATTGATAGAGCGTTTGGTGATTGGACGAAAGAATGTAGCTCGAGATGTTCAGAAGGCTTTAAAGCGCGAGTAAACTGCAACGGTGATATTGAGTTGAAAAGATGTTTGGGCGTTGAAAAGTTTGGATGTGACGGCGTTTGCGGATCAAGAGCCGAAGTAGATTGCTCTGGCGCATGCAAAGGCGATTCAGTAGTAGATATGTGCGGAATATGCGGTGGCAGCAATCGTAGTGTTGGATGTGATGGTGTATGTTTTTCGCCAGTTATTTTAGACGATTATGGAACGTGCTGCTTCGCCGAAGACGTCGATATCGATGAAGCAAAGACGACGACGAACAAGTCAAAGATAGCGCTGAGAAAAAAATGCTCTCGAACGCACGAAGAAGCGACCATTGCAAAGCAAGAGAAACTAGAAGAGGAAGAAGAGGAACGAAAATTGAAGAAACCAAACTCGTTCAGAGAGCTCGTTTCCCAATTTCGCGATGCGAAAACAAAGCAAAGAACGGCTTATATAAACTTCTTTCGATTGCTCGCTGCTATTCGCATCATGTGCGAGATTGCTTCGAAAAAAGTCGGACGCGCAATCGTGAAAGTGCTCAGAGCACACTTGAACGTCGTTCTGTTCTTCCTAGACATCCTCTTTGGAACTCGCACGCGTTCATTCGTCGGTCTTTGCGTGATCTTAACCGTCGTCGTGGTTATAGTCGATCGTATATTCACTTTAGGCGTAATCGAAGGCCTTTTTCTTCAATCGAAGACGTCGAAAATGCTCTCAAAAAGCGCTAAAGTGAAAACATTCGCGGACATGAAACAACTCGAACGAAAACTGTCCACGTTCAAAAAAGAAGCCGAAACCACGTTCGAGAAAGTGTTTCAAATATTTCTGCAAATATTCGACGTCGTGTTAGCTAAAGCGATCGTGTTCTTTTGGACGGCGAAGAAGACTCTCTCGGACGCGTTCTTCGACAAGCGAGACGATGAAAACGGCGACAAAGACGACGGCATTTCCTCACCAAAGACGACTAAGACAAAGACGAACGTTCACACGAGGGACTAAAATCGATCGATAGAGAGACCGAGAGGGAGTGTGTGTTTGTGTGTGTATGGAATTAATCGACTCTCCGCGCTTACGTTCGCGCTCGTCAACGTCTGAAAGGTATTGATGTAGAAAATTCAAGGTCAGTTGTGGGTGCACGCCGTAGAGACGCGAGCAATACGCCCTTATGAAAAATTCGTTTGATTTCCACGTTGAAGAGAATCGTTGAAGCCACGAAGGCGAGAATAGATACCACGGACGTCCCCGTGTTTGTTGCTGACGCGTTCACTACGCCTCCCTCCAAAAGAAACGATGAAAACACAAAGGCGACCGTGGCGAAGTTTGCATCGTTTCTTTTGGAGGGAGGCGTCGTGGACGCGTCAGCAACAAACACGGGGACGTCCGTGGTATCTATTCTCGCCTTTGTGGCGTCAACGATTCTCACGAGTCTTTAAGACACTTTTCGGAGTGTCAAAGACCTTTTTCATAAGGGCGTATTGCTCGCGTCTCTACGGCGTGCACCCACAACTGACCTTGAATTTTCTACATCAATACCTTTCAGACGTTGAAGAGGTACCGATACATGTTTGTAAAATAATAAATAAGCGAGTCTTTTTGCAAAGTCTCGTGCTTAAATCTGTGCAGTGAAGTACTTTTTAAACGACGCAGACGAAAACATCCGTGCGACGTATGTCCCATGTGAGACTTACCGTTCTGCTCTCTAAGAAATCGTACCGCGTTCTTTTTCACAGCAAAGTCTGGAAAACCGCTTTCTCTTTCTAATAAGTAATAAGTTCAATTTTCTCTCTTTCTCTAAAAAACGTACTGTACCACGCAGAAAAGTCGGAAAAACTTAGGGTTTAGGGTCTGGAAAATAGGGTTGGACACCCTAAATATCAATCATTTCTCTTTGACTTTAACAGAGTATCTACACTCACGACCATCACTCCACTCGGTAAACACGTTCATTAACTGATAAGCATGGGAATAAATCCACTCATTGATTGCGTGCGATTGAAACAGAAGCGTACTCTTACGACGACCGAATCGTTATAATACTATGAAGTAAACGTGATATAAAAACGGTCCAAAATCGAAGATCGAGATTGGAAGAATTGGAAATTGGAAGGAAGAAGAAAGAAGAGATGAACGAAGATAGGAAGGAACATTCTTCGCCGAGCGAAAAAGAAGAGAACAGACAGCGTCAGCTCGTCGTGCTCGCACGCGCGAAAACGCCCGATATCGCCACTAACGCGAGCTTGAACTCTGAAACGCGCACGAACACGGATGTTGATAACAAGCAGAACGAGATTTTCGGACCGACCTTGGTCGGGAGGACGCATCCGACGCCGCAGATCGATTCGTGGTTGAAAGAGACTCTGAGGAAGATGCCGGCGCAGAATTGGCAAGTTACGCAGAACGGCATCGAAAGACCGAGCGAGAACAATGGTGGGAATAATCAACAGCAAGCGACGACGGCTAGTTTTGAGAGGATGGCTATCGCTCCGGAAAGGGTCGAAGCGTTGGAAGGAGGGGTTCTTATGGCCGTGAATAGGATCGATTCGGATACCGTGGATGTTTCGATGAATTTACATTTTCGAGCACATTTTGGGAAGGAAGAGTTATTAGATCAAACGAACGCGCGGAAGATAAGCGATGGAGTAGAAAATAATGCGAGTGGTAATAGTTCGTCGCCAAGATTAGTCGAGCTGTTAAACACGGATGAAGAATTGTATTCGTCGCCGGCCGATTTAAGGTATGCCGTGGCGAGGTACGACGGGAACATCGCGGATGGAGATTCGCGCGGGTTCTTAAACGCAAATAATAATAATAGTAATAACGAGTTAGTATCGACGAGTTACAATAATAACGCTAAAACGGCTTTGAGCGAAGAGTTTCGAGTAGAAGCAAAAAATGTTCGACTTTTAGAGAGAATAGCAGTTGGTGGCTTCGCCGAAGTATTTCGAGGTTCGTATCAAGGTACGTTAGTCGCCGTGAAACAACTGCTAGAGCGCGGTAAAGGAGTTCAAGAGAAATTAGAAAATGAAGTACAAACATTAGCGCGCTTACGGCATCCGAATTTATTGTTATTCATGGGGTATAGTATAGAACCACCGTTGATTTTAACAGAGTTCATGCGACGCGGGTCATTACATGGAATTTTGAAATCAGACGAATGTTTTAAAGTAGATGGATTTAGATGTTTGAATATTGCAATGGCCGTAGCACGCGGAATGCATTATTTACATTCACGCGAGCCTCCGATTTTACACCTTGATCTAAAGTCTCCGAACATTTTAGTCGATGAAAAGTGGAGAACAAAAATAGCCGATTTCGGAATGTCGCGCGTTAGATTCTCTACTTTGGCTTCCGCGCGCTCTGAATTCCATGGTACGCCGGAATGGATGGCCCCCGAAATGCTTCGCGCCGAACCGTACGACGAAAGAGCGGATATCTATTCTTATGGCGTCGTTCTGTGGGAATTACTGACCACGCGTACGCCATGGGACGAATTACACCCAATGCAAGTCGTCGCCGTCGTCGGATACTCCGAACGCAGGTTAACATTACCAGAAGATTGGTCAAAACGTCGCAAAGAACTATCGCCGCCTGCGACTACCTCTTCTCTCTCGCAGGCGGACGAACTCGCGTTCTCTACGTTGACGAAATTATTTCACTCGAGCGCTTCTAAAGAAACTAACCTTCGTCCGAAATCGTTCGAGTCCATCTTACACACGCTCGAGATGGAAATGACCGAATGGAGACGTCTGTTACCGAGTAGTATCGGCGCTACTTCTCTTTAGCCAAAATTAGTGCATTAGATCTTCCTATCAATCGTTTTTAGTTCACGCGGTACGTAGCCAACGCAATTCGCTCGCGCTCGCGCGCAGCCAATCTCGCGATGACTAGCTCGTACTAGATCATAAATAAAGCCTCAGGCGAACGCGCTCGTCTCGCTTCTGTCGTTGTTTCTGTTGTCTCAAATGACAGGTCAGCACTTTTTGAAAAAACTGTTTTTATTATTTCTGCTCTTTTCCCATTCGCCTCAAAAAAAGAACATCAGAGAGAGATCTCGACTCGACCTAAAACTGTACGTAATCTCGAATCGTTCGAGATCGAATCAATCGAGATCGAGGTTGAAAGGTCTTATTCATTGATCCACACGAAAGTTAACCGCGCGCGTGTTTTTTTGTTCTCCTGCGTACTATCTTCAGAGAAAGACGAAGATCCCGTTTATTCCTATTTTGGGGAAAGTTCTTTCTAAGAGGAGGATTGGAACAAAAGTGCGTTTAAGAACGCGCGGATCGAATAATTTATAAATAAAATAAAAGAGAGATAGAGAGGAGCATCGCGCGCGTGTGAGTGTGTGAGTGTGTGTGAGAGCTCTGTGCGTGATTTGAGGAATGCGAGACTTTGCGTCTGCCTCGTTCGCGTCCGGTACGTTTTATTAATTCGTTTTTTGTTTCGTTCATGTGATGTTGTGGGAGGTCTTTACCCCCTAAATGGTGTTGGATTTTGGACGGCGATGGATACGTATGCACGTGTGTGTGTGTGTGTGTGTGTGTGTGTGTGTATATACAGCGATGAGTAATACTTACGATCTTCTTGTTCTCTCTTTCTATCTACGTTTTATTCATGATTGATTCATGTGTATAAATAGATTACGACCCGATTACTGTTCAGGATAGAAAAGGGTTGAAGGCGATTGAGTGTCCGAGTAGTGCAAACGCGTCGCCGACGACGAATTTGAACGATAGAGGTAGTGGGACACCGAATGTATCGCAAAGTACTGGATCTCCAGTGTCCATAATGCGGAGGTTTGATTCCAATAACAGTAATAATAGCAGCGCTGCGGGGGGGAGAATCGGAGCGCATCATCACCATCATCAGAAATCGTCTTCGTTTGGAAAAGTCGCGGATCCGATCTGGATCGACGATGATTGTAAAGTAGATGATGATTTTTGTTTTAGCGATGATGGTTTGACGCCAGATAAATCTCTCAGAAGGAGAAAATCATTACAGCAGACGAATATGAATACGAATACGGAGAATAAATTTAATAAAATTACGAGCGTCGAGATTGAAAACGAACAAAAAATGGCACAAGGTTTATGGGATAAACCATCTGCATCGTCGCTAGATTTATTACACATCACCTCGCG
>Ga0114998_10000042_pt1 | contig 65681 bp, 63 predicted proteins | sample ArcticOcean_MG_C_5_FD_87044 | JGI IMG/M metagenome (GOLD analysis project Ga0114998, IMG submission 87044) | Marine microbial communities from western Arctic Ocean - ArcticOcean_MG_CB4_138 | ecosystem: Environmental > Aquatic > Marine > Oceanic | place: Arctic Ocean: Canada Basin | collected... | reverse complement strand
TCTTGCGATGCGCGGTTTACTCTGTCTCTTTCATCTTTGAATATGCGCATATTCACGATTCTTGACACCATTTTTTGCAGATTCAAGCGTTTTTCCCTATATTATGCATCGAAAAACCGGCTGACCTTGGCCGTTCTGGCTGATTTGCTCGCCCTCAAACTGCACCGAGGTTTTTGAAGCCTGCTGAATTACCGCGCGCATTTGTATGTTCTTCACAGGTCGAGAGCAGTGAAGGCGCGATACAGCTGGATCAGACCTTGGGGCGATTGCTGCAAGACAAGGTCTTGAATGAGCGGTATCGATAATGGCCGCCGCTGCCTTATGGCGCCAAACTATGCAGAGATGGCCAGCTTTTAGACAGAGACGGTTGCCTTGAGAAGGCGCGCAAGCGTGGAGAAAATGTGCATTGATCTTTATAAGTCAAGTTAAAGACAGTTTGTCGCACCAGCACAACACTTGGTTCGCGCTGGCCCCCGCGCCACCGAAAGGCACGCAGGAGTGACAGCAGGTTGTTTGTGCCACTCAGAATGAAAGGACATGTCAATTTATACCCCCCCCGTTGTGGACTGATGTTCTGACTGCGGGTGAAACCCAATATGCCTCTAGTGCTCTTGAACCAACGCCTCTGCGAGTTTTCGCACAATCGGTGCTGCGGTCTCGATTGTCATACCCGGCTGCAGTTTGGGGTGGTATAGCATTTTCAAAAACAGCTCATCCTGCCGTGTTAGCGTTGCAAATTCATCGTCATCATTAAAGATTGAGGGGCGTGCATGGGGGCTGTCATTTGCAAGACCCAAACCCTGTGCCAGCTCTTCGTGGATGCATGATTTCTGCATCAGATCGGGGTGTTCACTGCGGATAAGGGCAATTGCTTTTGTATATTCAAAGCGACGCTCACGGTCTGAAAATGCAAAGACCAGACAGTGAATGGACTTTGGCAGCTTTTCAAATATAGCAATCGATTCCCGGTTAATATTTGGAATAATTTCTTTCACTCGCGAAATGAGTTGAGCGCGATCGTCTTCCCCCATGAAAAACACATGAAAATTCGGCCTTCGTTTGCTTATCGAAATGTCGTGCCCGGTTATTTCGGCCAGTCTTAAGGTGTATTCTGTCACCATCGCATTTGTCTTCATGCGTTTGTCATGGCCGACACTGGCCCCAAATTCAGTGGTAAGGCGTATTGGGCTTGTCCAGCGCCTGAGACGCCCAGCTTTGCCCGAACTGCGCAGAAACCCCTTGCCCCGCGCATATTCGTCATAAAAGGCAAGTTGTTTGAAGTTTTTTTCCAGATTGCTAGCAGTATACGGGGTGTCGAGGCCGCCACCATCGCGTCTTAACAAGTCTCCCGCCAAAAGATTGTCTTGAAGGCCGCCATAATATTTTGCCAGTTTCTGGCTTTCTACACTGGGCGCAGAAGGTGTATTTTCCAGATCTGGATTTGGAGATGTTACCTTTGAAGGGTGGTTTTCGGTCATCGTGCAGCTGACTAAGGCAAAGCTTAACATGACCAACCAGCGGGCGGGTTTATGTATGAAAGTCATAAAACTTCCCCTTTAGGGAGTATGACGTCTGTCATGTAGGCACTGGCAAGGCTTTGGTGAAGCGGATATGCGATGCCCTTTGACGCTGAATACATCTGCAATTAATCCTTCGCGACGATAAAACGAGCCGGTGGGTTTTTATCGGGTTTGTGGACTTGCCTCATTTTCGACCCTATGATTGATCCTTTAACCGGCCCTTATGGCTAAGGGCCATGCGCGTGCTTGTGGGTCAGCGAGCAGTTTCGCTGCGGCGTTCGGCATTCAGTTTGCGCCTGTACCCGGATTGTATCACTTCGACCGCCACCAGCACCAGCACACTGAAGTAAAACGTTGTCTTTGACATTGGTATGATCTCATAGCCAAAAAGCTTTAAGGTCAAGCTGTCATCGTGCATGGCATGTGCTGCGGCGGGTCCCGCCTCGCCCAGTAAAACAACCCCGACAATTAATAAAATGAACAGGCCAAGCACCTCATACATGCGATTTTTTTCGAGAAACCGCGTCACGCCATCGGCCAGCCAAAGCATCGCCAGCCCTGACAAAATGATGGCGGTCGCAAGCACTGCGAATACATCCGTGATTGCCAATGCCGAAAGCACCGAATCGAACGAAAAAATCAGGTTCATCAACACGATCATCATCACAACCTGCACCGCTGATTTGCCCGATTTATTGGCAAGGTCTGCATCCAGATGTTCGATTGTCAGCATATGGCTAATTTCTTTAACGGCGGTATACATGATGAACACACCGCCGATCACAAACACGCAGGTGGCAAAGTTGACGCCCCCTTCGAGTATCCCCGTCCATGCGAAAATGTGGAAGGGTTCAGCCAGAGCATCGATCAGGTGGATCATCACAAACAACAAAACCACGCGAAGCACTACTGCCAGGATAATACCCCAAAACCGTACGGCTTTTTGATGCGCAACAGGCGCCCGCTGGCTTTCGATCGAGATGTATAAAAGATTGTCAAAGCCCAAGACCGCCTGCAAAAAACACAGCATCAAAAGCGTGCCAAGGTTTTCTAAAGTGAATAGATCAGTCATGATGAAATCCCTACGTCGTTTTTTTGAAATTATACTGTGACCAATGTTGATAAATCAATGACAGCTTATTGAAAGGCCACCCCTTCAATCCGTCACATTTTACGACGGCGCTGTGGCACTTTGCGGCGTGGCTTTGGGGCCTCCTCTTTGATGTCCAGACCCAATTGGTCTCTCAGCACTTTACGGCGGATTTCTTCGACAGCACCGGCCTTAAGGGTGTTGAGTTGGAACGGTCCGTAAGAAATCCGGATCAGCCGGTTCACTGACAAGCCTATATCTTGAAGTGCGCGGCGAATTTCGCGATTTTTACCTTCGCGTAGACTGACCGTCAGCCAGGCATTCGCGCCTTGCTGACGGTCAATTGTCACTGACATGGGTTGAAAATGCTCACCGTCTACTGTCAGCCCTGTGCGTATGGGCTCAAGTTGGGCATCGGTGGGACGGCCATTCACCCGTACTCGATATTTACGCAGCCATCCAGTGCTTGGCAGTTCCATTTGCCGTTTGACGCCCCCGTCGTTTGTCAGCAGCAGCAAGCCTTCGGAGTTGAGATCGAGCCGGCCAACCGTCATCACGCGCGGTAGCTCTGGTGGTAGTTTATCATAGATGGTTGGCCGTCCCTGTTCGTCGCGGGTGGTGGTTACCAAGCCCAGGGGCTTGTGATAAAGCCACAGCCTTGGTGGCTCAGGCGGTGTCATCGGCTTACCGTCGACAGTGACCTTGTCTGCGGCCGTGATGTTCAGAGCAGCGCGGTCTATTATTTTGCCGTTGACGGCAATGCGCCCGGCTAAAATCATTTTTTCTGCGTCGCGACGGCTGGCCACACCGGCGCGGGCCAGTACTTTGGCGATGCGATCGCCTTCAGGGGGTTTTGTATCCATATTGACCGTCTAGAATAAAATCCTGCCTTGCGAAAGCCGCTTTGACGTCGCAAGACGGGATATGAGCTTTCGGTCTTATATGCATATCGCGCTCTACGAGGCGCGCGCGGCGGCGGCCCGCGGTGAAATACCTGTGGGGGCGGTCGTCGTGAACGCCACCGGTCAAGTGGTGGCGCAAGCCGGCAACCGCACCCGAGAATTAAATGACCCTTCGGCGCATGCCGAAATGCTGGCAATCCGTGCGGCTTGCCAGCGACTTGGACAAGAGCGTTTGGCCAATCATGATCTCTATGTCACGCTTGAACCCTGTCCGATGTGTGCGGGTTTGATCGCTGCGGCGCGTATAAGGCGGCTTTATTACGGGGCGGCAGATGTGAAATCCGGCGGTGTCGGGCAGGGACCGCGGGTTTTCAGCCATTCGCAAAGTCACCACAGCCCAGAGATATTTGACGGTATAGACGGCGCGGAATGCGCCGCCCTACTTAGGGGATTTTTTAACCGGCTCAGATAGAGCCTGCTAGCCCAGTGCTTCGTTGCAACGGCTACAGGTCGCTGCGTGCTTGTGGGTGCCGACATCGGGTAGAATTTTCCAACATCGCTGACATTTATCGCCTGGCGCGCTTTGGAAAACCACCGCGATTGCCGGATTTTCGGGCAGTTGGAAGGCTTCGTTTGGGGCGGCCTCACCGGAGAGGGAGATGGCAGAGGTGATACAGATATCTTCAAAAGCCACGGATTGCAGCGTGGCAAGCATATCGCCATCGCTGACATGCACCACCGGTGCGGCCTCAAGGCTGGCGCCAATGACCTTGTCCACACGCTGCACCTCAAGCGCTGCTGTCACCACCCGCCGCGCATTGCGAAGATGCGCCCATTTGGCGGCTAAATCGGTGTTCAGCCAGTCGCGCGGTGTGTCGGGGATATCTGTGAGGTGAATGCTATTATCATCGCCGGGGCGGCGCTCAAGCCAGACCTCTTCCATGGTAAAGACCAAAATCGGTTCCAACCATGTGGTCAGACGCTCAAACAGTAATTCAAGCACGCAGCGGGCCGCCTGGCGGGTGGCGGTGTCGCCGTCACAATACAGAACATCTTTGCGAATATCGAAGTAAAAGGCCGATAAATCAACGGTTGCAAACTGGAACAGGGTCTGGAACACGCCTTGAAAGTCATAGACGGCATATCCCTTGCGCACGGTTTCGTCCAATTCGGCCAAACGGTGCAGCACCCATTGCTCCAGCTCTGGCATGTCCTTGGCTTCGACGTGATTGGCCTCGGTGTTATGGGCCAAGGCACCAAGCATAAAGCGCATGGTGTTGCGCAGGCGGCGGTAGCTGTCGGCGACACCTTTCAGGATCTCAGGTCCGATGCGCAGATCGGCGCTATAATCGGATTGGGCGACCCAAAGGCGTAGGATATCGGCACCATATTGTTTGGTCACATCCTCTGGACTGACTGTATTGCCCAGCGATTTGGACATCTTGATGCCCTTTTCATCCAGTGTAAAACCATGGGTCAGCACCCCGCGATAGGGTGCGCGGCCCCGGGTGCCGCAGGCCTGCAGCATCGACGAATGAAACCAGCCGCGGTGCTGGTCGGTGCCCTCTAGATACAGATCGGCCAGCCCGTCTTGCGAGCCATCTTCGCGGTCGCGCAGCACAAAGGCATGGGTTGAGCCGGAATCGAACCAAACGTCAAGGATATCAAATACCTGCACGTAATCGCCGGGCGCAACAAGGCCGGTGAGAAACCGCTCTTTTGCACCGTCTTTGTACCATGCGTCGGCCCCTTCGAGTTCAAAAGCTTCTGCGATGCGGGCATTGACCTCGGAGTTGCGCAGCAAAAAGTCGTTGTCGGTGGGCAGCGCACCCTTTTTGGTGAAACAACTCAGCGGTACGCCCCACGCACGTTGCCGGGACAGCACCCAGTCAGGGCGGGAGGCAATCATCGAATAGAGCCGGTTGCGCCCGGTTTGCGGCGTCCAGGTGACCAATTGGTCGATCGAGTTCAGAGCCCGGTCGCGGATGGTTTTGCCGTATTGATCCTGTCCGTCATTCACGTCGCGGTCGATGGCGGCGAACCATTGCGGTGTATTGCGGAAAATCACCGGCGCTTTGGACCGCCATGAATGCGGATAGCTATGGGCCACGCGACCACGGGCGATGATGCCGCTGGCCTCAACCAGCTTGGCGATCACGGCCGTATTTGCCTTGCCCTCTTTGCCCTTGCGGTCGAAAACCTCCAGACCAGCAAAAAACGGCACATGAGGCAGAAATTCGCTGGCCTCACCAATGTTATGGGTCATCCTGTCGGTCCAACCGCGTTGTACGAAACAGTCGTAATCGTCGGCGCCATGGCTTGGGGCGGTATGCACAAATCCGGTACCGGCCTCTTCGGTGACGTGGTCGCCGTCGATCATTGGCACATCATATGACCAAAAATCATCCAGAGTGGCCAGTGGATGGGTGCAGACTGCATCAGAAAGCTCGTCGCCAGTGACTGCGCGTAGGCGGCTGAAGCTCGTCACCCGTGATTTACTCAGGCATTCTTCGGCCAGCGCATCGGCAAACAGATACAACTCTCCGGGATTGGTCCAGCTTTCGTCTTCGGTCTCGTCGACCCGGTAAATCCCATAGGAAATTTTCGGATTATAGGCCACGGCCTTATTCGACGGGATTGTCCATGGCGTGGTGGTCCAGATTACCACCCGCGCGGCGGCCAGATCATCTGCCAGATTGCTTTTGTCGTTCTGAAAGGCAAACGGCACCCAGATGGTGTGTGATTTATGCTCATGATATTCAATTTCCGCCTCGGCCAGCGCGGTTTTTTCAACTGGAGACCACATCACAGGCTTTGAGCCTTGATACAATGTGCCGGTCATCAAAAAGGTCATAAACTCTTCTGCAATCACCCGCTCGGCGTGAAAATTCATGGTCAAATATGGGTTTTCCCATGCACCTGTGACGCCAAGGCGTTGAAACTCGGCGCGTTGGATATTAACCCAGCCCTCGGCAAAGCTGCGGCATTCCTGCCGGAAATCCAGCATGGGAACCTCGTCTTTGTTTTTGCCTTTTTTGCGATAACTCTCTTCGATTTTCCACTCAATGGGCAGGCCATGACAATCCCAGCCGGGGATATAGCGCGCATCTTTGCCCATCATTTGTTGGCTGCGCACCACCATATCTTTCAGGATTTTGTTTAACGCATGCCCGATGTGCAGATGTCCGTTGGCATAGGGCGGGCCGTCATGCAGGGTAAAATTTTCGCGCCCTACTTTTTCCCGCAGACGATCATAAATACCTATGCGTTCCCAGCGCGCCAGCCAGTCAGGTTCGCGTTTAGGCAGCCCCGCCCGCATCGGAAATGTGGTTTTTGGCAGGTTCAGCGTGTCTTTGTATTCGGGGATCTGGTCAGACATTTGGAAACCTTTCAGGGATCGGTCTTGGACAATTCTGGATGGGTTGGCAGGGGCGGAGGGATGTCTCAAACGCCGTTTCCCGGCGGCTCTTTTGGATCAGAGCGCCGGGCATGTAATTCGGTTTGTGCAGTTTTTCACAAAGTTCATAGGCAGGGCTTATAGGGCGCAGATGCGACGGGGTCCAGACCCTAGCCCGGTTGGATCAGTGTGGAGAACGGTCGTTTGCAGTTCTGCCCGCTTCGTCGAGCTGGGGTTGCGGTCGGGAACTGGCGGAGCTGCGCTATTATTTTGTGTTGAATGGCATGAATTGAAGATTTAACTCGAATTATTTTTTATTTGGTATTTAAATTACTTATTATATGTATTACATGTGTCAAAGAGAAGTCGATGACCATTTTCGTCATACTTTGCGAAAAAGAACGAACTGAAAGAGGTTAAAATGTCTATTTTTGATGCTTTGCTCTATCCGGGCACTTTGGTGTGTCGCCGTATGGGAATTGACCCCGAAAGCGACCAAGGGTTAATTCGATCAATGTTCAATATGTTGATTTATCTGATTGTGATTTTATGTGGCCTTTGTGCAGTGATGTGAAAATGCCTGAGCCGCGGGTAAACGTAACACCGCATGAAATCGCCCAAGTCGTTGCGGCATTTTACGGGCGGGTACGGCAACACCCAGTTTTGGGGCCCATCTTCTTTTCCATCCTGTCGCGTGATGCGAGTATATGGCGCGAACATGAGGATAAGATCACCGAGTTTTGGTGTAATGCGCTGCTGTATAAAGGTAACTATTCGGGAAACCCGATGATCGTTCATATTGGCCTGAAGGCCTTGCAGCCCCAACATTTTGCGATTTGGCTGGGCCTGTTTGACCTGACGCTGACGCATGTTTTGGGTGAAAAAGAGGCGCAGGATTGGTCGCAACTGGCGCATCGGATCGGCCGAGGCTTGCGGTTAGGTGTTGAGGCCTCGCGGAGGCGTGTCGATGCTCCGCCCAACCTACGTTTATAGGTAGACCGAGCAGAAGTGTAATCACACTTGCAGCCTCGGTGTGGCGCGGCAAGTGCGCTGAAAATTACGATCGCTTCCAAGTGAATCGCCGCCCGCACTCGACTGCTTTTGCCTCGCGAGATACAAAAGGCTTGCGCGACCAAACCTATGGACGCCGTACCCTTATTGACAGTGAACTCAGGGGCAGAAAGAGGCATTTTGTGTGCGGTGTTCGCCTCACATCGCAGTGTGCGGCTTTTAAGAAAACGAAGGGTCTGAACCGAACTCAACCAATGTGCTTTGGTGCATAATACAGCCGCCGATACCCTGCGATGCTCAGTAGTCGCATTTCCCAGTTAGTGTGAGCGTTCCTGCGCTTAGGCTCGCTGTTAGGCTGTCTGCGTCCAAAGGCTGATCCCAGAGGACGTCTGAAGTGCCATAATACAGTATGCAATGCTTGGTACTGGCCAGTTTGGCCGCCTGCAGCGCCCCTGAAACCCCTTGATCCGCGCGGCCAACTTTGATTAGAATCGTCTCACGGGTGCGTCGTGTCGATTTCAACGAGGTTGGATAATAGTTACCCTCAAACAATATCCGGCTTTTCCCAAATCCGCCCCCGTCTTTGCTGCATCCGGTGATGCTCAGGCTAAAGGCTGTTCCTAGAAACAGTACTTTCAGCAATTTTCTTGCAGTTTTAGCTGTGTTAATAAGCTCTGCACACCGCAGTCTTGCGCATATTAATGCGGCGATGTTTTGTTGCAGGGTAAGGTGGATAGGCTTTATCATTCAGACTGTCCCGATACTTGGTTTTATCATTTTTTTGGCTGTAAGCAGTGTATCACATCGTGCCGCATACCGATATCTTTGTTTTCTTTTTAGGCGTTTACCCGCTGTTCGCAGCATGGAAACGCCGATGTTATCGCTGTTTCAGTATGCCGGTTTTGATCAACTGGATATTTTTTGTTCTTTTTATCAAATCGCGGTTGGTTTTCAAGGCGGGGCTCAACACAGTAAGGCAGATGGGTGTAATTTCGTGGTTTGGGTTAGGGGGTGGTGGCCAGCGCTTTGGTAAAGACTGCATTATCTACATTGCCGCCCGAAATAATTGCGATCACGGCCGCTCCCTTTGTTTGTTGAGGGTGAAACAGCGCTGCCGCCAGTGCAACTGCGCCGCCAGGCTCAACCACAAGCTTAAGCCTCTGAAATGCCGCCGCCATGGCCCGCAGCGCTTCGGTTTCAGTGACAACAACCCCTGGGCCGCAAAGTCGCTTCATAATCGGAAAGGTCAATTCGCCCGGTTGTGGCGTGACAATCGCGTCACAAAGGCCACCAGCCAGCCGTGTATTGCGCTGGATTTGGCCGCTGGCAAGAGATCTGGCCGTGTCGTCAAAACCTTCGGGTTCGCAAGGGCGGGCTCGCAATCCCGGTGCTGTCGCCTCAAGTGCTAGCGCTATTCCCGAGGTCAAGCCGCCACCACCACAGCACACAAGCACATCAGCGGTTTGGACGCCGGCGGTTTCGGCCTGCGTGGCCAGTTCCAGCCCAATCGTGCCCTGACCCGCGATCACTTGCGGTTCGTCGTAGGGTCTGATCAAGGTCAATTTGCGCTGTTGTGACAAGGCTTCGCCCAGCTCTTCGCGGCTTTCATTAGCGCGATCATAAAGAACCACTTCAGCACCCAGAGCGCGGGTGTTGGCGATTTTTAACTGTGGTGCGTCTGAGGGCATGATAATCACTGCGGGACAGCCATGCTGTCGCGCTGCCAAAGCAATGCCCTGAGCGTGATTGCCTGAGGAAAACGCAATCACTCCATTTTTCCTCAAGGCTGGGTCCAGCGCGGAAACAGCCGAGAATGCTCCGCGGTATTTAAAACTACCAGTTTTCTGCAGGCACTCGGGCTTGACCAAAACCCGCCGGCCGGCGATTTCATCCAGAAAGGGTGACGACAGCAGCGGGGTTTTGACGGCGCGGCCCTCAAGCCGTTCGGCGGCTGCGGTGATCAGGTCAATATCCATTGAGAAATCCTTCGCCTTAAAAAACACAGAGAGGCTAAACGTTTACAAAGTTTGTACTAAGGCCGGTATCGGGGCCAGATCGTTAAGGACATGGCGTGGTGTCCATGGCAGTCGATCTATTGGATCTCTGCTTCGGTTGACCCACGCCGTGGTAAAGCCATATCCCGTGGCGGCTGCAGCATCCCAGCCATTAGAGGAGACAAATAGAACGTCATCCGGGCGGCAGTTGAAGCGCGCAGCAACCAGATCATAGACCGCTGCCGCAGGTTTGAAGATGCCAACTGATTCGACTGATAAGACGTCGTCAAGCACGGCCTCTAATCCAGCCGAGCGTACGGCGCCTTGCAACATTTCTGGTGAGCCGTTCGACAAAATAGCAGTGTTGAGACCAGCATTTTTGAGGTGTGATAAAACAGTCGGCACCTCGGGATAGGCTGATAATTCCCAATAAAGCGCCAAGAGGCGTTCGCGCAAGGGCGCGTCACCTTCTAAACCGCTTGCTTCAAGAGCCCAGTCAAGGCCGTCTTGGGTGACCTGCCAAAAATCTGTGTGCGCCCCGGTCACGGCACGCAGCCATGTATATTGCAATTGCTTGAGCCGCCAATGTTCGGCCACTTTCGGCCAATGCGGGGCAAAGGCCTTATAGGCGGGCTCTGCGGCAGCTTGGCGCGCAGCGGCAGCAACATCAAACAAGGTGCCATAGGCGTCGAAAATACAGGTGGTGATAGGCATGGGCACTCTCCTCAGACGCAGTCATTGTGTCATAGAGGTCGCCGGTACGAAAGCGGAAACAAATATGGCTTTTGGGCTAACTTGTTCCGCGTCCAGCCTTGGGCGGTTAAGTATTTTGAAGTACTAGCCTGCGTCGACCTGCAGTAAAACAGCGCCTGTGCGCTTTCCGGCTTCGACCGCGGCATGTGCCGCCTGACAGTCTGAAAGCGCGAAACGTGCGTGAATATCTGGCTGTAACGCCCCGTCCAAAAAGGCGCTATGCAGTCGTTCTATTGCAATTTTGCGCTGTTCCCAAGGCAGGCAGTAGATCAACACAATATCCAGTGTGATAGCGCGGAACAGGTACGCGCCAAAAGAAAAATTTGGCGACATATCAAGTGCGGATCCATAGGCGGCGATCGTGCCGTTGGTTTTCACTACCTGCCCCAACAGGTCTGCGTTACGACCAAATTCCACCTCGACGGCGCGGTCTACACCGGCGCCTTGGGTGCATTCGTTGATCTGCGCGACCAAATCTGGACTGGCATAGTCAAAGACAGCATCGGCGCCTGCAGCGCGCACACGGTCGAACCCGTCTGGCGCTGCTGTAACAATCACTTTGGCTCCGCCCCATTTGGCCAGTTGTACCGCGTTGTGCGCCACCGTTCCAGCGCCACCGCTGATCAACAGGGTTTGACCGGTGATGTCGCCGCTGCCGAACACACAATGTGCAGCAGTAAGTCCGGGAATACCCAGTGCTGCACCAGTGTCAAAGCTCATCTCGTCAGGCATTGACACCGCCTGTCTGGCATCCAGAGCGATATAGTCAGCTGCCGTTCCATAGGCGCGCTGCCACTGACCATTCCAGACCCAGACCCTTTCACCGACACGGTGCGGATCTATCCCATCTCCGACCGCCTCAATGATACCGGAGCCGTCGCTGTGGGGGATGACCGTTTCAAACGCAGGTTTCGTAATCCCGGGTCGCGCGCCGGCCCGGGCTTTCACATCGGACGGGTTGACCCCCGAGCGTATTAAACGCACCAAAACCTGCCCCGATGTGGGGGTGGGTATCGGTATGTTGATTGATTTCAAAACATCCTTAGCGGTGCCGAAGGCCGAATATCCGATGGCTTTCATATAAGTGGCTCTTTCGGCTTAAACTGCAGATTTCTTGCGCAGGCGGATGACCACATCTACCTTGGAAATCACCATTCCAGATGGGGCTTCAGGTAATGCTGCAATATCGAGTTGGTCAGCCGGAGCGTCCGTCAGCCTGCCCTCATCTTCCCAGAAGAAATGAGGGTGGTCATGGGTTTTGGTGTCAAAATAACTTTTCAACCCATCCACGGTAACTTCCTGCATTAAGCCCGCTTCGCAAAAGGCTTTCAGGGTGTTGTAAACTGTTGCCAGAGAGACACTGTCACCGTGTGATTGCACCGCCTCATGCAGGCTTTCTGCGGTCACATGCCGGTCGTGACCATCACCAACCAACGCTGTGGCAAGCGCAAGTCGTTGTCGCGTTGGTCTCAGGCCGCCACGTGTCAGCCAGTCAGTGCCTAGATCTATTCTCGGTGCCGTCATTGCTCTCGCCGGTTTACGTCTGATAGATCTATATAGAGCGTGAACACAGCAATTATCAATTGAAATCCGCACGGCAGGGTGCCGAATTGTTTAAAGCACGACCCTTGCATGCAGGTTTCGCCCAATGTTAGAGGGGATAAAACCCGTTTGAGGAATGTATAACCATGGCTGACTTCCCGACCCGCTTCGATAAAGAAGACTTGCTGAAATGCGCCCGTGGCGAGCTTTTTGGCCCTGGTAACGCGCAATTGCCCCAACCCCCTATGTTGATGATGGACCGCATTACCGAAATTAGCGGTGATGGCGGAACGAACGGGAAGGGACATGTTGTCGCAGAATTCGACATTGTGCCGGATCTTTGGTTTTTCGCTTGCCATTTCCCCGGTAACCCAGTGATGCCGGGATGTCTTGGGTTGGACGGGCTCTGGCAATTGACCGGGTTCAACCTTGGATGGCGCGGATGGCAGGGACAGGGATTCGCACTTGGTGTGGGTGAGGTCAAGTTGTCGGGCATGGTGCGTCCGGACCGAAAGATGATTCGCTATTTTGTTGATTTCACCCGAGTGATTGACCGCCGCCTGAAAATGGGTGTTGCCGATGGCAGGGTTGAGGCCGACGGCGAGGTGATTTATCAGGTTAAAGATATGAAAGTTGGATTGGCCATCGCGGAATAGTCCCGCGCCAGTCCAAAAAGAATCAAAGACTGAAATGAAAGACTGTCCACAATTGCAGTCTGCTTGCGATTAAATAAGGAATGTGCCCATGCGCCGCGTTGTTGTCACTGGAATGGGAGTGGCCTCTTCCATTGGAACGAATACTGATGAGGTGCTGGCCTCACTTAAATCCGGAACCTCGGGTATCACCGCCAATCCTGCGATGATCGAGCACGGGTTTCGCAGTCAGGTGGCCGGCAGCGTTGATTTGGCAGTTGCCGAACATATCGATAAGCGGACCTTGCGGTTTATGGGGCCGGGCGCTGCCTATGCCCATATTGCAATGAGCCAAGCAATTGCCGACGCGGGGCTTGAGGGGTCGGACATCTCAAACCCGCGCACGGGTTTGGTGGCAGGGTCTGGTGGTCCTTCAACGTCGGCGATGCTGGCCGCGCATCAGGTCGTGTTGAAAGCCGGTGCGCCAAAGCGAATTGGTCCGTTTGCTGTGCCCAAATGCATGTCCTCGACGATTTCGGCCAACCTTAGCACGGCCTTCAAGATAAAGGGCGTGAACTATTCCATTACTTCGGCATGTTCGACAAGCCTGCACTGCATTGGCAATGCCTCGGAGCAGATTATACTGGGAAAGCAGGATGTGATGTTTGCCGGCGGTGGTGAAGAACTCGACTGGACGCTGTCATGCCTGTTTGATGCGATGGGTGCGATGAGCAGCAAATACAACGACACGCCCGAGAAAGCCTCGCGTGCCTTTGATGCGGCTCGTGACGGCTTTGTGATTGCCGGAGGCGGTGGGATTGTGGTTCTAGAAGAGCTTGAGCACGCCAAAGCCCGCGGTGCCAAAATTTACGGGGAAATCACCGGATACGGCGCAACATCGGATGGGCATGACATGGTCGCCCCCTCTGGCGAGGGCGGTGAACGGGCGATGCGGATTGCGTTGCAAAGCCTCGAGCAAGGTCGCAAAGTTGGCTATATCAATGCTCATGGTACGTCGACCCCGGTGGGAGATGTCGGTGAGATCGAAGCGGTCCGTCGGGTGTTCGGTGCCGGAGATACGCCGCCCGTCAGTTCAACCAAATCGATGACTGGCCACAGCCAAGGAGCCACAGGTGCGCAGGAAGCAATTTACTGTCTGTTGATGCTTGAGCATGATTTCATCGCTCCGTCGATTAATGTGGAAACGCTTGATCCGGCGCTTGATGCGGCCGAGATTGCCACCAGGCGGGTTGATAATGCCGGTCTTGATACGGTGATGACCAACAGCTTCGGCTTTGGTGGTACCAACGGTTCGATGTTGATTTCAAAATTTCAAGGATAGTTCATTATGTCAGCACTGCTCGCCGGAAAACGTGGCCTGATTATGGGTGTCGCGAATGAACGTTCGATTGCTTGGGGCATCGCGAAAGCCATGTCTGAGGCCGGGGCAGAGTTGGCCTTTACCTATCAAGGCGAGGCGTTCGGCAAGCGTCTTGAGCCTTTGGCGGCCTCAGTCGGGTCGGATTTTATGGTGGATGTGGATGTGACTGACGATGCGTCGCTTGATGCGGCGTTCGCGCAACTGGGTGGGCGCTGGCCGTCTATTGATTTCTTGGTGCATGCGATTGCTTTTTCGGACAAATCCGAACTCACCGGGCGGGTGCTGAACACTTCTAGAGATAACTTTAAAAACACGATGGATATATCGGCCTATTCGTTTATCGAAGTGGCGCGGCGGGCGCATCCGTTAATGGTTGAGGGCGGGGGCAGTTTGATGTCACTGACCTTTCAAGGCTCGCAGCGCGTGGTGCCCAATTACAACGTGATGGGCATTGCCAAGGCAGCGCTTGAGGCGGCAACCCGCTATCTTGCCAATGACCTTGGTCCGGAAGGTATCCGCGTCAATGCAATCTCGCCCGGGCCGATGAAAACGCTTGCGGGTGCTGCGATCGGTGGGGCGCGACAAACCTACAAGCATACAACGATGAACGCGCCTCTGCGCTCTAACGCGACGCTTGAGGCGGTTGGTGGCACAGCGGTTTATCTGGCCTCTGATGCGGGTGCTTTTACCACGGGTGAGGTTATTCGCGTCGATGGTGGCTTCCATGTTTTGGGCATGCCGCAGCAAGAAAACCTCTAACGTCGCTGTCTTTGGCGCACGCAGTGAGCTCTAAAACCACTGGCCGGTTTCCATCAGGCCCAAATTAAGCAATTGCTCAGAATGCCATTGAAACGGAATCGAGCCGGGCCAGTCAAAGCAGTCAATGGCCACGCAGCTGGTGGCGTTCATTTGCAGGGCTTTGGCGGCGCGAAATGATAAGATGGCGGCGCTGGGACTGTTGTGCCAAAGACCGGTATAGGTGTTGTATTCAGGATCGTTGAAAGTGTCGTCCGGCTGCAGTTGCAGGCCCGGTTTTGACGTAAACAGGCCTATTCGGTCGATTTTACGAAGTGTGCTGGGCACGTATTGATCAAAGCGCCAGCGAAGACCGCCAAAAAAATCCAGTTGTCGCTCTTTGGGAAAATTGTGTTGATCGGGGTCTAATCGGGTTTGAGCATAATAACCGCTGCTGTCGATCTGTGCTGTTTGTGTACATACTGCATTTGGATTTTGCCGCAGATCTGCGGCATATAGATCGATGATAAAGGTGACCATCGCGGCGCGCTCTTCTTGGGTGTTGAACGCTAGAAACTCGCCGATACTGCGGGTTTCGCAGAAGGGATAAAACAGATATTCGGCATTATAGCAGTAATACATCCAAGTATCTGAATTCCAACGGATAATACGGTTGATTGCACATTCCACGGCCCCTTCGCCCAGTGTGTCATAGCAAATACAACAGACCTGAGACGCAAAGCCTTCGGGATGGGCTATGCCCGGTGGAATGAAAACCAGTATTGAGCGAAAGCCACGCATCAGGTGATGGGCGATGGTTGCGCGTATTTCGGTGTCGTCTTCGACAAAAATCAGCGCAACGGGTCCCGGTGTAAGACTGTGTCGTGAGGTCTTTAAAAAGGAGCTTAGAGTGTTAAATTTCAAAATAATGCCCAATATGAGTGGCCAAATCTAAACATCGCTGTGCCATTGCAACACACCGCTGTGGTAATGTAGAGGATAACTCTAAAATAATTCAAGGGATTTGGCTGTGACACAGAACAAAAAACTGTTCATAAAAACTTACGGCTGTCAAATGAACGTCTACGACAGCGAACGCATGGCCGAGGCGCTGGGCTCTGAGGGGTATGTTGAAACTAAAACCCCCGACGATGCAGATATGATTTTGCTAAATACCTGCCATATCCGGGAAAAAGCGGCTGAGAAAATCTATTCCGAGCTGGGACGCTACAAAGGGTTGAAAGCGGCAAAGCCGGATTTAAAAATTGGTGTTGCGGGCTGCGTGGCGCAAGCCGAAGGCGCAGAGATCATGCGCCGCCAACCGATGGTGGATCTGGTGGTTGGCCCACAGAGTTATCACCGGCTGCCGGCACTTGAGGCTAAGGTTCGCGCAGGCGAAAAGGCGCTGGACACAGACTTTCCCGAAGAGGATAAATTCGAGCATCTCACAGCCCGTCCAAAGGCCAAACGTGCGCCAAGTGCGTTTCTGACTGTGCAAGAGGGTTGTGATAAATTCTGTGCGTTTTGCGTTGTGCCCTACACGCGCGGTGCAGAAGTGAGCCGTCCCGCCGACCGTGTCCTGGCCGAGGCCCGTGATCTGGTGGCGCGCGGGGTGCGTGAAATCACCCTTCTGGGACAGAATGTAAACGCCTATCACGGCGCCGGGTCAGGTGGTAGCTGGACATTGGCCAAACTGATTTGGGCCCTCAACGATGTCGAGGGGCTTGAGCGCATACGCTTTACCACCAGCCATCCAAACGACATGACGGATGAACTGATCGAGGCCCATGGTGATTGTCCAAAACTCATGCCCTATCTGCATCTGCCGGTGCAATCGGGATCTGACAAAATTCTCAAGCGGATGAACCGCAGTCATACCACTGAGAGCTATCTTGATGTGGTACGGCGGTTGCGTTTGGCCCGTCCTGATATTTTGCTATCTGGCGATTTTATCGTCGGGTTTCCCGAAGAGACTGAAGAGGATTTTCAGGCGACGCTGGATTTGATCAAAGCGGTCGAATACGGACAGGCGTATTCGTTCAAATATTCCACCCGCCCAGGCACCCCTGCGGCCGAGCGTCCGCAGTTGCTGGAAGATGTGAAATCAGAACGCCTGCAAAGGCTGCAGGCGCTGCTGAGCGAGCAGCAGAAAAAGGTTCAGCTTTCTATGGTGGGTCGTGAGGTGAAAGTCTTGCTGGAAAAACCTGGCAGATTAGAGGGTCAGATGGTTGGCAAGTCGCAATATCTACACGCCGTCCATGTTACCGGATCAGGTGGCACTGTTGGTGATATCGTGCGTGCGCGTATCCTCAATAGTGAGAAAAACTCGCTCGGTGCTGCCTGCGTGGAATAACCGCAGCGGCAACGTGCAAATTTTATGTGGATTGGTCTCGCTTTTGTCGTTAATCCGTCGTAGCTTTATCTTTGTATACAAGGAATTTGTGTTTGTTTATTGGGAGAGATGAGTGACCACGCAGTTTGTAACAAGCCCGTCTACGAAAGACGGTTTGAAAGACTCGCTAATTGAATTTCCCGACAATAGGCTTTTGATTGACCTCTGCGGCGCCTATGACCAAAATCTGGCAGCGATAGAAAAAGCTTTAGACGTTCAAATCATTCGGCGCGGCAACCAGTTGGCGATTCTGGGATCGGATGCGGGCCTTGATGAGGCCACAAACATATTAAAGGCGCTCTATCAGCGGCTTGAGGCCGGACGCACTATCGAGCCCGGTGATATGGACCGTGAATTGCGGATGCAGGGCGGTGGTGAGAAGGGTGCTGATAGCAAGGTTGATCAGTTGGAAATGTTCTCTGGTCAAAAATTTGAGATCAAGACCCGAAAAAAAATTATTGAGCCGCGCACGGATGCGCAAAAAGCCTATGTCGCTTCACTGTTCTCAAATGAACTGGCCTTTGGAATTGGCCCTGCTGGCACGGGAAAGACCTATCTGGCGGTTGCCGTTGGGGTTTCAATGTTCATTGCCGGCAAAGTTGATAAGATTATTCTGTCTCGTCCGGCGGTCGAAGCAGGCGAAAAGTTGGGCTATCTTCCCGGGGATATGAAAGAAAAGGTCGATCCCTATATGCAGCCGCTCTACGATGCCTTAGACGATTTTATTCCGGGCAAACAATTGGCACGGCTGTTTGAGGAAAAGCAGATCGAGATTGCGCCGCTGGCCTTTATGCGCGGACGGACATTATCAAATGCCTTCGTGGTTCTGGACGAGGCACAGAACGCTACCTCGATGCAGATGAAAATGTTTCTGACCCGTTTGGGAGAAGGAAGCCGTATGGTGATCACGGGTGATCGCAGTCAGGTTGATCTGCCACGGGGTGTCACGTCAGGTCTCGCCGACGCGGAAAGACTATTGCACGCGATCGAAAAAATTAATTTTAATTACTTTACGTCCAAAGATGTGGTACGCCATCCGCTTGTGGCAGAGATCATTGATGCCTATGAGGCGGACACGTTGCGATAAGTTTGCGGCGATTGCAGGGGATGCGGTACACAGGGGTAAAAAGGTGTCGGTTGTTTTCGGCGCAGCAGGGATATGGCAGTAGATATTATCATTGAAGACGCGCGCTGGGATCAGCTTGGCTTGGCTGATCTTGCTCAAAAAGCGACGCAGGCAACGTTAGAATATTTCGTGCTTGATCCGGCGTGTTTCGACATCTCGGCGCTGGGTGCAAACGATGCCAGAATTGCCGAGCTTAACGCCAGCTTTCGCGCAAAACCCATGGCTACAAATGTGCTGTCATGGCCGTCAGTAGACCGGTCCGCGCCTCATCCGGGAGGGTGGCCTGCGTTGCCCCGGGCGGAAGAGACATCGGAACTTGGCGATATTGCGCTGGCCTACGAGACGTGTCACCGCGAAGCTGCACAGGCGGGATGTTTGCTTTCGGACCACGTTTTGCATCTGTTTGTACATGGTATCCTTCATCTTTTGGGGTACGATCACATAGATGATCAAGATGCGATGATAATGGAGCGAATTGAAGTTGAAATCTTGAGTGCACTTGGGGTTGTTAACCCGTATAATGACAGAGGCGGTATGCCGAGTATTTTGGAAAGATAACATGGACGCGAACGACGGCTCATCTGGTGCAACGCAGCCAGCGCAAGACCAAGATGACACGGATCAAAACACCGGATTTTTAGGGCGACTGGCGGCGGTCTTTCGACCGCTGGTGACAGACAAAACCGAGCATGATGCCGATGTGATGAGGTCCTCCAGCACCCGCCGTGGCATGGTAAATTTGCGCCGTATGCGGGTCGAGGATGTGGCCATTACCAAAGCTGAAATCGAAGCGGTTCCAGAACAGATCGAAATCGAAGAACTGGTGCAAAAATTTCGCCAGACTGGATTTACCCGCCTACCGGTGTTTTCCGGCACGCTGGATACACCGAACGGGTTTGTGCATTTGAAAGATCTGGCTTTGAGCCATGGCTTTAACGAGAGTGAATGCCCTTATAATTTGGCCAAAATGTTGCGCCCATTGTTGTTTGTGCCGCCGTCGATGTCTATCGGTGTGCTGTTGACAAAAATGCAGGCTGAGCGCCGGCATATGGCATTGGTCATCGACGAATATGGCGGTGTGGATGGCCTTGTGACGATTGAGGATCTGATCGAACAAGTCATAGGCGAAATTGAAGATGAGCATGACAGCGAGGACGATGTCTTTTGGTCACAGGAAAAACCCGGGCAATATATGGCTTTGGCCAAAGCACCCCTTGATGCGTTTGAGGCTGACGTCGGTGTTTGCCTGACCGAGGCTGAAGATCTTGATACCGAAGAGATCGAAACATTGGGTGGGCTTGTGTTTATGCTGGCCGGTCAGGTGCCGGCGCGGGGCGAAGTTGTGATGCACCCCGATGGGACCGAATTCGAGGTGATCGAGGCAGACCCGCGCCGGATTAAGCGTCTGCGGGTGCGTCTGAGCGAGCAGAATGCGGCCAAATAAGACGGCGTCAGACCTGCTTAACCATCTGGTGCTTTGGCTTTCAAGTAGCCATATCTCGCGGCGTGCCACATTTGCGGCAGTCGCCGGTGGCCTCATGGCGCTTGGCCATCCACCGTTTGATTGGCTGGCTATTGGACTATTTGGGCTAGCGCTTTGTGGCGTCAGTTTTCTTGGCGCCAATAGTGTCCAGCAGGCGACCTGGACCGGATGGTGGTGCGGCTTAGGCTATTTTGCGGTGCTCTTGCACTGGCTCGTTGAGCCCTTTCTTGTCTACCCCGAACAAGATGGATGGATGGCGCCATTTGCTTTGTTTTTTTTGTCTGGCGGGTTGGCGCTGTTCTGGGCTGCGGCTTTTGCCTTGGCCCAGCGATTTACCGGCCTTGTTGTGCTCTGTCTCGCCCTAACGGTGGCCGAGGGTCTGCGAAGCTATGTGCTAACTGGCTTTCCTTGGGGTCTGATTGGTTACGTATGGCTGGATAGCCCCGTCTCTCAACTGGGTGCCTGGATTGGGCCGCATGGTTTGACTTTATTTACCTTGATGTTGGTCTTTGTGCCGCTCGCGGCGCTTAAGGCAACCCGCTCTTGGGCGGCGCTTTGCATCTTTTTGGGTCTCGGTCTCGGTGCAGTGGTCTTGGGATTTTGGCAAGGCCAAAACGCCGCGCCGAGGATGACAGATAAAACATTGCGGTTGATACAGCCGAATGCCGCCCAAGATCAAAAATGGCGTCCCGAAAACCGTGAGTTGTTTTTTCAAAGGCAGTTAGGGTTTACCCGACAGGACCCGCCTCCGGATCTGACCGTCTGGCCTGAAACCGCGATTCCGGTTCCGCTGAATGAAGCTGGCGACTTGTTGGCGCGGATTGTGGCTGCGGCACAGGGGGCGACGGTTGTTTTGGGCGCACAGCGTTATGATGCTTGGGGCTATTATAATTCGCTGGTGGTCCTTGACCCAACGGGCGAGATAACCCATCGGTATGACAAACACCACTTGGTCCCATTTGGTGAATATATTCCCTTTTTGGATTTGTTTGGCATTGCGGGTGGGGGACTGGCTGCTCAATTTGGTGAGGGATATCAGCCAGGAGCCGGGCCAACAGTTCTTACGGTTGGTGGAATTGGAAAATTCCTGCCGTTGATTTGTTATGAACTGGTGTTTCCGCATGAAATTGGCGCCGTTTCGCAGAGGGCAGACTTTATGCTGCAGATTACCAATGATGCTTGGTTTGGCACTTTTTCTGGCCCTTATCAGCATTTAGCACAGGCGCGGATGCGCGCGATCGAGCAGGGTCTGCCGATGGTGCGGGCCGCAAATACTGGCGTTTCGGCGGTGATTGACGCTAAGGGCAATCTACTTCAGCACCTGCCGCTGGGGCAGGCTGGTTATCTCGATGGTGTGCTACCTGCCCCTGTGGCACCAACAGTTTACAGCCGCTTTGGGGATGGGCTGGTTTTTCTTTTGCTGAGCCTGTTTGCAGCAGGCTCTATCGCGTGGCGGCGATACTTTGGTGATTGACCTTCCATAGCGCGCGCTCTACTGGATTAACTATTAATGTCACAACGGCTTCCTGGCGTGGCACTTATTATAATGGAGCGTTCAATTGTCCCGTAAAAACTATGTATTTACCTCTGAATCTGTTTCAGAGGGTCACCCCGATAAGTTGTGTGATCGCATTTCTGATGCTGTACTTGATGCCTTTCTCAAAGAAGAGCCCGAGGCGCGGGTCGCCTGCGAAACCTTTGCCACAACCAATCGGGTGGTGATTGGCGGGGAAGTCGGTTTGTCCTCAAAGGAAAAACTTACTGAGTATATGCAGAGTGTTGAGGCGATTGCGCGGGATTGCATTAAGGACATCGGCTATGAGCAGGACAAGTTCCATCATGCCACTTGCGAGGTGACAAACCTTTTGCATGAACAATCTGCGCATATTGCGCAGGGTGTCGATGCGTTGGGTGCCAAAGACGAAGGCGCTGGCGATCAGGGGATCATGTTCGGCTATGCGACCAACGAGACCGAGCATTTGATGCCGGCACCAATCCAATATGCCCATGCCATTCTGCGGCGCTTGGCTGAGGTGCGCAAGGATGGCACAGAGCCCAGCCTGCGACCCGATGCAAAATCGCAGCTGTCGGTGATTTATGAAGATGGCAAACCGGTGGGTGTGAGTTCTATTGTACTGTCAACCCAGCACGCCGATGTCAGCCAGACCAGCGATGATATTCGCGCCATTGTTGAGCCCTATATACGCGAGGTGCTGCCATCTGATTGGATCACTGAGGCCACCGAATGGTGGGTGAACCCGACGGGGGTCTTTGTCATTGGCGGGCCCGATGGTGACGCTGGTCTGACTGGCCGCAAAATTATCGTCGACACCTATGGCGGGGCTGCACCGCATGGTGGTGGGGCGTTTTCAGGCAAGGATCCAACCAAGGTGGATCGCTCGGCGGCTTACGCGGCGCGCTATCTGGCAAAGAATGTTGTGGCCGCAGGGATGGCTGAGCGCTGCACGATCCAGTTGAGTTATGCGATTGGCGTGTCGAAACCGCTGTCAATCTACGCCGACACTCACGGTACCGGCGAGGTGTATGCCGCCGAGATTGAACGCGCTGTTGCCCGTTGTATGGATTTGACCCCACGCGGTATTCGTGAGCATTTGCAGATGAACAAACCGATTTATCAGCGCACGGCGGCCTATGGTCATTTTGGTCGCGCGCCGGAAGAAGACGGCGGTTTCAGCTGGGAACGCACGGATCTTGTTGAAAAGCTGCGAGCGGCTGTCTAATTTTTCTAGTCTATCATCTGTTAGGCGGGCCGCAATAGGCCCGCTTTTTTTGGCAATCGAGAGGGTGGGGTTTTGACTTTGCGCGTCGCAACCGGTCCTTTTCATGCGTTCATACCTTGGGCATGCCTCGTGTCTGTTGAACCTGCGTGGCCAAGCGGGTAAAGCTCTGTTCATGACCAAAGACACGCATCCCTCTGGCGCCCCTTGGCGCAATTTTTATGGTCGTTTCAAAGGCAAAACTCTGCGGCCTGCGCAGGAGATTTACCTGCGCGAAGACCTGCAGGCCGTTTCGCCCGGCCCGGTCTCTTGGGAGGATAATCCGACCCGCAAAACTCTGGATCTCAAGAGGATGTTCGATGGGCGGGACGTGTGGCTCGAAATCGGCTTTGGCGGCGGTGAACATCTGGTGCATCAGGCGCTGCAAAACCCCGATGTCGGCATTATTGGCTGCGAGCCGTTTCTCAATGGGGTTGCCATGCTACTTGGCAAGATCCGTGAGTCCGGGGTGCGTAATCTGCGTATTTATCCTGGCGACGTGCGCAACATGTTTGATATTTTACCGCCCGCAAGCATTGACCGGAGTTTTTTGCTTTATCCTGATCCCTGGCCTAAAAAACGCCACCACAGGCGGCGGTTTGTCACGCCGGAATATCTGCAGCCACTGGCCGGTGTGATCAAACACGGGGCAATGTTTCGTGTGGCGACTGATATTCCCGATTATGTGCGTCAAACGCTCGAACAGGTCCCGCAACATGGATTTGACTGGTTGGCAGACACGCCTGCCGATTGGCGTCAACCTTGGTCAGACTGGGTTTCGACGCGGTATGAGCAAAAGGCCTTGCGTGAAGATCGCGTGCCGCATTATTTGAGTTTCAGGCGCCGCTAGACGCGCCCTATTCTGTGCGGTATCAGCACAGACGAAGAGGAGTTCTAAAGATGTCCAGCACTGGTATGCCGATTGTAATGTCATCACAAAAATGTGGACCGCTGACTGGAGAGGCGCATGTTCCAGGTGATAAATCGATTTCTCACCGCTCGTTGATACTGGGCGCTTTGGCGGTTGGTGAAACCAAAATCACTGGCCTTCTGGAAGGTGAGGATGTGTTGGACACAGCCAAGGCGATGCGTGCGTTTGGCGCTGAGGTGATTGATCACGGTGGCGGTAAGTGGTCGGTGCACGGGGTTGGTGTGGGCGGATTTGCAGAGCCCAAGCAGGTGATTGATTGTGGCAATTCTGGGACCGGTGTGCGCCTGATTATGGGGGCGATGGCCACCACGCCGATCACGGCGACCTTTACTGGTGACGCCAGTTTGAACAAGCGGCCGATGGCCCGGGTTACCGACCCGATCCGGGCATTGGGTGCGCAGGCATATGGCCGTGCGGGCGGACGTCTGCCGATGACCATTGTCGGTGCCGCTGAACCGGTGCCGCTGCGCTACACGGTTCCGATGCCTTCCGCTCAGGTGAAATCAGCGGTATTACTTGCGGGCCTGAACGCTCCAGGCGACACCGTGGTGATCGAGAAAGAAGCGACCCGCGATCATACCGAGCGGATGCTATCGGGCTTTGGGGCAACGATTACCACTGAGGAAACCAACGAGGGGCGCGTGATCACGCTTGCGGGCCAGCCCGAATTGCAGCCGCAAGTGATTGTGGTGCCGCGCGATCCCTCCTCGGCGGCATTTCCAGTCTGCGCGGCGCTGATCGCCGAAGGTTCTGACGTTGTGGTCCCAAATATTGGCCTGAACCCGACACGAGCAGGGCTGTTTACCACTCTGCGCGAGATGGGCGCTGATTTGAGCTATGAGAACCCGCGCGAAGAGGGGGGCGAACCGGTTGCGGATTTGCGTGCGCGCTATTCGCCGGCCATGCAAGGTATCGAGGTCCCGCCAGAGCGTGCGGCATCGATGATCGATGAATACCCCGTATTGTCGGTGGTTGCTGCGTTTGCCAAGGGCGCGACGGTGATGCGTGGGGTCAAAGAACTGCGGGTGAAAGAAAGTGATCGGATCGAGGCGATGGCGTCCGGTTTGCGCGCCAATGGTATTGAGGTCGAAGATGGGCCAGATTGGTGGATCGTGCATGGTAAGGGCATAGGGCAGGTCCCCGGTGGGTCCCGCTGTGACACCCATCTCGATCACCGCATTGCAATGTCGTTTTTAATTTTGGGCATGGCCTCCCAAGCGCCGGTCAGCATTGATGATGGCGGCCCAATTGCCACTTCTTTTCCAATTTTTGAGACATTGATGGCGACTTTAGGCACAAAAATCACCCGTCTGACTTGAGGGTATAAAGGTGTTAGAAAACAACTGAACCACGGACACCAGCTTGTGCCGCCGCTCTGCAGGAGACTTAGATGAGCTTTACAGTTGCGATAGACGGGCCGGCAGCAGCGGGTAAGGGCACATTGGCCAAACAACTCGCCGCACATTTTAAAATGGCCCATCTGGATACCGGGTTGTTGTACCGCGCAGTGGCGCGGCAGGTTCTGGCAGGCTGCGATCCAGTGGCGGCGGCAGTGTCCCTGCAGGCCGCAGATCTTGATCCAACAGGCCTTTATACGTCCGAAGTGGCACAGCAGGCCAGTCGGGTCGCCGTGCTTGCCGAGGTGCGCTCGGCGCTGGTGACCTTTCAACGAAGTTTTGCCCAGCGTGCGGAGGGGGCTGTATTGGATGGCCGTGATATCGGCACGGTGATCTGTTGTGATGCCGAGGTAAAACTGTTTGTGACAGCGCGCGCTGAAGTGCGCGCCGAGCGCCGGTATCTTGAACTCAAAGCCAAGGGTGCAGACGTTAGCCTTGCGCAGGTTCTGGCAGATGTGAATGAACGCGATGCCCGCGATCAAGGTCGCAAGGAGGCGCCGTTGCGTGCGGCATCGGATGCAATCGTGATCGATACCTCTGATCTGAGTGTGGAGGTGGCACTGGATCGTGCGATTGCCGAAGTGGTGCAAAAGTGGCCTTCTGGCGACTGTCTTTGACCTTAAAAAAACTGGTGATATGTGACGGGCGAACTGGCGTATATAGCCGCTTGGCCTGACCCAAATGTGCCGCGCTTTTATCACGAGCAACCCTGTCGTATTCATTCGTAAATTCCGCAGTGGCGTCCGTCAGTGAAAAGGCCTCAGACCGTATGGAAAATTGCTTTTTGAGAGAAAGTCTGTGATATATCCGCCCTGCGGGTCTTGCGGATGAAAAGGCAACCGCTAAGCTTTTAAGATCTAATATGTTGCCAAGTGCCACTGTAAATAGCCGACCTATCAAGGGGGCACTGTTCCAAGCGCCCATGCGACATACATGAACGCCCACCATTTTTGCATTCAGAGCTCGGCAAGCGGTCCACAGCGAGACGTAACTGAGACCTCACACGCCAAGCGCGGCCTTTTCTTCAGTATTGGTGCCAAATTGAGGCAGATCTGCGGTGGACTTGCCGTGTGCGGCCATCAACGTGTCACGCACATAGGCGATATGGGCGGTCTCTTCGATAATTTCGGCCAAGTATTGCGCTTTCATCAAGGTTGCGCCGACACCGATTGTGCCGTGATTCGCCAAAACTGCTGCGACAATTTTAGGATCTTGGAAGACAGGGCTGATTTCCCTGTCGGTCTGCGGCCCCCCCATTGGCGACAAGGCGATCAGTGGCATGCGCCCAATCTTTTCAATCGTTTGCACGGTCAGGCATGGGATCTCCAGTCCTGCGCTGGCATATCCTGTGGCCCAAGGGCTGTGGCAGTGTACCACCGCGCGAATATCGTCACGGATACGATAAAGATCAAGGTGAAAACCCAGATCTTTGGATGGCTTGAAAGGGCTGTCTTCGATTGTGCCGTCCAGATGGACCACTTGCAGATTGTCCCGGGTGCATTCGTTAAACCCGATGCCTGAGGGCTTGATCACAATTGCATCGATGGCGTCGAGCCGAACCGATAGGTTGCCGCCGGCATTGGTTTGCAGCCGCAAGTCAAAGCACCGTTTGGCGGTTGCAATCAGGGCGTCTTTTTTATCAATTAAATCAGCGGGTATGCTCATAGAATTTGGTCCAATGTCAGCGTTTCCAGTACAGTTATAATTTTGTCAGTGACGGCAGGTGCAGAGATGTGCTCAGGCACGATATTAAGCGCAATCTCGGCCTTCAGCTTGCTGTGGGCCACATCCAGAAAGATCTGGCGCAGTTCAGGATCTTCGATTGCACCACCTGGACAATCTTGATGGGAAAAACCTCCCATCGGCACGATCAGTGCGCGAGGGCCGGTCGCGGTATTTAAGATATCTATTAATTTAGACGCAATCTGTGCCATTTCATCCGGGGTCAGTTTTACATGGGTGAAATAACCCGAATGGGCATAGTGCGGCCGTTGCAGATAGTTTGATGGGACAAGAGCCGCTGCCCCCAATCCAAGAAAATTCAACCCGCCGGGCAGGACAATGCGCGGAAGTGCGCCTGCCGATGTAAACCTGTCTGCCATAGGCACGTGATCGCCGGTGAGCTCTAGTCTGGTTAATTCATGCGGGGTGAGATCAATGATTGAATGAAAAGCGCCACGGGCGGCAAAGCGCGCAAAAGCTGCGCCACCATAGCCGTTTGAATGAAACACGGTCGCCTCTTTTTGGCGTTGGCCAAGCCGTTTGACCAATAGCCCGACTGCGGCTTCAGTTGCACCCATTGCCGTTATGCCAACCGAGGGCGCAGGTGGGCCCGCATCGTGTTTGTTGTTGCATAGGCCGGCGGTCATGGCGGCCGTGTTGTCCAAAACTTGGCGCAATGTGGCATTCAGCCCACAGATATCGGCCAGAGTTGGCACTAAAATGATGGAATTATCTGCTACGGCACCGCGTGGGTCAAACGGCAGGGTGGTCACAAGGAGCTTGGGAAAGGTAATAGGCAGGGCGCGCAGCACCTGCAAGATCACTTCGCCACCAGTTCCGCCTCCGATGCCAATCGTGACGTCTGTATCGTTCTCAACCGAGGCGGCGACCTCATCCCAAACCCGTGCAACAGTTGCCTGCATTGCAGCGATTTTATCGCTCCCTCCAAGGGTTTTTCCGCCTGTCTGTAGCGAAACATCAATTGTGCGCACTGTTGTGCCGTGATCGGTAAGACGGCGGGTTAGATACGCCGCCTCGTCTGCTTTGGTCGCAAGCGTCGCTAATAGCAAAACGTTTCCGGTCATTTATTCAGCCTTTTACTGCGCCAGCTGTCATGCCGGTAATGATTTGCCGGGATGCAAACAGCGTGAAGATAATCGGTGGAATTGCCAGCAGCATGCCGGTGGCCATGATGACCCCCCATTCAACGTTGAATTCTGACATGTTATTCACGATTAAAATAGGCACGGTTTTTGTGTCTCGGTCCGACAGGGCCGAGGCCAAAAGATATTCGTTCCAAGCGATGCGGAACGTAAAAATTGCCGCAGCAGCAAGACCGGGTTTGATCAGGGGAAGAACAATTTGGAAAAAGACCTGAAACGGCCCCGCACCGTCCACGCGCGCCGCCTCTTCCAAGCTGCGCGGCACCTGCACGATAAAACTTTGCAAAATCCAGATCACAAATGGCAGGTTCATCGCGACATAAATTAAGATAATACCAGAATGTGTACCGGCCAGACAAACATCACCGCGCCCCCCAAAGGTGTCGCGGATCAGTTCACCCAGCCAGAACTTTTTGCTAATGCAAAATTCGTTATTCCAAAGACCAAAAACCGGCACTAACAAAACAGCAGGGGGTACCATGCGGACCATCAATGTCGTCAATGATGCTGTATCGCGCCCCATAAACCGGAACCGCACCAGCGCGTAAGCGGCCATACATCCGATGATTAAAGTCAGCGCCGTAGACACCAGTGCGATGATTAAAGAATTGACAAAGGCCCCGCCAAATTTCAGTGCGCAGAAATCTAGGTGCTTGGGCTCGTACCACAAGACGTCGCACAGCGCGGTTTCATAATTCTGGATCGTCGGCAAAAATATCAGCCCCGAGGTGCCGCCAATGATGTCAACGTCAAGTTTAAACGAATTGTAGAACATCAAAACAATGGGTCCCACAGCCATGAAGATCAGGGCGACCAGCAAGGCATAAAAGGCGGGGTTCTGTCGGTCGTAATCCATGGTTTAGTCTTCTTCCTGAATTTGGCGGGCTTGCCGCGCAGCGCGGGCCTCTTGCAAGCGGGTTATGACAAACATTCCCAAGGTTAGAATGAGCAAAAGGATCAGCAGATAGTTTGACATGGCCGCCGCCACGCCCAATTCGCGAAACTCTGTTGCGGTTCGTGAAATGCGCAGGGCGATAATTTCTGTGGATAGGCCGGGGCCACCTTCGGTCATTACCAAGATTACCTCCAAGACTTTAAAGGCATCGATCAGACGCAAAAGCCCGGTCACAATCAGTACCGGCATCATCAGCGGCAACTTGATATATCTGATCTGCTGCCATCCGGTGGCACCATCGATCTTGGCGGCTTCTAATGCGGAGCGGGGCAGTGATTGTAACGCCGCCAGCGACAGGATGAAAATAAATGGCGTCCATTGCCAGATATCGGCGATAATGACAGACAATAGCGCGTGCTGGCCAAGCCAATCTACGCCCTCAAGCCCCATGGATTTTAGGGTTCTGTTAATCGTGCCAACGGTTGGGTGGTACATATAGCGCCACATCAAGCCGACAACTACGGGGGCAATCATCATTGGTAAAATGAACAAGGTGCGCAGGACCGACATGCCGCGAATGTTGCGGTCCAGTAGCAAAGCTAAGCCAACACCAATTGCAAGTTCCGCTGTGACCACCGCAAAAGCAAACGTCAAGGTGACAGACAGGCTTTCCCGAAAGGCAGGATCAAAAAATAGTGTAATATAGTTTTTCAGGCCTACAAATTCAGTTTCAGAAATATTCTGGCTGGGATCCCACGCCCGAAACGACCCATAAATCATATACCCAAGCGGGTAGAGTAACGCGAGACCCATGATAATAACCGCAGGGGCCATAAATACATAAGGTGTCATTCGGTTCAATTTTTGGGATTTCACGTCATGCTCCGAATGTTGGGGATTGCGCGACCCGTGGGGACCGGGTCGCGCCGTAGATAGTATTTACTGCCAGGTGTAATACCCGGCCTCTTCCATCACGCCTCTGGTGCGTTCTGCAACACCGTCCAAGGCAACCTGAACATCCAGACCTTCGGTCAGAACTTTTGACAGTGTCGTGCCTAGGTCTGCGTTGATTTTACCCCAAACTGGGATGATTGGGCGCCAGTCAGGGTCAGCGTGTTTAAGCGCTTCACCAAATGTTGCCATATGTGGAAACTTGGCGTTCACATCCGCATCTGCGTGGGTCGAGAACCGCGACGGGTTTCCGCCGGCCAACGCAACCAGTTTGTCGCCGGTCTTTGAGGTCAGCCACTGCATCAACAAAAACGCGGCTTCTTTGTTTTCAGCGTTCTTTGGAATGCCGATGCCAAAACCGCCGGTTTGCGAACCGCGACGCACACCTTCGGGGTGCATAGCCCAACCAACCTTGCCGACAACTTTCGATTTACTTGCATCGTCGATTTGACCTGCCACAACAGTGGTGTCCAAAAACATTGCCGTGTCGCCGTTCAGGAATGAGCCAAGCGCTTCACCAAAACCAAACGAGGCTGCACCTTCGGGACCACAATCAATGATTTTTTTCAGCGCATTTGCGGCCTGAACACCAGCTTTATTGTTCACAATTGGGTTCCAAGCGTCGTCAAAGATACGTCCGCCCAGAGGTGCAAGATGCAACAAAAATGCGTGGGCTGCATGGTGCCCGGACGCCGCACGCGACGACAGACCGCCCATACCCGGCTCAAGCTGTGGGATCTTGCAGGCGATGTCCAGCATTTCTGCATAGGTCTCAGGAACGCTCAGCCCATGTTTTTCAAAGATGTCTTTGCGATAGCCAAGAACAGATGTTTCTGATCCGTAAGGCATTCCAAACAGCGATCCGGTTTTGCCTTGCAGATAGCCTTTGTTGCCACCGGCAAAGCCAATATTGTAAACGTAGCCGTCAATTAAATCATCTGCATCGTAAGATGGGTCAGCCAGTTTCGGGTTCATGAAATAACGCGCAAGATTTTCAAGCTGGTCTGCATAGACATAGTCTGCTTTGGAGAATACGACATAGGCGATCAGGTCATAGTCGCCTTCGTCTTGGCCCAGTTCTAAAGTCTGGCGTTCCCGCATTTTGAGATAGGGCAATTGGTCGACTTCGACTTCGATCCCGGTTTCTTTGGTGAACTCTGGCAAGATTTTCATCACCGCGTTATAGTGAGGGTGCGCTGGGAAATTGACCACCAAAGTCGTGCCTTCATAGGCATCATACGGCCCAGCTATAGCTGCACTCGTCATAGTGAGAGCGGTTGAGGCCCCAAGGGCCATGCGTTTGAGTTTTGTTAACATAGGTTGTCCTCCCATAATCAATAAAGGTGACGCTAGAGCGCCAGTTCTGTTTTTCGGTCAAATAGATGAATACCCTCTGGTCTGACCGCAAACCTGAGTGTTTCGCCAAGTGCGATGGGGGTTTCTGATTTTAGTTCCACCGTCACGTCAGCTCGCCCACAAGCGCACAGCAAAACGGACTGTGCGCCAATGTATTCGGAAATTTTTACCTGCAAATCCAAAGCCGCAGCGTCTTGGGCTTTGGGATCATAAATCAGGTCACTGGGCCGCACGCCCAAGGTGACATGACCGCTTGTTTGGCCTAAGCTGGTCGACTTGGAGGCAGGGATGGCAATTTTAAATGTATCGCCAATGGCAAAAAGTGTACCACCCTCTGCTTGTAGGTCAGCCTCTAGAAAATTCATGGGTGGCGATCCGAGAAATCCCGCCACAAATTTATTTTTGGGTTTTTTGAACAACGTCTCTGGCGTGCCTTGTTGCTGAATATAGCCGCCGTGCATCACGACAATCCGGTCGGCTAAAGTCATTGCTTCGATTTGGTCATGGGTCACATAGATCATATTTTTTTTGACGCGCTGCCGCATCACTGCCAACTCGGCGCGCATTTGGCCGCGCAATTTAGCATCAAGATTGGACAGGGGTTCGTCGAACAGGAAAATATCGCTGTCTTTGGCCAAGGCCCGCGCCATTGCGACGCGCTGGCGTTGGCCGCCCGATAGGGCACCGGGCTTGCGGTGTAAAAACTCTGTTAGACCTACGAGATCGGCGACTTCGCGCACCTTGGCTTCTATTTCGGCCTTGGGGCGTTTTTGCAAGCGTAATGCAAACGAGATGTTTCGCGCCACATCCATGTGTGGATAGAGAGCGTAATCTTGGAATACCATCGCCAAATTGCGATCCTTTGGTTCTAGATGGCTAACGGGTTGATCATTGAAGAAGATTTCCCCCTCAGAGACCGTTTCCAACCCAGCAATCATCCGCAGGGTCGTAGATTTTCCACAGCCAGAAGGCCCTACTAGAGCCGTGAATTCATTTTCGGCCATACTGAGATCGATACCGTGCAACACCTGCACTGCGCCTTAGCGCTTGATAAGATTCTCCAAGCGAATTTCAGGCATAGAATCTCTCCTCGGTTGGACCCAATAATTTTGTATACAAAAAGAAAAGTAAATATACAAAATTGCTAAATTGAAAAAAAACTGTATTATGGGTCTAGAATAGAGGCAAAACGCAGGGTCTGAAATGGCAAATATACAAGCAACAGACGCCGGTAAGCATAAAATGTCGGCAGCACATCGTGTTGAACATGCTTTGATTGAAGAAATCAGTGCTGGTGAACTTTTGCCCGGTGTTCGCCTAGATGAAGTTGGGTTGGCACATCGGTTTGGTGTGTCGCGCACCCCAGTACGCGAGGCACTATCTCGATTAACCGCGCAAGGCGTATTGGTTCCGGGTGAAAAGCGCGGCGCTTTTGTCGCGGAATATTCGCGTGAGCAATTAAGCCAAATTTTTGAAGCCATGCACGAAATAGAAGCCGCTTGCGCCCGAATAGCTGCACAACGCCTTAGTTTACTGGCCAGATCTGAAATTGAAACAGCTCAAGGCGATTGCATGAAAGCGGCCGAAGCAGGCGATCGCGTTGCGTATTTGCGTGCCAATGAAGCCTTCCATTTGACAATCTATAAGGCGACTGGAAACCCCTATATCGCTGAGATTGCATCTGAGTTCCGCCGCCGTACTGGGCCGTTTCGCGCTAAAAAATTCCAAACTCGCAAAGACCTGATCGGATCAGCGCAAAGTCACCAGACTTTGATTGATGACATTTTCTCCGAAGATTCAAATACGGCGTCAAAAGGTATGCGGGATCATATGACAAACAGTTTTATGCAAACGTTACGGGTCAATTGACATAAAGTTGGGTTACCCTCTTGCAATAGTGCTCATTCTTCTATTTTTGTATACAAAATAGATTCGCTGAATACGGAGGTCCGGATGGGCATTGCAGAAACCAAGATTTACCCGATCAACACTGGCTGGTTAGAAGCTGACCTTGGGACCTATATCTTTTGGAAGGGCCCTGCGGGAAAAAAGTATTGGAACCCTGTTTATTGCCATTATGTAGATACAGGTGAGCATAAAATCTTGATTGATACGGGGCTGTGTGATGCGGAACGGGCCACTCAATATCATCACAAATGCGACAAGCGTGGCTGTTTGGAGGTGCATGACCACTTAGAGCAAAAACTCGGTGTGCACCCCGATGAGATTGATGCAATTGTGTTTACCCATCTGCACTGGGATCATGTGCAAAACATGAAAAAATTCAAAAATGCCCGCTATATTGCCCCTAAGGGTGAGATCGAAATGGCTTATAATCCTTTACCTTTATATTATCGCACCTACGAATGCGGTATTCTGGATATTGAGCCGGCGTATGCTGGCTGTGTGTTTGAAGCGATTGGAGACGAATGCGAGGTTCTGCCTGGTATTACTATGTTCCACACCCCGGGTCATTCCGTTGGTCACATGGGCGTGACAGTGGCCACCTCTGCAGGAGATATTGTGGTTGCGGGCGATGCAATTTTTGTAGAGCGAAACCTAGAGCCCAATCCTGCCGAAAAATGGCGTCACTGGGTGCCTGCAAGGTTTGTAAACTCTTATGAGGGCTGGAAATCTGTTGAAGAAATCGACAAGCGCGCGGATTATGTTCTGCCGTGTCATGACGAGGTTGCAAATGCGCGCTCAGATGTGTTTCCTTACGACGGAATGCCGATTCGCAAACGCCGCCAACCCATTCCGGGGTACCAGTTTTATTTTGGTGACATGCCCATCGGCACGGCAGGGAAAGCAGCTCCTGCGTTAACCAAGGAGGAGGCCGATCAATATATCGCCGGTTTGAAAAATCCGAAAGATATGGCGGAATACTAAATTTGTGACCCAGCGTATCGACACTTTAGCAGACGTGGCACAAGATTATGACGCCATCGTATTTGATCAATGGGGTGTGTTGCATAACGGCACAGCGCCGTATTCGCGTGCGATAGAGTGCCTTACCGGTCTAGCCAATGCAGGTTTGCCTCTGGCGGTTTTATCCAATTCTGGAAAACGCGCCGGTCCGAACGCGCTACGGATCGCGGACATGGGCTTTGCGCCATCGCTGTTTACTCAAATCATGACCAGCGGCGAAGCTTTATGGCGTGACATTCATGCAGGGAAGCTGCCCCAAAGGCGGTTTTTCTGCATTGAGCGGTCCGCTGGTGATGCTTGTGCCTGGGCCGAGGGGTTGCCTGTTGAGTTCACTGATCTGGAGAATGCGGACGCTGTCTTGTTGATGGGCCTGCCAGATAAAGCCAGATTAGCCGATTGGGGTACCCCATTGGCGGCGGCACTGGACGCTGACTTGCCGATCTATTGTTCAAATCCCGACCTTCAATCACCCCGCGCAGACGGTTTGGTGATCTCACCAGGTGCATTGGCGTATGCTTATGTCGATATGGGGGGGCATGTTTCGTTCTATGGCAAACCGCACCCTGGCATTTTTAATGCGCTGGCATCGTCCCTTGGGGTGGCACGTATTTTGATGGTGGGAGACAGTTTGGAGCATGATATCGCGGGTGCGCAATCTGCGGGCTGGGATAATGTTTTGGTGCAAGGCGGACTTTATGCCAATGATTTTGCACAGGCAGATCATGATTCTGTTTTGGCAAATCTAGTGGCCGCAAAGGCCTGCCGACCCCCGACGTATTCAATAGAGGTACTTGCATGAAAAACCGACCAGAATTGTTGACCCCAGAATTCCGCGCGCTGTCTGCCCGTTTGGGCAGTGATCCTTTGCAAGTCCAAGGGCCGGGCGGCAATACGTCGATTAAAGACGGTGATGTGATGTGGATCAAGGCGTCGGGCACGGAATTGGCCAACGCGGAAACCCAAGATATTTTTGTTGCGGTCGATCGCAATGCAGCTAAGGCAGAAGCGCACGGTCAGGGTGATGGGTCGTGCAAACAAACTGTGCTGGATCCTGCGATCACGCTGCGGCCGTCGATTGAAACAACATTTCATGCAGCGCTGGACCATAAGGTTGTGGCCCATACGCATTCTGTTGCGACGTTGGTGCATGTCGCGGGTCTTGAAGGCCGCGCGCAGGCCGTGCAAAAACTGGCAGATTTGCCTTTTGTAATGGTGCCCTATGCCAAGCCAGGTCTGCCGCTGACCCGTGAAATTCTATCCCGTGTGACGCCCGACACCAAAGTTGTTCTGTTGCAAAATCATGGATTGATCTGCTGTGGCGATACCGTGGATGACGTATCAAACCTGATCCATGACGTTGAAACGAGATTGGCAATGGCGGTTAGTGGCCGACAGACCAAGCCACCAAAAGAACGGGCACCTGAGGGGTTCGAATGGGCGCATGAGAGCTGGGTTGCCCAAGAAGCTTGGGCCATGGCACATGCCACGGCTGGATCCTATTACCCCGATCACGTGGTGTTTCTGGGGCCAGCGCTGCCAGTCCAAGATGACGGGCGCTGGCCGGCTGTTTTGTATGACGGTGTCGGCATTGCCTTGCGTGTAGAGGCCACGCCCAGTCAACGTGCAATGCTGCGTTGCCTGTCTGATATATTGGCCCGATTACCCTCTGATTGGAGCTTAGATCCAATCGGTCTAGAGGCTGAGGCAGAGTTGCTGAATTGGGACGCTGAAAAATATCGCCAAACTCTGGCTGCTCGCGCATGAGCCTCAGCTTGGGGATAGATGTGGGTACATCGGGCGTACGCACTGCGGTTCTGACTGCCCAAGGTGATGTTTTGCCCATGGCGCGCACGGATCATGTGGCGCAAAAAAAAGACTATATTGATGCGGATGGGTGGTGGCGTGCTGTCCAAACGTGCATTTTGCGGCAGATAGAAATTTTATGGGCTGAAGGGTTCTCACCGCTTGATATCACCGGGATTGCCGTCGATGGCACTTCTGGCACGATGGTTCTTACCGACATAAACTTGCGGCCCGTGACCCGCGCGTTGATGTATAACTCAAGTGGGTTCGATACCGAGGCAGCGATGATCGCCCGCTTTGCGCCTGATTTGCATATCACGCGTGGGTCTGCTTCTGCGCTGGCCCGCGCCATGCGTCTGGCCGCAGAGGATGTCGATCACGCCGCCTGCCACCTGTTGCATCAGGCGGATTTTATTGCGGCAAAGCTGATGGGGCAGGGCGGGCTCTCTGATCATAACAACGCGCTTAAAACTGGGTTTGACCCAGAAACAGAAATGTGGCCAGACTGGGTTGAGGCGTGCAAGCTCAAACCCTCCTTGCTGCCAGAGGTCAGGCCAGTTGGTGCACAACTGGCAGCAATCAACCCGCAAGTGGCCACAGAATTGGGATTGTCGCGCAGTGTAACCATTCATGCCGGTACCACCGACAGCATTGCCGCTTTTCTGGCTTGCGCCCCCCTGCAAGAAGGCGCAGCCGTAACGTCGTTGGGCACCACCTTGGCGGTGAAGTTGCTCAGTCCCAACCGAATAGATGACCCTGAGATTGGGCTTTATTCCCATCGCTTGGGCACTGTATGGCTGGTAGGCGGGGCGTCTAACACCGGCGGGGGTGTTTTACTGGATCACTTTTCAACAGACCAAATTTCAACCCTCTGCAAGCGGATTGACCCCACCAAGCCAACGGGCTTGGGTTTTTATCCCCTTTCTAAGCCGGGCGAACGCTTTCCCATCAAAGATCCAGATTTTGTAGGTCGCCTGTCACCGAGGCCAAAAGATGACGTGATATTTTTACAAGCTATGCTGGAGGGAATGGCGGCGGTCGAAGCGCGGTGCTACCGTGAAATCGAAGTCAGAGGCGGTGGGGCACCACACCAGTTGTTTACTGCAGGTGGTGGCGCTCAAAACGCAGTTTGGACAGCCTTGCGCGAAATTGAGTTGGGGATGGATATTACCGCCGCTACGCGGTCAGAGGCTGCCATTGGATCTGCAAAATTGGCGCAGATTTAGGCTTAAAAGTACTGTTCTAGAAGAGCTTTAGACGGAGTTGTTGCAAAAACTGTTGCTAAATGGCGCTAGTGACAGTCTGCCGGGGATCGCAAGACAGACTGAAAAGAGCCGTGGTCAAATGTGATCAGCAAGCACCAGGGTGCGATTATGGTCGCTTTTCACTTTTACCTTTTTGATGCCCATTTCGTAACCAACATTTTCTTGCTGCTCCGGACAGTTTTGCGGTTTGGAAAAGATGGTGAGGTATCCTGTTGGTTTGGCGTGATAATCCTCGTATATAGTTATTTTCGAAGGCTGATGATGCTCATTCATCGCACATTTTGCGAATACATCTGCAGATGGCGATTTTAGAGCTGGACATATTTATTATTGATCCTTCGCACCAGACGCTAGGGTCGAATGATAAAACCGTCCGATCAAAATTGCAGAGCTCAAACGCATCTGAACTGGAATTCAATCCTGAAAGTGCGCGTGTTTCCTGAAGGTTTAAATTGGCTATTTAATGGATGAAACGAATTTTTCGCTTTTGCAAACGTGATCAAGGGCATTATTATAAACACCCGAAGCAACCTCGTAAATATCTTGGTAATCAGACCTCAAGCCATTCTCAGCCATTATAATCTCGATCAGCTTGTCTGAATTTTCTGGGTTAGTGAGATCGTAATTCCGGCACTGTATGTTAAAGACGAGCAGGGCTTCTGCAGTGCCCCGTCCATATAGGCCATCGATCTCTTTTTCATATCCAAATTCCCTGAGTTTGATTTGTATTCGCTTGCGGTGAATTACAGACTGATTGCTGAAAGCAGCGCGCAAAACAGCAGGCGGTTCGCAAAAATACACGCCATAAGATCGAATTTGACCATAACACATTGGTGTCACATCTCCATCAGGATCAGTAAAAACGCCTCTACCGAAAGGTGTACCAAATTTGAATTCGCCCTCGTATTTGTCTCCTGTTGAGTAAAAAATTGTGCCGGCTCCATGATAATCGCCATTTTTGAAAAGCCCGATATAAACCGTCCCGCTGTGTTCAAAAAAACCCATGCAGTTGTGCCAATCATTTGAAACGAAATCACCTTGCTGTTCGCTTTTGGGGCTGTCGGGACACGCTTTCATGTCAGATGAAAATGCATCACCCACGCCGATGAATGTTAAAGCAATGAGCAGACCAGATCTGAGAAGTATAATTTTCATGGCGCAGAAGTAACAGAGCGCATTAGTTCTGTGGAGTCTATAAAAATAGCATATAGATAATTGGATGTTATGAATATAGGCGCATTATTGGAATTTGTTTTCTAAAAAATAGTCATAATTGACTATGGAATATAGGTTGACAGTTTGACTTTGTTTAAAAAGTAATTAGTTTCATGGGTACAACGTTGTCGAAGCTGAACTAGTATTATTCATCAACTGTCATGTTTGAAGTGCTTTTTCATACCAGTTACGAAAATTCTATACGCGCAGTCTGGTCTCGTATTGAGCTTTGCTTTCGAAGCATAGCAGAGGCACAGCCTGAATAAACCTGGGGACGATAAGCTTATAAGTATTTAAATTTCTTGACAAAACAACTGCTTCACCTGTTAAAATCCACCAACTGCTACTGCGATATGGGCTATACTTAAAATGAAACAGTTTTGCTTAAATTTGCCAACGCCCCGATCGGATCGAACAAAACAGTCCAAAACTTTTAACTTTGCCTATGCCGCACGAAGCCTTTCGAGCTTGGTGTTAGCACTCCTTATTTTTGCGAGTTTGGGTTATTTGATATGGCGCGGCGCTGCGGCGATGGAGTATCGATGGCAGTGGTACCGAATAGAACCTTTTTTCTTTCGGTCTGTGGAAGATGAAATCATCTGGGGACCCCTTATTAAAGGTCTTATTCAAACACTTAAACTAGCCGGAACAGCCGGTGTCTTTGCAATAATAATTGGATTATTTACAGCTTTTGCGCGCCTTTCGAATTCAATTTCAGGTCGGATAATATCGACGTGTTATCTGGAATCTATCCGCAACACACCGCTCTTGGTTCAGTTGTTTTTATTCTATTTTGTGCTTGCTCCTATATTTGGAATTGATCGTTTTTGGGCCGGTGTTTTATGCCTAGCCTTTTACGAAGGGTCTTTTGCTGCCGAAATAATAAGAAGTGGGATTTTGGGAGTAGATAGAGGTCAGTTCGAGAGTGCGGACGCCATCGGTCTCTCTGTGCTAAATAAATATAAGGATATCATTATCCCACAATCTCTACCATTGATCCTGCCACCGTTGACTGGACTGATAATCTCATTAATCAAGCATTCGGCTATTGTCAGCGTGATCGCCGTGGCAGAATTAACTACAGCTGGCCTTAACTTGATTGCTGATACCTTCATGGCTTTTGAGGTCTGGTTTTTGGTGGCCGGGATTTATCTTGCCCTGACCGTCACACTATCTTTTGGGATCAGCATATTCGAATGGTCCCTAAAGTCCCGAGGGAATTAATACTTTGAACTATCGAAACTTAAAAAAGGAAGCACAATGCACTTATTCAAACACATGAAAGCACTTATCTGCGCCTTGTCTTTAGGCACAATTAGCGCCATCGCCACGACGACGCCCGTCGTAGCAGAGGGCGTGATAGAAGATATCCAAAGGCGTGGATCATTGCGGGTTGGTATGGCCACGTTTGTTCCATGGGCGATGCGCGACAAAGAGGGGAAGTTGATTGGCTTTGAAATTGATGTGGCGACCAAAGTTGCTGCTGATATGGGGGTCGATGTTGAGTTCGTTCCAACCGCTTGGAGTGGCATTATTCCCGCGCTTATTGCCAAGAAATTTGATGTCATCATTGGTGGGATGTCAATCACTCCACAGCGTAACTTGACTGTGAACTTTACCCAACCCTATGCCCATTCCGGACAACAGATGGCTGCCAACATTGAGCTTACCGACGGCTTTTCATCCATGTCAGATTATAATAGCTCGTCGGTCACGATTTCCTGTCGGCGCGGTGCAACGCCCTGTAATACGGCATCAAAAATGTTCCCTAAAGCAACAATTTTAAGATTTGATGATGATGCACAGGCCTTTCAAGAAGTGGTCAACGGCAACGCACACGCAACAATATCCTCAGCACCCAAACCAACTTTCTGGTCAGAGGGATATCCCGAAAAGGTCCATGTTGCCAACAATGGTGAAAACCTGACCCGCGGTGATGAGGCCTTTGCGATGCGCAAGGGTGATGCAGATGGGCTGAACTTTTTTTCAAACTGGATCTTGATTAACACCTCTAACGGATGGCTGAAAGAGACCCATGACTATTGGTTCAAAGACCAATCCGCTTGGAAAGACATGGTCGCGGTAGAGCAGTAACATACATAAAAAATGTGGCGCAGGCTAAGGCCTGCGCTCCTTCCCAGAGAATGAAGAATACATAATGACTAAAAGACCATCCGCGCCAGCGGTGCCCCGCAAAAGACTAACGGTGACAGATTACACACTATTTGCGGGTGTTATAGTTCTGATATTTTTCTCGATCTATCGCGTTAACGATGTGCTGGTCTATAATTGGAATTGGCAGCGAGTGCTGTCATTTGTTGTAAGGTTTGATTCCGAGACCGGGACCTATTCGGCAAATTTGCTTTTATACGGGCTGATGACAACCGTGCGCCTTGCATTTTGGGCAACCGTCTTGGCCGCCATAATAGGTTTAATTGTGGGGTATTGGAGAACCTGTAATAACCTGACCTTAAGAATTGTCAGCCGTGGATATGTTGAATTGATACGGAATATTCCGCCACTGGTGTTTATCTTTATTTTTTTCTTTTTCATCTCCAGCCAAATTTTTCCAGCTTTGGGCTTTGACAATATTGATCGCGACAACGTCTTGGTGGACAATGTCTTGTTTCGGATTTTTTTCGGTGATGTGCGTCTTTTTTCTAATTTTCTGGCAGGTGTTTTATGTCTGGCGATGTTCGAAGCGGCCTATATCGCTGAAATCGTGCGCGCAGGCATACAGTCTATTGGCAAAGACCAATGGGAAGCGGCACGAGCTATCGGTCTGTCTCGTTTTAATGTCCTTCGAGATGTGATTTTGCCTCAGGCCGGACGCAAAATTCTGCCGCCTCTCGCTGGGCAGTTTATTACGCTGATTAAAGACAGCTCAATCGTGTCTCTGATTTCGATACAAGAGCTGACTTTTTTGGCCACAGAAGTCGCGTCATCGACAACAAAAGTATTTGAAACATGGATCTTGGTCGGCGGTATGTATTTTTGCATCTGCTTTAGCTTTGCGGTGCTGTTTGGCTGGCTTGAACGTCGCGCCAGGCGCAGTTTGAAATAGGAAAACCATAATGGAAGACCAAACCAAAGAACCACTGGTAAGCATTTCAGGTCTCAGCAAGTGGTATGAGGATTTCAACGCGCTGCATGATATCAACCTGACAGTTTCAATGGGTGAGAAACTGGTCATATGCGGCCCATCTGGTTCGGGAAAGTCAACCCTAATCCGCTGTATCAACCAGTTGGAGGCCCATCAAAAAGGCACTATTTTTGTTGATGGTCTTGAGGTCAGGCCTGAGATGAAAAATCTCGAATCCATCCGGCGCGATATCGGTATGGTCTTTCAGAATTTCAATCTGTTCCCCCATAAGACCATATTAGAAAACCTCATGCTGGGTCCAATCCGCAACCGTGGCCTTTCGTTTAAAGATGCAGAAGCTCTGGCAATGCAGTATCTCGAAAAAGTGCAGATTGCAGAGCAAGCTAACAAATATCCTGCACAATTATCGGGTGGCCAGCAACAGCGGGTCGCTATCGCGCGGGCGCTCTGTATGACGCCAAAAATCATGCTGTTTGATGAACCAACCTCGGCGCTTGATCCAGAAATGATCGCTGGGGTTCTGGATGTTATGGTCCAGCTTGCGGATGAGGGGATGACGATGATCTGTGTGACCCATGAGATGGGGTTCGCTCGAAAAATAGCCGATCGGATCGTATTTATGGACGAGGGGGAAATCATTGAAATCGCAACCCCTGAGGTATTTTTTAGCGCACCAGAAAGTGAACGCGCCAAACTCTTTCTCAGTCAAGTCCTCGGACATTAATTTCTGTCTTTACCATGCGTCTCAGTTATGGGCCGTCGGCAACCGCCCAAAGGCACCGGTGCGGGGCGTCGGAATGCGAAAATGTGCGCCACTGAACTGCTGGATCCGGTTTGCGGCCTTGCGACGGAAAGCGGCATAAATAAGTTGACAGACCGCATCAGACGCAGAACATGTAGACGGTGAGTATGTTGAAAAAATGGGTTTATTACCGCAAGCCATCGTAATGCCTGCCGACATTATCGCTATAAAACTTATCAACTCCAACCTCTAATTCCCAATAAAAATAAATAAGGGGTCACCAACGTGCAGTCGGATAATAAACCAAGTCGCGCAAGGCGAGGGTCAGGGGGGCGTAAAGGCAATAAGCGTGCAAATGCGGTGGGCTTGCAGCAAATCGCATGGCAAATCCCCAAGAATACAGACACCCCAATCGCGCCATTGCCGCCTGAAGGGGTTGCCGCAATTCATCATACCGCCATGCGCATTCTTGAAGAAGTTGGTGTTGAGTTTCTCAACCTGGAAGCGGTCGATACTCTGCGACAAGCCGGCTGCACGATATCGAACGAGACACCTAATGGGGCGTTGGTCAAGATGGATCGCACCTTGGTTATGGACAAGCTAGCCCACGCACCTGAAAAATTTTCAATCACTCCGCGCAACCTTGACCGCCAGATTATCATCGGTGGCCAACACATGGTGTTCGGGTCCATTGCGTCCCCGCCCAACTGCGCAGATTTGGAACGTGGCAGACGGCCCGGTGACAGGCAAAGCCACCGAGACTTGGTGAAGTTATCGCAATATTTTAATTGCATTCATTTTATAGGCGGTTATCCCGTAGAACCTGTAGACAGCCATGCGTCGGTGCGCCATCTGGATTGTCTGCACGACCACCTGACGCTAAGCGACAAAGTGGTTCATGCTTATTCACTGGGGGCAGGGCGCGTTGATGACGTTATGGAAATGGTACGCATTGCCGGCGGCTTGAGCGAACAACAATTTGCACAGACGCCACGCATGTTCACCAACATAAATTCCACCTCGCCGCTTAAACATGATTTCCCCATGTTGGATGGGCTGATGCGTTTGTCACGCTGCGGGCAGCCGACAGTTGTTACACCATTTACGTTGGCGGGGGCGATGTCACCCATAACTTTGGCGGGTACCGTGGCGCAGTCCATTGCAGAGGCGCTATGCGCCGTTGTTCTGATCCAAATAATCAATCCCGGTTGCCCCTGCGCAATTGGTACGTTCAGCTCTAACGTCGATATGAAAACCGGTGCGCCAGCTTTTGGAACGCCTGAATATATGCGCGCAACCCAAATGACCGGGCAAATGGCCCGTTTTTACAGGTTGCCTTTGCGGGCCTCGAATACCTGTGTGTCGAATGCGCCTGACAATCAAGCGACTTGGGAAAGCGCGAACTCGTTATCTGCTGCCATCACTTCTGGTACGCATATGGTGTATCATGCGGCGGGTTGGCTGGAAGGTGGGCTCTGCGCCTCGTATGAGAAATTGGTCATGGATTGCGAGCAATTGCAGCAAATGATCAAATATATGCAACCCGTGAACTATGGTGAAAGTGAGCTGGCGTTTGACACGATTGCCGAGGTTGGCCAAGGTGGGCATTTCTTTGGGACACAGCACACACAAGACCGCTATGAGACGGCATTTTACAGCCCATTTTTATCTGATTGGTCGAATTTTGAAAACTGGGAAGATCGAGGAAGTGTTATGACAGTTGAGCGCGCACATCGGATTTGGAAACAAATTTTGAGAGATTTCCAAACCCCTCCCATGGATCTTGCTATTCGTGAAGAACTTGATGCATTTGTTGCAAGGCGAAAAAGCGAAGGTGGCGTTGCAACTGATTTTTGACGGACCCATACATGCCAAGGCAAAGCTTTAACGGCCTTTCACAACACCGAGTTGTTGCAACGGTTCAGGTCCGCCATGACCTTTGATGGACGCAGGGTGCAAAACCTTTTTTCATTTGTCCTCAAATGTTATTTGCGCCACTGATCTGCGACCTGATTACTGCAATGGGTTGACATGTAGCCCAAGGCGCAGCTGGCAGGGTCGCAGGTGTTGAATTTGGCAGCAGACTTTCAAACAGGCCCCACCAATAGGCGGCACGAGCCTAAAAAAATCTTCTTACCCCGTACGACTGGCTGATTTGACCAACATTTAGGGTGCCGCCAAGGTGGTGCGTCACCCACTATCAAAGTGCTCGAGTTGTGGCCATAAACGTCGGCGTCATACAGGGTCTCCAAAGCCGCCACCACCGGGGGATTTGAGTACGAAAATATCTCCAACTCCCATTGTGACCTGGGCATTGCCACCTAAGGGCACTCTGGTCCCATCGGTTCGAATGACCGCATTTTCGCCGCGTTTTCCCGCAGCCCCCCCCGCAGCCCCAAAGGGCGCAGTTTTGCGATGGGAGGTCAAAACAGTCGCAGTCATCTCGGTTAGAAATCGCAATTTACGGACAATGCCATCGCCGCCCACAAACGCGCCTTGTCCCCCAGATCCTTTCCGAATTGAAAATTCCTCTAGCCGAACTGGAAAGCGGTTCTCAAGCACTTCGGGATCAGTCATGCGGGTATTGGTCATATGGCTGTGCACGGCACTCGCCCCGTTAAAGCCGTCGCCAGCCCCTGTGCCCCCACAAATGGTTTCATAATTTTGATAGGTTTCGTTGCCATAGACGAAGTTATTCATCGTGCCCTGAGATCCAGCCAGAACCCCCAAAGCGCCAAACAATGTGTCAGCAACCGCCTGACTGACCTCAGTATTGCCCGATATCACCGCAGCGGGATAAGCGGGATGGATCATTGAGCCCTTTGAAACCAACAGCTCAATGGGTTTCATACACCCTTCGTTCATTGGGATATCTGAGCCAACCAGCGTGCGAAAAACATAAAGCACCACGGCCCGGCACACGGCCAGCGGCGCATTGTAGTTCAGCGGGTCCTGTGGTGAGGTTCCTGTGAAATCAATCAACGCGCTACGCGCTTTTTTGTTGACTGAAATCTGAACTTTTATCTGCGCACCACTGTCTAGAGGATAGGTAAAATGGCTGTCTTTTAGGACCGCTATAACCCGTCTTACACTCTCTTCGGCATTGTCCTGCACATGCTTCATATAGGCGTGCACTACATCCAAGCTATATTGGGAAACCACCTTTGAAAGCTCTGCGGCACCGGTTGCGTTGGCAGCAATCTGTGCCGAAAGATCTGCCATATTTTGGTCGATATTACGGCACGGATACGGGCCAGAGGCCAGCAGCGCCCGGGTCTTATCCGCCTGTAATTGCCCCTGCTTAACCAACAAAAAATTCTCAATCAGCACCCCTTCCTCATCAATATGACGGCTGTCAGGGGGGGCAGAGCCAGGCGTTTTGCCTCCGATGTCAGCATGATGTCCGCGCGATGCGACGACAAAGATAATCTGCCCGCCATCTGGATCAAAAACTGGTGTGATCACGGTCACATCGGGCAGGTGAGTGCCGCCGTTGAAGGGATTGTTCATCATGAAAACATCACCTGAGCGGATGCGTCCCTGATTCTGTTTGAGAATTTTTCGCACGCTCTCACTCATTGAACCCAGATGTACGGGCACATGAGGCGCATTGGCCACCAGATCGCCCTGTGGTGTAAAAAGTGCGCAGGAAAAGTCGAGGCGTTCTTTAATGTTCACTGAATAGGCGGTGTTTTCAAGGGTTGCACCCATTTGTTCGGCAATCGACATGAACAAATTGTTAAACACCTCAAGCATCACTGGATCAACCCGGGTTCCGATGGCGTTCTCGCGCGCCAGTGGTACAATCCGCCGCAGTATAAGATTGGCGCCTGAGACAACTTCTGCTTGCCATCCGTGCTCAACGATGTTGGTACCAGTGGGCTCAAACAGGATCGCTGGGCCGTTGACAGTATCGCCGTGTCTCATTGACAGGCGGTTAATCAGCGGTACATCTTTCCAATCGCCATCAGAGTACATCGTGACGGGGCGCATTTCAGTATCAATTTGCGTTACCTGATCGCCGACCTGCGCGGCCTCGCCCGTGGCGCCGACCGCCTCGGATGTTAACAGTTCAATGATCAACCGTTGATAGGAGGGGATAAAGCCAAACCGCTGTTGGTGTGCGGCGTCAAATCCGGCCCGCATTTCCGCCTCAGAGCCAAAGGCGACTGGCAGCGATTGGTGGGATCCGTCGGTTCGGATATGGGCGCTGCGCACCAGCGAAATTTGAGCGTCGGGAATACCTTGCTCGTGGACCTGTGCCCTAGTCTGATGGTCTAAATCGGCCAAGACGGCTTCAGCGGCAGCGATGTGTGACACATCTTGTTCGAACTGGTGCTCTTTGATGGCTCGCACATCTGCTAGGCCCATCCCGAAGGCTGATAAAACGCCCGCAAATGGATGAATGAAAACCGTCTCGATACCCAGCACATCAGCAACCAAGCAAGCGTGCTGCCCGCCTGCGCCACCAAAACAATTCATCGTGTAGCGGGTGACATCATAGCCCCGCTGGACCGAGATTTTTTTGATCGCATTGGACATGTTTTCAACCGCGATACGCAAGAATCCCTGCGCCAATTGTTCCGGAGGCATTTCTGGGTCACCGGTCTTGGCTGCCACCTTCCGCGCCAGCGTTAAAAATTTCTGTCGTACAATATTTGCATCCAGTGGTGCGTCCCCACCGGGGCCAAAAACATTGGGAAATTGATCTGGTTGAAGTTTGCCGAGCAAGACGTTGCAATCGGTTACCGTTAATGGCCCGCCCCGCCGGTAACTGGCTGGACCGGGGTTCGCACCGGCGCTTTCGGGGCCCACCTGCAAGCGACCATCGCGAAAACCGAGAATTGATCCACCACCGGCTGCCACCGTGTGGATATTCATCATCGGGGCCCGCATCCGGACACCGGCGACTTCGGTCTCGAATGAGCGTTCATAATCACCGGCAAAATGGCAAACATCTGTTGAGGTGCCACCCATATCAAAGCCGATCAGCTTGTAATAGCCGATTTGGTTTGCGGTTTTTGTCATGCCGACGACCCCGCCCGCAGGGCCTGACAATATTGCATCTTTGCCCTGAAAGAGTTTAGCGTCTGTCAATCCACCATTGGATTGCATGAACATGAGTTTATTTTCATCTCCCAAAGCCTGCTGCACCTGTTTGACATAGCGCCGCAGCAGCGGCGAAAGATAGGCATCCACCACCGCAGTATCGCCGCGCGACACCAGCTTGACCAACGGGCTGGCTTGATGGCTCAGAGATACTTGGTCAAACCCCACTTGACGGGCCAACTGCCCAACCCGTAGTTCGTGGTCATGAAACTTATAGCCATGCATAAAAGCCACAGCGACAGATCTAAATCCGTCCTGAAATGCTGTTTTCAGACTTTGCAGCACCTGAGCTTCGTCGAGCGGCGTTAGCACCTCGCCGTCACTGGCGATGCGTTCGGTTACTTCCAATGCCTGCTCATACAGCAATTCTGGCAGTATGATGTTGAGTTCGAATAATTTGGGACGGTTCTGATAGCCGATGCGCAATAGATCGCCGAGGCCTTGGGTGATCAGCAACAATGTGCGGTCCCCCTTGCGTTCGAGCAGCGCATTGGTGGCTACAGTTGTGCCCATTTTAACGGCCTCGATCGTCGCCTTGGGTATGGACGTCCCGACGGGTAATTTCAGTAACTCTCGGATGCCCTGAACTGCCGCATCTTCATAGCGCTCAGGGTTTTCAGACAACAGCTTGTGCGTCTTCAACTCACCCTGAGGGGTGCGCCCGACGATATCGGTAAATGTGCCCCCACGATCCACCCAAAACTGCCACATATTACGCCTCCTGTGTGCGCAGCTAAACAAGCTACGCTGTTTTTACAATTGAGTTTGCTTGTTTCAGTAAAATAGAGACGGTAGCCAGAGCGCAAGTCCTGGTGCCCAAAGTAACAAGGCCAGCATGATAAACATCTTTGCCACAAACGGTGGGCCCCTTTCATCACATCTGTCATCTCTCCGCGTCGGCGCACCCCTTGAACCACATACAGGTTGATACCGGTCGGTGGGGTGTTTAACGCAGTTTCAAGCAGAACCATCAGCAAGATGCCAAACCAAACTGGATCAAACCCGAGCGCAATGACGATCGGTGTGATCAACGGCGCCGTGGTTAGCAACATCGATAGGGTCTCCATAAAACATCCGACGAGGATTAGCACCAAGACGATCATCAGCATGGTCTGCATCGGTGTTCAGCCCAGTCCGGTGCCGAAATCGGCCACTGCCTGTGTCAACCCAATGATCGACAGTACAAAGTTTAGAAAAACCGCGGCGATTATGATCAACCTGATCACTGCGGTGGTGCGCATGGTCCCCTCAATCGCTTGGCGCAACATATCAAGGGTGAGCATGCCATTTGTCGCTGCAAGCGCCAATACGGCAACAACCCCAAGCGAGGCCGCTTCAGTCGGCGTGGCCAGACCTGCATAAATCGACCCGACGACGGCAAGAAAAATTCCCAGTGATGGGATTGGCGTGGGAAGCGCCCGCATCCGTGCACCTCACGTATAACGCAGGCGCTCACCACCCCAAGCCGGTTTATCAGGCAAAGAATAACAACGGTCCCCATAAACAATCCCACCAATAGTAGGCCGGGGATAAACCCTGCCAGATAAAGCTCTGGCACCGAGGTGTTGGTCAGCAACCCATAAAGAATCAGATTGATCGAGGGTGGAATGAGCATTCCCAACGTGCCGCCGGCAGCAATCGTACCCAAAAACAGTAGTTCATTATAGCCGCGTTTCGCTATCTGTGGCACGGCCACAGTTCTGATCGTTGCGGCGGTCGCAACTGAGGACCCTGAGGTCGCCGCAAACAGGGCTGAGGACCCAATATTGGAATGCATCAACCCACCCGGCAGCCAGCCCAGTCATTTGACGATCCCGTCATACATTCATTCGGTTATGCCTGTGCGCAGCAAAATTTCGCCGAGCAAAATAAACATTGGTATTGCAACAAGCAAGAAATCCGTGCTGGTTTGCCACGCCATATCGGACATGGCGCGATAAAGTGGCATCGGACTGTCGAAATGTTGCAGAATTAAACCCAGCCAACCCAGAGAGGTGGCAATAGGAACCGCAAGACCAATGAGACCGAGGAGAATAAAGAGTGTTTTGTCAGCATGTTCTAAACGCTTTCATCTTTGATTTGTTCATCAATTGATTTGACGCCAATTAATGCCTGCACACCATCGCGGTCACGCCGCCACAGTCGTTGCAGCGAGACCAGAGTAATCAGCATCCCGGTGAAGACAAAAAACACCCAGCCAAATAACCATGGCAGTTGTGGGATCATCAACGGCACCCGCATGGGCGTGATGGAACGTGATCCATGGGTTAAGGTGTCTGCTACCATGCTCCAGACCATCGCGGTGAGGATGAAAGCAAAGCCAATTAAGAGCCACAATCCAAGAAAATTGATTGCTACATGCAGCCGTTTCGGCAGAACCGCAATCACAGCATCAACCCGGATATGCTCCCGTTCAAGGAGGGCAAAAGACAGCGCAAATGTGGTGGCGACGCCAAAACCGTAGCCAGACAGTTCATCCGCCCCACCCAAAGAAATATTAAACAATTTACGTAAAAAATTTCCAAGGTCACCAAAAAGGCCGATAAAACAATCAAAGCGCCGCCAAACCAAGTCATCCAAAGACTAAGCTTGCGGGTTGCAAATAGTGTTTTTCCAACATCTTTACGCTCCCTTTTTGACCCCATCAATACAATTTGGGCGGCCAATGCCTTAGAGACTGGCCGCCCAATGACTAATCAGTACCTTAGTCTGCTTTGGCAGTCATGCCTAGGATTTGACCCACGGTTGCGTTCCAGCTGGCAGCGCAGTCAGCTCCACAACGCTTGGCCCGGCGCTTAAGAACGACTTCTGTGGTAATTTTATCGCGCAACGCGAGATCATCTGCCGACGGTGTGACCAGCTTCATCGCCCCTTTTCCACCAATGGCGCAGTCGCCGCCGGTGATGCACGAGATTGCCACTTCATCTTCAGTTGCGGTTTCTGCCCACATACTCTCGTTCAAGGCGTCAAGTTCTGTGGTCATGATCTCTTGTTGCGCCGTGGTCATGGAATTCCATTTATCCATATTCATCGCACCAAAGGCCAGGCCCCAACCCACATGCAACGTATAGGTATGGGTCGCAACCTGCTGCCAATTGGCTGAATAGGCTGACATGGTGCCAGTGATACCACAATCAACCACGCCTTTTAAAGCGCTGGAATCACCTCCCCGAACGGCACCGTTACCGATGTGCCGCCCGCACCCTCGACAAAATCGCACAAAGTCGTGGCATATACTCGAATTTTCTTGCCACTCAGGTCACCGATGCTGTTGATCTCTGCATTGCACAACAGTGTTTGGCTGGGAAAGGGATAAAGCATCAGAAGTTTGGCATTATAAATCTCTTCAAAAGCCTTTTCCAAAGTTGGGAAATAGGCCTCTGCCACTTTGCGCTCAGTTTCAATATCCTGCGTCACTGATGACAGGTCCGCACCTTCAAAGATCGCATTTTCTGCCGCGACGTATCCGAGCAGACCAAAGGCAAAATCAAACACGCCGATCTTGACGAGACGCATGATTTCAAAGCCTTTAAGGCCTAGGCCGGACTGGGATTTTTATCACCCGCAATCTGGCCGCCAGAGGCTTCTGCCAGCCGTTGGTTGAAAAAAGGCCCCTCGTGTTTTTTGAAATTGGTTAAGCTGGACCAAGTTCCGACAGCTTTTAAAACCACTGGGCTGTCGGCGGCCACAAAGGTCCCTGAAAGTGCCAGCGCGGCGGCCATTATTGTGAGCGTCTTTTTCATTATTCTCTCCCTGATTTTTGATGATGGGGTTTTAGCGTATTCGTCGATGTCAGTAATTAACATACACCCGGGCTTGTGAGTGATAACTACTGGAATATGCGCATTGCGCATGGCGTTTTGTGGGGTGACCCCGCAGGCCCAGAATACCGGAATATGGCCATCGTCCACTGGGGCGGGGTCACCCCATTGCGGCTGGTTGATGTCTGGTATTCCAATTTCAGCGGGCGTGCCGATATGGATTGGTGCGCCATGGGCCAGCGGGTATCGATCTGAGATTGCGATGACTTGGTCGACCTGATGGGTGGGAATGGCGCGCATACTGACCACCATCTTGCCCGAAAACCTGCCAGCTGGAACACAGTCTATGTTGGTTTGAAACATCGGTACGGTTGTGTTGTTTTCGATATGCCACATTCTGATACCTGCGTGCATGGCTGCATGTTCGAAGGTAAACGAACAGCCAAGGGCAAAAGAGACGTAATCCTCTTGCCACAACTGCGATAAATTCTGCCGCTGCTCTGCTAACAGCCCGTCACGGTAGATGTTGTAACAGGGCATATCACTGCGAATATCTATGTCTTCACCCAGCGTGATCATCATCGGATTGCCCGTCTCAGAAACCCCCGAAACCGGACAAGGTTTGGGGTTTCGTTGGCAAAATCTCATGAAATGCAGTGCAAATTCTTCAGGGATAATAGCTAGATTGGCTTGAAGTTTTGCGGCTCCTAGGCCCGCTGTATGTCCGGTGTATATGTTTGCTCTTATTGCGGCGCGTTGTTCCAAAATATCTAGGCTCAACAATTGGTCGTGACTGAGGGTGTTTTCATTTATGTTTAGTGAATTTTTCGTACGCAAACACTAGCCTTCAAAAATACATAAAATAAAATTGAATATTTGTTCACAATTCCATTAATTTTTTTATTACTATATTTCTGAGAAACGGACAAAGCATACAGTGCCGTGGCTTCGGTCATATGGCATTTAGGATCTGCCCGATATGACGCCGTATACCTTAGGGGGTTTGGTGCCCAACCGGGGTCAAACGCTTTGATCGTCCCTTTTTGTAAATAGCTGCGCGCCAGTGCTCTGGGCAGGGCGCCGACACAGACCCCAGTTTCTACCAACCGAAAACAGGCCGAAAGGCTGGAGGATGAAAAAATCCGTACGTCGGCACCAACTCTTTTAAATAAGGACGATTTAATTTCCCTGTATGGTCATGTGTTCCGGGCGAAGGTCGCCACCGGAAGTTTGGGAAATGTGCCGTTCGGGTCGCCATGTACCGACCCGATATACCAAGCCAACTCAAACGCGGGCAGCTTAATATTATCAACTGAAAACTCTAAGATCGGACCCAGTAGGATTGCCAAATCTATCTTTTGGTTCAACAGGGCTTCTCTCAACACAGTGAAAATATCAACATTTATTTCCACTGCGAGGTTTGGATAGATGTGGCTTAGCTTTTTGATTAACTCGGGCAGCCAACACTGTGCGATGGTCTCTGAGACCCCCAGCTGCAGGTGGCCCTCTGCGCCTTGGGGATCGGTCACATCGCGGTCGACCAATTCAGCAAGATGTACAAATTGCTCCGCATGCCGCAACAGTAATTCTCCGCGTTTGGTCAAATGCAGACTGGCATTCCGACGTTCAAACAAGGTTGCGGACAATGCCTGTTATAAATTTTTTATGCGTGTTGTGACAGCGGGTTGGGTCAAATTCAATTGTCCCGCTGCGCGGCCGATGCCTCCGGTGCGTACAACAGCGAGAAACGGTTTCAACTGTGCAAAGTGAAGTCTGCCAGTCATGATCGTCTGCCCATTTTTCGGCGTAAACATGCCATTATGATTCTATAGACTATTCTGGGGTCTATGAAACTGTTAAGCATTCTTAAATGGCCAGACCTTCGCACGCTTGGTATGTACGCCTCTGTAAAACCGCTCTTTCGCATTTGCTTGCTGCTTTAAAAAGGTTGAGCAGGCTCTACGTCGTTGGGGCAGATTTTTTTTGGGGGGGGGCAGGTCAACCGCTAGATAAAGACATGATCGCGGGGCGAACGGCGATCTGTGTAGTGGCAACTGTTAGCTTCTGCAAAGGCCCACTGTCAGCGGTGCCACTTAACACCTTCGGGGGTAATGGCCGCCGAAGACAGCGTTTGATCTGTGTGTTGCATGCGGAATCGCAGCATTTGCCGAGACATCCTAGCAAGATCCGAAGCATATTCCGCTTGCATAGCGACGTTTTTCTCCTCTCCCTCTGCCTTATGATCAAATAGCAGGGGCGGCAGATCAGCTGCGAACTCGACCAATGTAAATCGCTCGTCACGCAAAATACTAAGACAAGAGTCGCGCAGATTTGTGCCAAGCATTGTTTGCCAAAGTGTCGGGCTCACAGGGTCACCAAAATCAAGTTCCGAAAACGTTGCGCTGCGCCAATCTGATGGCACGGCACCTCTTAGTAATGGCAGCAAAGAACGACCGTCCATAGAAGTGGGGGCCTCTCGCCCGATCCAGTCCAAGATAGTCGGAGTTATATCAATACTTTCAGTGGGCGTGGTCACCTCATGACCTGCCCAAGCGTCATTGTTAGGAACCTTGACGATAAGCGGCGTATTGTAAGCCGCTTCATAGACCGTCATCTTTCCCCAAGCATGACGATCGCCCAACATTTCGCCATGATCAGCCGTGATAATGATAAGAGTATCATCATATTGCCCTTTTGATTTCAGATCCGTGATCACCCGACCGATATGATGATCGACTTCGCTGGCCAACCCCAGATAGATCGCGCGGAGCGTTTGCACAGTCTCGTCGCTTTGGTCGAGGTCAGAAAACCCATGTACAAATTTTTTCGGTGTCGCATGCTGCAACATTGGACCAAAAAAGGGATGAACCTGTTCCTCTAAAGCGCGCGTTTGCAAGCGTTTTGGCAGCGGTAATTTCGAAGGGTGATAGAGCGCATTATAGGGTGCAGGTGCAACCAGAGGCGGATGAGGGCGAATATAGGTCAAATGGGTGAACCAATTGCCTTGCTGGCGTGACGCGCTGTTGGCCAAAAAGGCGTCGGTCAGAAAGGCTGTATCGCTGTCTTGCGCTTCATAAAGCGCGGGATCGTTCAGTTTTGGAACACTCCCAACCGGCGAAGTCGGTGTGTATAATTCATCCCATGTCTCAAACTGATAGCCTCGTGCGGCCAGATGAGACACCCAAGGGTATGATTTCTCTGACCGCATTTCCAGCATTTCATGAAAGCCCGGCATGACGTATTCTATGCACTTAAGCGCCGGATCTTCTGCCGGATAGACGCGCGGATCAACTGAGGTGTCGGTATAGCCAAATAACATCGGCAAATAGCCCGACTTTCGCAGCTCAGTTGCTAAATTTGGTGTGTCATGCCGCAATGGTGTGCCGTTCCTTACCGAACGGTGGTTCATCGCATATTGACCCGTCAAAAGGGAGGCACGTGAGGGACCGCAAGGGTTGGTAACGGAGAAATGTTGTTTGAACGTCACCCCTTCCTTCATAAACTGGCGAAGATTAGGCAGTTTTACATGCTCTGCCAAGGCGCCTGTCAAGCAGTCGGCCCTCAACTGATCAATGACAATAAATAGGATATTGCGATTCTGAGACATGAGTTAATTCCTTACCAGTATTAAAATGATAAAAAATCAAGCGCAGATGGTCCAGTGATGAATTTATTTCAGGTGCAATTATTTTTGCTTTTCCGAAACTGCATCCCGCATTATGCAAATACTCATGTCAAAGCGACCAACATAAAGCTGATCACTGTATAGAGCCAAAAAACAAAAGACCCGCGTCTTACAATGCCTCAAACATTCGACAATAGGTGCGAGAGGTGATGGCATTTTTATCTGAATAACTTGTGAAGAATACAATTTAATTTACTTCTGAGTGACGCGTGGTTTGGAGATTAAATATAGGGTTTTTCCGTCGGTAAGTGAAATCAGAATAATAAAATTTGCTGTAAATGCCAACAGTGGTGACAGTGGCGACAATATCTCTAAATACCAATAAATTGATGACTATCTGTTCCATCCCAGATGATCACATAGACCCCCGTCGTTCTGCGCTTTTCTGGCAAGATCGGTACTGGGGGAATTTTCAGACGGGCGACACTAATGTTTGTTTGACGTCATAGCCAAGCGACAACGACACCAAAGACCCGGGCGGCCATTCAGGCGAGGAATGAACCTGCGTGGGTCTTGGCAGAACGCCACGCAACCATTGAACAGACTGTCTGGAAATGGCGCAAACGCGACGGGTTCAGGATCGCAGCCACCCTCCCCACCCCCAACGCTTTCAGACCACCCTGACCACAGCGCAAGAGGCTGTGGCAGATGCACTGCGCAAAACGCAACGGGTGTCGCTAGACGATCTCTTGGCTGTAGTGCGCGAGTTTCTGAACCTGGCTATGTCTCGTTCGGGTTTAGATCGTTGTCTATGTCGGCATGGAGTGGGACATCTTCGTGATCGTAAAGCCAAGGATGACACACCTAAGCACATTGGCTTGAAAGCATTTGAGCCCGGACATATCCACATTGACGTGAAATACCCGCCACACATGGCCAATGAAACGTCGCGGGGCTATCTCTTTGTGACAATCGACAGGGGGCCAACCGGCGGGTCTTCATTGCCATGTATCGCCACAAGACAGCCGCCAATGCCTGGCGCTTTCTAGGCGATCTGGAACGGACACGTCCAATCCGTATCCGCACCATTTTAACCGATTATGGCAAGGCGTCCACCGACCGCCTTTTCGGTTTGCGCTGGCACGTCTTAACACGACAGAACGCGTTTGGCACGCTTTGCTCAACTCTCGGTATTGAATACCGGCTGACCCCACCAAGACCACCGCAAACCAACGGCATGGTTGAGCGGTTCAACGGCCGCAGCGAGTACGTCACCATGCTCGATCAGGCGAAAAGCTGGGGACGATGCTGAACCGCGGTGTCTGGCTTAATAACCACCCGCTTGCACAATCAGCCTTAGGCAGCAAAACGCCCTTGCAAGCCATGAAACAACGGCACAAACGCAAACTGGCAATTGTTTACCAAACAGCCATACCACCTCACGGGATGTGACAACCAGCCAAATGATTAGGCGGTGTGAATAGAGTGGGATGTCAAAAAAAATCTGGTAGATCAATTTGGGAATGTTTGTCCGAGATACCTCAAAAATGTGCACAAGCCATTGATCTTAAAGTTTGCCGATGGCGGACTTTTAAGTGTGATGCACTTTGCAAACCGGGTGCTGGCAGTTTGGGAATCGGCTATTAATCTCAGGCCAGTTCCTGTTACGTTTTCAATAATAGACTTAAACCTGTTTCCAGTATCTAAGGGATGGGTGTAACTCTCTCGATATTTTTTACCTGCTAGGGCGATATTTTTTCATGCGTTTGTTGGTTTTTTTGCAATAATTTCAAGTAATCGGATTATTTTGACGCGAAAGTATGATTGGTTTAGAGCGATTTTTGACAATAACTTTAAGCAGTTTCGACAGGTTCTGTTTGGAGTTCAATTAAAAGCACTTGATCATAGTTTTCATTTCGTATCTCATCAGTCCACGCGGCGAAGCAAACTGGGTGTAACTTGACCAGAACCTCCAAGCCGTTAATGAAAGGAGCATCAACAAGAAAGCTTACAATCGGTTATGATAATTTTTGCAACTTGCGCCATTTTGCACAAATCACTGCTTTAAATTTGCCGCTGAATCCCCCGATTCAAATAAGCAATTACAGAGCGTCATCGCCATGTTACACTCGGGAAATACCGTGAAGTAGCGGTAGCGCTGAATCAGTGAAGTTTCAGAATGCAGTGCTTAGTTTGATTTACATGAAATAAATCAACCCGTATCCAAGATATAGCCACCGATGGCTTCGTAAATGTAACTACATGTGGCTTGCAATAAAAAAACGTAAAAAATCAACAAGGAGATATGATGAGAAAACTTCTACTTTCAGGCGTGGCCCTGATCGCCCTGCCGGGCTCAGCCATAGCCAATTGCCCAGCAGTCAGCGTTGCTGATTCAATGGGCATCGCTCCAGGTGCATACCCGCAACAATATGAACTCAGCGCGTTTGAAGCCGCAGCCAACTGCAGCATGAGCTTTTCTGCACATCCTGAAATTGCAGCCTTGAATGACCGCATTCAGGGCAATGGTGCTTTGCCTGCGCTCTCAGACCGGTTGCCTGCAGAACCTCTTGTGGTGGTCCCGTACGGTTCTGTTGGTAAATACGGTGGAACTTTAGACGTGTTGTCTAATGCAACGGAAGCCGGCACCTCAGATTTCCTATCTGTGCGGCATGTTAACCTTGTCCGGTATTCCGATGATCTGCAGACGATTGTGCCCAATATTGCAAAAGCGTGGAAATGGAACAGCGATTTTACCCAGCTGACGTTTCATTTACGTAAAGGGCACCGTTGGTCGGATGGCGCGCCTTTCACATCGGCAGATGTGAAGTTTTGGTATGACAACATTATGTTAGATACCAATATTTTCGAAAAACCAAAGGATTACGCTACGGTTGCTGGCCAAGCCATGACCGTGGACGCACCTGATGATGTGACCGTTGTTTTCAACTTGCCTGCCCCTAAGCCAGGGCTTCTGGCGCATTTTGCAACGCACTATTCTCAGGGCTTTCAGCCAAAGCATTTCTTGGGTCAATTCCACCCCACGATCAATGCCGACGCTGACGCCAGGGCTCAAAGTCTGGGCTTTGAAAACGGCTATGACGCGATCAAAGCTTTTTATGGCAATTCGGATTGGACGGATACGCCCAGCCCAATGTTGTCAAAGCCCGACCTTGTTGCCGGGTTGCCGGCCGGCACGACACCAACCTTGGAAAGCCATATCTATGTGACTGACACGACCGAGGGGCGTCATCTGGTTGCAAATCCGTATTTCCATCAGGTTGATCCTACGGGCCAGCAGTTGCCATATATCGGAGAGCAGGACGAAGTCTATATCAACGACAATGAAGTGCGCATCCTCAAACTGGTGAACGCCGAGGTTGATTACAAGGCGCAGTCGTTGCAACTGGCGTCTGCACCTTTGTTGTTGGAAAATCAAGAAAAGGGCAATTACACGGTCGACTTAAAGCCGGAAATTACCATTGGATCCTTTGGGTTCAACGTGACCCATCCGGATCTTGCCAAGCGTGAGGTGTTCGGCAACCTGAAGTTCCGCGAAGCAATGTCTATCGCAATCAATCGAAACGAGCTTAACGATGTTGGGTTCTTTGGTCTGGGAACACCGCAGCAATATATTGGGTTCTCTCCTAAGCCTGCGTTTATCGACGACAAATGGATGAACTATATGACCGAGTATGATCCGGCCGCTGCAAATGCGCGTCTGGATGAGATTGGTATGAAGGACACCGACGGTGATGGTTTCCGCGAGCTTCCAAGCGGTGATAAACTGGTGTTGAATATGAACTTCTCGACGCAAGGGATTGCAGGCCAAACAGTAGAATTGGTCTCTCAGTATTGGGCCGATGTCGGCATCCAATCTGTGGTCAAAGAGGTCACACCAGATGAATACCGCTCGGCGCAATCTTCCAACCAACTGGATGTGGTGATGTGGCGCAAATCTCAGCCCTTGGCCATTGTTCTTGGCAACAACGAGCTTTGGGTGCCGCCATTTGAGAACTATTTTGGTGTTCGTAACGGGATGCTTTGGGCCGAGTGGGTGGATTCAGAAGGCGCCTCTGGTGTTGAACCACCAGCTTATGTCAAAGAGTTGATGGCCGATCTCAATGCGTTTCAATCTGCTGATCAAGCCAGCAGTGAATTCCAAGTGCTGGGCGAAAACATGGTCAAAAACATGGTGGAAAATTTGTTGTTCATCGGCACGGTCAATGCACCGGCGCCAATATACCATAACAACAATCTGAAAAACTTCACTGAGTTCAAAACCCAGTCTTATGAGTATTATCGGACCTATCCTTACCGCGCCTCGCAGTGGTGGTTGGACGAGTAACAACTGACTGAAAGTACAAAGCGGTTCTGGGCGACGGCGTTTGCCCAGAACCTTGTGTTTATAAATCGAAAGTGGGGACAACCCGCGCAGGGCTGACAGGGGGCGTTTCATGCTGGAGTTCGGACGTTTCGTTGCCACGCGAGCGATCATGGCATTGTTCACTTTGGTGCTGGTTTCATTGATCGTTTTTAGCCTTATGGAAATGGTTCCAGCAGATTGCGCGGAACGCTATTTGGCCTTTAAAAACACCCAAGGTTCGGGCATTTCAGTTGAAGATATCGACGCAGAGCGGCAGAGACTGGGGCTGGATAAGCCGTTTTTTACCCGTTGGGGCGTATGGATTGTCAATGCATTTCAAGGCGAGTTCGGGGATAGCTGCATCTTGCGGGTCAGCATTGCGCAGTTGCTGGGGGTCAAATTCTGGCTGTCTATCGGCCTGTGTCTCAGCGCCTTGTTTTTGGCTTATGCGATTGCTATCCCGGTGGGTATTATCTCTGCCGCAACCAACAACCGTCTGCTCGACAATAGTCTGAAATTTGTTTCCTACCTTGGATTGGCCTTGCCCAATTTTCTGTTGGCGCTGATGATTATGCTTTTTTCGACGGTTTGGTTTGGTGAAACACTGACGGGCTTGTTCTCAAAAGAATATCGAGATGCGCCTTGGGATTTTGCCAAATTTGTTGACCTGCTAAAACATGCCTGGTTGCCTATTTTTATTTTGGGATGGTCGGCCACAGCATTTGCGTTGCAAACGGTGCGGGCTTTGATGTCTGATGAAATAGGTAAACTGTATGTCACTGCGGCCTCAGCCCGGGGTATATACGGAAGAAAATTGCTTTGGCGGTATCCAGCACGGCATGCGCTTGGACCGATCGTCAACAGTCTTGGGTTTGATCTGAACAGAATTTTCAGCGAACTGCCCATCGTCGCGCTTATCCTAACGCTGACAGATGCAGGTGCCCTTTTGATTGATGCTTTGGCGCGCTCAAATGATCAACAATTGGCCGGTGCGATAATCTTTCTTTTGACAGCCTCCATCGTGTCTTTAAATTTTTTCACCGATGTTCTGCTGGCTGTCCTCGATCCCCGGATCCGCAAGAGTATTTTAAAGTAATGGTATGACAGTCATGATGCACAACACCAGCCAGAGCCAATCGGCGAAAGAAGCCTATTTCACGGCATCCCAGCACCAGCTGATCTGGGCCAGGTTCAAAAAACAACGAACGGCAATGATTGCAGCGATCGTGTTGATTGTGATGATCGTATCCGGATTGATGGCCCCCTTCTTATCCCCCTATGATCCGACAATTGCAGGCCGTGATAAGGATTACACGAATGGTGCGCCCCAAATGCCAAAGTTTTGTGACACAGCAGGTTGCGCGGCGCGGCCGTTCATTCACGCTGTCGAGAGAGAGCGTTCGATTAAGACTAATTTTCGCTGGGTTACAAAAATCAATGAAGACAAACGGCTATATCTTCAGTTTTTTGTAGAGGGCAGCGCTTATAAGCTGTTTGGGGTTCTGCCACTGGACATCCATCTGTTCGGCGTTGAGGGCGGCAAGATACATCTTTTTGGAACTGATGAAGATGGACAGGATATTTTCTCGCGCACTCTGCATGCGATTTGGACATCAATGAAGGTTGGCAGCATTGGTGTGTTCATTGCCTTTGTTCTGGCTTTGGCTATCGGTGGGGTCGCCGGATACTATGGCGGAGTGATCGACGGGGTGCTGCAAATGATCACAGACGCCGTTCGAACGGTGCCAGCCATACCGCTATTTATGGCCGTGGCAGCTTTTATGCCTCCGGAAATGACCGCTGAAGCAAGATTTTTCTATATCTCGTTGATTTTAGGCTTGATCGGTTGGCCGACTTTAGCGCGCAGGGTCAGGACCCATCTTTTGACCGAACGCAATCAAGAATATATTCTGGCAGCGCAATTGTCAGGGGCCACGTCTTCGCACGTCATTCGACGCCATCTTTTGCCCAGCTTTACCAGTTACATCATTGTCGATTTGGTGATTTCGTTCCCTTATATGGTACTGAGTGAGACCGCATTATCCTTTATCGGTTTGGGCCTTAAAGATCCCGTCAGTTCGCTTGGAGTTCTGCTGCAAAAGGCCACCAGCGCTGACGTCATGCTGAATTATCAATGGTATTTTATTCCTGTTATCTTCTTCGTTGTTCTTGTCATGGCATTTGTGTTTGTCGGTGATGGGCTTCGCGACGCAGCAGACCCCTATAGCGAGACAGCGTCATGAGCCTGCTTTCAGTTGATAATCTGACAATTCAGTTTCGGACCGACGAAGGTTTGATCACAGCTGTTGAGAACGTATCTTTTGACATTCAGCCAGGCGAGGTTCTGGGCCTTGCAGGGGAGAGCGGTTCTGGCAAATCCGTCACCGCCAAGGCAATTATGCAATTGAACGGCCATAATACTGTTTATGATCCGGCATCTAAGATCGTATTGCACGGAGATCCAGATATTGATGTCTTTAGCCTCCGTCGCGAGCGGGACATGCTGCCCATCCGTGGTGGTGCTATCTCGATGATCTTCCAAGAACCGATGGCAAGCTTTGCCCCCGCGATCACTGTCGGAAAGCAAATGGTCGAACAATTGCAGGTCCATACTACGATGTCCAAATCGCAGGCGAAAGAACTGTCTGTCGAGATGCTTGATCGCGTGGGGATTACCGACCCTGGGCGAAGATTTGACCAATATGTCTTTGAATATTCCGGTGGTATGCGTCAGCGAGCGATGATCGCTATGGCTTTGACGACAAAGCCACGCCTTTTAATTGCAGACGAACCGACGACGGCGCTGGATGTCACCATCCAAAGGCAGGTGATTGATTTGATGAAAGAGCTGATCGATGACTTTGGTATGTCAATCCTGTTCATTACCCATGATCTTGGTGTGATTGCGCAGACCGCAGATCAATTGGCTGTGATGTATCTGGGCCGCATTATGGAACGCGGCCCGGTCCGTAATGTCCTGCGAAACCCTGCGCATGCCTATACCCGCGGACTGCTGAATGCGTTACCTAATCTCGAAGATTTGGATGCGCCGCTGATGCCGATCCCTGGTGATATTCCGTCGCCATTGGAACGCCCCTCTGGCTGCGTATTTCATCCGCGCAACGCCGAACTTGCCCCCGGTTCACGGTATGAAACAGAGGTGCCTCCGATGACTGAGGTGGGACCCAGCCATTTTGCGGCAGTCTTCCCGGAGGATGTGCGATGACGTCTTTGGTCTCGGTTGAAAACCTCACGGTCACCTTTCCATTGGGCCAGCGTCTCTTTGGCGCGCCCCCAACCTTAAGAGCGGTCAAAAATGTGTCGCTGCAAATCCCAAAGGGCAGTTTCTTTGGTCTTGTGGGCGAAAGTGGCTCGGGAAAGACGACGCTTGGCCGGGCGATTCTGAAGGCAACGCCGATTGAAGATGGTAAGATCACCTATGACGATGGTAGCTGGAAGTGCAGCATTGCAGAGATGTCAAAGGCGCAAGAACGTCATTTTCGAAGCCAGACACAGATGATTTTTCAAGATCCCTACGCGGCACTTAGCCCTCGTATGACGGTGCGTGACATAATCGCTGAACCGTTGGAAGTGCTTGGCCTCACCAAAACGCGTGAAGAAACTGATGCTCGAGTGCGTGAAATTGCAGGCAAATGCCGGATCAATCTCGAACATCTACGGCGCTATCCCCACGCTTTTTCTGGTGGGCAAAGGCAACGGATTTCTATTGCCCGTGCGCTGGCAACCGGGCCAAAGTTTGTGGTGGCAGATGAATGTGTCGCCGCTTTGGATGTGTCTATTCAAGCCGATATCCTAAACCTTCTCAAAAAGTTGCAACATACCCTCGATTTAACATTTTTATTCATCAGTCATGATCTAAGTGTCGTTGCCCATGTCTGTGATTACGTCGCGGTCATGTACCTAGGAGAGATTGTTGAAGAGGGGCCCACGAAGCAAATTTTTGCAAACCCGAAACACAGCTATACTCAGGCTCTGCTTGGAGCGATACCATCGCTTGATCCCGATCAGCGCTCTCGCGTGGTAAGATAATAGGTTTGGTTTGTGCAGTCACATTGATTTGTCTGATTGCTTCAATCCGGTGTGCGCTTTGCGCCATCACAATTTCAACCTACCAAAATGTCGCAAGTAGCTCTTTGGGCCTGGGTGTTCAGTCCCGGCATCTGGTGGATCGGATTTAAGATGATCCGATCTGGCTCGGATGTTCAGGTTTTGCAGATATAGTCGTAAGGTGTCAGTCCGTTGAGTGTCTTGAGGCGGCGTGCGTAGTCTTGGCGCAGCCGTAGCGTACCTGTCTCATAATGCTTGCTTGCATTCCAAAGAACAGATGTCGCAACAGGGATTTTCTTTGATGCTGTGCGCAACGGGACTGCTGGCGTCTATTCAATTGGGCAAAGAATGGCGTAGGGTGGAAGCGCTCCCAAACCCACTGGCTGCCAAAATGAATTTGAAAATACTGTGGGTTTTACTGCGGATATCGACTGTTTAATGTTTGGATTTATGACCTTAGATGCAGGCGGTTACATCTGCCTTGCGTATGTCAGAGCTGACCTTTCGGGGCGCGGCATATGCCAGTCGTTCTATAAATTGATCTCACCATCCGCGCCATCAGTCAGCGCGGTGGTGGTCTTATTAAACTCATCCACGAACTGACCCGCCTTGGCTATAGCCTGATCAAATACTCGATCTCAATGAAAGCTATGACGCCTTTTCTCATTTGCCATGTAATAATTCTAAATAACGGAATTCAAATGGAAACGACACAAAAATGCCCGCTTTGGAAAACCTATTTTTAGTTTCTACCAAACAAGCAATAGCAGCGCCTTATGTGTCAGGGAAGTTAGCCGACGCAGGTGCGCGGGTGATCAAAATAGAGCGTGCTGAAGGCGATTTTGCGCGTGATTATGATCAGTTGGTGCATGGTGAAAGTGGTTATTTTGTGTGGCTAAATCGTGGCAAGGAAAGTGTCTGCCTTGACCTCAAGGCCCGGACTGACAAGGCTATTTTCAGCGAAACGCTCAGCACCGCCGATGTATTCATCCAGAACCTTGCACCGGGTGCTGTTGATCGGCTTGGGTTTGCGCCAAACTGGCTCAGGGCTGAACACACAGCACTTATTACTATATCGATTTCAGGCTATGGCGACGAACGACCTTATGCTGAACGTAAAGCGTATGACCTATTGTTACAACTGAAAGCGGGTTGTCAGCGATTACAGGAAACGACGCAGTAACTGCGCGGGTTGGCGTTTCGGTGTGCGACATTGCTTGCGGCGTGACGGTCTATCAGGCCGCGTGCAAAGCTATGATCCCGCGGCAAAAACAGGCCTTGGTCGGCATCTGGATGTTAGTTTATTTCATGCGCTCACCGACTGGATGAAGATGCCATAGCGCCAATATACCTACGGCGGGAAAACCCCTTACAGGCGTGACCTGAGCCATTCTACCATCGCTCCATATGGCGCCTTCGCTACGTTAGATAACAAGGAGCTGTTGTGCGCGTTTCAAAACGAGAGGGAATGGCGGCGCTTTTGCTGCGATGTGTTGGCCGATCCTACAGTCGCATAAGATCCCTGCTTTGAGGGTAATGCGCAGCGGGTGGCACATCGGGAAACGCTTGACGCAATCGGTTCTGCGGCTTTTGCGCGCCAAAGCTGCGCAGCCTTGGCGGACAGGCTCCATCAAGCTGGAATTGCCAGTGGTTGCGTGGGCAGTATGGACGATTTAGCCACCCACCCCCCAAACAGATTTGTTGAGGTCGAGACGCTGACAGGCCCGGTTAAACTTCTTGCGCCCGGTGCCTTGCTTGATGGGCAGCTTCCTGTCTACGGCCCTGTTCCGGAACTTGGTAAACACTCCCAGACCATTCGCGCTGAATTTTCTCGGGGTAGCGCAGAGCCTGTAGAAACCGTTTCTACAGGCTATCCCTAGGATCAGTTTATGACTGTACGAACCATTTACTCAGACCCGCATGACGACTTGTGTGCCGCGATCAGAGCACTTTGCGCTGAATTTTCTGATGACTATCACCGCAACAATGGCCCAAATAGAACCTATCCGGTCAAGTCCATTGACGCACTGACTAAGGGCGGTTGGTTGTCTGCAATGATTCCAGAGAAATTTGGAGGCTCTGGTCTTGGTTTGACAAAAGCATCAATTGTCATGGAGGGAACCAACAGATGTGGTTGCAATGCGGGTCACTGCCATGGTCAGATGTATAACATGGGGACCTTGCTCCGTTATGGGTCCGCCGAACAAAAATTTCGCTACCTTCCTTCCATTGCCTCTGGCGCGCTGCGTCTGCAATCAATGGCGTGACGGAACCCACAACAGGAACCGATACAACCAAGATAAACACTGTCGCAAAACGAGTTGGTGCGCGCTACACTTTTAGTGGTCAAAAGGTGTGGATCAGTCGTATTGAATATTCAGACTTGATAATCTTGCTGGCGCGCACAACACCACTGGAAGACGTCAATAGAAAGTCCTTGGGGATATCGATCTTTATCGTCTATCTCAGAGAAGCCACCGGTAATGGGATGAAAATCAGCCCTATCCGTAATATGGTTGGCCATGAAACATACGAAGTGTTCGTCG
>Ga0114998_10000037_pt1 | contig 70011 bp, 52 predicted proteins | sample ArcticOcean_MG_C_5_FD_87044 | JGI IMG/M metagenome (GOLD analysis project Ga0114998, IMG submission 87044) | Marine microbial communities from western Arctic Ocean - ArcticOcean_MG_CB4_138 | ecosystem: Environmental > Aquatic > Marine > Oceanic | place: Arctic Ocean: Canada Basin | collected... | reverse complement strand
GCCGGCGCACAGCATCTGATGGTGCGTGTTGCTTCAGGTGCGCCAGAATGGTCTGGATCGGTATTACTAACCTAGTAACGCGATCTCCCTGATATTCCGTTTCCGTTGCAGAGCTTGCGCCTGATCTGTGTTTTATGGTTTCATGATAAGACCATAATGCAACGTCCCAATCTGGGGTATGCACTCAAAATTCAGGAGATTTAGCGGCATGATCAAACTCTACGGCCTTCGCATGAGCAACTACTACAGTCTGACCAAGGCGCTACTAATCGAAAAAGGATTAGATTTCGAGGAGGTCAAAAGACCACCTAGTCAAGAGGAAGGTTTTCTGACGTTGTCGCCTATGGGCAAAATGCCTGCTATAGAAGTGAATGGCGTGTACCTCTCAGAATCGATAGCAATCGCGAACTACCTCGAACGCCTGCAACCGCAACCCGCCTTGCTCCCTGGCGATGCTATGCAAGCGGCCAAAGTTATGGAACTGGTTTGCCATCTCAAGTTAGATGTAGAGTTGGTCGCTCGGCGGTTGCTGCCCGAAGTGCTGTTCAAGCAGCCGGTATCAGAAGAAACCAAAGCCGCAGTGAAAGCAGACCTTACAAAAGGTATGAAAGCGGTTGACCGTTTGTTTGTTGGTGCACCCTATGCCGCCGGCGATCAAATTACCCTGGCAGACTTCTATACCTTCTATTGCTTCGGCCTTGGGGGCGGGATGGTGAAAGCCATTTATGGCGAGGACCTGCTGGATGGTTACCCGAGCATTCAAAATCTGCTTGCGATAATGGCCGAGCACCCTAGTGTTAAGCGCGTTGAAACTGAAAAATCAGTCAAACAGGGCCAATAACTTTATCTGTACCCGAGGATGAAATATAAAAAGTTCGATGAGATGAACTGTTCGCTCGCCCAAACGTTAGACATCGTTGGCGAGCGATGGACCTTACTGGTTTTGCGAGATGCTTTTTTCGGCGCTCGAAAATTCAGTCAATTTCAAGCGAATTTAGGCATTGCGCGCAATATACTCACCGCAAGGCTTGCCCGGCTGGTTGACGAAGGCATCTTCGAAAAAACGGCATTGAACCAAGGGGGGCATGCTGATTACAGGCTAACGAACAAAGGTCTTGCTTTGCAGCCAATCCTTCTGTCGATGACTCACTGGGGTGATGAGTTCAAAGCCAACCCCCAAGGGATACGATTAACCTTTGTCGAGCGAGAGACCGACCTGCCCATACGGCCTATGTCGGCCATCAGCCAAGAGGGGCGTACGTTGTTGCCGCGCGAAATCAAAGCGGTTTCAGGGCCAGCCCGAAGCGACCGTCATAAAGAAATTAAAACGTCAGAAAAGGTGAGGAACAAAAAATGAAACCCGTATGTTTAGTTATCGGAGCAGGCGCCGGCATCGGTGGCAACGTTGGCAAACTCTTTGCGGCCAACGGCTACCACGCCGTCCTGTGTCGACGTAGCGATGAAGCCGGCTTGAGCAAGTTGGTCAACGATATCGAAATCGCCGGTAACAGCGCGAGCGGGTTTTTGATGAATGCCATTGAAGAGGACGCCATTGAGGCCCGCATCAACGCAATTGAAGCTGACATTGGCCCAATAGAAGTGGTGGTTTACAACCTGGGCGCGCAGATTGGTGATCGCAGTTTGGCTGACACCAGCTACAAGGCGTTTGAGATGGGTTGGAAGATGGCCACCTTTGGCTTGTTTCGGGCGGCTAAAGCTGTCTGCCCGGCAATGGCAGAGCGGGGTAAGGGAACGTTCCTAGTGACTTCCGCGACGTCGGCTGTACGAGGCAACGCCGGGCAACACTCACACGCCGCCGCCATGGGCGGGCGCCGCATGTTGTGTCAGTCGCTGAATGCGGAATTTGCCCCCAAAGGGATTCATGTTGCGCACATTATTGTTGATGGCGCCGTTGATGCGCCGGATACCTTGGGTAAAATGTTGGGTCAAGAGCAGTTCGCAAAACTCAGAGAGACCAGGGGTATGGAGCACGATGGGTTGATGCTGCCCGAGAAAATGGCAGAGACCTATTACCATATTGCGCAGCAGCACCGCTCGGTCTGGACCCACGAACTGGATATGCGTTCGTTTACTGATCTGGCCTGGTGGAATCACTAGCCTACATTTAGAGGTGGCGAGCTAACAAAGGCCTGGGGGAACAGGATTTATAACAGGTTTTTTCGAGCGAAAGTCTGAGTATCGAATCAGCCCGGTTGCGGCCGTTGTTCTGACCACGGTACTTTTTGGTATGACGATAGGTATGGTTTCGGCTCTGTCGATATATTGGGGCACGCTTTATTTTCAATTCAGGTTAGCGTTAATCGGGCTTAGTTTCCCCGCTGCTGTTTAGGGCCGATTTTTAGGCGCTGGGCTCGAAGCGCTATTGGGACGAACCTTTCAGGAACAGAAAACTGCGCTGATGGGTGGGCTCATCCATTACGCCGTACGGAGTACGCTGCCTAGCATCCTCACCTTGGGGGTTGTAGTCGACCTGGCAGGTATTCAACGCAACGGTAGAGAGGATTAACCCCGAGTCTCTGCGAACACCAGCCATGGCCATCGGCCTTGGCTAAAGGTCGATAACGCTTAATTAGTGGGAATCAATTAGTAGGTAAGAAAATCAGTCGCTAGCACCACTTGCACATTGTCCAGGGTATAGATCGGGAACTCCCTGCCTGCAAACGGTAGCGTGCCTTCTTCTCTTTCCCCCCCCAATATGCGGCGTACAATTGTCAGTCGTTGGCCTTCCTGCATTGCTTCGATCAGTTGAGAGCCGTGGGAGGCGTAGTGCCAGCGCACCTTTAGAGAACTTATTCTCTCTAAGTCCTGTGCGAGTAGGCTAATGTCGCGCGTTAGGTAAAAGCCACCGCCAAACGTATCGCCACCAAAGAATAGCTGATTTGTCTCGTCGTGTAGTGCCAGGCCGTCGGGCGAATGTGATGTGCTGTGGATGACTCGGAACTGTCGGTTTCCTAAGTCAACAATATCGCCGTCGGATAAATACCGGATTCGCTCCAGCGGGAATGGTGGGATGGAAAAAGTCTTTGGGTCAAAATTTTCGGGGATTTCGATACCTTCGTATGGTGTCAGTTCGCTCCAGTACTCGGTGAACCCTTCCGATAAGCCGCCAGTAAGTTTTTGTATTGCCCACTCGTCTTGAATTATCCAGGCCTCGTCAAAGTCGCTATTGCCACCGTTATGATCCAAATGATTGTGGCTATTGATTACCATCAGGGGGTGGTGTTCTCGGCCTAGCATCGCCCGCAGCTCAATGATGGTTTGGCCTATGCTGGCGATTCCCATGCCCGTGTCGTAAAGCACGTCTTTTTTGGTGCCAATAATAAGATAAGAATTGACCTTCTCTACGTGACCGGGCTCCCAAAGTGCATAGACATCATTAGGTAGTGAAATAATTTCAAACCACTTACTGGCGTTGGGGATTCGCCGCGCGGTTTTTAGAAGTTCGGTAAGTTGGTCGATAGCCTGAGTTTCAATAGGCTGTTGGGTATCTTGGTGGTCATAGGCGCGGGGCTCGCTAGGTTGTGAGCTTTCGTCTTCATTGGGGTTCTTAGAGCATGCAGTGAGCAAAATTACGAGTAAAGCTATGCATACCCGGTTGATGGTTTTTATGGTGCGTGGGTTAAACATGATCATTCTTCTCTCAAATTTAATGGTCAGTGAAGTTTATGAAGAGAGGCGCTGTCGGCTTGATGTTGATCGTAAGGTTCTCCCCAGAATTTACGTAAGTATTTAGTCAGTGACGTTAACTTCTGAGTCATTGACGATCAACCTTGCTGGCCAGAGTATAGGAACGATAACAGGGGTTTTCGAGCGAAAGTCTGAGTATCGAATCAGCTCGTTTGCCGGCTTGTTTGATGAAAGAGTGGCCGCGTATGACCAGTAGTGGTTAAACATTACCAGGATTTGTGGTTATTGGCTGACCTGGTCATGGGCGATTAGCCAACGTGCTTTTCTATTTATTACAGGGATAAATGCGCTGTCGTTATTTAAACCATTAGATAGCGGCAAAGAGCTCGTTTTGCGTCCCCTGTCTCGGCTTTTCCCGGCGCACAGCATCAGGTGGCGCGCGTTGCTATAGGGGATATGCCGCAAGATTGATAAAGCCATATCAGGGTGCTGGCAACATGTTCTGCATATCGGCATAGATGGGGTGTTCATTAAGATTCAAGGCAAGCAACATCACTTGACCACTACAGTGTGAGTCTTGGATAAATGTGGCGCTAAGCGATGGGAGGTGTACTATGTCGTTGGTTTGTCTAAAGACGAAGTTGCATCAGGGTTAATTCAGGGTTATTTTCCGGCGTTGCGGTCGACTGGCGTGCGAGAGCATCTGTGAATATCTTCAACAAAGAGCTGTTCTTTCAAAAGTTCAACGAAAGAGAAAATAGAAATTGGGCGTTTTGGTCTTTCCAATTGTCTGGCTGGTGCGCCTACACGCTGGTTACTTTTTTTAGTTTTACCTACCTTGAAAACGATATAGCACCCTTCCAGATCACGCATCTCCTGATGCAGGCATTTTTAGGTGTGCTCTGTACCTGGCCCTTACGCTCCTTGTACGGATGGAGTTTCAAGCTCTCTGTCGGTTCTCAAATTGCCTTGGCGTTAGTTGCTTCCAGTCTGCTTGCTCTCGTATGGACTTGTTTGCGTATTCCCTTTTTTATATGGATATCTGGATTGCCGGATATGTGGGAGGAATTTAACGAGTGGTTTTACGGCGCCTTATTCGTGTTTTGGAGTTGGAGCGCCCTGTACTTTGTTTCCAAATACTACTTATTACACAAAATGGAACACGGGCAGTTGCTTGAGGAGATCACCTCAAAAAAAGAGGAGCAATTGAAACGTCTGCAGGCAGAGTCTTCGACCAGAGAAGCACAGTTGCAAATGCTTCGCTATCAACTAAACCCACATTTTTTGTTTAACGCGCTCAACTCGATTAATGCCTTAGTCGTACTTCAGGAAAATGATAAGGCACAAATAATGATTCAGCAATTAAGCGGCTTTTTGCGTCATTCCTTAGATAACGACACAATTGAGAATGTTACTTTGGAAGATGAACTGGAAATGTTGATGCTGTATCTCAATATTGAAAAGACGCGGTTTGAAGAGCGTTTGGCGTTCGAGTTTGAGATTGAACCGGAGGCGAAGAAAGCGATCGTGCCTAGTTTGATTTTGCAGCCAATTTTTGAGAACTCACTAAAGTATGCGGTGGCTGCCAGCGAAAGTGGAGGAGCTATTCGAATGACCGCACAAGTGGCGCATAATGAATTGAATGTCACTATTACCGATACGGGGCCGGGTATTAATGCGGGCGAAGTCAGTCAAGGTCGAGGAATAGGCTTAAGTAACATTCAGAAGAGGCTGCAAGTTGCTTATACTTCTGGTTACACATTCGAGGCCTCTGTTAACGACGCAGCAGGGTTTTCAGTAGCAATACGTATCCCTTATGAAATAGCGGTAAACACGTAGCAAAAAATTATGCAAAAGCTTCGAACTATTATTGTTGACGACGAAGCCCTAGCCCGAAATTTATTGCGGGTATTGCTGGAGCAGTTTCCAGAAATTGAGTTGGTTGGACAATGCAATAACGGTCGAGAAGCAGTGGCGACGATTCTGGCTTTGGAACCAGATCTAGTCTTTCTTGATATTCAAATGCCTGGCAAGAATGGCTTTGATGTTATTAAGGCACTACAAGCCGATTTGATGCCTATGATAATTTTCTGTACGGCTTATCAGCGCTATGCCCTAGATGCCTTTGACCTACATGCGGTTGACTATCTACTGAAGCCTGTAGACGAAACGCGCTTGTTGCGAGCAGTGCATCGAGCTTGTGACCGTTTTCCGTCTGAGAATGACGATGGTCATCATAAGCCCTCTTTAATAGGTGCTATCGATGAAATCGCAAAAAAAGTCGACGGCAATTTTGACTCGGCGGGAGACTTTCCAGGAGTTGATGGACAGTGGGTATCGGACAGTAAAATAGCAATAAAGGATCAAGATAGTACAGTATTAATTGATGCAAACGATATTGATTGGGTTGACGCCGCCGGTGATTATATGTGTGTTCACGTCAAAGGATTGACCCACGTGATGCGCAGTACCCTAAAGTCGTTAATGTCGCGATTAGACCCGGATAAATTTAAGCGAATTCACCGCTCTACGGTGGTCAACCTTGACCGTATCGACGAAGTGACGGCGCAAAAGAAGGGGGAATATATCCTTCACTTAGATTGCGATGAGCGGCTCAAAGTTAGCCGAAATTATCGCGACGCAATCAAAGTTTTTCTCGCGCAACAATAGTTCAGCAACAGGGCAACAGCAGATGTTTCGTCTCGATTGATATTGTTGAAGGTGATAGGTTTCATTACTAGCCAGCGCCACTATTGCTCGGCTGGTATGGCTCAGCTCATCGGCCATGATCAGACATAACCTTTCACGACCGTTCAGCGCAGATCTATCGCGAGGATCTATGTAGAGCGTCTTATGACTTTTCAGCTTGCGGGATGAACAGACGTTTCCTTGCAGCGGCCATTTCGTCGCAGTGACTATTTCATCGCAGTCACCATTCCATCGCAGTGACTATTCCATCGCAGTGACCATTTCATCGCAGTGACCGTCTCATCGTGGCGCGAGTCCCACTTAGCGCAAATGATAGCTGTATCACCAGACAAATGCTGTATAAAACCGCACACAGTGCTGGGGGGTCGTGATCACTATCCTGCTGTGAAGACAAAACAAAAAGCCGTGTATAGGCAAAAACGCCTTTATAGGAGGGGGATTTAATGATTTATAAAAATAAGTTGTTCGCCAGCAAGGTAGCTTTAGTGCTGCTAACTGCCGTGTCACAAAGTTGGGCCCAGGAAGCAGAGTCAGTTGTTGCTCAAGCCGGTTCTGCAAATAGTGACGAGGTCGTCGAAAATGTAGCTATTGAGGAAGTTGTTGTTACAGGTATTCGATCCGGTCTGACCAAAGCCGCTGATTATAAGAGGTACTATAACGGTATCGTTGACACGATTGTTGCCGAAGACATGGGTAAGTTCCCAGATGGTAACCTAGCGGAAGCCTTGTCGCGTTTGGTTGGTGTTGCTATCGACAGAAACAATATCGAAGGGTCAAAGGTTGCAGTACGTGGCTTCGGACCAGAATTCAACCTGGTCACACTGAATGGCCGTCAAATGCCAACAGTACCCGGCGTTTACAATGGCGGCCGGTCGTTCGATTTTGGCGACATATCTGCGCATGGCTTTGAGGCAGTGCAAGTCTTTAAAACGCCTACCGCACAACTGCCCACGGGAGGTATTGGCTCTACGATTAACATAGTCACCGCCAAGCCCTTGAATGCTCCGGGCTTTAAAGGCTCTTTCAGTGTTGGCGGCGTAATTGATTCCACCGACATTGACGATGACGTCACCCCCGAGATTGATTTTTTCGTCACTAATACGTTCCTGAATGACAGACTCGGCATATCGTTATCGGGTTCTCGCCAGGAAAGAACTAACCGTGAAGAAGGGTTGCAGGAAACGAGTTGGTTCAACACCACAGACATACCCGGCCGAATCGGTGGCGCGACGATTGATGCGAGCGCCAATACGCGCGCCGATGGAACGCTATTTTTCCCAGAAAAAATTGGTTTCCAGGTAAAGGACAATGAGCGGGAACGTAACAATGCCCAGGCTACCGTGCAATTTGACGTCACCGAAACCGTCAGAGCAACAGTAGACTACACCTACTCGGAAGTAGAATTTAAGACTGAAGGGAACCAGTTTGGTAGTTATCTCGGTGGCTTTGATATGACCTCCGGCATAGCGAATAGCAATGGTAGCATTGTTGACTCTAGCTACGCCGGTGGTACTTATACCCATTCTGCGACTTGGGGTTTTGAAGACAGCACCAACAAATCGCTGGGTTTCAATGTTGAATGGCAAGCAACCGATTCGCTAGCACTGACCTTCGATTATCATGATTCGTCAGCTGAGAAGGATGGGACTGGTTTAGATAACTCCATTTCCTTTATCAACGCTAACTGGCCCGGGTGGGGCGACGCCGGTATTTTTGAACCTGCTGCTACGTTAAATTCCAGAGATGTCAGTTTTGGGAGAAGTGGTATTCCTAGCTATGACTTTGATGTGTCCAATTCTTTTCAGGGCAATAACATCGAAGGTTACAACGAAATTCAAGCCAATGATTTAGGTTCAACCAATGGTACTTTTAACCGTCAGAAAAAACGTAACGAATTGCAGCAATTCCAGATAGATGGCAAATGGGAAAATTTAGATGGGATGTTCGTCGATTCTTTACAATCGATTGAATTCGGTATATCCAGAATGGAACAAGAAGTGCGCGATACCAGAGCGAGTAATTTTATTATTCAGGGCGCGGGTAACGACGGCACGTCAACAGTGTTGAATTATGGTCAGTACGATGATTCTATCTTCAGCAGAACATCACTGTCGGGTTTTATGGATGAAAGTGGTACAAACCCAGAAGACTACTACCTAGCAATTGATGTTCCTGCTGCTGCCGCGGCTTTCTCTAGAGCGGGTTGGGGACCCGATGCGCCGCCGGCATTGTGGTGGGCACAAAACTATGCCAATTGCGAAATTGTTAGTGATGCAGCAGGCACAGGATTTACCGATCTAGCGACGGGTGAGCGCGGGGACGACAGGTGCCTTCTCAACGCAGGGCCTACGACCGTTGATGGCACAGTCGAAGAGGAATTAACCGCGATTTATGCTCAGTTCAATTTCGAAAGCGAGATCAATGGAATGCCCCTGAATGTTTCAGCGGGTTTGCGTTACGAAGATGCAGAAACAACCTCTACCGCAATTAGCCAGATTGCCAGTGACATTCTATGGAACGTAGACGGCTTCAATGTTCTCTACAACGGTGAAGTGCCTGTTGCAATTTCAGCCAGCAACTCCTATGTGTTGCCCAATCTGAGTATTAGTTTGGGTGTGAGCGAAACAGGTGTTGTGCGGTTTTCAGCCAGCAAGAGTATTGCCCGAGCTGGCATCAATGACCTGCGGTCAGTGTTAGCCTTTACTCAGCGGCAATTTGGTGAAAATGCTCAGGCTAACTCCGGCAACCCCGGTTTGGAGCCGTTAGAATCAAATAACTTCGATATCGCTTACGAAAATTACTACGCAGAAGGAAGTTATTTTGCGATCGGTTATTTTAGAAAAGATATCTCAGGATTCCTGACCTCCAGCACCAAGACGCAATCATACGGCACACTGACTGACCCATTTTTGGGTGATTTCGCCAACCAGGCAAGGGCTGATATAGCGGCGGGCAATGCCCGTGGCGACACACCCGTCTGGGCTAATGAGCTTCAGACATTGTGGTGGAACACCGCTGGTCAAGATGGCAGTATTGGAATTTGCTACGGTGGCGCCTGGGTTTGTCCGCCTGAATACATCATTGGCGAAGCCACTGATCCACTCGCGCTGATCGATATTGTCCAACCTGATAACGGCAAAAGCGGTACTGTTGATGGCTGGGAAATAGCCATACAGCATCAATTTCGCGAAACTGGTTTTGGTGTTAGCGCCAATGCGACCTTTGTTGGCGGCGATGTTGAAGCCGATGTTTATTCGCTGGGCGAGCAGTTCGCCTTACCAGGATTTGGTGACTCAGCAAACTTAGCCGCTTTTTATGAAGATGATAAGTGGCAAGCAACTGTTGGTTGGAACTACAGAGACGAGACTTACGCCGGTGTTGATGGGAGTAATAATCCTATCTTCCTAGAGGCTCGTGGTCAGCTAGACCTTACAGGAGCATACAAAGTTAACGACAACGTCACGATATTTGTTGAAGCACGCAATGTCACTGACGAGCCCGTACGGCTTTTTGTTCGCCAGTCAGAGATGATCTTTTTAGCGCAAGATCATGGTCCAATGTATAAGTTTGGACTTAGAGCTAACTTCTAGTCCTAAGAGGGGCTGGCTAACTAACCGTTAGTAAGGCCTGCAGTACGCTAAGAATCCGCCGTTCGAAAGAACGTCGGATTTTTTTTGGTTCTGATGCCAAATAATGACATGTTCAAAGGGGCATAAACCCCCAGCTTCGGAGTTAATATGAATCGAGCGCTTTTTATTATAGCGTTAGCGGTCGCCCTGTCGTTGTCCGCTGGTTGCAATAAAACTAGCCAGGAAACGGTGGCTGTTGCGACAGGTTGGACCACCGATTTTTTAGATGATTTTGACAGTTTCAATACGGATAACTGGCAAGACCAAAGGATCTGGGTCAATGATGAGCATCACTGTTACGTGCCAGACAATCAATTTAATACGCGGCAAGTCAGCGACGGTACACTCAAACTACGGGTTGTTGACCTTGGCGAAAAGCGCCCCTGTGACAATTTAGATAAGTTTGGTAAGCAACACCCAGACACCCAATATGTGGCTGGTCGTATCGCCAGTAAGAATCGCAAGGAGTTTGTTAAAGGCCGCTGGACAGCCCGGTTGAAAGTTGAAAATAGTGGCCAGTCGGGGATGTTCCCCGCATGGTGGTTATTGGGCGCTCAGAACAATGAAGCGCCGGTTGATGAGGCAGATGAGACCGTGTGCTGGCCGATGACCGGTTCCGGCGAAATCGATATTTTTGAACATCATAGTGATGGCGGACCCGATCACTATGCCGCCCGTGCGATTAAAAGCTTGGGTTATTGCGGCGGCGGCGATTGGCAGGCGCTGATGCTGGTGCAGGAAGCGAGCCTCGACCAATTCCATGAGTATTCTGTTGAATGGGACGAAAAACACATCGCCTTTCGTCTGGATGGCGCAGAGATTTACAGTAGTCCCGATCCCCATGACCAATTTCCGGAGCCGCTGTTCGCTATCCTGAATTTTGCCAAAATTAATGATTCACCCATGATCGGTGGTGACTGGGTGATGGAGATCGATTGGGTGAAGCACGAAGCTCGGCAGTGATGGATCACCCTGGTGCGGGGTTAGCCCTTAGCCCTTAGCCCTTAGCCCTTCTCTTGCCATTGGCCCCCGCTTGGTGGCTATTTCAACGCAGTATGGTGGATAAAGGGATTCTGTATTGGTTATTCGACCAGCGTAAGTGCGCCGAACAAACCGGCGTCAATCCAGCCTCTGTCTTTTCCTTCACCCGGGACAAATTCAGAGCCAACAAAGTTTTCCCTTAATTCACTGCCATCGTTATCGCAATAAGCCACCATCAAACCCATGACTTTCCCCGCTGATAGTGACACCCGTTGATTGTCGCTTGCGCCGTCCCGGTAAGCGTCTGTGTAGACGTCAATGCTGACTTCCCACAGGATGGTATTGTTATGCTGCTGCCATCGACTTTCGATGTGGTCAGAATAACTGCGCGGTTTTTTATCGGTGCCTATATCGATGGCTTGATTATCCAGCGACAAATGGTAGGTGAAGGCATTGTGATTATACTGATGGTCGCCGCCGGAATAATCTTCGTCCAGAAAAATCTCTAAAGTGTCATCGTCCCAATATTGTGTGAGCGGGTCACGGTGGGTATCGATCAGGATATCGTCGACAAACTCTCCCAGGAGGTAGAGCTTGTTCTGAGTCCAAACAATTTTATACCGGCCCTGAAAATCTTCCTTGGTGTACTCGGGCCCCAACCAGCGCTGATCAAGAACTTGCCACGCGGCCTTTTGCCATATTGCTTCGTCGGCCACACCGTCCACCACCAATGCCTGGGGTGCTTGCGGCGCTTGATAATTCGTTCTGCCCTCGTAGTGATTACTGTCTGAGTGAGCGGGCAAGATCATCGCCAGGGGCAACATAATAGCCAGCGTTAACCACTGCTTAGGATCGGTAATCCCCATCATTTTATTCTCTCACGTTAGAAGTTGTCGAATATTCATATTGCGCTATAAAACCAGCGTCTAAGCGCTACTGGCGCCATTGAACTATTACTCAGAAAACAGTTGGCTGTTACCCAGCACCAGATCAAGTTGGCGAATGCGTCCACTGCGTTTAAACAGCGCTTCTGCTATCTCGGAGGGTAGCGTTAGGCCCGGTAAAAGCTGCTGCGTCCCCGTATCCCAGGTAACCGTTAGGCTAGTGTCGACGCTGTTGTCCAGTCGGTAAACGATAGGCACCTGGCACCAGCTAAATGCTAGTCCAGTGGCCGGCACCGTTAGTTGTTGCCATTGTCGATCTACATCCAGAAATCGAAACGGAGTCGGTTCTGCAACAAATTCACAGGATCGAAGCAAACTAGGGTCGAAGAGCACGGCGCCACCGTGAACGCGCACACCCAGTTCGGCGAAACGGGTGATCATTTCTTCTTTGACTTGGCCTGTCATGCCCGGTTGTTGGGCACCAATGTGTTTGGGCGTGTGCGAGTAGGGGTCGGTGGGAAAGGCGCCGTATTCGGCGGGCGTTTTGTTAAACCCGATACCCTCACGAACACGATAGTACAACGTCCCTAGTCGTTGCCCAGTATCTTGGTTGCCTTCAGTTTCTTTGTTATGGCCATCTTCACGCGCGGCAAAAAAGTTTTCCTGTACCGCTAGTAGCAATTTAGACACCATATGCCAATAGATACTGCCCAGTCCTTCAAAGCCGAACATGCCGCCCGAACGGCCGGTAAAGGCCTTATGATTAAACACCTGTTCGTACAACGCTTGAAGCGGTTGGCGCGATTGCTCAATGGCGTCACCATACTCCGCAGTCAAGGCATCCAGTTGGTCATTGAGATCGCCGATATTGCTTAGTTCAGCATTAAACCGGTAGCAGCGGTTGGCATCGCGCTCGATAATACGATGCTCACCTTGTGCCAGCATTTGCATGAGTAATGGCAGCGCTTCGACTTGATCAGTGGGCAGGCGGTTTTTTGCTAAGAAGCTCGGCAATGGACGGTCGGGGTAAAGCAGGAAGGTGTTTTGGTCGGCCCGGTAAACGTTGCTTTCAAATAATGTGTCCAACACTTCGACTGCTTGAGCCGGTGCAATGGCGCCGGAGCTGAGGGCTGCTACCTGTCCCTCCAGCATAGCGTAGAGTCTATCGACGGTTACCGTTTCCGACCGCAATTCTAATAAGTTATAAGCATGATAAAGGCCATCAGACCCCAAGTTGCTTTGAATGCTGTGATCGATCGCAGCCTGAGCATCGTCGAGCAGGGCCATTATTTGCACAAGGCCATGGGGCCGAGTGCCACTAAAGGACTCCTGTTGATAGATGGCTTGGCGATAACGGCTGGACGCCTGGCCAAGCTCGGCCAATGTGGCGTAGCGCAGTGTCTCAGAAATTGGGCCATGACCCAGATGCTCGCGCACTGAACTGAGTGCCGAGCCGGTATCGAACAACCATTGGCTGACCTCCGTGGACAAACTGACCACTTCGGGCTGTCCATTGGTTAATTGCGCCGTTAGCAATTGTTGCAAAAGCTTTACATAGCGGTGCATATAATAAAGCGTCACCATTGACAGACCTTGGCCAACCAATGCGTTATTAGCGTCGTTCCACTCCGGTCGTTGAGTGTTGAGCCAGATACCACCGTCTATGACCAGGTTGCCCAGCTTGCTTAGCAGTGGCACCAGTAATTTCTCTAGCAGGTTAACCAGGTATACCTGACCATTGGCGTCCGCCAACAACTTACCATCGGCGCCGAGCCTAGTTACCCTCTGTTCAATTCGCAGCGCCTGTTGATTATCATAAACCACCGTGTTCTTGGCGTTTTCTAACAGGTCCTCAAAGGGTTTGATCTTGTAAGGAACATTGGCGTAACTAAATATGCGCCGGTGCAGAAGCAGATCAAGTCGGGTTGGGTGAAACTGTTGCGAAAGCTCCAATAATTTTTGCAGGTAGATGATCTGGTGATCACCCCAATAGCCAATGTAGCTCCAGGGATCATCGGGTTCTTCTACTTCCCAGTCGATACCTTCTTTGGTGATGCGATAGGGATTGTAGCCATCGGCGGTAGAAGCATTGACGAACTTGGCTATTACATTTTCTATAAATTCTGGGTAGCTGAACGTTAATGCTTCCCAGTTTTGGAAGATGTCACGCCAGTTACCTTGGTAGGACAGCAATGGCTCGCCCTGGTCGTTTTTCAGCTTGATTTCGAAATCGTTCCAGGGCCTGCTGGGATCGCCATGACGTCGGCCAAAGGTGATGGGCAAGTACTCATAGGTGAGGCGTTCAAGCTGAGGGTCACCTTGATTAATAATAGTCGACAGTAATTGATTGAAGTCCACATGCTTCGGCAGGGCGTCAAGCATTGCCTGATGCTGTTGATAGACATCGTCATTAAATAACCTAATCGTGGCGCTGAAATCACCAGAGGAAACCTGATACTGATTATCGAATATACCACCTCGTAAAACATTGTACTGAACATTGGCATAGTGATGGACTGCCACCTTCTCTTCGGCCGTTACCTGAAATCCATCGCAGCCGGCCATGATGCGAGCGAGCGCGTCGCTGCCGTGTTGAATGGACTGTTCAATGGCAGCCGCAAGTGCTTGTGGGTTAGCGAGTTGACGCTGTAAATCGACCGACTCAGTTTGGCTTTGCTCGATGTTGGCAACTAGCTGCCAGTGTTTCGATGTTTTTGGTGCCAGCTCCAGCGAGGTGTTGACCAGATAGGCGCCGCGAATACCCCGCGTGTGGCTCTCTTGAACTACCTTGGCGGAGTGACGGAAACGATCGATTTGCTCGCTGCTGAGCAGGACGGTGGGCTTATCAAGTCCGAGACAAAATATCGTGGTGGCCTTGAGTGATTCGCTAGGCTCGGCGCGATCGGTTATACCGGAAAACAGCGTGAACAGGCCCAATCCTGTTTGTTCGTCAAGTTCATTCCATTTATAGGCATCCACCAGATAGCTGGTGTTGGTCTGGGCGAAGCGGGGAGTGCCGGCGGGTAGCAGGTTCTGCAATCCGTCAAGGAGTTCAACCGAACAGCTTCCCGAGCCAAGGTTCTCAAGTTCACACTGCCTGACAAAGCCGTAGCTATCGCTGCATACCCATGTATAGCGAAACGCTAGCTGCAGATCATGGTTGATTTCTTCAAACATGAGTTTGTTACCCAAACCGTTCTTATACAGATTACGACTGATCTCAAATCGGTTGTCATGTTCTGTGTTGAACGGTTCCCAGTCGTCATGCTGCCCCTCAAGCTCTACGCGCAACAGTGTTTTACTGCCGGTGTGCAGCGTGCTCTCGTAGATCTTGTCCACTGTAATATAAGGGAATAGAGCGGTGTCGGGAGACACCCTGCCGGCGGTTAGGCCACCATTAGAGGCGACAAATAACCAGTGGTCGCTATCGGAAACCACGCTGATAAAAAACGTTGGAATTTTGTCGACGTTACGAATCGCGTAATAACGTTCTTCGGCCAATGTGACAAACCCGCCGGTAACCTCAGGGCTGGGCTTTGATGAGTTGGGTTCATTCGAGATAGAGCCGTTTGAGATAGAGCCGTTTGAGATAGGTGCATTCATGGATCGTCTTCTTCTTCTTAAAGCAATAATTTGGGGTAAAAATTGAACCTAACTAATTACAGCTTACGATCAACGGAAAACGGTCGCCGTGTTTTTCCAGTTCCACCGGGTCGGCGAACCTTCTCATGGTTCATCAAACACCTCGACAACCAGGGCAAAAACTTTTTTTCTGTGGTCCGTTCGAGTCTTAGCTGATCATAAATTATCTGACACGCTAATGTCCCGCGATCAGTTTTTTGCCGGTTTAACACGCGGTAAAATGACGTCGCATGACGGGTGGCAGGCTAACACAATAAGGCTGTGGCGGAAGGGGATTCTTGTTAGATGAACGTATTATTTTGTGGCGATTATGCAGGCTTATAGCGTAAGAAAAGCCAATATTAGAGCGGTGTGATTGGCGGTAAAACGTGTCGATGTCCGCCTTGCCGCAGTGTGAGTCCTCTTAGCCGCATACAGCATAGAAGTGCCGAGCCAGGTCTGCGATTATAAAAGCATTGGTAATGCCATGGCCCCGTTTTTTCCGCTGCAATACCGATGCTTTTTTCGTCAAAAAAGGTACTTTTTTACCGGAGCCAGTGTTCAACAAATGATAGCTATCAAGAGTATTTATTTTGCCGATGATGTTTGAACAGTCGGGCATTGGTGCCGATGATGCTTATAGACAGGCCCTTTCGGGCGGCTCAATGGGTGCAGTGTTTACGCTAATCGCTCTAGAGCTGATTGACAAGGTTGCAGAAAGCTACGGTTGATATTGGCCGCGCCAGGCATCGCGGCCCGGCTACTCCTTGACCAATCAGGCGATTGACGGCCTAGCAAATTCGATGAATGGAGCAGCGCAGTTGGCGCGAAAAGGTATAACTTTTGATAGCGATACGGTTTTCAAACAGGCTACTGTAAATGTGCTGGGTAATGATGCTTTGAGTGTATGTGAATCAGAATTGGGCATCGATAATATCAGCCTGCATCTCACTCTCATCCTGGTCTGACTTTTCGGTTTTGTGGCTAGCATTACAGTGTCGATGCTGCCGGTGGTTTGAGCGTTTTATAAGAATTTTTTGTAAATAGAATTCGGGAGTTTGGTCTTTATTTTGCGGGTCTGATTAATGCTGCGGTGATTTTTCTGGCGCAATTATTGTTACCAACGAAGTTGGCGATGTCGGGCAATGTTGGCACCCTTATTATTGATGGCGCTTCGGCAATGATCGGCTTGATCAACATTGCCAAATTGCTAGCGAAAACCAAGGGAAGTCGTTGGAAGGTAGCTAACCATTAGTTAAGTACGCATTGAAATCATCATCATATAGCGCTTGAAAAGCAGATATAAAGTCGGTGCAATGCTGTGGAAAACGGTACTAGACTTAACGGCGAAAGGGTTGACTTGGTCAACGCTATTGTTCGTCAAAGAGGATGTAGACGTCATCAGAAATTACGTTAGGCACTAGAGCTTAAACATTAAAAAATTTAACAGTGCATTGATTGACTGTGGATTGATACAGAGACCAATAAGTGAGCGCTATGAAGTATAAGGTTGCAGGGAAGCAGTTACTTGTCGCCGCTATCGCTGTCGGGCTGATTTGTCCAGCGACACTCGCCCAGAAGAGCGAAGACGGTCATCAACTGCCTGCCGGCCAAGCTATCAAAGTAGAAATAGTCGAGCATGAGAATGGCTACCAGCTGCAGCGTGGTGGCAAAGCCTATGTTGTTAAAGGGGCCGGAATTGACAATCGGAATCTGCAAAGCCTCGTCGCCCACGGTGCCAATTCTTTGCGCACTTGGTCAGTCGACGATGGTGCCCAACCTGCGGAACAGCTACTTGATAAAGCGCACGCGTTAGGGCTAACAGTTTCACTTGGTCTGGAGTTTTCCAGCGAACGCCATGGGTTTGATTACAATGATGCCGGCGCTGTCGCGAAACAACTTGAGCAGGCCAAAGTCCGCGTTCAGAAGTATAAAGACCATCCTGCGTTGTTAACTTGGATTATTGGTAATGAACTCAACTTCAATGCGGAAAACCCCAAGGTTTATGACGCGCTAAACGATGTAGCCAAGATGATTCATACACTGGATCCCAACCATCCCACTACCACTGCGCTTTCATTTTTTGACACAAAGGCGCTGGATTTGATTCAGGCGCGCGCCCCAGATCTTGATTTCGTTAGCTTCCAACTCTATGCCGGACTGATGAACTTGCCGGGGGATATCAAAAAAGCAGCTTACCAAAAACCTTATTTTGTGACGGAGTGGGGTTCAGTCGGCCACTGGGAAGTAGCAAAAACGGCGTGGGGCGCACCGATCGAGAATACCAGTAGCGAGAAAGCCAGTAGTTATCTAAAAAGTTATCTCAATGTGTTAAAGCCCTATGCCGACCAAGCTATTGGTAACTACGTTTTTCTATGGGGTCAAAAACAAGAGAAAACGCCTACCTGGTATGGAATGTATCTCAATAGCGGCGAAGAAACTGAAGCCGTTGATGTTATGCATTATATCTGGTCTGGCCAATGGCCAGACAACCGGTCGCCGAGGGTCAGTCCTATCCGCATCGATGGGGAAATGGCCCATGACAACGTTTCTCTTAGTCAAGGGAAGCGCTATGGCGCTACGCTCGATGTGACAGATTTTGACAATGACCTTATTAGCTATAAGTGGGAAATAAGACCAGAGAGCTCAGCGGAACAAGTCGGTGGCGACTATGAGGAGGTGCTTGAGGTTATTACGGGTTTGATCGCGGATCCTACAGCGGCTGAAATCGTTCTAACCACCCCTGAAGCCATCGGTGCCTATCGGCTATTTGTTTATGTTTACGACGGACAGAATCATGCAGCCCATGCAAACATTCCGTTTTTTGTTCAGTGAATCAGGGAAACGGTCATCGCAAGCGTTGGTGGCGATACTGTGTCCTTTAAACATGTGCTGAGTCACGTCGGATGTTGACGTTAGGCTCAGCAACAAAGTTTAGCTAGGGGGTACCGCGTTTCTCCTCCAGTGCCAGTCGCACTTGGTGGGCTTTTTCCTCGGTAATGGGATACGAGGCAATAGCGCCAATAGCAATGAGTGATGCAATCACAGGAATGACGATATCAAAAATCCGCATCGATAATAAAGTGCTGGCGGCCTGTTCCCCGCCCAGAGCTACATCGAACCCGGTCGCATTGAGAATGAATCCGCCGGTCGCTATCGCTGCCGCCATCCCCAGTTTCACGACCCACCAGTAGATGGAACCAAACATACCTTCTCGGCGCTCACCGGTTTGCAGTTCATCCAAGTCGCAGACATCGGCGATCATCGATCCCATTAACGTAAAGAGGCCCCCTAGGCCAAAGGCAATAAAGGGTGCGGGGAGCAGTAAAAGCAGAGGATATTCGGGGGAGTAGCAAAACCATTTTAGGCAGTAGCCGAAAACCGATATACCTGTTGAGATGAAAAATGCCCGACGTTTACCAATTTGAGTAGACAATCGGGTAATAATAAAAATCACACAAAACGTTGATATGGCAGATAGGGTTCCAACCCAGCCTGCGTACTCCGCCCCGAGTGATTGATTGCCAGAAAAAACATAGTAAATGATTACATAGAATTGAAAGGACGAGACCAACATAAAACCGTTAAAGACTAAGAAGGTTGCCGCGCATAACTTGAGGAAAGGTGAAAATTGCAAGGTGGCAACAAAGCCTTGAAAAAAATCACGCAAGCCGGCCTGGGGCTCTGCGGGACTGGGGACATTTTCTTCGGTGTTATTTCGTAACGTGGCTATCGGATCTGCAGGCGCTTTTTTAAAACGCTCTTTCAGGAATATAGCCGGCAAAATACCGATACAGATGGTGAAAATACCAACCGCGACTGCCAGCCATTTAGCCCCGATCATAATGTCGTCGAACAACAGGTCATACTGCATGATCCACAAAAACCAGGGTGAAACCAGGTAGGCCATTTGGCCCATAAAATTCTGGACCCCCATCAAACGAGTTCGCTCGTGATAGTCAGGAGTGAGTTCATAACCCAGGGCCACCCAGGGAGTCGCGAACACCGTATAGGCCAAATAGAAAATAATCGAGCCAATGAGGAAAAACCAGAAATAGTAGTTTTCACTTTTTCCTTCAGGCAACTGCCAAAGGAGCATAAAAACAATACCCGCGGCTATCGCGCCGAAGAATATGTAGGGTCTACGCCGTCCCCACCGCGACTTTGTATGGTCAGATATATAACCCATTAAGGGGTCAGTCAGAGCGTCTGTTAATCGAGGTATAGCCCCCAATAAACCGACTAGGGCAGGATTCATACCCAGGCCAAGATTGAGAACAATGCTCATGCCCCCTATAGCAGCTCCAAGTAAGTTATTAACAAAGCCACCCAGGCCATAAATTAACTTCTGAGCCAATGATATTTTGTCTTGTTCAGCTGTTTCATAGTGCGCTGGGTGTTTGATGCTCGATTCTGCGCTGGCGTTGTCGTCTGCAAGCAACTTACGATTCTCAGTAAGACTCATCATTATTCTCTTTATTGTTAGTTTTCAGATCGAGAGCCGTGTGATATTCAATAATGTACGATCGAATAACATAGACCTGTTTTCGTCATGATTAATAATTGGTTTGCCCGGGGCAAGCGTAATACGTTGAGGGGGACTGGGTTTGCGATTAAGCGCGCTGTGTCCAATGAAGCGTCTGCAGCAGGACAGGTTAAGTGGCTTAAAATTAGACGGGAGTTTTCCTGTTGCTTCTGCTTGAGGCTAGAACGTGAAAACAATATCGCACCCGCCCCACAGCCTTCTCGCGATGGGGTCAACAACAGCCCAGAATAGGCCAGCCAGCAAAAAAGTAGTAACTGCCTTATTCTCAAGAATACCCCTATGGGTAAAATGCGCAGTAATGTTGCGTCGATTGCGAGCCGATCCGGTAAAGGTTACCTGCTGTTTATGCTGGCAGACTGGAGGTTTGATTAGCGTGTGAGATAAAACCGTTGAGCCAATTTATCTGGCACTTCGAGATGCGCGTCGTTCGAACTCAGCGAGCGCGAGACTCGCCGCTCATCTAAAACGTCACTTCAACAGATGACGCACCTTTACTCTATAAGGAACTTGAGACATGCACGTCGCGCCCTTGGTCAAACTTAAAGCCACTGGCAAGACTGTTTCGCCGCCAACCTATCGACGTTCAGCCACCCCTTTACAGCCACCCCTTTACACCCCTTTACGCCGGAGTCCAAAGCAGAACGTTCCAATACATGGGTCTTTACAGACAATTTCCTGAAGGCAATCAATTGATTGTGACCAAACCAGTCTTCGACTAAGCAAAAATTTCAGCACCGCTATGTGCTCAAGGAGCTTACTGACCAGTTGTTCACGGTGACTTTGAACGCAGAAACGCAAGGCTCGGTGGAATTCGGCCGTATCCACGTCGACACGAATTGCCCCAAGCGCGGGGGAAACCTCATTGGCGATCGTCCTCGAAGAATTCATTCGAAGCTGTGACGCCCGAGGGCTTGTCCCCCGTCTTGGCCTTGTGCGTCGCTCATCTTGGGGCTCAGGGCATTGCTGACAAAAGACTTTTCGCGCAGCATCTAATGCTAGGCGCAGGTGGTGGGTTTGATATCGCTAGCCGGTGGGAATCCTGAGTGATCTTTGCTGGTTTGTGCAGTATGGTTTGATTTTTCCGCGGATAGGTCTTGGCGGGCTTAAAATCTGGACCCTCGCGGGACTAAGGGCAGGCTTAAAGTGTAGTAAAAATACGTAATATCGACATAATTCGTTTAAATGTGGCGAAAATATGTAATTTAGTTACAATTAGCCCAAATATGGGAGAACAATCATGGTTCAGTTGAACACAACCGTGGCGGAGGTAACTCAGCGCATCGTTGAGCGCAGTCGTGGCCTGCGGACAGACTATCTGGATCAGGTCCGACAGGATCGTCATGACAGACCCAGTCGCGGCAAGCTGAGTTGCGGCAACCTTGCCCACGGCTTTGCAGCCTGCGGTACCGGTGACAAGGACAGCCTGAAACTGATGCAGGCGGCAAACATTGCCATTGTCACTGCCTATAACGACATGCTGTCGGCTCATCAGCCCTATGGCGACTACCCGGAAAAAATTAAGCAGGCGCTACGTGAGATGGGCTGTACCGCGCAGGTTGCCGGAGGAGTGCCGGCCATGTGTGATGGTGTGACTCAGGGTCAGGCTGGTATGGAACTCAGTCTGTTGAGTCGTGACTTGATTGCCCAGTGTACGGCTGTCGCACTGTCCCATCAGATGTTTGATGGCGTGCTGGCGCTGGGGATCTGCGACAAGATTGTCCCTGGCCTATTGATGGGGGTGCTCAGCTTTGGCTATCTGCCAGCGCTGTTTGTACCAGCAGGACCCATGCCGTCTGGATTGCCGAATAAAGAGAAGCAGCGCATCCGTCAGCGCTATGCCGAAGGTAAGGTGGGGCGTGACGAACTGCTGCAGGCTGAATCTGATTCTTATCACAGCCCTGGTACTTGCACATTTTATGGTACGGCGAACAGCAATCAGGTGATGCTTGAGGCTATGGGCCTGCAATTGCCAGGCAGTGCCTTCGTTAATCCCGACAGTCCTCTGCGCGAACGGCTGACCCGTGAGACGAGTCAACAGGTTGCGCGTATTACCGCGCTGGGCACAGACTATCGCCCTGTGGGTGAAATTGTTGATGAGCGGGCAATGGTCAACGCCACTGTGGCTCTACTCGCCACCGGTGGCTCCACCAACCATACCATGCACCTGGTGGCTATCGCCCGTGCAGCGGGCATTATCATGAACTGGACCGATCTTGCTGATCTGTCGGCCGTGGTGCCTCTGTTGGCCAAGGTGTATCCCAACGGCGAGGCTGATGTGAATCATTTCCACGCGGCCGGCGGTACAGCGGTGCTGTTTCGCCAACTGCTTGACGGTGGTCTAATGCACGCCGAGGCGCGCACAGCCTGGGGGGTTAATTTTGCAGACTTCACCCAGGAAGCTGTGCTGGATATGGCGGGCGACGGCGTATTGTGGCGTGAGTCACCCCCGGAGTCTCTGGATAAGGCTGTGCTGGCCAGCATGGACGCACCGTTTGCCGACGAGGGTGGGGTGCGCCTTTTGCAGGGTAATCTTGGCCGCAGCGTCATGAAGGTGTCGGCGGTGGCCAAAGAACATTGGCTGGTTGAGGCGCCGGCAGTGGTGATCGACGATCAGGATCAGTTAGCCGGGTTGTTCCAGTCTGGTCAATTGGACCGTGATTGTGTGGTGGTCGTTCGTTTTCAGGGACCACAGGCGTTAGGTATGCCTGAGTTGCACAAGCTCACTCCCTTTTTGAGCAGCCTCCAGGACAAGGGTTTTCACGTGGCGCTGGTCACCGATGGCCGAATGTCAGGAGCGTCGGGGAAGGTGCCGGCGGCAATCCATCTAGTGCCAGAAGCCATAGCCGGTGGTTTACTGGCTAAGATCCACGACGGTGACCTGTTGCGGATTGATGCGGCCTCAGGCGAGTTACAGTTTTTGGGTGACCTGCATGAACTGAATGGTCGCGCGCCGGCGCCGATACCCACCGCTGGCCAGCGGGGTTGCGGTCGAGAATTGTTCAGGGTTAATCGCCTTGCGATGGGGACCGCTGAACAGGGTGCCTCATTTCTGTATGGAGACGCTTGAATTGAATTGGCATCTAGTGGCAGATATAAGTGTCACCAAGGCACGTTTTGCGGCGCGGTTGAGCCGTGAGTTGGAAGCCGACCCGAGACACTTGCGGTACTCAATCTGTTCTGTGAGGCCTTTGGCGCAATAGGGGGCACTCTTGCCCTGACGCTCGGTGCAATGGGTGGTCTCTATGTTTCTGGCGGCGTGATCTCGCGTTTTGCGACATCCTTTGCCACCCGCGGTTGTCGAGAAAAGTTTGAGAGGAAGGGGCGGTTTCGCAGTTACCTGAAGCCTATCTCGGTCTATCTGGGCACCCGGGGCAATCTGGGGCTGCTGGGCACCGGGGAAAAACGACACCTGCGCCGTGGTCTTAGCTAATAGTGGTGTTAGCTAATAGTGGTGTTAGCTAATAGGGATCCGCCTTAAGTCAGTTAGATCTGGCCAAGCTGTTTGGTCACAAAATGCAGCACTGATGCAGCACTGATGCAGCACTGATGCAGCAATGAATGAAAAGCTGAACAAATTAATGAATGGAGAAGCCTGTGCGCGAATTGTTGGCTGGTACTGCGGTCATTCCCGTGATTACCCTGGATAGAACTGAAGATGCGGTACCCCTTGCCCGGGCGTTGGTGGCCGGTGGCCTGAGCGTATTGGAGGTAACCCTGCGCACTGCAGCAGCGCGTGCCGGGATACGTCGAATAGTAGAAGAGGTAGAGGGTGCCATTGTTGGCACGGGTACTGTCTGCACGCCAGAGCAGGTGCAGTTATCCTGTGATCTGGGCTGCCAGTTTATGATTTCACCGGGCACCACTGATCGACTACTGACGGCCGCGGAACAAGCACCGATTCCGCTGATGCCAGGTATTGCCAGTGTTAGTGAAATGATGCGGTGCATGGAATTCGGTTATCGGGATTTCAAATTTTTTCCCGCTGAGGCTTCCGGAGGGGCTGCAAAGATTAAAGCCATCGGCGGGCCTTTTGCAGATGCGCGGTTTTGTCCAACGGGCGGTATTGGCTTGGCCAATGTCATGGAATACATGAGGTTGCCTAACGTGTTGTGTGTGGGTGGTTCCTGGATCCTGCCGGCGGACCTGATTGCTGAACAACGCTGGGCAGACATTGAATTTCTGGCCCGTGAGACTGTCGAATTTTGTGCCGGCCGCTAACAACCGCAGCGCCGGTTTTTTGGGCCAAAGTTGCCCTGACCTTCAACTTGATTGAACCTGGTAGGATTGAACATGAGCAGTACAACTGATCTGGTAATATTCGGCGCATTGGGCGATCTGGCCAATCGTAAGTTGTTTCCGGCGTTATACCAACTGGACCGGGCGGGTCTACTGAGTGACAGCGTTCGGATTGCAGCCCTCGGCAGAGATGATATCAGCACGCCTGCTTTTATTGAGCAGATGCACCTGGTCCTGCAGCAAGCGTCTTCCGCGACCGTCGACGATGCTTCGTGGCAGCGCTTTAGCCGCCGATTGCATTATATTAAAATTGACTTCGCCCAGAAGAAACAATTCCTGGTGCTCAAGGAATGGCTGCTCGCCGGGCGTACCGCGATCTACTACCTGGCGACGCCTCCTAGTCTGTTTAGCTCAATCTGTAAGCACTTGAACGCTGCCGGATGTGTGGCTGTTGATTCCCGCATCGTGCTCGAAAAGCCTATTGGCCATGACCTGCAAAGTTCGCAGGAGGTCAACAGTGCCGTGGCGGATTGTTTTGACGAGCGTAACATTTACCGTATCGACCATTACTTGGGCAAAGAGACGGTCCAGAACCTGCTGGCTCTGCGCTTTGCCAATCGCATGATCAACTCCCAGTGGGACAACACTTGTATCGATCATGTGCAGATCACGGCAGCAGAAACCGTGGGTATCGAGGGTCGTTGGGGCTATTACGATAATGTCGGTCAGCTGCGGGACATGATCCAGAACCATCTTCTGCAATTGTTGTGCATGGTGGCGATGGAGCCGCCTAACACCTTACAGGCGGATGAAATCAGGGCTGAGAAAGTCAAGATTCTGCGGGCGCTTAGTCCCATTTCTGTTGATACGGTGTCTGAGCAGGCTGTTCGTGGCCAGTACACGGCGGGTTGGGTGGGCGGCAAGCCAGTGGTGGGTTATATGGAGGAAGAGGGCAGTGAACGTGACAGTAGTAATACTGAAACCTTTGTTGCCTTGAAAACCTATATCGATAACTGGCGCTGGGCGGGTGTGCCTTTTTACCTGCGTACCGGCAAACGTATGAAAAGCAAAGTCACGGAGGTGGTTATCACCTACAAAGATAACCCCCATGCGATATTTCCCGACCTAGATCAGGGTGCTCACAATCGGCTGATCATTCGGCTTCAACCTAACGAGGGAATTGAGCTGGCGATGGTGTCGAAGAAGCAAAGCCTGAAAGACCGTATGAGCCTGGAAAAACGTCGTTTGAACCTCGACTTCTTTGACTCGTCGGGGGAGTCAAGAATTGCTGATGCCTATGAGCGCCTGTTTCTTGAAGTGATAAAAGGCGATCAGTGGCTGTTTGTCAGTCGTGATGAAATAGAGGCCTCCTGGCGTTGGTGCGATACGCTGCTGGATTCGTGGAATAAAAAGGGTCTTGGTGTTAAAGGCTACAGCGCCGGTTCCTGGGGACCCTCAAAGGCGGAGATGTTAATTGAAAAGGACCAGCGCAGTTGGCACGAGTCCTGATGCTGACGCAGCTTGATTTTGTCAGCGCCGAGTCGTTGGATGTGGCACTGGTGGCGGATGTCGTCACGGCACTTGGCGCGGACATAGAGCGGCAGGGCAGTGCCATATTGGTGGTGTCTGGTGGCAGAACGCCGGTAGGCTTCATGCAACGATTATCACGGCAGTCGTTAGCCTGGCAACAAGTGACGGTGACCCTGGCAGACGAACGCTGGGTTGGCGCTGATGATGCTGACAGTAATGAAAAGTTAGTGCGGGATCATCTGCTGGTGAATGCCGCCAGCGCCGCCGGTTTTGTCGGGCTCAAGAATGCAGCGGCTACGGCGGCAGAGGGCGAGGTGGTAGCAAACGACTCTCTGGGTAAACTTGGCAAATTTTCTGTGGTGATTCTAGGTATGGGGGAGGATGGCCATACTGCTTCACTGTTCCCAGGAGCGGCTAATCTGGCTCGTGGCCTTGATATGACATCCGGGCGAGCCTGTGTCGCGATGACGCCGCTGCACGCGCCCCGTGAGCGCATGAGTCTGACGTTGCCGCGCTTGCTGGCAAGCAGCAAGATTTTCCTGCACCTGTGTGGTGAGGGTAAACGTCAGGTTATGGTCGAGGCGCTTGCCGGTAATGATGTGCTTGCGTTGCCAGTGCGGGCAATGCTTATGCAGCAACAGACCCCGGTGACTGTCTACATCTCATCTTGAATGATTGAATGATTGCTTGGTTATTGATGGCCTGAGTATTGATGGCCTGATTATTGATGGCCTGGTTATTGATGGCCTGATTATTGGTGGTCAATAAAACAGGAATCTGGGTTTAATGACATCTTCGCAGATCCAGCTATTAGCGGTTGTAGTGTTCTGGCGTTACTGGACAGCCTCGCCGACACGGACAATTTTAAGCGTGTTAGTGCCGCCTTGGACATTGATAAAGTCGCCTTTCGTGATTAGCACTAGATCGCCGTCTGTGACGACATTGCTGGCGCGCAGAGTCTCCACCGTGAGATGGTTGATTTCTGCCGGGGCTAGTTCAGTGGCATCAAAGGGCACTGGTACGACACCCTTGTACAACGCGGTAATTTCACAGGTGCCAGGCTTGCTGGCCATGGCATAAATCGGCAGTGATGATGTGATCCGCGACATGAGCAGGGGGGTAAAGCCGGTTTCTGTCATGCACACCACCGCTTTGACGCCGTGCAGGTGGTTGGCGACATACATGGCCGCCAGGGCCAGCGACTCATCAATGTGCTGGAAGGACTGGTCGATTCGGTGTTTTGAACGTCGAGTTAAGGGATGGCGTTCTGCGCCTTCAATGACTCGCGCCATGGCGTTGACTGTTTCCACCGGAAACTTGCCGACGGCGGTTTCTGCCGACAGCATCACGGCATCGGTGCCATCCAATACCGCGTTGGCCACGTCAAACACTTCGGCCCGGGTGGGCGTGGGTGCATTGATCATGGACTCCATCATCTGGGTCGCGGTAATCACCACCTTGTTGGCGTTTGTGGCTGCTTCAATCAGGTGCTTCTGCACGGCGACTAAGTTGGCATCGCCTATTTCAACACCAAGGTCGCCCCGGGCAACCATCACGCCGTCGGCGCTGGCAATAATCCCCGGCAGGTAGGTCTCAGTGATGGCCTCGGCGCGCTCGATTTTGGCAATAATATGGGCGTTGCTGCCGGCGGCGTTAAGTAAACGGCGTGCCAGTTCGACATCTTCCCTTGAGCGGACGAAAGAAATAGCCAGGTAATCTGTCTTTAGTGCGGCGGCAGTCTTGATGTCGGCCATATCCTTGTGGGTCAGGGCGTCTGCAAACAGGCCACCGCCAAACTTATTGACACCCTTCTTACTGGATAGCACACCACCCTGGATCACGATACAGGTTGCGGCGGTCGAGCTTTTTGCGGTTACTTGTAGTGTCAGCCTGCCATCGTCGAGCAGCAGGGTGTCACCCTGCTGAATATCTGCCAGCAGCGCCTGCTGGATATAAACCCTCTGCTGATCACCGCCGTTTGGGTCGATATTGCTATCGAGCGTAAATGGCATGTCATCCACAAGCTGGATGTGCTGGTCGTCGGTAAAGCTGCCGATGCGGATTTTGGGGCCTTGCATGTCACACAAGATACCCACGGGCATGCACAGTTGCGCGGAAATTGACCGGATCATACCGGCTCGCAAGGTATGCTCTGCTGCGCTGCCATGGGAGAAATTCAGGCGAAAGATATTTACCCCAGCGCAGATCAGGTTGCTTATGGTTTGCTCCGTGCTGCTGGCTGGTCCTAGAGTGGCGACTATCTTCGTGCGACATTTGGGTTTAGGCAGCATGTTGTTGCTCACTGCTGGCATTCATGATGGCATTGGCGTTATCCAGCATTCTGTTTGAGAAGCCCCATTCGTTGTCGTACCAGGCCATAACCTTCACCAACGTGCCGTTCACTCGGGTTTGCAGGGCGTCAAAATTACTGGAAAAGGGAATGTGGTTATAGTCAACAGACACGAGTGGTTGGTTGTTGTAACTGAGTATCTGGTGCAGATCGCCATTGGCGGCATCCAGCAGCAGGCTGTTCACCTCTTCGACACTGGTGGCGCGGCCGGCGTTAAACGTTAGGTCCACGAGTGACACATTGATGGTCGGCACTCTTACCGCCATGCCGTCTAGCCTGCCTGCGAGTTCTGGCAATACGAGGCCGATAGCCGCCGCTGCGCCGGTTTTTGTCGGTATCATGGACTGGGTTGCGGAACGCGCCCGATAGACATCCGGGTGGTAGACATCTGAAAGTTGCTGGTCATTGGTATAGGCATGCACGGTGGTCATATAGCCGCTGATAATTTCAAGTTCGGCGTGCAACGGCTTTACCAGTGGCGCCAGGCAGTTGGTGGTGCAGGAGGCATTGGAAATAATTCTTTGGCTGCCATCCAGCACATGGTCGTTGATACCGAAGACTACCGTGGCATCAGCATCCGCGCCCGGTGCCGAGATCAGTACCTGCTTGGCTCCGGCGGTCAGATGCAGGGCAGCCTGTTCGCGCTGGGTAAATGCACCAGTGCACTCACAAACTAGATCAACCCCCAGTTGTTGCCACGGCAGTTTGCTGGGGTCCCGTTCACTGATCCATTGAATTTCGTCATTGTTGATGGTGATGCTGGCGTCGTCTAGGGTTACCTGATCAATGAAGCGTCCATGCACCGTGTCGAACCGAAGCAGGTGGGCGTTGACATCAAGGCGACCCAGGTCATTGATGGCGACGATCTTGATTTTGTCCTGCAGGTCCGGACGCTCGTAAAGGGCGCGAACAATGTTGCGGCCGATGCGGCCAAACCCGTTGATGGCGATTCTGAACATTTGCCACGCTCCATAATGTAGTAAAAGAACGTAAATTTTAGTGGATGAGCGTCCACATAGCGAATTTAATGTGTTAAAACTACAAAAAACCCTTAAATAGGGACGAGATAAGGAGGTTTAGGAAGAATTATGGATTATTCCTACGGAATTGAATGCCAAAGCAGACAGCGGCGGCGCGAATACTTAACATGCGTGGCTAAACTCCCGCAATAAGACCGGAATAAAGAGAGTGCGGGCGCGACGTCACAATAAGGGAAACAATATGGTACATGAGCAGAATCTCATCAATGTGATCACCGATGCATTGCCAGGCCTCAACAAGTCGGAGCGCAAGGTTGCGACCGCCATCCTGGCTGATCCTGATCGTGCGACGCGATCCAGCATCGCTGCCCTGGCCGCCCTGGCAGCGGTCAGTGAACCCAGCGTCAATCGTTTCTGCAAACGCTTTGAAGCCACCGGTTTCCCTGATTTTAAGCTGCGACTGGCGAAATCCCTGGTGTCGGGAGTGCGATTCATGAACCGAAACGTCAATCCAGACGATGAAGTGGGCAGCTATACGCCGAAAATATTTGATAGCACGATCAACCACCTGGCCATGGCGCGAGACAAGATCAGTCATATACGCATCAATCAGGTGGTCGACAAGCTGATCCAGGCTCGGCGAATCTATTTTTTCGGCCTTGGCGCATCAGGATCCGTGGCCCGGGACGCTGAGCACAAGTTCTTTCGCTTTAATATTCCCGTGTCCTCTCATGATGATGTGTTAATGCAGCGCATGCTCGCGTCGACCGGTAATACTGGAGATGTATTTTTCTGCATTTCGCATACGGGACGTACCAGGGAGATTGTCGATGTTGCCAAACTGGCGCGCGACAGCGGTTCCGCAGTCATTGGCCTGACCGTGCCTGATTCGCCACTGGCGGCGGTTTGCAGCCTGACATTAGCGGTCGATGTGCCGGAGAACACCGATGAATACATGCCAATGACCTCGCGTCTGGTGCACCTGGTGATTCTGGATGTCCTGGCCACCGGGGTCACCCTGCGCCGTGGCCCGGAATTTTTGCCCCATCTTGAAAGAATCAAAAACAGCCTAAAGCCCACCCGCTTTCCGAATGAGGGTCTGTAGTAAGGCCGGGGCAGCTTAAACAGCGTTGGTACCTGCGGCTTTGACCGTACCCTGTGACGGTTTAAGGGACAACGTTGTTTAATTCTGAACGTCAGGGGTGGTCAGGGTCTTACCTACTTTATTTGTTCAAGCAGTGCCGATGGAGGTTCTGTGTTGTTGGTGCTTAAGCGGGTGTGTGGTCTGGGCAGCCCAGCGTGTTTTTTCAAGGCTGGGCGATCAGACCCCGAAAGAGATGTAACAGAAGCCGTCCGCATAAATCAAAACAGGACTTCACCTTACAATAGCTGCCGGGTTGTCCTAATGATGGGGACCACTTCTATCCAGGCACTCCGCGACAGAAAGGTTGCTGCGAAGGCTTCAACCCGATCTTTCGCGCGGTGTGCCTGAGTTAAAGGGCAGTGACGTTTCGTAGGAATGACTTATGAACTTTAAAAAAAGGGTATGACTGGAGGTACTACTGTATCGATGCGAGTGACGGGATACACGCGGGTAGTTGACCGTTAGTAGCTCCAGTGTCCCGTCCAATGCCGACCTAAGATAATCGCCAACAGCGACAATGAATCGAAACCTAACCTAACGGAGACAACACCATGAAAAATGAAAATATACCGAGTAGCCCACATTTTATATCTCTTGACGAAGCCGCGGAGATGACGAAAGGAACACGCATAACTTTCATCCCCGGCGTCCAAGCGTTATACGCAGAGGCGCTCAAGAATATCTGCTTCGTAAAAGACGTTCCGATAATCAGGGCTCTGCACCCGTCAATGGGTGTCGACAAACAAACAGGAGAGGACCGACAAGCGCGTTTGTATGAACTCACAAGCCAAACTGGCTTGCCAACGATGTTTCACGATGGCGAAAGACCAAGAAATGTTTGGACGGAGCAACTTGCTCTCGCCGAAAAAATTGGTAGCCCGCGCAGCCCAGCGCTGATTCCTGAAAATTTCGAACATCGAGTCGAGATGTTTGGTTTATGCGCCGTTGTCTTGGCTGAAGACGGCTTGCTTTGGAATATGAGGATCTTGTCTGATGGCCCTTTGGGCCGAAAATACGGATACAGTGATGAAGCGAGTGCCGCTGCTCCAGCCAAAATTGCTGAGGTAATCACTTTGATCGATACTCGCCTTATTCGACAGGCCGAACGAGGCTCGCGATATCTTGTGGGAGATTCTCTTACGGCAGCCGATATCTATTGGGCTACGATGAGTATGTGCGTCATGGCCACGCCACCAGAGATTATGCCGGTGACCAAACGAAACAAGGGGATGTTAGAGCTCTTTGCGGCTAATTCGAAAATGCCCGGGATCGCGAAGGTGCTTTCGAAGCGGATAGAAGATCATCACCGACATATATTAACCACATATTGTGAGACCCCAGCAGTTCTGGGTGGCGATTTGGTGTAAGTAAAGGCATTGACCCACCTCAACCACAGCGCCGTTGTGCTCTGCACCGCATAGCTGCTGCCCTCACCTAACGGACGTTTTTTCAGAAGGCGAAGAAGGACGCTGCGCATAATTTGTGGAAATATTTCTAGGCTAAGTAAGACAGTGCGCCAACAGGAGCCTCGCCTTGGATTACCAACGGCGATAGGGGTCTTTGGTGGCAACGTAGGTATGTATCCGTTCTGGGTCGCATGTCTGCAATACTTCGTTGGGCAGGCTGTGCAGGCTTTGCATAACAACGTCCACTGCCAGCCAATATTGGTCGTTTTGAAGATCCCGCCAGTTTATATTGAGGGCAGAGCGCTTAGCACTGCTGGCGCCATCGCAAGCGATCAGGTAGAGCGCTCGAGTAGAAATATCCTCGTTTTCGCTGGAAGCTTTGACAATCACTTGATTGGGATGGTTGGTAAATTCAGATACCTCATCGCCAACGTAAGTGGTGACGTTTGGGTGCTGGGTGACTTGCGTTCTAAGAAAAGATTCTAGTTCCGGTTGGTTAAACATGTTGGCGGGCTGCCGTCTGTTACTGGCCGTTGCCAGAGCGTGGCCGCTAAATAACCATTTGCGCTTTGAATCAACGAAACCCGCACGTTCACCATTGCGGATCGGTTGCATCATTGAGCAAACAGTTTCAGCTAGGCCACTGGGTTGCAGCGCGCGGATTATCTCACCGTCTATAATCACCGCTCTGGGAAGTGTGAAAACGTCATGCGCTTTTTCAAACACAACAACGCGCAGTCCAGCCGCGGCAAGTAGAAATGCGCCCAGGCAACCGACAGGACCCAAGCCGATGACGGTGACATCAAACTCGCTAGGGGCGGTCACATTCCTGAAATCAAAGCGGTGTCGGATTCGGCAATGATTTTTTTTCGAGCTACCCAAGACCGTGGATCACTACTTTGACGGTGTCGCCAATTTGTAAGGTTTCCGAAGGTTGCATGGCTGGGCCAACACGGCTTGGTGTGCCAGCGGCAATGATGTCGCTGGGTTCAAAGGTAAATGCGGTGCTTAAGAATTCGATGATGTCGTAGCAATAACCAACTGGGTCATCAGCATTGGTTTGCTGGCGCAACGCTTCATTCTCCTAGATCCTAAGCATAAGGTTATATGGGTCCACCGCGTCAGCAGTTACGATAGCCGGCCCAAGCGGACAGTGGGTATCCCAGGACGTCCCAATGATGAATTGCGGCGGCGCGGCGATAATGACATCGATTTTACCGCTGCAATGGCTGCTAACGAACGCCTGACTTGTAGCGCTGCGTTAATCCAAACTTAACCGTTATTGGTCATGCTGCGACAACGTTAGGCTAGTCTCTAAGACTCTGGCATCGCACGAAAGTATGTTTGGTAGCAGTTTTGAGTCAACGTCTAGCGTTGAGACAATGCGGGCGGTGCCCTGAGCATTCGCCACGCTCGGCGCGCTAAAACGGACTCTGGTTGTTATGAAGTATTTCGCGCTTGTCTGCTGTTAAAGCCAGTTCTGCCGTGACGAGTGCCTCGATGCGCTCAACAACTTCGTCGGAAATACCAAGCGTCTTAGCCACTTGATGAATGCGTTGTTGTTCCTGCGCATGATACCCGTCCGCAGTACACGCACAGATCGCGTCATAGAGTAGGGCGCGCTGGGCGTCTTGAGAGTCGCTAAGTTCTTCTATGAGGTCGTAAATGTTGTCATCAGCAGAATAGCTGTGCACAAATTGTAAGAATTCATCTGAATGTCCCAACAGCGCAGCAAAACCGACAATCCAGCTTCGTTCTTTCGCTGACAAAACCCCATCGCCGCGTGCAAATACTAGCAGTGCTTTGAAATAGGTTTTCGCTACGGCCATGGGGACCGGCTTCGAGAAGCCTCGCTCAAGCCTGAGATACCAATTGCGGCGGATCTCGTGGATTTGTTCGTGCGTCAGTGCTTCCATTGAGATGTCTATAATGTTTATTTCCCTTAAAGTAACACAGTCTATGTCTGAAGAACGATGTGTTTTTTGTTAGTGTTTGGATTGAACCTGTAGAGATTATTCAGCGACATCGAAGGCCCGTGACCTTTCCCCAAAAATAGCACCATGACCAAGACGAGGTTTTCAGATAATTTCACCCAACGTAGATTTCAGCATGAAGAAGAAGCTTTACCCAAAAGAGCAGATCATCAAGACAATCAAGGATCATGAGGCCGGTACCAAGGTCGAAGATATTTGTCGTGATCTAGGTCTATCCAACGTCACGTTTTACAACGGGTGCAGCAAATACGCAGGACTTGGACAATAGGAATTATAACAGGGCTTTTCGAGCGAGAGTCTGAGTATCGAATTAGATCGGTTGCCTGCTTATTTTATGGAAGCGTCGCGCCGCATGACGGGTAGGGGCTAAACGCTACCAGGGTTTGTGGTTATTTTTGATGACACTACGTTTGACTGTGGTGCGGTAACAACATCCCTGGTATAGGCGGTCTGGTTGCGTGGTTTGGGTGCGGTGATTAACAGCCAAGGCAGCCTGCCTATAGGGGTTGTGTTGCGGGTCGGGCAGTTAATACCTGAGCAGTGCAGGCGTTCCTTTCTGTGAACCGGGGGGTAGGGCGCGGTGGGGGTGCTGTTGTGTCTGAAACGCTAGTGGGATAGGTTGGGTAATTCAAACGTTACTTTACTTAATCTTCTCTTCACAAACCGAGACCAAACTAACTTTGCTGATCGAACGTTAAATCCTCACTGTTCACTCGAGTGATTAAATAAGGAAATGCCTGATGACATCTACCGAATATACAGCGAAAGAGAATATCCTCATCGCTGAGGATGAAGAAGGGATTTTAACGTTACTCTCCAGAGCGATACGTTCAAAAGGTTATAACGTCTACAATGCCTCGAATGCTGAAAAAGCATTAGAGATTTTTAACGACACAAAAGTCCACATCGATCTTCTGGTTACTGACATCATGATGCCTGGTTTGAATGGCAAAGAATTGGCAGACCACGCTGTTAAAATAAACCCGAACCTCAAAGTGATCTATATCTCAGGATACTCAGATAATGCTCTTTTTAAGGAAGGCATAATCGCGCCCGATATTGTTCTGCTAAGGAAACCATTCTTGCCGGGAAAATTGATCAACGAGATCCAAGAAATCCTCGACCAACACTCTGATTAATGTGGGCACTATATCGACAACTAGATGACTGACTCTTCCGGTTGGCGGATTCACAAAATCGCCAATGCAAAATAAAGTAGTTAGCGCTCAATAAAGCGATGTCGATTACTCGAGTTCGTATCGGAGTGTCAGGACAATAGGAATTATAACAGGGCTTTTCGAGCAAGTCGGATGCATGTTCCGTCGATGGGGTTCGATGTTGTCGGCCCTGCGGAAGTTGAGGAAATCATTTTTGGTTGGCTAAATGATATTGGAGCTAAGCAAGAGTTGGTAGATATTATCGAGTTTGGCTCTTACGTAACGTGTTATCTGCATATTGCTGACAAACACGGCGACATACTCGATATCGTGGAAGTCTTCAAAATTGATGATAGCGGACAGGTTGAAGAAATTTGGGCCCTTTAAAAATGAGGCGCGCTTTGACTACCTGCTCCCACTCGCCCAAACCAGTAATACCTATGCAGTGCGGGAGTTCTATTGGGTGAAGTGGGGGTAGGGCCCGACTGGGCCGGAAACGCTAGCGCGCTAGGATGTAAGAAAATGCTGGGATTGGCGTCAAGCGGCGACAGCCGCTGGCCCACTGAGAGAAGCAGGTACTGTTCTAAGGTGAGATGAGTAAGGTAGCAGTTTGGTCATGTCACACTCGAAGCGCCTCAGTTTTGTTCAATTGGCGCTCGTTTGAGTGGCGCAGAAAAGGTACCTTGAATACGCCTGGTGACCAAGGTGCCTATCTGCTTTTAGACCGTGATCATTATCTCTTCTAGTTATGAACCCTGAGGCTTTACCACGACGCTTTGCAGGTACGCATTGCCGCCGGCACAATATGCGTAGGTGACAAAGTATTCCTGGCGTTGGCGCCAACCCCCGTCGTTATAAATCTTGTTCTGTTCAGCCAACATCGCTGTCGCATCTGGATAAACGCGCAAATGCCCAAACTCACCTGGGAAATCACCTTGTCGCACGCCAAGCGCAGGGACAATTATTTCAGCATGGCTTATATTTTCGTTAAGGGACCACGCTGCGTGTACCTCATTGATTTTATCCCAAGTTACCCCCTTGTGGCGGCTACACCAGGTACGACCAAGACGTGTCCATCGTCTGAATCCCTACTCTCACTGCTGTGCATAGGAAAATAGTGAGATAAATTACGTGAACAGATTACGACGTCGTCAAGGGAGGCTGGAAGTTCCTGGCCGTTCTTGCCGATCTGGTCCCGACCCTCACCGAGTTCCTGATAACTCCCGAATTCAAGCATAAGAACTGGGATATCAATCCCGCGACCTACATAAAGCGATGTGTTGACGGTAGAGAAAGTATTGTAGTCGTTTTTCTCAGCCGATTTTTTGAAAACCTTGAAGAACCCGTTTAAGTCTTTCAGCGTTTTAACGTCATTTAGAGTACAAATACTTGACTCCAATGCGAGCGCATTCGCTGCTTCTGCATGATTGTCTGCTTGGAGGGAAGACGCGATCAGGCAGCATGTGGTGAATTGTGATCAAGCGCCTGCCGCCGTGTATCAACGCTTACTGGAACATTTTCGCAGCAATCAGGAAGCAGGTGAACGTCGTCATCAAAGGCCTGCGCAGCATCATGCCATCCCAAGATTATTGGCCACCGCGCTACATGATGTCTGGACCTGGGACCTCACGAAGTTACCACTGGTTCGTCGTGGTGTGTACTTGTCGCTGTATGTTGTGCTCGACCTGTTCAGCCGGTTTGCGGTTGCCTGGATGGTCTCACGCAAAGAGAACAGCGCGCTCGCCACCCAGTTGATGGCAGAAGCCTCTGCACGCTATCAACATCATCACAGCGGTCTGGCAGGCTTCACCCCCGAGCAGGTGTTCTCAGGGCGATATAAGGAAGTTGCCATCGTCAAACAAAACACATTAGATGAGCGCTACGCGCTGAACCCTGAGCGTTTTGTTAAAGGGCGGCCAATAGTTGCTGCGCCACCGCTATCAGTAGCGATCAACCCCATTGTGCCAAACGAAGACAGTAGCATCATTGATGCCCGGGTCAACCTCCCCACGCTACGCGCTGCCGGATATACAAAATGAATGTTATCTTTTAGCTAACTGTCCATATGAGGTTGACACCTTCCTATACCCGCTTAAGCCGCTCGGCCCAACTCAGTGGTGAGCAATGCAGTGCTTGATCGACAGAAGTTTCGGTAGCGGTCTGTATTGTCGGTTTCTTTGATTTATGGCGCGACGGTTTCGCTGAATCGGGGACCACCGGCAGCCTGAACGGCAAGTTGGGCGAAAAGACCCCCAAATCTGTAAAAGTACCGAGTCAGACTGGACCGGGGTCGCTACCAGCGCTGCCAACTGGCCGAGAAAGTCCTCAGGCAGGGCGTGAACTGACAGATGGAATGGCTGCCGCTTATAACCGTGCCGGGTTTGCTTGTTTCGATGTCCCTATGAGCTATATTTTCCTGGCAAGTTATTTTGAAAGCAGGATCAATGTTTGTGTGCTTTTCGAGAATCTGTGATTTTTTGAATCACATAAGGATGATATTCAATGGCCTCCTGAAGCCCGTTGATGATGTGCTTTCTGAAACCTTCCTGCATGTCTTTTTTACCTACAATACTGTCTGGAGCAAACCACAGTTGTGTCATCAGGCCGACATAATAGTCAAGGTTTTGCAGAATGGCATACTGGTTTTCTATAATGTCGGCAAGTTCAAAACCGATAATATCCGGTAAGTCTCCGCCAGCTGTTGCCGTTTTCCAAGCAATGGTCTTGATGTAAAAACTTTTCCCGAAGGGTGTGTTTTCATAGGCGGGTTTTGTTTTTTCCATAGCAATAAAGTTATCTTCCAGTTCACCAAAAATATTGTAAAGGATAATCTGGGCACGTTTTTTCTTAGTGGATTGTTCCTGCTTCCTGTTGATATAGAGTGCGCCGACACCCCCGACTACAACACCAATCAAGGTGGCAATCATTTCTGGTAAGGCCTGGTAAAATATATCCATGAAACGTCCTGATTGGGGGTCGATTATTGCGCCATCCCCTGAAAGCTAAAGTCCTTCCCGGTACCAATGATTAGCATGGCAGGCTTTATCCAGATAAGCGCCAGATTCGGACAATTTCTCAGTGTCGCGCTTGGCCAGAGCATCAGGCATATCAAACGCAGAATTTTGCGTCGCTTGAGAAAATCGTATCCGAGGAAAAGAATTATAACAGGGCTTTTCGAGCAAAAGTCTGAGTATCAAATTATATTGGTTGCCTGCTTGTTTTATGGAAGAGTGGAGACGTATGACGAGCAGTGGATAAACGCTACCAGGGTTGGTGGTTGTTGGCTGACCTATTGATGGGCGATTAGCGGCCGTGCTTTTCTGTTGGCGCAGGGATAAACGCGCTGCCGTGGTTTCAACCATCATATAGCCGCAAAGAGTTCGGTTTGCCGCCCTTGCTACGGCCTATGCCGGCGCGCGGCATCAGGTGGCGCAGGGCTGACCGTTGGGATAAAAGTGTTCGACGGTTGCGGTAAATGGACCCAAGCCGTCCGGCTTATAAATCAGGTCGTCTCCCGTCAAAACGTCACCCTGTAAACGGGTAGCGCTTGGTAACAGCCGGCAAGGATCGAGCAAAACATCACTAAGGTTAGGGATTTCATTGCCTTGCCTTCGTTGTTGACGTGGATTGATAAGCAAAACTAAAGGATCACTAGTTATTACGCGCAACTTATTACGCGCAACTTATTACGGGCAACTTATTACGCGCAACGACGAAACTTGGGTTTCTGTCCATCGGCCGAAATAGTCACAACCGGCTAAATTGAGTTGTGCGGTGAAAAAACCAGGTAGCACGTCGCCACCCCTCGGCATGCAGAAAGCCAGGCACTCAGTTTTAGTGACAATCAAGGCATTTTCGTGCCTCTGGGCTTTATCTGAGTCCGATCGAGCGTCGTGCTTTTGATCGCGCTGGATGCGAGTACTTGGCGCTGGCCTGTGTCTGGTTTAGGCTTTATAACTCAAAAGAGAGCACTGATGCCGCTAGACGCACAAACATTGATTGAGCTAGGCCTCGACCAAACCATTCCTGCAGAGGTCAACGGCCGGCGCAACGGTACGAACAATGACCCCGCTTGGGATCAGGACTATCGTCCCAGCCCTGAGGCCTTCCCTGACGCCTCGGTCGCAATGGGTAAGGTCACGGCGCTGGCTGACTACGCGACGTCAGAAATCTACCCGGGAACCACCCGAAAAATCTGGTTTTACCGCCCCGCGGTCAATCTCACCGGACCGGTGAGGCTGATCATTTTTAATGATGGTCCATTTTATCTGTCCCGCGAAGGCCCTGTTCGCGCAACCCGGGTTTTAGACAGTCTGCACCACAACCATGAGATAGCACCCACGGCAGCGATCTTTATCTCGCCAGGTATGCCCGATCATGACGTCAGCGCACCGATTGCGTCTTATGGCCCGTTAGAGGCGCAACGTAGTTTAGAGTACGATCAGGTGACGCCACGTTACGGTGAGTTCCTGTTTCACGAAATGATACCGTTGTTAGAAGCTAACCTTGGGCTGAAGGTCGACAGCAATCCCGACTTTCGTACGGTATGTGGCATCAGCAGCGGTGGCATAGCGGCCTTTAACGCAGCCTGGCATCACCCGAGTGAATGTCGACGAGTGCTCAGTCACTGTGGCTCTTTCACCGATATCTGGGGTGGACACAATTATCCATCACTGATTCGTCAGCAGCCACGAAAACCCCTGCGAGCCTATCTTCAAAGCGGTGAAAACGATGCCAATACCCCGTTCGGCAACTGGGCGTTTGCCAACCACGCCATGGCGAGTGCGCTCGAGTTTGCGGGTTACGATTTTCATTTTGAATTTGGTCGGGGCGGACACAGCTTGAACCATGGTGGCGCATTGCTTGCAGATAGCCTGCGTTGGCTCTGGCAGCATAAATGACAACACGTAATCACGGCAGGTCGCGCTTGTGTTGTTGCGCGTGGGTGCGAAAATGGGGGTTAGGTCAAAATGGGGGTAGGTCAAAATTGGAGGTTAGGTCAAAAATGCGGAGGAAAAATTGAGCCAGCGATTCACTGAGGCGCACGTTGCTGCTTGGAAAGAAACCGGATTCACTATCATTCCCCGATTTTTCAGTGAAGATGAAATTGCGCCGATTCGGCAGGAATTTGAGGGCATCTACGGAACGACAGGCCAGGGTCCTGGCGCTGAGCTGAATGTGAGAAAAACAGGCGGGTTTGGTGAGTTTCGAGAAGCCCAGTTCCAAAATATTGACACCTTTCCTTATGATGCCTCCTTCGCGATGAACCTGATTTCGCTTCATCCACAGCTGATTGAGCTGGCTAAACAGTTGCTTGATTCACCCTCTGTCCACCTCTATCAAGCCCATACCTGGGCCAAATACACGGGAGATGCAGACTATAATCAGGCACATCACTGCGACTTTTCAAATCACACATTGCTGGTTCCGGGAGATCAATGTATCGAGCGCACTGTGGATGTCGTCATTTACATGACAGAGGTAACGGATGCTCACGGCGCGCTGCATTTCGTGACAAAACCAGACAGCAATCGGGTGCTCCGGCCAGGCGCAGTCTGGGCGGTAGAACCAGAGCAACAGACAGCACTAAACGCGGTTGAGCGTTCGGCGGCCGGCCCAGCTGGAACCATAGTGGCCCACAGTATTGATACCTTTCATCGCGGCACCAATCTCACCGAACCCGGCGGACACCGGTTCACCATGACCGCGGGATACAAGTCTGCAGGTAATGACATGATTGGCTACCACGTTTGGCAGGACGCTGCGTCGCGAGACTGGCGACCTATTTTTGAACACGCGACCCCCGAACAATTAAAGTGCCTGGGCATACCGCCGCCAGGATCAGAATTTTGGAATGAACGAACCTTGAAGTTGAGTCAAGCACGCTGGCCCAACTGGAATATGGCTGAGTACTTTCGGGCTGCCGGTGTACAACCTTTGAGCAGGATGCAACCTGGATCCGAGGTCCAGTCTTGAATCAGGCAGATTGCGAGATCGGTATTCTTGGTCTGGGCGTCATGGGTAGAAATCTCGCTGCTCATCTTATTGATCATGCCGTAACCCGGGTCGCGCTGTTCAGCTATGCCGCCTCAGAGAGAGCAGCATTTAGGGTAGATACCCCGGCGAAAACTCGCTCCTGTGCGAACCTTGAACAATTCGTCCAGAGTCTGACCACGCCGCGCAAGGTCCTTTTGATGATTACCGCAGGCGAACCGGTAGACGAGGTGCTTGGTGCGCTCACACCGTTGCTGTCAAGGGGCGACATCATTATCGATGGTGGTAACTCCTATTATCTTGATACCCGGCGTCGCGACACGGCACTGCGGCAGCAAGGCCTTAAGTACATGGGGCTCGGCATTTCCGGTGGCGCTTCCGGGGCTCGTCACGGCGCCAGTCTGATGGCAGGGTGCGATAAAGCAACGTATGACGAATGTCAGCCATTGTTAGCCCCTTTGGCGGCGCGACACGAGCAACGCGCTTGTGTGGGATGGATGGGCGAGGATGGTGCCGGACATTTCGTCAAGATGGTCCACAATGGCATTGAATACGGTGTAATGCAGCTGCTAGCAGAATGTTATGGGTACCTTCGTGAGCAGATGAACAATCAGGATATTGCTGAACTATTCGAGTCCTGGCAAACCGGAGCGCTGGATTCTTACCTGCTGCAAATTAGTAGTCGCATCCTGCGGACAAAAGATACTGAAACTCCGCAGGATCTCATCGAGATGATCCGTGATGAAGCAGCACAAAAAGGAACAGGGCGCTGGACGATCGAAGGATCGCTGTTGCTAGGGGTACCAGTGCCTGGTATTTACGCCGCCGTTATTGAGCGAAGCCTCTCGTCGCACGGTTCAAGGCGTCAGGCGCTAAAGACACGTTATAAAATGCCGCAGATCCAGGCAGCGCTCCTCGCGCCAGCGGACATGGAGAGCGCGCTACTCACAGCCATTATTCTCGTCTACGAACAAGGTATTAACTTGCTGCTCGGTGCTCGGGCGCACTGGCATTGGCAACTCGACCTGCGGAGCGTTGTCCGAACCTGGCAGGCCGGATGTATTATTCGCGCAGAACTGCTTGAAACGATTGCTCAAAGCTTGGCAGAAGAGCATCAGAATTTGCTACAGACCCCAATGATTAAAACGCTGGTTGAAGAGGGTCATGAGTTGTTAAGACAATGGGTCGTAGAGGCAACGCAGCATCATATTCCTGTCCCTGCGCTATCCGCCAATCTTCAGTATTTCAATTCACTGTGCGTCGATCGTTTGCCCATGAACTTGATACAGGGCCAACGGGATTACTTCGGCGAACACGGGTTTGCCAGAGTCGACAAACCCGGCCAGTTCCATGGCGACTGGCGTTAAGGTGGTCATTGTTGTCTGTGGCGTCAGTGGCTCAGGTAAAAGTACTATCGGTCGTGCGCTAGCGGAGCGACTAAACTGGCAGTTCGAAGATGCAGATGATTATCACCCTGAGGTGAATCGACAAAAAATGCAGCTAGGCATGGCCCTTAATGACGCTGACCGTGAACCCTGGCTCGCCGATCTTGCGCATAAGATTAATCGCTGGACGACAATGGGCGTTGGCGTTGTTTTGGCTTGCTCTGCGCTGAAGCAGCAATATAGAGAGAGGCTAGGGATTGACCAAGTCAATGTGCTTGGTGTGTTATTGCACGGTGAAGTAGCGGTTATTGAAAACCGTCTACAGGCTCGACATCACGAATTCATGCCGGCTGGTCTCCTGAGCAGCCAACTCTCGACACTGGAATTGCCTTTCAACGGTCCGACAATCGATATCGATCAAACGCCGCAAGACATCCTTGATGAAATCGCTCGTACTGTCGCGCTGATCATCGACTAAGACTGCCGCTCGTTGGCAGGATCGTCCTGCGTTCGCGTCAGACTTTTGAAGGCACGGTTCGCCATTATAAAACGGTTAATAAATGGATCAACGGATCGGGCTAACTAGTCCTCAACTGGTACGGTGTAGTTCAATGCAGCGCGCCCACCATCCGGATAAATGGTCTGTCCTGTTAGATAAGACGCATAGTCACTGGCAAGAAACACCGCAACGCTGGCTACTTCCGCTGGCTCACCCAACCGTCCCAACGGGGTGCGCGAAAGTATCCTTCGTCTTGCCTCATCGTCAGTCATTACGGCGTCAAGAACCTTGGTTTTGATTGAGCCGGGCCCGATCGCATTAACCCTTATGTTGTGTTCCGCGAGCCTGAGCGCGGTCGCTTTGGTCAATTGTTGCACGCCACCTTTCGATGTGACGTAGGCTAGCTGATTGGGTATCGCCAGCATCGAATTCAAAGATGCCATGTTGATAATAGCGCCCTCAATTTTCTTTTCGATCATGTGCCTGGCGACAAGTTGGCTTAAAACAAAATAAGACCGCAAATTAACATTCAGGACCCTGTCAAAGTCATTAGGGTCAAGGTCGAGCACGTCACCGGTGACGATAATGCCGGCGTTATTGAGTAAAATGTCGCACTGGCCATAACGATCAATAGTCGTTTGAAGGAGCGCTTTGAGGTCATCATCGATGCTCACGTCGCAGGTTACGGCGATACAATCCTGACCGGTTTCCTGTTTTACCTGATCGGCAGCTTCCCGGTTTAACGCGTCTTGAACATCTGCAAGCACAACCGTTGCGCCGTGCCTGGCGAAAGCCAATGCAGAGGCTCGACCGATGCCATCAGCGGCACCCGTAACAACAGCAACTTTTCCAGATAGATTCATGGGCGACATTCTGGCACATCACCGTGGGTTAAACGACAGCGATGGCATCGGTTCAAAGTCACCCGCGGTATAGACACCGTTGGCTAATCGTCCCTCAGTAGGTCAACCGCTAACCACAAACCCTGGTCGCGGTTTACCACTGCGGGTTATACGGCTTCGCTCTTTCATAAAACAAGCAGCCAGCCGCGCTGACTTGATACGTAGACTTTCGGTCGAAAAGCTCTGTTAAAATGCCGATTCTCTGTCTGCAGGTTTTTAGCTTGTTAGGTCCAGCCCTTCTAAATCGCCCTGCGCACGCCAATCGCGAAGTACCTTGCGATAGGCCCCTAGGCCTTTGCCGTAGGATTCCAACCGAACATCGCGATACCTTTGGGCTGTGCCTTCCTGGTTGTAGTAACCCGGCGTGCAACTATCTGCGGAGCCGCCAAGCACGAACAAGGCGTTTGCTCCTTCTGGGCTTAGCTGGTCCTCGATCCACTTTTCTTCGGCAGATCGACTGACGTTTGCAGATTTCACGCCGCGTTTCGTCAGTTGACTCACGGTGTAGGCCACTTGTTCAGCCTGAACATCAACACCGTAGGCGTAATTTGCCCCTAATTGGAAGACGAACAGCCCGCCACAGAGGAAAAGATTTGGGAAGCCGTGTGACATGAGGCCATGCATGCTGCGCATGCCCTCGTCCCAATGCTCATAGATGGATTGCCCATCGTTACCAAAAATAGGAATACCGATCCGCCGTTCGTAGCTACTGGTGATCTCGAAGCCGCTGGCGTAGATGATACAGTCCACCTCATATTCACGTCCGTTTGCGATCAAGCCATTTTCAGTAATTTGATCCACGCCCTTTGCGTCACTGACATCAACAAGTTCTACATTGGGTCGATTGAACGTGGCCAGATAGTCGTCGTTAAATGTCGGACGTTTGCAGAACTGGTTGTAGAACGCCTTTAACTTACTGGCAACCTCGGGATCGTCCACGGATTCGTCAACAAGACTGCGGATCTGTTCCATGGTTTTGAAGTCTGCCAGTTGAGCAAGATTGGCTAGCGCTTCCATGGGTACATCGCCAGCTTGCTCTTTGAGAGCCTGAAGATTGCGGATCATGCGTGTCCAGCCTTCGTCCTGAAACTCAGGTGCTATTGGTCCGCCAAGAAAAGCGTCCCCAAATCGTTTCTGTCTGAGCGCTTGCCACCCTGGCTTGAGGCCGGCCGCCCATTCTGGATCAGTCTCAGAGTTGTTGCGGGCATCGACGGAAGAAGGCGTACGCTGAATGACATATAGCGCTTTAGCACTGGCTCCCAGTGCTGGCACACACTGGATGGCCGTTGCGCCGGTGCCGATAATGGCCACCTTTTTGTCGGCAAGGTTGGTCAAATTTCCATCGTGATCGCCACCAGTGTAATCGTAGTCCCAACGGCAGGTGTGAAATGTATGGCCTTTAAACTGTTCTGCGCCTTTAATCCCTGGTAGACGGGGGCGATTGGCAGGGCCTGTGCCCATGCAGACATAGCGGGCTTTCATCTCATCGCCACGGTTAGTCGAAACCAACCACATCGATTCGTCTTCGAGCCAGCGCAGTTCCGTTACCCAAGTCTGGAATACAGCATCCTTATAAAGGTCAAAATGTTTTCCGATTCGCTGGGCATGCTCAAAAATTTCTGGTGAATAGGAGTAGCGCAACTTCGGTACATAACCGGTTTCTTCCAGGAGTGGCAGGTAACTGTAGGATTCAATATCGCATTGTGCTCCGGGATAGCGATTCCAGTACCAAGTGCCGCCGAAATCTGCCGCGCTTTCGACGATGCGCACATCGCTAACGCCTGCCTGGGTTAGTCGTGCTGCGGTCATCATACCAACCCAGCCCCCGCCAATAATGATTACTTCGCGTTCATCTTTGATTGGACCCCGCTCCAGCGGTTCACAGTAGGGGTCATTTTCAAGATACTTGTTGGCGAAAACGGAATCGTGGGTGACCTTTACAAACTGAGACTCGGCATCAGCCCTTACTCGCTTGTCCCGTTCGTGGCGATAGCGATCAGCGAGCTGGTCGGGATCGAAGCCTAAGTTTTCAGGTGATAGTGCCGACGGGGTAACTGACATGATAGTGTGCCCTAAAATGATACTGTAGTTTTAGTGCATAGTTATCAGCAGATCAAGTCGGGATCCATGAATGGCTTGGGCGAGGGTCAACAGGCGCCAACAGATGTGATGTTATTCGACAATGAATCTAGCGTAGTCAACGATCCGTTCGGTCGAAACAGGCCCTATCAGCACGTGCTCATGTCAGAAAAGTTGCGAGTCATGTCGCCCTATTCTCTGCCGCAGGAGAAGACCGCTAGCATCACAGCAAAGCATCCAGCTCGATTTTGCCAACTTTGCTTTTGGTTGACCCTTTCAGGGGTTGGTGTCAAGGTCGTGGCTCTGGTGCTGCAAGGGATATTAGTATGAAAGCCAATCATCTCGCCCCGTACGACATAGACATTGATGCAATTGATGTTAGCCAACCAGAGTATTTCCAAAATGACACCATTGGACTTTACTTTGAACGTCTGCGCCAGGAGCGCCCGGTGCACTACTGCGCAGAAAGTCGGTTTGGTCCTTACTGGTCCATCACTAAATTCGACGACATCATGGCTGTCGAAAAAGACCATGGAAATTTTTCCTCTGACGCGTACCTAGGCGGTATTCAACTCACTGATTTCCCGAAAGGCATGGAGCGATCCAACTTTATCAATATGGATCCACCGGAGCATGATGCACAACGTAAGATTGTGAGCCCCATCGTTGCGCCCTCGAACCTCACTAGTATGGAAGGAACCATTCGCGAGCATGTCATTGAAATTTTGGAGCAACTACCTCACGGCGAAGTCATTGACTGGGTAGACAAAGTGTCGATCGAATTGACCACCCGTATGTTGGCCACCCTGTTCGATTTTCCTTTCGAACAAAGACGTAAACTCACTTACTGGTCTGAAGTAGCCTCTGCAGATCTTAGAACCAGCGGCGAAATCAACACGGAAGCAAAAAGAATCGAGGCACTTCGCGAATGCCTTACCACCTTCAAAAATTTGCTGATCGAGCGTGCAAACCAGCCACCGAAGGGTGACCTAGTCTCAATGTTAGCTCACTCGCCAATGGTCAACATGGACGATCAACAACTGCTAAGCACCCTGATCTTACTTATTATTGGTGGTAACGACACGACACGAAACTCGATATCGGGTGGGCTACTCGCGCTCATGAAAAATCCAAATGAACTGGCCAAACTCCGAGCAGATCCGAGTCTTGTGAAGTCACTCGTGCCTGAGATTATCCGCTGGCAAACACCTCTGACCCACATGCGCAGAACAACAACCCGTGAAGTGCAGGTCAGGGGAGTGACGATTCCCGCAGGCGAAAAAGTCGTTATGTGGTACCTGTCGGGGAATCGAGATGAGCAAGTTATAGAAAATGCAGATCGATTTGTTGTCGATCGTAAAAACCCACGACACCATTTATCCTTTGGCTTCGGCATTCATCGTTGTGTCGGCAATCGACTTGCAGAAATGCAGATCCGAATCTTGTGGGAAGAAATTCTTTCTCAAAACCTGACGTTCGAACTAATGCGAGAACCTGAGCGCACATACTCCCATGTGGTTCATGGCTTTGCCACCATGCCGGTAAAGCTAGGCCGATAACCCCGCCGCCGCGGCTGATACAGATCTATCCAAATTCCGTGAGTGCAGGGTTTATAACAGGCAATTTCGAACGAAAGTCTTAGTAGCGAATCAGCGCGGTTGGCTGCTTGTTTTATGAAGGAGTGGGGCTGCATGACGGGTAGCGGTTAAACGCTACCAGAGTTTTTGGTAGGTCTCATCGGGTAGCTAACCCTTGCTCGCATTACCTGACTAACAATTACACTATTGGCAGGCCGTTGCCTCATCTAGGAGCCTACTGCTCAATCATGAGGAAGGATACGGGGCTTAACCCCGTCGATTTGTTGGCGCAACTGCAACAGCGACAAGATCAACTTAGGAAACATTCATGGTTGAAGGCTGCCCAGGCGTAAAAAACATGTTGTTGGCGGCCAGGATATCGAAATTCCATCTATCGAAACAGCGCTGAAAAAACCAGCCTTCAGTTGCCACTATCGCAACATAGCTAAGAAGGTCGTCTTACATCATTGGCGAACACAAAAAGATCCATTTGAACATGTCTGGGATGAGATTCGATTGCGCTTAGAGTTGCTCCTGGAGACGTCCGCCAAAGAGACAATCGATTGGCTGATGATTAACTTTCGCCAACACAATATGGGCCAAATCAGAACGTTGCAACGACCTGTCGCGGATTGACGCCAAGAACAACTGGCCCAAGAATCAAGATTACGGGCACTAATAGTTGATAAGCCATCTTCAACCGAAACCATAGAGGTAAAAAATCTGGTAGGTTATGGTCAATAGGTTGGACGAGGTAATGCCTCCCTATTAGTTTCATTTTTAGATGAGGCAATACGGTCGGCTAAGATAGTTGACGCTCGATACCACGGACTTCTTTACGAAAAAAATGCCAACCCAGATACTTTTGAAATTCGGGATAAATACGGTTTAAATTTCCTGTTTTCCTCTGTTGCATTCCAAAAAAATCTAGGCAAAATATCGCGCTCTTTGGACCTAAGTCTATGATATGGGGACCTTTAATGGACATTACGCTACTCAAAGGCAAGTTGCATATGGCAACTGTCACTCACGCAGAACTGTGGTACGACGGTTCCTGTGCCATCGACGAAAACCTCGTAAAGCTTTCAGGGCTTAGAGCGTTTGAAAAGATCGAGATATACAACGTCGACAACGGAGAACGCTTTTCAACCTATGTGATTCTTGCGGATGAGGGGTCCGGGACTATCTCTATGAACGGTGCCGCTGCTCGTAAAGTTCAGGTAGGCGATCGGATCATCATTGCTGCCTACGGACAGATGTCCGAGTCGGAAGCTGATTCGTTTCTGCCGCGGTTGGTTTATCTTGGTGAAAAAAACACCATCGAACGTACCGCCAATACAATTCCTGTACAAGCTGCATAGTACTAGGATGCGCAAAAAGTGTCGGCGTGGGTGGTGACAAGCAAACGCTGGTCAGCGGCTAATTCAGGATGGATATTAACAATCAGTAGCAGTTTCCATCGGTTAACGATAGATACAAAAAAGAAAATTACTTGGTTACTTTACTTGCAAGTAAAACAGACGAAACAAAACATAATTGGCGGACCACTGGGGTACTGGACCTTTTCAAACTTCCGTTTAATGATTTGATTCATCAGGCCCAAATCATTCACCGGCAACATTTTGATGCCAACAAAGTGCAGATCGCAACGCTGCTGTCCGTTAAAACAGGCGGGTGTCCGGAAGATTGCAAATACTGTCCACAGAGCGTGCACCACGATACAGGACTTGAGACGCATAGCCTGCTGCCTATCGAAGAAGTTTTAGCCGCAGCCAAAGCTGCTAAGTCGCAGGGCGCAACTCGATTCTGCATGGGCGCAGCATGGCGTAGCCCTACCAAAAGCCAGATAGAACAGATGGTCCCGATGATTGAAGGTGTCCGGGAACTCGACATGGAAACCTGCGTAACCCTGGGCATGTTGACGGACAAGCAGGCCGGGCGACTCGCAAAGGCAGGTCTTGATTACTACAACCACAACCTCGATACATCACCGGGATTTTACGGCGAAATAATAAGCACTCGTACTTATAAGGATCGATTAGATACTTTATCGAACGTTCGCGACGCCGGTATCAATGTCTGCTGCGGTGGGATAGTAGGTATGGGCGAATCACGTTCCGACCGGGCTAACCTGTTGGTTGAATTAGCCAATCTGCCGGCTCATCCTGAATCCGTACCCATCAACATGCTGGTAAAGGTGGTCGGTACGCCTATGGCTGACGTCGATGACCTGGATGTATTCGAATTTGTGAGAACGATTGCTACCGCTCGCATCATGATGCCGAAATCCTGGGTTCGGTTATCAGCAGGTCGAACTGCAATGAGTCGTGAAGCACAGAGCCTTTGCTTTCTTGCTGGTGCCAACTCGATTTTTGGCGGCGACAAATTACTCACAACGGCAAACCCGGAACAGGATGTCGACCAGCAGTTGCTAGGCGAGCTCGGCATTTCAACTTACACTATACAATGATTCATTTTTTCGAAGATATTCCACTGGGATACCAGTCCGAAGTCGGACGATGGCAACTAACGCCGGAAGAAGTTGTTAATTTTGCGAAACAGTGGGACCCACAGCCCTTTCATGTAGACAAAGCTGCGGCAGAAGAATCCGTTTTTGGCGGTATGGTTGCGTCTTCCCTGCATATTTTTGCGATCTGCACGCGCCTGTTTTTCGATCATGAAGATCAAATTCAAACGATGGCTATGTTGGGTAAAGACAAGGTTCGTTTCAGCCAGCCAGCACGGGCAAACGACCTACTGATCTACAACACGACGTGCACTAAACACCCGCTAGGCTCGAGCACTCGCTTAGACTTTCGCGCATGCAAAGTTTATACACAACTTATCGGTGTCGACATCAGATCAAATACAAGCATGTGGGATTTTAGAAGAACGGTTGGAGGCTTGCTGGCAACTGCAAAAAATCTAAGACGCTCCAACAGATGACTGTGCCTACCGCCGGTCAATGGCTACCGCCGGTCAACATAAAGTTCAGTGCTTCAGGATAATGCTCAAGCCCTTCAGGAAACTCTTCGTCCGGGCATCACAAGAATTAACCGGGTTTCCTACCTTCTCCTCCGCTATCTACTTGCCCCTCGAGTAATTGATGCTCGCCTGCACTTTTCTGGTCGGTATTATTGGTCATTAAGCGAAAACACATACAGCGCCTGACCGTTCGCGGGTTGATAAATTTGCGGACTCATCACTGACGTCATCGCCCGAAACACCCCCATGCCTGTTGGCACCGCAATATACTGACGCCCATCGACAGCATAGCTGATTGGATATCCATGAGTTGGTGCCGCGAGCCGGGTTTGCCATATCACTTCACCTGACTCGACATCAAAGGCTTTGAAGTAACGATCCAGGTCGCCTATGAACGCGATCCCACTCGCAGTGGTAAGTACACCGGTCATAAACATCGCCACTTGCTCGTGGCTCCACGCCACCGAACGGTCCTGAAGGTTGATCGCCAGCAGCTTACCCAGTTGGCCATCAGCACCTGGCATCGGCAATGTTTTCGAGTCGCCGCCAAAGCCGCCCTCGCCAATCTCCTTGTCCACCTGGCGCCCTGTCATCTCGCCGCAGAGCTGATGTAAAGGAAGTATCAAACGTTTTAACTGACTGACGTATGCCATCGATTGCCAATTGTGACCACCATAAATGCCGGGGCACACTTTGAAGGTATCACCAATTCCTGCCTCACGAATATCCTGTCTGTAGGTCACCCGGCCGTTGTCTGGATTGATATGCTCGAAGATATCCTGAGGCATTGTTTCCATGTGTGCTACATACTGGCCATCTTTCGCAGAGAGCTGCCAAAGCACTCCATCCTTTCCGACGGTAAACACATAACGTTTATCGTCGATGGTGGCCAACACTCGTTCGAAACCGACCTCCATGTCTATGGTCTCACCGGGTATATGCTGGTAATACCAGACAATTTCGCCGGTTTTCGGTCGGATGGCCAAGGTCGAATTAGTGTAAAGCGCAGCGTTTTCAACATTCATGCCACGACTTGCTGCTACCCAGGGCTTGGCCTGTGATGTGCCGATAAAAAAGAGGTCTAGCGCGACATCGTAGCTCCCGGCTATCCAGGTGTCTCCTCCGGCGCGAAACTCTTTGGATAATCCTCCCCAGGTGTCCCCCTTCGTCCCCGCCGCGGCAGCGGCAATTGTTGAGGTACGCCACAGTTCCTTACCAGTATCTGCATCATGACCAGTAATGAAGCATCCATCAGACTTATAGCGCTCGCAGCCGTTAATTCCACTCAGCACGATACCATTGCCGATGATCGGGCCAGCACTGTGGGTATAACCCTCGCGATAATCCGCTTTGACTGTGCGCCATTTCAACGTGCCGGTTGTTGCATCCAACGCAATAAGCGCTGCGTCATAGGTGGAGATATAGAGCGAATCCTTGAACAGGGCGAAGTTGCGCATCGGACCGCCGAGGGTTTTAGATGCCGCAGGGAACGGATACTTGTATTGCCAGATAAGATCACCTGTATCGGCTTTCAGCGCCTGCACAACCAAACCAGGTTGAACCAAAAACATCACGCCTCCGCGAACAATCGGTGTGATCTGCGCACTACCTTCCTGCATTGCCAGAGCCCAGGCTAAACCTAGATTCTTAACGTTGCCTTTGTTGACCTGTTTTAGTGGGGACTCCGCCTGCCCATCCAGTGTACGACGCCAACTCAACCAATCATCAGCGCTTGGGTTGTTCAGCTCGGCCTGGGCGACTGGTTTAAAACCTTTGACGACGTTATTTTTGAAATAGCTTCGAGATCGAGCTATCTCCGCAACACCTGACGCACCGTCCCATGAGTCGCTTCCAGTCGCCTCTTGAGATTCGTCTTGTTGGGTCTCGGCGTCAACCGGCAGTCCGTTACTGGTGAAGATGAACTTGGCCACCGCCGCATGCTCTGCGGTACTTAGACTGTCTTGTTCTCCGGGGGGCATCGTCGAGCTGGAAAGGCGGGCGAGCGCCTGCCAGTTTTGGGTAGCCCACGTGTCCTGGAAGCTCTGCCCTTTAAGCGCCGTACCGTGGGCGCTACCTCCCAGGGTCGCGCCGTGACACTGAGAGCATTGCTGAGCGAACAACGTCTGAGCATCCAAAGCATAGACAGGCTCTATGAAAAATAGCAGCGCTAAGTTGGCAATAAATAGACTGGTGCGCATCATCACTCCGGTTTCGTGTCAGTTTTACGTTTTTGCCAGTTATGTGACATCGAACGTCAAACAAATGCGTTCGTAGCCATGCGATGCAAAGCTAGGCAGCCGAGAAAGATCGCTGTTGGCTTCATCAAGTGTGAGGTTTGGCAACCGGGTGAGTAAGACCTCGAAAGCGATTCGAGCCTCAAGTCTTGCCAATTCGGCACCCGCACAAAAGTGGGGGCCGTGCCCAAAGCCCATATGTTTGCTTACGTTGGGCCGATCGATGTCGAATTCTGTCGGTGAAGCGAAAACGGACGGGTCGTATCCCGCGGCGCCCCATACTGGCAGCACCAGATCGCCTTTTTTAACTTCCGCACCCGACACCTGACAATCTTCTGTTGCCCGCCGGTAGGTGCACTGGATTGGTGGATCCCAGCGCAACACTTCCTCAACGAAGCGATCAATAATGCTCAGGTCGTCACGCAAGCGATTCGCTAGTACTGGATTATTGAGCAGTACCAGCACGCCGTTGCCGACCAGATTTGTGGTGGTTTCGTGCCCAGCCAACAGCACCTGATCAATAATAGGCAACAGTTCTTCAGTTCCTAGAGGCTCCTCACCGTCTTCACGGGCATTGACCATTTCACTCAGCAGGTCATCTGTAGGGTTGGCCCGGCGAGCTTCGATACGCGGAACAAAGTATTGATGCAACTCCACAACAGCTTTGGCCACGCGCCGCCGCTGCTCATGGTTCAGCAGGTCAATGTTGCCGGAGATCATCAGGTCTCCCCAATCCTTGAACCTCCACAGGTCAGCCCGATCAACGCCAAGAACGTCTGCAATAACGGTGACAGGCAGTGGTACCGAAAATTCAGGCGACAGATCAACCTTTCCGTTGGCAACAAATTTGTCGATAAGGTCGTCTGCAATTGCACGAATGTGTGGTTCCAGAGCGCGAACTCGGCGCGGATTAAGCGCTTTGCTCAGCAGTTTACGGTGTCGTGTGTGCACGGGCGGGTCTGCCGTGAAAAGTGCATTTACCATGGGATGCGCGTCCTGAAAGATCTCCTCCACATCGTCCTGAACAGGATCCTCACCAACGCCCATATGTCTGGGACCCTGGTCATCTATCGAAATAGACGATGAAAACACTGCCGTATTTTTAGACATAGACACCAGGTCATCGTAGCCCACCACCGCCAACCCAATCTCCGGGTCGAATCCAACCTCGCCGCTACCGTGCAGCGACCTATAAGTTGCGTAGGGACACTCAATGTGTGATTTGGACGAGAGCGCGACCTCTGTGACATTTTTCCTAGCCGTCATAATACTTTTACGTCATAGTCAAATTGATGTTGCAAAGCCAAGAGTTTACTCCTGCCAAGGCTAAACAAACAACGGGGTCGCAACAACGGGGTCGCAACAACGGGGTCGGAGTAAAACAACAACGGGGTCGGAGTAAAAAACAACAACGGGGTCGGAGTAACAACAACGGGTCGGAGCAAAGCAACAACGGGGTCGAACAACAACGGGGTCGGAGTACGTTCTCTGGATCGTGGCTCATTGATACCACGGGGTAGTCCCTGAGAATGAGTATGTGAAAGACGTGGGGTTTGTAATGCATATGCTGGAAGGCGTTGCTACTCTAAGGCCTTATCATTTGAATACCGTCAGAGAGAAAATATCATGGGCACTATTGATCCTTTAGGTTACTACCGGCTGGCCCCTGGTGAACAACAGATCACGCCCGATCAGGAAATCGACTGGCAGCGCCTCATCACTCCCGAGGCCCGACAGACGTTCCTTAAAGATGGCGTAGTATTGATCAAGCAGACTCTGCACCCGGAATGGCTGCAGCTGATCGACATGGCCTACCAGCGAGTTATGCTTACACCAGAAACCATGGCGCGCTTCTTTCAGGGCACGCCTGAAGAGTTTCTGGAGTCAGTCCATAACTACCCGAATGTGCCTGAAATCAGGCAATTACTGACCGAGTCCCCGATTGCAGACATCATCGGCTCGCTCATTGAATCGGAAAATATTTGGTACTTTTTGGATGAGTTTTTTATTAAAGAGGGGGGTAATTGCGGCCCAACGCCCTGGCATCAAGACCTGCCCTATTGGCCTATTCAGGGTCGTCAGTTTGCTTCAATGTGGATCAATCTCGATCCGTTACCGAAAGAAGAGTGTCTGGAATTTGTGCGCGGCTCCCATCTGAACACGGTCTATGACGGTTTTCTTCCAACAGTGGTCAACGACGACATGAGACACCCTTACTTCGGTGGCGAAATGCCTCAGCTACCCGATATAGAGTCCGAGCGAGCCAAATGGGATATCGTGTCCTGGACTATTGAGCCGGGAGATGTAGTTTTGTTACATCCAGGGGTACTTCATGGCGGCGGCCCTACAGGGAACAATTCTCGTCGACGGACGCTGACTGTAAGGTGTTATGGCGATGATGTCGTGTACGCGCATCGCCCGAGCTCAATGCCTACGGCACCACGCCGGCCGGGTCTAGGTTTAAGTCTCAACGCTGGCGACCCGCTGCGCCACTCGACCTGCCCGCAATTGCGCCCCAAAGGAACGGGCTAACGAAGCGTTGATGTCGTGACCAGTTACCCGGGGCAGTGCTCTTCGCTTAATAACCTATCGTTTTGGTACGCCAGGCTCATCGATAGGTAGCATCCATCGCTGCAATTTTGAACCTTACTCAGATCTAGCGCTATCTGGCTTTCCCAGGCAACTCCCACAATGCACGTCCATAGTTTTCCGCCGCCTCTTCCCATACCAGGGACAGGTGTGTCACACCGGCATTGATATCCCTCTGGTAACGCTGAATCGGGTTATTGAGATTAATCGACGTGGCACCGGACATTAGGGCAAGGTTGTTGGCCACTTTTCCCATCAGCCGCGAAACATAGGAGGCATCCCGCTGAGACGATAAGGCATCCAGTGTGGAGGGCGGCGCACCCGCTTCCCCCCAACGCATGAGTTCAGTCAGCCGATGGCGCATGATGAGTTCCGCTGCATGAATATCGGTTAGTGCTTCGGTCAGCTTCATCTGATTGGCAACCCGCTCCACCTGCAATTCTCCGCTGAATAGCGCTTTTTTACCGATTAGAGTCCGGCGCACTGCCTCTGCCATGCCATTAGCCATGCCGACGAGGGCTGGCGGAATCTTGTGAAACTCAGCCGCCCGGAATTCACCTACAGTGTCATCAGAAAGCCGTCGACTCTCTTCCGCTGCCCGGGCACGCTCGTGTAACCCCGGCAACAACGCTTCAGCCCTCCCCTTAGCTCCGCCTGATTCGGCACACGCTCTACCTGCATTTGATTCAGTGTCATGACTGGTCCTCCAGAGGGACTTACTGGGAATTATCTTGTTAGTATATTCATGTAGCTTGTAAGCAAAACTGGTACATCTCAAATTACTCTGACGACTTACCTGGAGATTAAACCATGAATAACAGCTTTAATTACGACGATGTGAGCCACTACACACTGGAAGAAGAAGACGAACAGGCGCTCATAGGCGCGCAGAACGAATGTACCTTCATGTGGAGCACCAAAGAAGGCTGGCCCGTGGGTGTGATCATGTCTTACGTTTATAATCGCGGTTTCTTCTGGCTTAGCGTTTCATCACTACGAGTACGGGTTCAGGCGGTTGCCCGGGAGCCTCGTACATCAATCTCGATCACCAGCAAAGGTTGTGACCTAAAAGCACCACTGAGCCTGACCTACAAAGGAACCTGCGAGGTACTCAGCGATCAAGAAACAATAGACTGGTTCCTGCCGACCCTGGCAAAACGTTTGCGTGCAGGTGACCAACAGGCACAAAAGGAATTTGTCAGACTGAACAACACGCCGAATCGGCGCGTACTAAAATTTAAACCGGTTAAAAAAATCGGCTTCGACAGCCGTAAAATGCGTCAGGCAACACTAGATGCGGGCCAGGGTTGAACCGTGGTGTGCTGGTGATATTAAGCGTTATTGCCAGAAGTATCTCAGAGTGGGATATTGTTATATTCGTTGTCATCGAAAGGCCGTGGTGAGGCGCCTTGATCAGCCAACGAAGACGAACGTGATTGGCTGGGGATAGGAATTTTGACAGGGCTTTTCAATCGAAAGTCTGAGTATCGATTCAGCGCGGTTGTCTGCTTGTTTAATCAAAGAGTGGGACGTTCTATCGAGTAGTGGTTAAACGCTACCAGGGTTTGTGGTTGTCGGCTGACCTGGTGATGGGCGATTAGCCAACGTGCTTTTCTGTTGACTTAGGAATAAGTGCGCTGCCGAGGTTTCAACTAACAGATAGAGGCAAAGAGATCGTTTTTCGGCCCTTGCCGGCGCACAGTAACGCTTATCAGGCGCGCTTTGGCCCATGAGAAAATGCCTCATAAGGATTCAAGGCTGTGCCTTTGGCTCTCATTATCTTCACTGCCTGACGGTTATAAATTTCCCATCAATCCAGTCGATGCTCTAACGGAAAATTGTCGCGCTCGCGCAGCGAAGTGGCTAATGCCAACGGCGAACGATACACATATAGCTTAGCCGCCGTTTTGACCGCCGACGCCCAGGCGGGCCATTTGAAAATCAACCGTGGATCCTTGATCGGACGTGAATTTCGGGAACTCAGGCCTTCAAGCAATTGATTGATTTCAGGCACATCTTGTTGTTCGGCCACAAGCGCTGGGTGAAACCAAGTAGACTTAACCGCTAACAGCAGGCCGTCATAGAGTGCCGCTACGTCGCGGCGCTCCCCGAATCTAGGAGGATTATCTTCAACAGGGGACATCAGTTCATCTTCGGTGCCAGTATAAAATGCGGAACTCACCAATGCACCAGACACGATAGCGGTGCCGAATCGATGCATAACGACAATTACCAGGTTAATTCTAACTCCAAAGGAGGTCACTGCTCTGCCACTAACACTTTTCAATGCTTTGCTTATACCGCGCCAAGAAAAAAGTCGAGTCGAGCGCCTTAAGACAATCAATCATGCATCGTAACCATTATGAATGGAGTGCGGTGCGCCTATTGACTGGGTCATAGAGGTGTTTTTAAATCACAACTTAATCCGGCGTTTAGGCATGTGAAAAAAGGCGGCGGATCTTGCTGGATTGTTGTTCCCTAACGATAAAGTCATTAAAGAGAAATACGCCACCATGGCAGAAATGACGGAAGTCGCCAAACGGGGTAGTAAAAAAATGGGAAACCACGTCAAAATTAAGGTGTTCCCCAATTATGTGTAAACGGTTAATTTCCGGCGAGATAGCCCTCAACATATCAATGACTTTTTGCAAATACCTTCTAAGTCAAGTTTGCCAATTGAGCAGAAGAAAAATAACATCCGCAACGCGGACAGTCTGTACTGTGCAACAGCCTACAATTTTGCAAACGAAGGAAATGAATAGTTAATGAGAACCGTAATAGCGCATGGCCATATATTCAAAAATGCAGGTACAACTTTTGATTGGGCTTTAGAAAAGAACTTTGGCAAGAGCTTTTGTGACCATCGAGAAGACAAACTCATGCGACAACAAGGTGCGTCATATCTGACCCAGTATTTACTCGACAACCCTCAGATCAACGCTATCTCTTCCCACCACCTGTGTGAAACCTCTACCATTGACGAAATAGACATTATTCCTGTATTTCTCCTCAGGCATCCAATAGAACGAATTTTGTCTGTTTATACTTTTGAACGCGAGCAAAAATCATCAACCCCAGGCGCTAAAGCGGCCAAAAGATACAACTTCAAGGACTATGTGCAATGGAGAATGGACCCGGAAGTCAATCGAACGATCAGAAACTACCAAACCAGTTATCTGGCCGGGGACCAGACCATGAGAGCATCCAAAGCTTGTACTATAAATGCTTTTAATGCTGCACTGAATAAAGCACAACATAACCTGGTGGGTTTAGTGGAGAAATATGATGCATCGATGATTAAGTTTGAAGAATCTCTCAGGAAGCGAGGTATTGAATTGGATTTGAGCTATGTTAGGCAAAACGTTACTAAAGGGAAATCAACGTCTAATGGCATTTCTTACATAGCAGAAGAATTGGGAGACATTTTTAAACAAGTATTAGACGAAAACGCTTATGATTTGGCACTTCATTGTGCTGTTACTCAACTATTTGAAAAAGAAGATATAGAGGACTCGTCAAAAAAAATGGCCGATTTCAAGCGCCGTTGCGCTAAGTTTTAGCCTGCAAAGACTTAAAGGCCTAGGTTTATTGTAAAAAGTCTAACCCAGTCGTGTGCTCATCAGTCTATTCAGCCAATGCCGCCTAAATCCAGAAGTCTGCATATTTGGTCGGCGAGGTATGCGACAAATCCAAAACAGGGGCGTTATTTTTTTGAGAACCCTTTTTTCCTGTTGAGGCGGTGTGTCTCCGATGCCTGGGTCGGTATGTTCCTGTAACAATTAAGATTTTTTGTGATGGCGTTGAGATCACAGCGATGAATGTCAGGGTGCTGCTGCCGGTAGCTTTCTGCACGGCGCGCCTGCACACCCGGTGATATATTGGTCGTTGTTTCACCATGCAGTTGGTGAAAACTCCCCGATATCGTTGCTGCCCAAGGGCGAATATCCGTCCCAGTGTCCGAACCGAAGGGGTAATGCAATGACCACCAATCGAAAATTCCTCATTAACGACGCGCATTTAGTTTAAGGCGTATTTCTGAGGGGTATAGGGGGTATAAACGAGCCCTCGTCGGACCCCTCGGCTGGTAATCCGCCTGATAAGTATTGCCCACGAAAACCAGAACTAGAGCTTGGTTAGGCTCAGTTTTGATGAGATCAAGTGGGTGCTGCACGAGGCGAGGATGGAAGCCGAGTAAAAGCCAATTGTCATTTTTACTCCGACCCCATTTTACGACCCCATTTTAACCCCTTCATTAGAACGTTGCCGGCGGTGTGAGATGCTTGTATATTCGCGCCTCATCTACGCCAGACAACGCGAACTGAAACATTTTTAGTAGACGCCATCGATACCAGCTGACCCCTTTTTAAGAGATTCATGTATGAAAGAAGCAACTGCGCCCGAAGAAGCTGAAGCGCCCGATCAAATCACAGGGTTCGGCACTAACCGTTACCGAAGCTATGTGCTTTCAGCCCTAACGCTTATCTATATTATGAACTTTGTCGACCGTGGGCTACTCGCCGTGGTCGGTCCTGAGCTTGTGCCGGAGCTAGGTATTTCCGATACCCAATTCGGCCTTCTTACCGGTTTCGGTTTTGCCCTTCTCTACACAATAGTGGGTATTCCTCTGGCGCGATATGCAGATGCGGCTCACCGTGTTTGGATTATGACCGTCTGCGTTGCGCTGTGGTCTTTCATGACAGTGCTATGTGGGCTCGCAACCGAAATCACCATCGGCTCGATCACAATTGGTGCGTTCTGGGTTTTGTTAATGTGTCGTGTCGGTGTAGGTATTGGCGAGGCGGGTTGTACACCTCCGGCCAACTCGTTGATCGCAGACTATTATGCGCCGCGTGACAGATCCCAGGCGCTTGGTGTCTACGCCATGGGCGTAACGCTCGGCACGATGTTTGCCAACCTGATAGGTGGTTGGGTGACAGACGTATTCGACTGGCGAACTGCGTTTTTTGTCGTGGGCCTGCCGGGCCTGTTGATTGCCGCTGTTTTTAAATTGACGGTGAAAGAGCCGCCGCGCGGTTTTACTGACCCGAAGGGAGCGCAATCAAACGAACCGGTTACGTTGCGCGAGGCGATCCGCGAACTGACGACGAAGCCTGCCTTTTGGCTAATGACGGCCGGCGCCACAGTCGCTGCCTTCTGCGGTTATGGAATTTCCTCGTTTCAGTCCATTTTCCTCGTTCGCGCTCACGAAATCACAACCGGTGAAGCGGCCATTTGGATCAACACACCAGTGTCGTTGTCATCCGCCATCGGCACGTTTGCTACAGGGTGGCTCGCAACCAGACTTTACAAGAAACATCCGGGCGCCATCGCCTGGGTGCCGGCCCTGGGTTTGGCCTTGTCGATCCCATTTTATGTGTTTGCCTTCACGACGCAGAGTCTACTCTTTGCCGCGATCTGCTTGGCCATCGGGGGATTCGTTAAGTACGGTTATATTGCCGCTCAGTACGCCATCGGCCAGGGTGTCGTAAGTATGCGTGTGCGTGCGATGTCAACGGCGGTGCTGCTATTTATTGCCAATTTAATTGGTTACGGATGTGGTCCTCTGTTCATTGGTTTTACATCTGACATTTTCTTTGTCAGTGGCATGGCTGAACTCGGCGTTGCAGCAGAGGAGTTGACGCGAAACCAGTGCCATCCGCGCGTTATCGGAGAGTTAAGCGAAAATCTGCAGAATGTCTGCGGTGCGGTATACGCCCAGAGTTTACAGTCGGCGATGGTGATCATGGCGGTCTTATATGCTGCTAGTTCACTGTTCTTCCTGTTGACCTGGCGCCGGCTGGACAAGGATATGGTAGACAGGAACTAACGCTAAAACAGGGAAGAGATGAATTTTAAACCTGCTTTCCTTGCTATGCGCTGGGTAAACACAGCTTGTGATGTCGCTAGGGTGCGAGTGGTCCTTGAAAGGACTGAGCCGAATCATACTCACTTAGTGTTTTGTGATACTTGACCGGTGATGTAAAAGAGAAGTGGACCCCAGCATTTGGGCAGTAGGTTAAGGTGTTTTCCACTGACTAGGAATCTACAAAATGGTGAAGAGAAAACAGTACTCGGCTGAACTTAAGGCCAAGGTCGCATTGGCAGCAATACCGGGCGACGGCACGATTGCAGTGCTGACCTAGCAGTAGGGTTTGCACCCCGACATGATCACCAAATGGAAAAAAACTGTTGGTGGGATGAAGGATTCTTTCGGCAGGAAAGGTAAGAAGGACTCAGGCCTTAAGACAGCGGTCAAAACACTGCATGCCAAGCTCGGCGAGCTTGTTGCAGCGCGGAATTTTTTAGTCAAAGCCTTCGAGCAATGAGTGCGTCTCAAAGGCGAGAGATGATTGATCCTCAATAGCGGGAACTTAGTGTACCCGGACAGTGCCAACTCTTTTATATCAGTCGTCGTGGCTTATATTGCAGTACAAAGGGTGAGTTCGGGTTGAACCTGGCGTTGATGCGCCGGATAGATGAACAATATCTGAAGGGTGCCTGGTACGGTTCTAGACAGATGACGCGATATCTCAAACGGCAGCGGTATTGTGTCGGCAGAAAACGCAGCCGCCGGTTGAGACAATTAATGGCGATTGTGGCTATATACCCTGGGCCGCAGACGAGTCGGCGACATCCGAAACATCCGGTTTTCCCGTATTTACTTAGGAATGTCAGTGTGACTCACGCTAATCAGGTGTGGTGTACTGACGTGACCTACCTTCCGATGTCTCATGGTTTTATTTACCTGGTGGCGATCATGGGCTGGCATACTCGACACGTTCTATCCTGGCGATTATGGACGACTCAGGACACCGGCTTTTGTCTGGAAGCACTTGAAGAGGCCGTCGAAAAACATGGCGCCCCAGATCTCCTCAACACTGATCAAGGCAGTCAGTTCACGAGTTCACCCTGGGTCAGTGAATTAAACCGACAGGAGAGCAAGATATCTATGGATGGCAAGGGCTGTTGGACGGACCCTGTGTTCATCGAGCGACTGTGGAGATCATTGAAATACGAATGCCTCTATTTGAATGCATACGACACGATCCGTGAGGCGAGACAAGGAATCGCTGACTGGATAACATATTATAATCAGGAACGGCCTCATTCGAGTCTGGGCGATCAGACCCCGGAAGAGACGTATCAGAAGCTGGCAGTATAAATCGCAACAGGACTACACCTTATAATAGCTGTCGGGCTGTCCTAAGGATGGGGACCACGTTTGTAGTGGTTAAACGCTACCAGGGTTTGCGGTTATCGTCTGACCTGGTGATGGGCGATTAGCCAACGTGCGTTTCTGTTGACGCAGGGATAAATGCGCTGCCGTGTTTTTAACCATCAGGTAGCAACAAAGAGATCGTTTTGCGGCCCTGTCGCCGATTTTTCCGGCGCACAGCATCAGTGGGTACGCCTTGCTTCAGATCCGCCAGAATGGTCTGGATCGCGTCCGGATCGGTGGCATCTGCGATCACCCGAAGGGTTCCGCCGCACAGGGAACAGCTGGTATTAAAACGGGGACCTACCCTGCTGTGTCAAAAAAAGGCTTGCCTTGGCTACCAACAGAAGCTTGAGGTGCGACTTAAGACACATGGTTTATGCCCTGGTTTATGCTCGGGTTTATGCTCTGGTTTATGCACTCGTCAGGTCCGTTGGTACCCCAGATTTCCCAACAATATATCAGCTAGCGAGACGATCACGCATTCTTAGAAATGGTTTTTCCACGATTAGGTAGGACACCCCGCCTGCCGCTAACGCAAGTACAAAAAATAGTGCGACCAGCAACCACTGATTCCAGCCAACTAGCCAAACCTTTAGCTGCTGATTTATCATCATGTGCCACAAGTAACAGCTGTAACTTGTGACGCTCGCATAGGTAAAAAAGTTTGCAACGCTTTTTGTTGGTTTCGGTTCCCAAACAAACATCAGCGCGACGATAAACATAGAACCAAAACCCATTAAGGGATAAAACAGCGCGAACGCCCAGGCAACCGGCACGGAACCGGGATGATTTAGAATCGTATCACCACAAAACAACAGCACGAACCCGACCACAACAAGGGTGGCCCATTTCATGGAGGTTAATCTTGAGCTGAGCAGTTCACGTAAACCCCAGCGGTGATTGACGTAAGCCAACATCGCTCCCATACCGAGACTGGTAAACCGGAAAGTGTATTTCCTTATGTCCCGCGCAAAGCAGTCAAGTGAGTTGTTTGCGGCCGCACATACCGAATAATCGTCAAACATTAACATCACTGAAGTGAGCAATAACATCAGAGCAGCGATAAAAAACCCCCATCGTGGCGAGAAATATATCAATACGAAACATGTTGGGGGAAATAACAGGTAGAACCACTCTTCTATAACGAGTGTCCAGCTTATGGGGAGAATACTCCAGCTACCCAGCACGAGATCCTGCAAGAAGAAAAAGTAATATGGACTCACCTTGCCAAACACTGCCCATACAAACAGCAATACCGCAAAATAGGCAGGCAATGTTCGCAGCCAACGTCTAGTCCAAAACCGCAGCAGTGAACGTGTAGAAAGCTCCCGCTCGCAGGCTCGAATGAGAATGGCGCCGATAAGGAATCCACTGAGCACAAAAAAAAGCTCGACACCGAACTTCCCTGTGATTGTCAGGAACAGGAATTCCTCGGGGGCTTCAACCAGGTAACGTGCGTGTGCGAACAACACGGCCATAATGGCACCACCCCGAACGATATCGAGGCCTACGAGACGGTTGGCGGAAAAATCGGACACTGAATAATCCTAGCTTCAAAGTTGACTCATTGTAATCCGAAAACCACGAAACTGAGACATACGAAATCTATCGAGCTATGCCTTTATATAAAAAATACCATCGGGAGCGCAGAGTTAGGGGGCCCCCTTTATAAGAAGGTTTTTCCCATTCTATAATTGGATTCAAGCTCCCTCAGTCATGCTGCCAGCAATTGTGGCAATGATTCAAAATAGACTTTGTCAGGTGTCCGTTCGTTGCGGCTAGAATGAGTCCGACGACTATTGTAGAACGTGAAGCAACTATCCAGTCCTTGCCGGGAATCCGCTACGGAGTCATAAATATGCAGGTAGACCCCTTCGTATTTAATAGACCGCCAGAGTCTCGCGATAAACACATTGTGTCGGCACGGCCCTTGCCATCCATGCTGATTTTGATGCCATTGTCTTTTATCAGGCCGGTAAACGCCGCTGACGTAAACTGACTCCCTTGATCGGTATGAGGATAGGAATTATACCAAGGCTTTTCGATCGAAAGTTTGAGTATCGAATTAGACCGATTGCGTGCTTGTTTGATAAAAGAGTGAAGCGGAATGACGATTAGTGGTTAAACGCTACCAAGTTTTTTGTTGTTTGTTGTTTGTGATGATTGGCTGACTTGGTGATGAGCGATTAGCTAATGTGCTTTTCTATTGACGTAAGTAGCAATGCGCTGCCATGGATTCAACCATCAGATTGCGGCAAAGAGATCGTTTTGCGGCCCTTTCCCCGGCCTTTGCCGGCGCACAGCATCAGGTGGCGCGCGTTGCCTCAGATGCGCCAGAATGGGTTGGATCGGGTCCGGATCGGTGACATCTGCGATCACCCGCAGGGTGCCGCCGCACAGCGGACAGACAGAAATATCGATAAGATTGGACCGGGGTCGCGGTACCAGCGCTGCCAACCGGGCGAGAAAGTCCGCGGGAGTGAACAGAATGTGAGTGGTACCATCGCGGAACGGATGCTTGAGTTCGTAGCTCGCCTGGCCGGCAGCGTTGGTCGGCAACCGCTCCAGACAGACGGCGGACCGCGTGACGCAACGACACAGGTGTTCAAGGCGATCTCGCTGGTGTGGCCGGTAGGCAACTCGTTCAGTGGAAAACCGTTTCTGTCGACCGTGAAGGGTTTTGGTTGGGTATCCGAGCGCTGCAGGCCCGGGTTCTTCAAGGTGAGTGTTCTGCTGCCCGCACCGGGGCCGACGGCGACTCGGTAGCGGATAGGAGCTGCATTGAGCGTATCAACTATGTCTGTCTCCTGAAAATCGAGCCATGGCTGCTCCTGATCTTGGATGAGCAGGCCGTCCTTTATGAGCCTGCGCATGACCCGGGCGATGATGCGGTTCAGAAGTTTGTCCAGACGCTGTCGGTCCGGTGCATTGACTCCATGAAAACGAGGTTGGTTGTGCTCCATTGTGTATACCCCGTCCAGAACGATCATGTGGAGGTGAAAGTTAAGGTTCAGCGCACTGCCAAAGGGACTTCGATACCTGACCGTTTAGTGGGATTTCCGAAAGTAGGTGGGCTCCACCATAGATATGAGTGGAGAGCAGCTGCTTGAATTTCTCTTGATCAATTTTTGCGAAGGACAGGTGTACCACACGACAATCGGAAGATTTGACACGACAACACTGCTGCAAAAGAACGACAACACTAACGGTAATGTCTGAAAAACGTTTGCGATAGTTAATCGCAGATTCAATAACGAGTGCTTAAAAAATTTGGAAGGCGGACTGAATCCCGAGATCAGTTCTCAGTTAGCGCTCCGTAGGATGTAGGAAGGAAATCGAGCGTAGTAGCATCAGCGTAAATCACCATACTAGTTGTTCACCCCCAATTTGCTCTGGCTTGTTTGCTGAGCTCTTCGCGGAAATCTGGGTGTGCAATCTGTATTAACGCTTCAGCCCGTTGGCGATGGTTTTTGTCTAGCAAGCGTGCAATGCCGTATTCGGTGATGATGGTGTCGGCTAGATAACGTGGGATTGTAATTAGCGTGCCCGCTTCATGTTTTGCCACAATTTTTGAGACTGCCCCGCCGAGCGCGGTTGAACGTAACATGATCACAGCACGGCCATCCGGGCAAAACGTCGCACCCATGTGATTGTCGGGTTGACCACCGGTACCGTTGACCATCATGCCGCCGTAGCGATCTTCGCTTGAGATCTGGCCAATCAAGTCGACTGCGATAGCGCTATTGATAGAAGTCATCTGCCGGTTTTGGGCGATCAGCATGGGGTTGAGTAAATAGGATGGGTCGTGCAATTCAAAAGCAGGGTTGTCGCGGATAATTTCCATATCGATCGCATCGCAACCCGACCACGCGACGGCCACACTGCGACCTTTGTGAATGTTCTTCTTCGAATTGTTCAGGATGCCTCGTTCCCAGAGTTGGGCAAGACCAGGGGATCCTAGCTCTGTATGCAGCCCTATGTCTTTAGCATCATCAAATGCGCCGGCTTTAAACATTAGCGAGCTTGGTTGACCGATGCCCACTTGAATGGTGTCGCCATCGCGGATTAATTCTCTTAAATAATCGGCGATTTTCTGCGCCGCTGGATCAATGACGAGATTAAGCTGTTTCTCTAGTGCGCCGGGATCCATCGTATGGAATGAGTCTGCAATAGGTGCCAGCAGTTCTGGCAATACAACCCGGCTAATCTCAATCAACCTTGCTTTGTTTGCTTCTGGTGCTTCGTTTTCAACACGAGTACGAATCGTTTCGACATCAACGGGCGGTGGGATCACACCCTCTACAAATGCAGTGAATTCGCTGGGGTGTGCCCACACGTCTCCATGCACGAGTGCCATATGAGGGTTTACAAAAGCGATCGTTTTTTTGCAGCGTTTGAGGTAGGACTTGCGAAGCCATTGCGCCGCGCCGAACTGCACAAATCCGGCTGCGTTAGGCGCACTGCAAACAACCACGTTTACATCGGGCATGCGTGCCTCTTCGCGGCCACTGTCAAAAGCCTTCATGCCTAGCATAAACGTGTTGGGCAAATAGGTAGATCGTTGTGTGTCGTGACTTGATCGTGAAGGTTCGCCAATGAAAAGCTCAATTTCTCGTTCGCCAGCGTCTCGTTCACTGTCAAAAAACGGCAGGTAACCAGGGCCGACCATCCGCATGTCCACCGAGCCGAGTTCTCGAATTCGTGCATCCAGTAATGTAGCGACGGGTACGGGTGTTCCCACATTCAGGTAGACCAGGTGGTTACTTTCGATTAGTGCTAGTGCTTGTTCTGGAGTCATCAAGCGATCTTGATATGCGTTAAAAGCGGTCATTGTTCTCACTTGGTTTTTGTATCCACTGGGCTGAGTATATGACGGACATCGGTCGCATCACCATAGGGCGACACGTGATTTGAGAGATGCTGAGTTTCAATCACAAAGACCACGGAGGAATTGGGGCGGTAACTTTGGCCAGATATCGATCATTCGTATCGAATTCAACGTGGCTTTGCCATTAGAAGCGGCCACTACTTTTTTGATTCCCCGTCCCATCGCAGGCGTCGCTAAGGATCAAGCGCCCCTTTTGTAGTGTAGAGGGTAGGTGTTGTTAACGTCGGGTAGATGACTGACGCCTGTTTATGCGCCATTCGAGAGTATTTACGATTGAGTTCTGAAATTATTGTCCATTGTGTTTTTGTCTTCGGGATACCGTGGTCTATGTAGTAACTGATGATCCAAATTGGGGGTAGGAACGATAACAGGGCTTTTTGATCAAAAGTCTGAGTATGGAATCAAATCGGTTGTCTGCTTGTTTGATGAAAGAGTGTAGCGGAATGACTGTTAGTGGTTAAACGCGACCGCCCTCTTAAAGGTCGGAATTATTAGCGCTCTACTGAAGCAGCATCAATGGCGGTTTGTTGTTGCAATAGATGCTGTTTTCCAGAGACTGCGAGCTTAGCGTTTGGCTGATTTGATCCGCGGTGAGCGACAGACTGCTAATGAAAAGCCTTAAGCCGGACATGGGTAAAGATTTTCAAGGAGTTACCTTTTGATCATAATAATAATTTGGTCGTTGAAATATTTTTTACTCGGTGGAACACTATTGATTTTCCGCAGCAAGTAGGTGAGCCATGAGTGAAGTAAGCATCGATACCGGTCCCTTAAAGGGCGTTATGATACAAAGCAAAGACGGAAGTGGCGTGGCATTTTTTGGCGGTATACCTTATGCGGCACCTCCTGTCGGCGAACTTCGGTGGCGAGCACCGCAGGCGCCAGATTGCTGGACTGAACTTCGTGACGCTACAACTTATGGTGCAAGCTGCCCGCAATTTGTTCACGGGGAAGGAGGCTTTCGAGATTCGATAACGCGAGGTCTTGGCATCGATCCTCCTGAAGCTGAAGCGTTGACTTACGATGAAGACTGCTTGTTTTTGAATGTGTTTTCTCCTGATATAAATTCACAGACGAATTTGCCAGTTCTCTTCTGGGTGCACGGTGGTGCACACAGGTTTGGCTCCAGCACGCATTATCCAGGGCAAGAACTCGCGGCAAAGGGTGTGGTGGTCGTCACAATAAATTATCGCCTCGGACCATTGGGCTTTTTATCCCATCCTGAACTCACAGCGGAAGGCTGTTCGGGCAATCAAGGACTGCTGGATACGGTGTTTGCACTGCAGTGGGTCCAGCGGAACATTTCACAGTTTGGTGGTAACCCGGCAAATGTCACTGTCTTTGGTGAGAGTGCCGGAGGGCACTCTACCTGCGCTATGTTTACTTCCCCGTTGTGTAAAGGGCTTGTTCATCGAGCCATTGCGCAAAGTGGCGTGGGTGCGCAGGCAATTCAACTACTCGATAAGCCCGGTGCAGTGCCCATTAGTGCGCATGACACTGGTGAGATACTTGGAGAAGTGATCGGTTGTGAGAAAGGCAAGGACCAACTGCGGGAGATGAGAGAAATAGACGTTGATGAGTTAATTAGTAAGACGGCAGCATTTCCAATCCCCGGTGTCATTATTGACGGACACTGCCAGCCAGAAAACCCAATCTCAATCATTAGAAATGGTCAGCATAATGATATTCCGTTAATGATAGGCAGTAATGCCGACGAGGGGTCCGCTCTTTATTGGGGCTCACCGATGGCGCAGATGGCCATGTGTCCTGATACTGAGACTTATGTTGCTGAGTTCGAACGGTTTTTTGCCGAGCATGCTCAAGCGGCGTTAAATCTTTATCCTGCGACAAGTGTTGAAGAAATGATCCTTTCCTCAAAAGAAATGTGTGGCGATTCATTGTTTGGCGCGCCAACCCGAGCGGTCGCGCAGGCATTGGCAGAACAGGATAAACCCTGTTTCCCATATTATTTCACCAAGACGCCTGAGGGAGATACAGACGGAACGCTGGGCGCATTTCATGCTATGGAAATTAGTTATGTGTTTGGGGTCGATGCTCTGTCGCCGCTGTCGCGGCCTGAAGATCTCGAACTATCTGGCGTAATGATGCAGTACTGGGTTAATTTCGCCTCTACCGGCAATCCCAACGGCGATGGCTTACCACGATGGGAAAGCTATAACAGTAATGCAGATCAATGGATGGAATTCGGTGACGATGTGAGTATGACAACGGTCAGCAAGCGGGAAAAGTATGAGCTGGTGATGTCGGGCATCGATAGACAGTTGGCTCAATAATCGATTTTAGGGGTCCCGATTTTAGGGGTCAGGACCAAGTGCCAGAACCATTTAACGGATCCTGACGTCTATTCCACGGAGTGGTCACCTGCGAAGTGCATTAACCTGATCACGAAAGGCCTCCGTGCCAAGCACCAGGCCGGTGTTGAGGCAGTGCCTGATCTTCTGAATGACTTCTGCAGAAAGTGATTGGGCTATCATTTCGCGGTATATCTTTTGCCGTTAAGTTTCGTTCTCGCCTAGGCAAAGGTATTCAGGGCACGGTGTCCACATCCATGCGGTATTGCCAAATGCATGACAACGATAACTCGACCATCGATAGTCTCCTGGGTCAGTTGTGATCCCGGCTCGTACAGGATTGAGTTCAACGTATCTGATGCAGTTGATCAGGTAGGCATTGTCTTGTACGAGCGAGGATCTGAACCTGCCCTCGAACAGCGTGCCTGAACGAGCATATCTGAAGTTAAAAGGTTGAACGTAATGGCGGCCCATATACCGCATGAGGTTTGACACCCCTTGAGCGGTAGATGGTGTCACTATTAGGTGGACGT
>Ga0114998_10000034_pt1 | contig 71053 bp, 62 predicted proteins | sample ArcticOcean_MG_C_5_FD_87044 | JGI IMG/M metagenome (GOLD analysis project Ga0114998, IMG submission 87044) | Marine microbial communities from western Arctic Ocean - ArcticOcean_MG_CB4_138 | ecosystem: Environmental > Aquatic > Marine > Oceanic | place: Arctic Ocean: Canada Basin | collected... | reverse complement strand
TGTCCAATTCACAAACAATCCAGAGGGAACAGGGTTTGAACAATTCATATACAAACATGAGCCATCATCAATAGTAGCATTTGGATCATAGTTAGCAGCATTAGGATCTGTACAACCTGAATAGACACAAGAACCATCATCCGTGTTTGCTCCAGGATAGTAGTTTAATGCTAATGAATCCGTACAACCATAGATAAATGGAATACATGATCCATCATCACAAGTGGCAAGTGAATCATAATTTAATGAATTAACATCCATACACCCATCAATACAACAAGAGCCATCATCTATTGTTGCTAAAGAATCATAATTAGATGCCAAAGTATCTGTACATCCATATACAAAATTACAAGGAGTGATATGAGAACCTAAATAAGTCCATGTATTTTGTGAATATACAGTCCATTGTGAATTTAATGAATCAGTTCCAGCAGAATTTGTCCAACTAGTATCACCAGCTGTAACATCACATTTTCTTACTAAAGTATGATCCTTAGTGGCATTTGTAACACCAGCAACATCCCATCCTGAACCTGGATCTCCGTTCCAATCCCCTAACCAATCTAAAATTTGATATGATATTTGATCTCCGTAAACAAGTCCAAAACCATCATCTCCATTGCTTAAATAACCATGTGTTTCGTCAGCTTGAGCTAAAATTATTGGATCTGAAGATGGGTGAGCTACTACATAAACATCATTTGGTAAAATTATAGCTCCTGCATCAAATTCATTCCAATATTCGTAGTCTCCAATTGTACTTGGCGCATTAGAAACATTAGGATAAGCATAAAATGACAAGTCAATAGTATCTGTTGTAGTATTGTAAATCTCAAAATATTTATTATTTGAAGAACCTTCTGCATATTCTGAAAAGAATAAATTAGCCATTGGTTGTGATGTATAATTACATGATCCGTCGTCAACAGTTGCTAATGGATTGTAATTTAAAGCTGTAGAATCAGTACATCCATATATAGGATACAAACACGATCCATCATCTAATGTTGCAAGAGAATCATAATTTAATGCCGTTGAATCTGTACATCCTGTAATTCCTGTATTGTTACATGGATTAATGTGATATCCTAAATAAGTCCAAGTATTTTGGGGATATACAGTCCACTGTGAATTTAATGAATCTGTTCCAGCAGAATTTGTCCAGCTAGTATCACCAGTATTAACATCACATTTTCTTACTAAAGTATGGTCCTTAGTAGCATCCGTGATACCAGCAACATCCCATCCATTGCCTGGATCTCCATTCCAATCTCCTAGCCAATCAATAACTTGATAAGTTGTTTGATCACCAAAAACGAGTCCAAAACCATCATCTCCATTACTTAAATAGGTGAATGTTTCATCTGCTTGAGCTAAAATTATTGGATCTGAAGATGGGTGAGCTACTACATAAACATCATTTGGTAAAATTACAGCTCCACTTGCAAATTCATTCCAGTATTCATAATCTCCAGGATTGTTTGGTGCATTTCCAACATTAGGATATGCGTATAATGACAAGTCAACTGTATCTGCTGTAGGGTTATAAACTTCAAAATATTTATTATTCGAAGATCCTTCAGCATACTCTGAAAAGAATATTGGAGATGCCGTGTAAGTACATGAACCATCATCAGTTGTTGCCAATGGATCATAATTGGTAGCAGAAGAATCAGTACATCCTGTATTTGTTTGTGGAGGACATAAAGGATAAGGACATGATGAATTATAAGTTGTAGTTGAATTATCACTGCAGTTAACTCCACCAAAAATCCAGTTATTTCCAGAAAAAGATACTGAACCACTATTATCTTTATAAGCCCATGAATCTAAATAATCCCAAGGAGTTCCAGTTCCATCTAAATTTATATCACCGAATGTTTCCACAACAACACTTGAATATGTAAAATTATTTTGAACAGAAAGTGAAGCAACCATACCATTTTGAGCATGACTTCCAACAGAACAATCATATGTATAAGACCCAGGTAATGTAAAAACATGAGAATATAAAAATGAACCACTTGTCGGGGAAGAAATAAAACTCTCGGGATTTCCATAAGAAAGTCCAGTTATAGAAGAATTAATAAAATTTACGTTATGATATCCTCCAGCATTTAACCAAGTAACTGTATCTCCAATATTGATATTAAAATTTGAAGGGGAATAATAATAATTTCCAGAATTTACTGTGTAAGACATAGGTGAAGGAGATACACTTAAAATTTTATAAAGTTCAATTGCATCATCTCCATTTTGTGCAATTTCATTATTTGCTTGCAAAATATAATCAAACTCACTGTAGCATTCATCAAAATATAAAGACATTGCAATAGAGTCTCTACATAACAAAATATCTTCACCTGGATTTACTGATATTGCAGGAAAAATATATTCAATACTGTCAGTACCTCCCCCATTATTTGCAACGCCAATTCCATAAACACTCAAATCAGCAATAGAATCTGTAGCAACTAAATGAATTGCTTTACCAGCAGATCCTCCTTGCGGAACAGTAAAGTCCATTATTCCTTGAAGTGATAAATTAACCGCAAAATAAAAACATGAACCATCATCTGTGGTTGCTAACGAATTATAATTTGTAGCAGAAGAATCAGTACATCCTGAAACTGGATATAGACATGATCCATCATCTAAAATAGCAGAAGAGTCATAATTTAGAGCAGTTGAATCTGTACATCCTAATTGATATAGGCAAGATCCGTCATCAGTTGTTGCGAGAGGATCATAATTTAAAGCAGTTGAATCTGTACAACCAGTGTTTAAAGGAGGAGGACATAATGGGTAAGGACATGAGGAACTGAAAGTTGTAGTTGAATTATCACTACAGTTAACTCCACCAAATATCCAATTTCCACCAGAAAAAGTAACTAATCCTGAGGTATCTTTATACGCCCAAGAATCTAAATATTCCCATGGCTCACCAGAACCATCAACATTAACATCTCCAAAAGTTTCTACTAAAACACTGTCCATAAATAATTCTATAGCATCATCCCCATTTTGAGAAATTGATGAAGATGCAACTAATACATGCTCAAATTCAATCCAACAAGCATCAAAATATATTTCAACAGCTGCGGGTGTTCTAGCTAAAAGCAAATCTTCTCCAGGAAGTAATGATATTGAAGGAAATACATATTCAATTCCATCAGTACCACCTCCATTATTTGCAACTCCAATAGAATAAATACTTAAATCAGCAATAGAATCTAAAGCAACTAAATGAATTGCTTTACCATCATTACCACCTGAAGGTACGCTTAAATCTAAAACCCCTTGTAAAGAAAGTACAGAAGGATATGTACACGAACTATCTTCAATAGATGCTTGAGGGTCAAAATTTAAAGCCAAAGGATCAGTACAACCTGAATAAATACAAGACCCATCATCATAGTTTGCATTAGGATTAAAATTATATGCTAATGGATCAGTACAACCACTAACAAGGTTAACCGAAATGACTCCATTCCATGCATAAGTACATCCATTACAATCAGTTATCACACAACTAATATTTCCAGCAGAAAGTCCAGAAACATCTTCAGTTGTATCTCCTGTTGACCATAAAAAAGAATATAAATTAGCTCCAGTACAAGGCGTTCCTCCAGAAACAGTTAAATCTACTGAGCCATCATTACTTAATGATGATGATGCATCTACAATTATTTCCGAAACTGATATTGTTGTAGGATCAGAGACAGTCAATGTTATAGTATCAGAACATCCATAAGTGTTTCCTGTAACAATACAAGAATATGTGCCAGCAGAAAGACCTAAAGCTGTATCATTTGTTTGCCCATCTGACCAAAGGTAAGAATACGTATCACTATAAAGGGAGTCGTTTGTTGCAAATACAGATGCAACTCCATCACTAAATTGCGGACATGTTGGATTAGTCATTGATGATGAAACATTAAAATATGAGCATGTATAAACATTAAAAATACTAATATCATCAATTTGCACTAAGTCTGTTAAACTTCTACATGAAGCCTCAAATGAAATACTAACATTTGATTGACCAGCATAGCTAGATAAATCATATACAATAGTAGTTGGAGAGGAGATTACGCCAACGTTACCAGATAAAGTATTAGAGTTTGAATAAGATCTAGTAAAGGCAGTATTTCCATTAATATCTGCAACAACAGTATCATTTACTTTCATTCGCATCCAGCTATATGGATAAGTTGAAGAGGGACCACTCAGATCAATAAGAGCGTTTAAATTTATAGTACTTGAAGAATTAGAAAAATCTAGGCATATAATAGATTCAGAAAGGTGTGTAGAATAAGAGAATGCATCAGACTCTGAATAAGGAGAATTCCAATTACTCCAATTTGAATAGCCTCCACTAGATTGTAGACTAACTGATCCAGATAAAGGGCTAGTAGAAGATAATGAAATGGAAGCCTGGGAGCTAGAATATGTTATCCAACCATTATTTGTTAGGTTATTACTTTCAAAATCCTCTAGTAAATCAAGTAAATTACAAGTTGGATAAATACATGAAAGACTATCACTAACGTTACATGAGGAGCAATAATTTAGCGCAAGTGGATCAAGACATCCAGAGTACAAGCAAGATCCATCATTAAATGTAGCGCTAGGGTCATAATTAAGAGCAAAAGGATCTGTACATCCAGATGTTGAAGGTAAAGGGCATAAAGGGTATGGGCATAAAGACGAATATGAAGTTACTGAACCATCTGTACAATCAACCCCTCCAAAAATCCAATTACTGCCAGAAAAAGTTACGGAACCTGAAGAATCTTTATATGCCCATGAATCAGTATATTCCCATGAAGAACCCGTTCCATCAACATTAATGTCACCAAAAGTCTCAACAACAGTATCATTAAAAAATAATTCAATTGCATCATCACCATTTTGAGAAATAGAGGATGATGCTTGAATTACATGATCAAATTCAACATAACAACTATCAAAATAAGCATCCATATCAGAAATAGATCTGGCAATCAAAATCTCATCTCCAGGTAAAACAGAAATAGCTGGAAACGTAAACTCTTCGCCATCAGTACCTCCACCATTATTGGCTACTCCAACACCATATAAACTTAAATCTGAAATAGAATCTAAAGCTGTAAAGTGAATTGCTTTTCCAGTGTTCCCGCCAGAGGGAAGAGTAAAGTCCATTATCCCTTGAAGGATAAGAGAAGAAGAATTAGTAGATTGAGATACAAGTAAAAAAGGAAATAAAAAAAGGAAGAGTAAAGAAAAAAAGTGTTTTTTCATGATAATTTAATATTTAAATATTTTTTTTAGATATAAAATTTAGCAGTTATCAGTTATAGTAACAACTTAAATTTATAATTGTTAAAAATAGAAAAAATATATCAATAAATTAATTGTAAAAGTTGTAAATAGTATTGCAAAATGATAATTTTCAAGAAGTTATATTTTATATATTTTTACAATAAATTCAATAAATGAAAAAACTAACTATACTAATCATTTTCTCCATTCTCTTTTCTTGTGACAAGAATGAAGAATTAATTATCACTAACAATAATAACATAATATTATCAGGGACAAATTCATTTATTTTTGACCAATACTCTAATTTGGGGAACAAAACTGTTGAAGTTTTCTATCATATACCTCCTCAATCCTCTATCAATACTCCAATACTTTTTATAATACATGGAGCAGATAGAAATGCATTGCAATCAAGAGATGTTTTGATTAATGAAGCTAATGAAAAAGATTTTATAATTATTTCTCCAGAGTTTAATGTTGTACATTTTACTGGAGGAGATGCTTTTAATCTCGCTAATATTTATGTTGACGGAGATAATCCAACTCCTCAAACACTAAACAACAAAGAAGATTGGACGACCTCAATTATTGACCCAATATTTGACTTATTTAGATCAAGTACTGGAAATATAAATCTTAATTATGATTTAATAGGTTTTTCAGCTGGAGGTCAATTTGCACACAGATTCCTTATCTTTAATCAATCTGAAAAATGCAATAGAATAATTGCTATATCATCAGGATGGTATACAACATTAGATCAAAATATTAGCTTTCCTTATGGGGTTAAAGACAGCCCTCTAGATAATAATAGTTTACCAAACTTATTATCTAAAGAATTAACAATTCTTATTGGAGAAAATGATAATGACTCTAATGCTTCAGGATTAAGAAGAAATAGCATTGTAGATCTTCAAGGAATAAATAGATTTACAAGAGCAAATTATTTTTATAATTTAGCGGAAAATAAATCTCTAGAAATTGGATGTTCATTTAACTGGAATTTTTCAACTCTACAAAATGTTGGCCATCAACTTAGCCCTCTAGCAATTTATGCCACAGAAATTTTATATTAATGTTTAATAAAAAATATATAGGTTTAGTATTAGGTCCTTTAGTATTTATACTGCTAATCATTTATGCTGACCCAATTGGACTCTCTAAAGAGGGCAAAGCTATTTTGGCTTCAACAATTTGGATTGCTATTTGGTGGATAACAGAGGCTGCTCCTATTTCAGTTACAGCATTACTACCTATAATATTATTTCCTTTAACAGATGGTTTAGACTTAAAAACAACGACAGCTGCGTTTGGCCATAAGTTTATATTTTTATTTATAGGTGGATTCGTATTAGCGATTGCAATTGAAAAATGGAATCTTCACAAAAGAATTGCTTTAAATATTATCAGATTAGTTGGAACAAATAAATCCAATATAATTTTAGGCTTTATGATTGCAACTGCATTTCTGTCTATGTGGATCTCTAATACCGCAACCTCGGTAATGATGCTACCAGTAGCATTGGCTATTATAGCACAATTAAAAGATAATCCAAAAACACTAGAAAATGAGAATATCACTTTTGGAAAAGCGCTCATGTTAGCTATTGCATATAGCGCATCAATTGGTGGGATGGCTACATTAATTGGCACACCTCCAAACTTAGTTTTTGCAGGAGTTATTAAAACAAATTATAATATTGAAATTACATTTTTAGAGTGGATGTCCTTTGGACTTCCTGTCAGCATTATACTTTTAACAATATGTTGGGCTTACTTAACTAAGTATGCCTTTAAATTTAAAAGCAAAGAATTTTCTTCAGGAAAAGATGAAGTCAATAAGCAGATTAAATCACTAGGCAAAATATCTTATGAGGAAAAAACTGTTTTAATAGTATTTATTATTACTGCATTATTATGGATTATTCAATCTTTTGTGCTTAAAAAATTCATACCGAATATTGATGATACAATAATTGCAATAATTAGTGCTGTAACATTATTTATTTTACCTACAAAAAATATAAAAAGCACTATTTTGAAATGGGAAGACACTGCTAAACTTCCTTGGGGAATATTGTTACTTTTTGGTGGCGGAATGGCCCTTGCAAAAGGCTTTGATTCAAGTGGGCTAGCAGTATGGATAGGAAATCAATTAACTTCCCTGGAGACGTTCCCTTTTATTTTACTTCTTCTAATTCTTATTGCCTCGGTTAACTTCCTTACAGAGATAACCTCTAATTTGGCCACAACAGCAATGATACTTCCTGTTTTAGTTTCACTCTCATCTGTAATAAATATTCACCCATATTTTTTACTTATCGGAGCAACTGTAGCTGCCTCTTGCGCATTTATGCTCCCAGTAGCAACACCTCCTAATGCAGTAGTATTTGGATCTAAACTTTTAACCATTAATGATATGGTAAAAAAAGGTTTTTGGATGAATCTAATTTCAATTTTTGTACTCACGATTTTAGTTTACTTCTTAGTTCCTATTCTTTGGAACATCTAAATTTTTATTAAATTCTTTATTGATTTATTACAAATATTAATATTAAAAATTCTGATATTTGTAAAAAATATTTTTTTTGAAAAAAGCAATAGTAATAGGAAGCGGTTTTGCAGGCTTAAGTTCTGCAGCATACCTTGCAAAAGCAGGTGTAGAGGTTACAGTTATTGAAAAAAATGAAGATCTAGGAGGGAGGGCGAGAAAATTTAAAGCTTCTGGATATACTTTTGACATGGGTCCAAGCTGGTATTGGATGCCAGAAATTTTTGATAATTTCTTTGTCGACTTTGATTCTACAACAAAAGATTTCTATGATTTAATAAAGTTAGACCCTGGCTTTAAAATTGTATTCAAAGAAAGTACCATGGAAATCCCCGCTAATTGGGAAGAGATATGTTTATTATTTGATAAATATGAAAAAAACGGAGCTAAACGACTTAATAGCTTCATGGATGATGCTGAAAAAAAATATAGTATCGGATTAAGGTTTTTATATAATTCTCCTGGCCTATCTCTATCTGAACTTTTAAGAAAAGATGTTTTGTTTAATGCTAATAAGCTTCAATTACTTACTACATACAGAAAACATATTCGAAGATTTTTTTCTAATGAAAAACTAATTAGCCTACTTGAGTTTCCTGTTCTTTTTTTAGGAACCTCTGCCAAAAGTGCCCCTGCTCTTTACAGCTTAATGGCTTACTCAGGGATTAAGCAAGGAACCTTTTACCCAATAGGTGGGTTTGCAAGAGTAATTGAAAGCATGGTGGAAATATGCAAAAAAAATGGTGTAAAGTTCCTCACTAAGGAGCAAGTAAAAAAAATAAATATTTCCAAAAATTTTGCAACTTCTGTAACAACGATTAATCAAGAATTAGAAGCTGACTTTATTATTGGGGCGGCAGACTATGCTCATGTCGAATCTAAATTACTTGAACAAAAATTCAGAAATTATAGCTCAAGTTATTGGGAAAGCAGAGAATTCTCTCCTTCTGCGTTACTATTTTATATTGGAGTTGATAAAAAACTTAAAAAACTTGAGCATCATACTTTATTTTTTGATGAAGACATTGAACAACATACAACAGAAATTTATGAAACAAAAGTCTGGCCCAAAAGACCATTATTTTATACTTGTTGTCCAGCAAAAACTGAAGAAAAATTAGCACCAAAAGGAAAAGAAAATTTATTTATCCTTATTCCTATTGCTGCTGGAATGAAAGATACTGAAGAATTAAGAGAAAAGTATTTCCAAATAACACTTAAAAGACTTGAGAATTATTGCCAGCAAAAAATAGTTAATAATATTGAGTATAAAAAAAGCTATTGTATAAAAAACTTTGAGGAAGACTACTTTGCATTTAAGGGTAATGCCTATGGATTAGCAAATACATTACTGCAAACAGCAAATTTAAAACCAAGAATTCAAAATAAGAAAGTTAAAAACTTATTTTACACTGGACAACTAACTGTCCCTGGACCTGGCGTTCCACCTTCTATAATTTCAGGACAATTAGTTGCAGAAGAAATAATTAAATTATTAGCTAAAAAATAAAGATGAAAGAAGTTTACGACATAGTTTCTTTAGAATGCAGTAAGCTAACTACTAAAAAATATAGCACTAGTTTTTCTCTTGGAATATCTATGCTTGACAAGGATATTCATAACGATATTTATGCAATTTATGGCTTTGTAAGACTTGCTGATGAAATAGTTGACAGCTTCCATGATTTTAATAAAAAAGAATTATTGAAAAAATTCAGACTTGACACTATTGAAGCTATTGATAACAAGATAAGTCTAAACCCAATACTTAATAGCTTCCAAAATGTTGTAAATACATATAATCTAGAGTGGGAAAACATTGAACTTTTTCTAGATAGCATGAAACATGATTTAGAGAATAAAAAACATGACACTGAAAGCTATAAAAAATATATTAAAGGTTCCGCTGAGGCAGTGGGACTAATGTGTTTAAAAGTTTTTTGTGATGGGGATCAAAAACCTTATGATAACCTTAAGGATTATGCATGTACACTTGGATCAGCATTTCAGAAAATAAATTTCTTAAGAGATTTAAATGCAGATTATAGTGTCTTAAAAAGAGTCTATTTTCCAGATTTAAATATTGAAAAATTTAATGATAAAGAAAAAGAAAAAATTGAGGATGATATCCACAATGAGTTTATGATTGCTCTGGAAGGCATCAAAAAACTACCTAAAAATGCTAAGCAAGGAGTATACCTAGCCTATTCATACTACTATTCTTTGTTTAGAAAAATTAAAGCAATTCCAGCTAGTCAAATTTTATCAAAAAGAATCCGAGTTAATAATTTTCAAAAATTTATTATTCTTATAAAGGCACACATAAAAATAAAACTTTCAATAATATGAGAGGTATAGTAATAATATTTTTTTTGACATTTAATTTAATGCAAATTAATGCTCAAGATATAAATTCACTTAGACAAACATACTTGGATTCATTTAAAAAAGAGCGAGTATGTGACTCAGTAAAAACAATTCTTGAAAATAAAAATAAGCTTAGTAATATTGAAAATGCATATCTAGGAGTTTTTCATATGATGAAATGTCGTTTCACATTAAATCCAATTTCAAAAATCTCTTTATTTTACATAGGTAGAGATTTATTAGAAGCATCCATTAAAAATGATCCTAAAAATTTAGAAATTAGATTTTTGAGATATAGCATTCAAAAAAATATTCCTAAAATTCTTTCATATAGTAAAAATATAAATGAAGATGAAAAATTTATCTATGATCGTATGTCTCTAAATAAAGACAAAGAATTAAATAATTATATCACTTCAACAATTAAAACATTCTAAAAAACTGATCAAATGAATATTATATCCATTATTATTATAATTCTTACATTTATTTTTATGGAAATATTTGCTTGGTTTACTCATAAATACATCATGCATGGATTCCTGTGGAACCTGCATTTAGATCATCATCAAGTTGATCACAACAAAGTTCTGCAAAAAAATGATTATTTCTTTCTAATATTTGCTATTCCAGGAATTGTCTGCATTATAGCTGGCTCAACCTTTTCAAATAGTTTGTTATATATAGGTATTGGAATAAGCCTTTATGGGTTTGCATACTTTATTGTTCATGAAATTATTATTCATCAAAGAATTAAAATATTTAGAAAGCTTAACAATAGATATATTAAGGCAATTAAGTTAGCTCATCATATACATCATAAAAATAAGGACAAAAAAGATGGAGAATCATTTGGCATGTTATTTGTAGCTAAAAAATTTTTCAAATAAGCTTATGGAATATTTTTTTACATCACAGCTAAAAAATTTCTTTTATCTACACAACACCAATCTTCCACAATTTTACCATAGTAGAGAAGAAAAAAATATGAAAAAAACTTAGGAAATAAATTAATCGGTATCTCTTTCTTTTCAAGTATCTCAAAATCTAGATCCAATTTACTCACCGCATCTTAAAAAAATAGATTAAAATCAATACTGGATTTACATCCTCTTTCTTTAAGAAATATAATTTTAAATATTTTAACTAATGTGTTTTTATATATCCTTGCTCATACTTAATAGAGTCTTGTTTAAACACTTTTTCTTTCGCATCAAAGCTGCTAACTTTTGAATTGCTACAGCTAGTAAAAAGAAAAATAAGTAATAAAAAAATCTTCATTATTTTGAGTGAGTAAATTTGATTAAAGTCTCTGCTGAAACAATCTTTAAAGTCTTTTCGTTTGTAGCTTCTAAAACAACACTGGGAGCATAACCATTTTCTTGTGCTTGCCTCCATCTTGTAGCACACAAACACCACCTATCTCCAGCTTTCAGGCCTGGAAAACCCCATTCTGGAACTGGAGTTGATAAATCATTACCATTTAATTTTGAATTATATAGAAACTCTTGTGTAACAATTACACAGACAGTATGTAATCCTGAATCAGAAGTATCTGTATCACAACAACCATTTCTAAAATATCCAGTTAATGGCTTCACACTACATATTTCTAACTTCTCACCAAATATATTTTTATTCACAATAAAACTATTTTCTATTCAACATTATCTTTTCATATGCTTCCTGTACAATAAGAAATTTATCATTTGCTAATTTTACAATATCATCACTAACTCCTTTAAGTCTATCAGGGTGAAATTTCATTATCATCTTACGGTGAGCCTTTTTAACTTGTTCGTTTGTTGCAGTTTTATCAATTTCTAATAATTTATAGTATTTTTCAATATCTGATATTTTATTTGAAAACATTGCTTCAATAGACTCAAAATCATTACGATTAATATTTAAATAAGAGGAAATCTTTCTTATAAGATCAATTTCTAAAGAATGAACCTCACTATCGCTTGAAGCAACACCAAATAGAAAATGAATAATCTGTAATCTCGAAGCGTGGTTTACAGACTGTGTTAATTGTAAGCAAATAGGTCTGATCTGAGAAGAGAGGTCTTGTTTATTAATTTTATTAAAAATTGAAAAATAATTTTTTGATTTTTGATCCCCAAATGTTCTTTGAAAAAATGCTCTAACATATTCAAGTTCTGATTTCACAACTTTACCATCAGATTTGATAACCAATGAAGCTAAAATTAATAAAGAAACTTCATATGCTTTTTCATTATCATTTTTTCCATTAAAAAAATTTTTACCAATATGATAACCAATAATAGCTCCAATAGGACCTCCGAAGAACCATCCTGCACCAACTCCTAACCATTTTCCTATTGACATAATATTTTTTTTAACAAAAGTATAATTAAAATATTTTATTTTCTTTCATATGAAAGAATTAAAACATAATAACTTAAAATCCCAAATGAGTATAAAACGGCAGTGATATAAAATATATGAGAGTACTCAAAACCAGCATCAATGAGGAATCTGAAGATTTGAGAGCTAAAATACCAGCTACCACTCCAAATAGCAGCCATTATAGCACTTAGCATCTCTTGATTTTTTTCACCTACATAATTTAAAGTTAGTTCAGAGGTCATTGGTGCCGCCATATTCATTAAAGGAGCTCTAAACATATAACAAGCTAAAGCAATTGGATAAGCAATCCAATAATCTTTAAATATTTCAGTTGTTGCAAGTAATATTAACGCTATAACAGCTAATGATTGCGTTAATGTTATACCTTTTTTATAGCCAAACCTTTTCTTAATCTCAGGAACAAATAAAGCGCTGAAGGCTACTAAGATACTAGTCATTGATCCAATTAAAGCAAAATCAGATGCTTTTACATTAAAATTGTGAAAAAAGAATAGATTAATAAAAGGAATAGTAAGACCAGCTCCAATTGCAATTATCAAAGTAGGTATTATTGCCTTCAGTATTAACAACCAGTTAAATGAACGCTTATCATTAATATTTGTATTTAATTTAACACTATCAACATTTAATTTAAAAAGAAAATAAATACCGAAAAATCCAAGACATGAGATGATTATTAAACTTTGTCCATCTTCAATTTGAAAAATATTACTCAAAAGGAAGATAAGTATACCACTTAAAATCATTCCAAAACTATTTGTTGCAAAACTCATTGATATAGCATGAGACTGATGTTCAGCTAAGGTGTTACGCATAATATAGGGCAAGACACTAACTTGAAAGCAAGTATAAACTGCTCCCCAAAACACAAATAAAAATGGTAAAAACTCTTCTTTTTCTAAATTAATAACAATAACAATTAGTATAGCTACAATTGGCACACCAATACTTCCTAAAACAAAAAATGGCTTTAAGCTTCTTCCTTTAATGAAGAATCCTAAAGGGAAAGCTAGTAGCATAACAGCTAGAAACCTAAAGGATATAAAATTAGCAATGCTTGAGTCAGAAAAACCATTAGATGAAAGAAATATGTTAAGTATTAAAAAAAATGCTCCTCCAACTAATTGAATAAAAAATTGCGCTTTTAAAACATTTATAATATGCGCATCCAATACGTCATATCTTTTTAAAATATTTACAACTTTATTATACATAATTTTTATAAGAAAATATTTGATGATTGTTCGTCAGAATATGAAAGTAAAGCCTTGATTGCTTTTTTACCTTCTTCTCCAAAAGATAAAGAATACTTGTTGACGTATAAATTAATATGGGAAGCAATAACAACGTCATCCATTTCTTGACAATGAAGCTTAGTGTAATTAATTGAACTAGTAGGATTTTCAAAAGCATATTTAATGCTCAAATTTATTAACAAATTAACTTTTTCCTGAATACTTTTATCTAAGCTTCTGGAAGCCATTATCCCTCCTAAAGGAAGAGGGAGAGATGTTTGACGAGCCCAAAACTCTCCTAAATCTAATTCTTTCACAAGACCTTTTGCATGATACGTAAATCTATTTTCATGAATTATTAAACCAGCTTGAACATTGTTGCTTAGCACACTATGTTCAATATCTGAGAACAATATTTCTTTAATATTGTTCATTTCAGGATAAGCCATTTTAAATAATAGATTTGCAGTTGTAAGCTTTCCTGGAATTGCTATAAGACTATTATTGTCAAGAATTGTAGTGGGTTTTTTTATTAACAATGGACCACACTTATCACCTAAAGCACCTCCACTATCTAAGATAATATACTTTTCTTGACATGAAGAGTAAGCATTGAAACTAAGCTTAGTAATATCAAAAGTTTGAGTCAAACTCTTTTTATTTAACTCTTCAACATCATGCATATGTACTTGAAAATTTATACCACAAGTATCAATCTTATTATTTACTAATGCATCAAAAATAAATGTGTCATTAGGGCAAGGAGAAAATGCTAAACTTAAATTCATAAATTAGAAATGATTTTTTTAGCCTCAAAATTTAAATTTTTAATAGCCAGTGAAAGATTCCATTTTTCTTTATTTCTTTCTTCAATAAAATTTGAAATAGATCTTATTTGCAGAGATGGAATATTAAATTTTTGACACACCATCATACAAGCTGCTCCTTCCATACTTTCAACATCTGGATTTAGTCTCTCTAAAATCTCTGCAATATTTTTTTTATTTCCATGAATAGTATTTACAGTTATAGATGATACATTTACTAATGATGTTCTTGCTTTAGCTTCAAAAGAATTTTTAGTAATAAAACCTATTTCATCTAATGTTAAAAACCCATCTTTATTTTCAGCTCCAAGTTCAGAAATTTTGTCCCTAACTACCTCACAAACAGAGCCAACAAGAAGATCCTTTTTAAATGAACCTGCGACACCTAAATTAATAACTAAATCTGGTTTTTTTTGATTTAGATAAATTGTTAACTCAACTGCAGTATTAAGCATTCCAACCCCAGTAACTAAAATGCTACAATCAGGGAAATTTTCTCTTACTATTTCATTTTCTGTAGCAACTAAAATTAGTGTTTTCATTGTGCAAAGATACCAAACAAAAGGTAGTATATTTGCAAAATAAAATTAAACTAAGTAAAAAATGTACAATAAAAATTTAGCGAAAAGCATAAAAGAAGTGTTACATGAAGTTGGAGAAAACCCGGAAAGAGAAGGACTTCTAAAAACTCCAGAAAGAGTTGCAAAATCAATGGATTTTTTAACAAATGGCTATAGATTAAATCCTAGTGAAATATTAAAGAAAGCAATGTTTACTGAAGAATATAGCCAAATGGTTCTTGTTAAAGATATAGAGCTTTATTCATTGTGTGAACATCATATGTTACCATTTTTTGGTAAAGCTCATATTGCTTATATTCCCGATGGAAAAATTGTGGGTTTAAGTAAGATTCCAAGAATTGTCGATGTTTTTGCAAGAAGATTACAAGTGCAAGAAAGATTAACTGATCAAATTAAAGACTGTATACAAGACACTCTTAAACCAAAAGGAGTTGCTGTTGTAATAGAGGCTCAACACCTTTGCATGCAAATGCGAGGCGTTCAAAAACAACACTCCTCTACTACAACCTCTGGATTTTCTGGACTATTTATGAGAGACGAAAAAACAAGAGCAGAGTTCATGAATCTTATTTCATAATGAAAGTTTTTGTATTTCCGGGACAAGGCTCCCAATTTCCAGGAATGGGTAAAGATTTATATTTAAAGTCTAAAGTTGCTAAAGAATTATTTGATTTTGCAAATAAATTACTAAATATCGATATTACGAATATAATGTTCGGTGAAGATGAAAAAGCTTTAAAAAAAACATCAATAACACAGCCAGCAATTTTCCTTCACTCAGTGATAACTGCTAAAGTAATTGGAGAAAAATTCCGTCCTGAATCTGTAGCTGGCCACTCGCTAGGGGAGTTTTCTGCGCTTGTAGCAGCAGGATTCCTTAGCTTTGAAGATGGCTTAATACTAGTTCAAAAACGAGCAAAAGCAATGCAAAAAGCTTGTGAGAAATCTCCATCCACAATGGCAGCTATAATAGGACTTGAGAATGAAATTGTAGAGAAAACATGCAAAGATATAGATGAAATAGTAGTTCCTGCAAATTACAATTGCCCAGGGCAATTAGTTATTTCTGGAAGTTTTAAAGGAATTGAATTAGCTTGCGAGAATCTAACAAAGCTAGGTGCAAGAAGAGCTATTAAACTATCTGTTGATGGAGCATTTCATTCTCCAATAATGAAACCAGCTAAAGATGAATTAGAAAAGGCTATTAATGCAACTGAATTTAAAAAAGGTATATGTCCTATTTACCAAAATGTTAATGCTCATCCAACAATACAAATAGAAGAAATTAAAGAAAATCTCATTAAACAACTAACAGCTCCAGTTATGTGGACGCAAACAATGCAAAACATGTTTAACGATGGACTGAACGAAGTAGTTGAGGTTGGACCTGGAAGAGTGTTACAAGGACTATTTAAAAAAATAGATAGAGAAATAGTTTGTAGTAGTGCTGATTTAAAATTTTGAATTCAACAGAGTTTTGCTCTCAATTAAAAAATGCCACATTTTTTCAGTTTGACACTTTTTGTATAATGTTGCATGTCTAACATTATGACAATCAGTTCCAATAAAAGAAACCATCTTATTCTTAATAAGAATATTTGCATTTGCTTTAACCTCTTGAGAATAATATCCTAATAGAGAAAGAAGATTTAACTGCAGGTAAACCCCCCTATTTGTAAAACTTTTATAATCCTCTAAATTTAGATATAAGTATCGAGCTGGATGAGCTAGTACGACTTTATATCCCTCTAATTGTAACTTGAAAATGATTTCGTCTATATTTTGTGGCTTTTCTAAAAAGGAAAATTCAATTAGAATATAGTTGTCTCCAAAAGTTAAAAACTTCTCTTTACCAATTTTATTTTCAAATTCATAATCAACGAAATATTCAGCAGCAGCCTCTATTTTAACATCAATTTTTAATCTAGACAATTCAGCACGTAATTTTTTTAAACCACCCAAAATTATCTCTGGCGTGTTTCGATATAGATCGCTCATTATATGAGGAGTAGTTATAAAATTAGAGTAACCTAAAGTCATTAATTTCTTAATTATTTCAATACTTGTCTCTAAATCGGGAGCACCGTCATCAATGCCTGGAATTAGATGAGAGTGGATATCTGTTCTAAGACTTGAAAAGTCAACAGGATCTAATTTTTTTTTCTTACGGCTAAACCAACTAAACATTTTTATAAATATTTTAATAAATTCAGAGACAAATATAGACAATTAATGAGCATATAATTACGTTTGTTTTATTAGTAATAATGTACTTTAGCAATAACTTTAATATCAAAATGCGATTAATTTTCTTACTAATTTTACTAATAGGAAACACTTTAACTGTTGCTCAAGAAAATAAGTTTAGTGCAATTACACTTGACTACGGCTATCATATGCCAAGGGGAGAGATATCAAATACATTTGGAAACAACTCTTCCGTAGGTATAAACTTTATAAAGGCAAAATCAAATAATATTTTTTATGGATTAAAGGCAAATTATCTTTTTAGTGAGAATATTAATGACTCATCATTATTTAACAATATTAATACTGAGTCAGGGTATGTAATAGATGGCTCAGGTTCTTTTGCTAATATTATACTTTTAGAAAAAGGGTTTAGCTCTCATATTTATGTTGGCTACTCATTTCACAATAAAGAGAATAAAGATCAAGGCCTATACATATCGTCAGGTATTGGGTTTTTACAGCATAAAATATTTATTGACACTAAAAATCAATATATACCTCAATTAGATTCTCAGTACAAAAAAGGATATGATCAGCTAACAAACGGTATAAGTACTCAAATTAATATTGACTACATATTCATGGGAAAAAATAGTAATTTACAATTCTTCACAGGGCTTGAATATACATTAGCATTTACAAAAAATAAAAGAAACTACAATTTAAGTAATATGCAAAATACCAGTGAAAATTTAAGACATGACCAACTTATGGGTCTTAAAATTGGCCTCATTATTCCAATAAGCAGAAAAAATACAGAAGAATTTCATTATTTCTAAATGCTTGTATTCTACAACATAATTATTTACTGCTATGAACTGCTAATTAAATTTCACTCAATATTTAATGAAAAATCTAGACAATGGATCAAAGGAAGAAAAAATATTTTTAACAAAATAAAAACAGAAATTAAAGACCATAAAGAAATCATATGGTTTCATTGTGCCTCTCTAGGAGAATATGAACAAGCAAAAAGTTTAATTTTAAATTTTAAGAAGAAACATATAAGAAAAAAAATTCTTCTAACATTTTTTTCTCCTTCAGGATATGATAATTTCAAACAGGAGAAATTTATAGACTGGATTTTCTATCTCCCTTCAGATACAAAAGAAAATGCTAAAAAATTTATTTCCTTAATCAATCCTGAAATTGCATTTTTTATTAAATCTGAATTTTGGATTAACTACATGATTGCTTTAGAGAAGCAAAAAATACCTCTTTATCATATTTCATCGATATTTAAAGAGGACAACTTTATACTAAATCTTAAGTTTTTTCAAAATCAACTAAAGAAATCTAAACATTTTTTTGTACAAGATAAATCATCTCTCTTAGTTCTAGAAAAATTTAAAATTCATCAAGTAAGTATAGTTGGGGATGCAAGAATTGATACAATTATTTCTGATAAAGAAAAAAACAATTTACAAATAATTAGATCAAAAAGAAAAATTTTAATTTTTGGTAGTGTCTGGCCCGAAGACGAGCATATTTATATGAGTTTTATAAAAAACAAGGCAAATAAATTCAATTATTTAATTGCCCCACATGATTTAAACTATTCTAATAAAATAAAAGATAAAACAAATGGAGTGTTGTTTTCTCAAATAATAAATAATGATATTTCTAAGGATAGAATAATCATAATTAATAATATCGGCATGCTAAAGAATCTATATAAATATTGTGACTATGTCTATATTGGTGGCGGATTTGGCAAAGGAATACATAATATATTAGAGCCCGCTGTATACCATTTACCTATCATTTTTGGCAAAAATTACACCAAAAATAAAGAAGCAGAAGAACTAATTAACTTGAACTGTGCAATAAGTGTAAAAAATAATATAGAGTTTCAAGAGGCAATATATCATCTCCAAATAAAATTTGAAAAAAGTAAAATATTAAAATATTTTAAAGATAATTATGGTGCAGTGAAAAAAATCTTAAATAAGATTTAGATAAATTACACAAATACTATTTAACTAAAGATTTTTTAATCTCTTTAATTCTATTTATTCTTAAATTAGTTTTTAAAGAATTATTTTCAACACCTTTTTTTAGAGCTCTATTCACTCTTTTTTGTAATTGATGTAATTTATAAGATAATTTAGCTTTGTCGATCATATGTATATTTATTATATAAACAAAACAAAAAAACTGTCAAATTATTGTTTAATAAATAAACTTTTCTTAAGATTTAAATCAATCTCAGAAAATATTTTAAACATAAATATATACATAACTGTTATTGTGAAAATAAAAAAATAAGAGTCAAATAGCATTAAAAACAAATAGAAAGTTGGTAAAATAATACTATGAATTTTCATATTACTGCGATTAACAATATATTTAATTTGATAGTAAAAGATTGATAAAAAAATCATAAAACCAAATATTCCTAATTCGAAAATAACATATAAGAAATTATTATGAGGAGTTTTATGTTTTTCAAAATCATAACTTGAATTAGTATTTGAAATTAATACCGAACTAAAACTTCCTGTTCCAAAACCAAAAAAAGGATGCTCTTTTATAAGGCTTAAGCTTTCTTCAAAAAATAAGTATCTAATATCTTTTTCTTTAGATTTGGGATTTTTCTTTTCTCCGTTATTTTTCACAATATGATTTAAATGATCAACTCTATATTTAAAAATAGTTGAATTATTATATGAAGAATAATTTACAAGCATTAAAAACAAAAGTATAGAGATTGAATACACTATTTTCTTTCTTAAAAAATAAATAAAATAGAAAAACATAAATACATTTAATGTTAGCTGTCCGGCACGACCAGCTTCTGAAAAAATACTGAGACAATAAATAGGAATAAAAAATAAATATAGAAAAGCATATTTATTTTTAGAGAGATGAAATAGCATAAATGACAATAAACAAGAAAAGGAAAGTAGAATATTGTGATAGTTATATTTTAAAAAAGCAGAAATAGAACTATCTGTTGAAACTATAGAAATATAATTGCCTAGTGGCTCAATAATATCATTATTAATTAAAATTGAGATTGATGCCGATAAAAAATTAGTTAAAAGAAATAATATAAGAGCATAGTAAAAAGAATTTTGACTAATTTTTGAAGTTGTAAAAACAATAAACATTAAAACAAGACTAACTCTTTGAATTACATAATTAGCATCATTATGATTGTGACCATAAAACAAACCAATTAAATACATTACTGCTAAGCCTAAAATAGACCAAAGCCATTTATTAGATTTAAATACATCAAGTTTTCTAATAAAGTCTCCTTCTAATAACCATACTAGTAAAAAAACAACAAGAAGAATATTAGTAACCGCAACAGATGTTGGAAGTGTAAACGCTAATAAAACAAAAACAATATTTTTTAAATTATCTAACAAATTCATATTCTTTTACAATTAACGTTTTTTAATTTAATTTATTTAATCTTAAATGTAAAATACAAAAAAGCCGAAGATTTCTCTTCAGCTTTTTGTACCCGGGACGGGACTTGAACCCGTACGAACATTACTGTTCATTGGATTTTAAGTCCAACGTGTCTACCAATTCCACCACCCGGGCAAGACATAACAATATTTTTATATTAAAGAACAAATTGAGCGAGTGATGGGATTCGAACCCACGACCCCCACCTTGGCAAGGTGATGCTCTACCCCTGAGCTACACTCGCAATCAGGCGGCAAATTTAATGAAATAATCAATATCTCAAAGAAATTTACTTATTTCCTGTCAGCTTTTTTATTTCATTTAATTTCATGAGTGCATCAATAGGTGTAAGATTATTAATTTCTAAATCATTTAACATATCACGTATTTTCTTCATCACTGGGTCTTCAACATCAAAAAAACTAAGTTGAATTTTATCATTTTTTTGCTGTATTATAGATTTTTTATCTACTGAAGATTCCAGTTTTTTTAATAAATAATTTGCATTTAACACTACATCTTGAGGCATTCCTGCCATTTTAGCAACATGAATACCAAAACTATGGTTGCTACCTCCCTCTTGTAGTTTTCTAAGGAAAATGATATCTTTTTCAGTTTCTTTAATTGAAACATTATAATTTTTAATTCTACTAAAACTTTTAGTCATACCATTCAGCTCATGATAGTGTGTGGCAAATAATGTTTTAGCTTTTGTCTTATGCTCATGTATATATTCTGCAATTGCCCATGCAATAGAAACTCCATCATATGTACTTGTCCCTCTTCCTATTTCATCTAAAATAATCAAACTTTTATCACTTAGGTTATTTAGAATACTTGCTGTTTCATTCATTTCAACCATAAATGTTGACTCTCCCATTGAAATATTATCAGATGCTCCAACTCTTGTAAAAATTTTATCACAAATACCAATATCAGCATTATCTGCAGAAACATAGCATCCAATTTGAGCCATTAAAACTATCAATGCTGTTTGCCTAAGAATTGCAGACTTACCCGACATATTAGGACCAGTTATCATCATAACTTGCTGAGCATCTCTGTCGAGAAAAATATCATTTGGAATAAATTCACTTTGCGCCTGCAGCTGCTGTTCAATTACTGGATGTCTTCCTTTTATTATCTTAATGGAAAAGTCAGTATTTAAATTAGGCTTAGAGTAGTTATACTTATTAGAAATTAGAGCAAAAGATAATAAACAATCTAAAGAAGATATTAATCGCGCATTATTTTTCAAAACAATTAACTCTTTAGAAATATCCAATACTAATTGAGAATATATTTTTTGTTCTAATATTGAAATTTTTTCATCTGCTGAAAGAATTTTGACTTCATATTCCTTAAGCTCCTCAGTAATATATCTTTCAGCATTAACAAGAGTTTGCTTTCTAATCCATTGTTCGGGGACTTTATCTTTATGTGAATTTCTTACCTCAAGATAATACCCAAAAACATTGTTATATGAAATCTTCAATGAAGATATTGATGTTTTTTCAATTTCTCTTTCAAGCATTTGATCTAAGAAATTTTTAACAGATTTCTTAATTGCCCTAAGTTCATCTAATTGCTGATCTACGCCAAAATTAATAACATTACCCTTGGCTAACATTAGCGGAGGATTCGGGTGAAGTTTTTTTTCAATTTCATCCCTAATTTTAATGCATGGATTTAAATTTATAATCAAATCATTTAAGGGTTTGTTATGTATTTCTTGACATTTTCTCTTTATTGGATCAATAGCAAAAAGAGCTTCCTTTAATTTTTCAATTTCTTTGGGGTTTATTCTAAGTGTGGAAACTTTTGCGATTAATCTTTCTAGGTCACCTATGTTATTAATATTCTCTAACAAAACTTGTTCTACACTATTATTATCTTTAATAGACTCAACAATATCAAGTCTTTTTTGAATTTCATCTAAGTTTTTCAGTGGTAATGAGAGCCATCTATTTAATAACCTTGCTCCCATTGGGGATTGTGTTTTATTAATTATATCAAAAAAAGTTTTTGCTCCAAAGTGAGGAGAATAAAATAACTCAAGATTTCGCATGGTAAACTTATCCATCCATAAATACTTATGTTCATCAATTCTGTTTATAGATAAAACATGAGAGGTCTTAGAATGTTTTGTTTCATCAAGATAATACATAATTGCTCCCGCAGCAATGGTTGCTTCTTGTAAATTATCAATCCCAAATCCTTTTAAAGAATTTGTAGAGAATTGCTTTAAGAGAATATCGTAAGCATAATCATAGCTATATACCCATTCTTCAATAGCAAATGAAAAAATATCGTTTTTAAATTTATCAAGATATATATCTCTCTTTTCTTTTTGATAAATTACCTCAGAAGGTCTGAAGGCTTCTATTAGTTTACTGACATAATCGTAATTACCTTCTGAAACCAAAAACTCTCCAGTGGATATATCTAAAAAAGCAACACCTATTTTTTCATTATTTAAAAAAATAGATGCAAGAAAATTATTTTTAGTACTATCAATTGTTAGGTTGTTATAAGAAACACCTGGCGTAACCAATTCAGTAACACCCCTTTTAACAATTTTTTTAGTTTGCTTGGGATCCTCAAGTTGATCACAAATAGCAACTCTATGACCAGCTCTAACCAATTTAGGTAAATATGTGTCTAAAGAATGATGAGGAAAGCCTGCAAGCTCAATTCTAGAACCACCATTAGCTCTAGAAGTTAAAATAATATTTAGGATTTTTGAAGCAAGTATAGCATCTGAACCAAAAGTTTCATAAAAATCTCCAACTCTGAATAATAATAAAGCATCTGGATACTTAGCTTTAATAGCATTGTATTGCTTCATTAATGGAGTTACTTTATCTAATTTATTTTTTTTTGAGCTCAAAAATTTTTATTTAATTTAGCAACAAATATAATAGATGAGAAAGTTAAAAAACAATGAATTACAAAGAATAACAATTGATGAATTTAAAAATGAAAGTAAAAATGAGATTATCGTTGTTTTGGATAATGTCAGAAGTGCTTATAATGTTGGATCAATTTTTAGAACATCAGATGCCTTTCTTATTAAGAAAATTTATTTGTGCGGAATAACTTGTCAACCCCCCAGTAATGACATTAGAAAATCTGCACTAGGATCAACTAAATCAGTAGATTGGCAGTACATCAAGGAAACTAAAACGGCTATTGAAATATTAAAAAAAGAGGGGTATTATATAGTTGGTGTAGAGCAAGTTGAAAATTCAACACCTCTTCAAAATTTTCAGCATGATAAACCAATTGCAATTATATTTGGCCATGAGATTCATGGAATAGATCAAAAAATTGTAAATATGTGTGATGAAATTATAGAAATCCAACAATTTGGAACTAAACATTCACTTAATATTTCTGTAAGTGCTGGACTAGTAATTTGGAGTCTTTGTGAAAAAATATTTTTAAAAAAAAATAAAACATAAGTCCACAAAATTTATTTAAATTAACATCGTTTAAATGAATGTATAATTTTTATCTTTGTAATAGTTAGAACTAATAATTAAATTAAATTCAAATGAGTATTTCAAAAATTTCAATCTTAGCCAGTATCTTATTATTTATGTCTTCTTGTGGATTATCAACAATGTCTAGTAAATATGAGACTGTCAATATAAATGTAACTCCAAGTACACTACAAGTTCATGGGGACAAAGTAGGATTAACGATTGATGCTAATTTTCCTGAAAAATATTTTGCAAAAAATGCTACAATAGACTTTACTCCTGTTCTTGTCTTTGATGGTGGAGAAGCAGAGTTTAAAACAATTACTGTTCAAGGGGAATCCGCAATTGGAGGGGAGGCAACAATCTTTTATGCTAACGGAGGAAGCTTTTCGTACCAAGATAAAATAAATTATTCTGATGAAATGCTAAATTCAGAGCTAGAGCTTAGGGCAACTGGAAAAAGTAAAGATAAAGAAGCTGTTTTTCCAGCAAAAAAAATTGCTAGTGGCGTGTTAGCTACATCTAAAAGAATAGAAAATACTGAAAATATCCTTGATGCAAATAGTGAGTATGAATATGAAACAATACTTGAGGAGACAGCAACAATTTATTTTCTAGTTAATGCTAGTAATATTAGATCTACTGAAAAGAGTAATAGTGACTTAGAGAAACTTGAAGAATTTGCAAAACTAGGCAACAAAACTCACTCAATTGAGGTTAAATCATTTGCTTCTCCAGAGGGATCTGTTAATCTTAATGACAATGTATCAGACAAAAGAGCTGCAAGCACTCTAAAGTATGCGAAACGACTTTTGAAAAGAGTAAAACTAGATGGTGCATCAAATAATGAACTTTATGTTGAAAAATCTGAAGGAGAAGATTGGGAGGGTTTTAATGAATTAATGAGAAAGTCTGAAATAAAAGATAAAAGAAGAATAACAAAAATTGTTAATTCTGTGGAAGATTTAGAACTTCGAGAACGTGCAATAAGAGATATGGCTGAGATTTATGATGCAATTGAAAAAAATGTTTTACCTCAGCTAAGAAAAGCTCAAATAACTGTAAGATCATATCAACCAAAAAAATCTGACTCAACAATCAGTGTGCTTGCTAACTCATCTCCAAATGAGCTTAGCCTTAAAGAACTTCTTCATGCTGCTTCACTTTCCACTGAAGAGAAAAACAAAATTGACATTTACAATAAAGCTATACAAATACATAATAATTGGAAAGGTTTAAATAACATAGCAACGATTCATTTAAATAATAATGATTTGGACAAAGCGTATCAACATCTTTCTAAAGCAGAAAAGTTATCTAAAGAAAGTGATGAAATTAAAAATAATCTTGGAGTAGTAGCTGCATGGAAAGGGCAGTATACTAAGGCACAAAACTACTTTAACAAGTGTAAGAGCTCAGAAGAAAACCAAGCACTATTAAGTATAAGAAAAGGTGATTACAAAAAAGCAAGTAGATACTTTAAAAACAAAAAATCTCATAATGCTGCACTTGCTAAAATCTTAAATGGTAACAACTCACTATGTAATGAAAAGACAGCAGCATGTGACTACTTAAATGCAATCTCATCTGCAAGATCAGGAAATAGCAACTTAGTAATTAAGTATTTAAAATCTGCTATTGATTCAAATAGTAAATACAAAAACGAAGCATCTATGGATTTAGAATTTATAAAATTTAAAGAAAATACTGATTTTCAAAATTTATTAAATTAATTAAAAAGATTAATTTTTGTTAGACCAATTGGGTAATTAGATGTTAATAAAACCCGTATTTTTTTATAGTCACTTTCTTTATTTACAAAATCACAATTTGTAACATCGATAATTAGCGCTGGGAAATTTTGCTGTTTTTTTAGAAAATCTAAATACCTATCTTGAATGTTTTGTAGGTACTCATCAGAAATATTCTGTTCAAACTCTCTATTCCTTTTTTTAATATTGTCTTGTAGTCGCTTTATATCTGAAAACAAGTATATTAGTATATCTGGTTTTGGCATTGAGTTCATCATTATATCGAATAACCTATTAAAAAGATCCTGCTCAACATTATTAAGATTATTTTTTGCAAACAGTTTTGATTTCATAAAAAAGTAGTCCGAAACAGTAGATTTTAGAAATAAATTTTGATTTGATTTACTTTTTAGTTGACTATATCTTTCAGCCATAAAAAAAAGCTCTAAAGAAAAAGCATATTTTTCAGGCTCTTTATAAAAACTTGGTAAAAATGGATTTTCAGCAAATGATTCTAAAATTAAATCAGAGTTAAAATCTTGTGATATTTTGGTTGCTAATGAAGTTTTACCGGCGCCAATATTCCCCTCAATTGAAATAAATTTATACTTCATAAATAGTAACACTTTCTTCATCTAGACATTCTTCAAGCAATTGAGCGATTGATTTATCATATTTTGGATGAATAAAATTTGGAGCAATTTCATTTAAAGGATCTAAAACAAATTTTCTTTTTGAAATATATTTATGTGGAATACATAAATCCGAAGCTTCTATTAATTCATCATTATAAAACAATATATCAATATCAATTACTCTTTCACCCCACTTTTCTATTCTTACTCTTCCAAGATCTTTCTCAATATTTAATATAAGTTCTAAAATTAATTTAGCACTGTGAATTGAATCAATTAAGATAACCTGATTTAAGAAATCACTCTGCCCTTCTACTCCCCATGGAGAACTTTGATAAATTTGTGATAATAAAACTACCTCTCCAATTTGATCACTAATTTTCTGAACAGCAGTATTTAAAACACTTAATCTGTCTCCAAGATTACTTCCTAATTGTAAATAAACTAAACTCATAAAAAAATACTTTATTTAAAAATACAATATAAAATTCTTTCGACAAAAGATAAAATGACATTATCTTTTTTTTAATTATAATTATAAATGCATAGCATTGTTTATTGTATTAAAATTTTAATATTTGCAAAAATTAATACTAAAATTATGAAAAACTTTTTCAAGAATATCTTATCAACTATTTTAGGTTTAGTATTTGGCTTAGCTATTATTCTAATGCTATTTATTGGTGCCGTAAGCTTTCTATCATCAAGTTTCACAGAGAAAACACCCAAACTAAAAGATAATACTATTCTTAAAATTGATTTATCAAAAGAAGTTGTAGAGAGATCTTCTGGAAATCCTTTTGATGATTTAAACTTCATGAATCCTGAGCCAAAAAAAAAAATTGAGCTTAAACAAATTCTTGATAATATTGAAAAAGCAAAAAATGATTCAAAAATTAAAGGAATATATATAAATAGCCCATTTATAAATGCAGGTTTGTCCAAAACAGAAGAAATAAGAAATAAACTTTTAGAATTCAAACAATCTGGTAAGCAGATTATTTCATATAATGAGATGTACTCATCTAAAGGATATTATTTATCATCTGTATCAAATAAGGTATTTCTAAATCCTCTAGGAACAATCACTCATCAAGGATTAACTGCAACATTAATGTTTTTTAAAGAGATGCTAGAAAAATTAAATATTGATATCCAGATTTTTAAAGTTGGAAAATTTAAAAGTGCAGTGGAACCATTTATTTTAGAAAAAATGAGTGATGCCAACAGAGCCCAACTTGAAAAACTTTTAAATAGTTTCTCAGAAAATATTTTTGACAGTATAGCCAGTCAACGAAAATTAACTTTAGAGCAAGTTCAATCAGATGCTGACCAACTGAAACTTACAACTGCTAGCATTTGTAAAGATCTTGGCTATGTAGATGATGTGTTATATGAAGATCAAGTAATTGATAAAATGAAAATTATTTTTGAGGTTGAAAAAATAAATTTCATTTCTCTAAGTAATTATAGTAAGATAAAAATAGATGATAAAAAAATAAGTAGAAATAAAATTGCTATTATTTATGCTAATGGAGACATCATATCTGGAAAAGGAAATACTGAGACAATTGGATCTATAACAACAAGTAAAGCTATTAAACAAGCTAGAGAAGATAAAAATGTAAAGGCAATAGTTTTAAGAATTAATTCAGGAGGTGGAAGTGCACTTGCTTCTGATGTTATGTGGAGAGAAACTATTCTTGCAAAAAAAGAGAAACCATTTGTTGTTTCTATGGGTGATTACGCTGCATCTGGAGGTTATTATATTGCTTGTGCCGCTGATACTATTGTTGCTAACCCAACAACCTTAACAGGCTCAATTGGGGTTTTTGGAATGATTCCAAATCTTAAAAGATTTTACAAAGAAAACTTTGGAATAAGTATGGATACTGTAAATACAAATAAATATTCTGATATGGGTATAAGTAGAAAATTATCATTATTTGAAAAAAATAAAATCCAAGAAGGTGTTGAAGAAATATATGAAGTATTTCTTTCCAGAGTTGCAGAAGGAAGAAACATGACAACAGATGCAGTTGATGAAATTGGGCAAGGTAGGATTTGGTCTGGTAATGATGCCAAAAGTATTGGCTTAGTTGATGTTTACGGAGGAATTGAAAAAGCTATTGAAATAGCAGGAGATTTAGCTAAAATTGAAGAATTTAGAATTATTTCTTTACCAAAGAAAAAAGATCCTCTTACTACATTAGTAAATGATTTCGCTGAAATGAAAATATCAAAAATATTATTTGATGGTTTTGGATTTTTAAAATATCAGCAAATTAAAAATCTAAAGCAATTAAAGAAAGAAGATAGAATTCAAGCTAGAATTCCATATTTAATGAAATTAGAATAATTCAGTTTGTTTTTTATTTGATTCAACAGAAAATTTTACCAAAAACCCTTCGTGAGCTCTTACATTAAAAACTCTATTATTGTCCAAAATCAGGTATTGTCCTTTAACTCCTTTTAGAACACCTGATATTTCATTTTCCTTTTCAAGTTTTAAACTCTTAACCTTAACTGGATATTCTTTAATAGGATATTTTATTTCAGTAACTGTATTATCACTAAAAATATATTTTTTTAAGGGTTCGGGGGTGAATTGAATAAGATAATTTTTCATCGCTACTAAATCAACTTTTTCTGGCTCTGCCGATAACATTTTCCTCCAATTAGTTTTATCAGCTACATAGGACTTTAAGGCAACTTCAATATCACCTGAGAATCTTCTATTAGGAACTTGTGCAAAAATTATTGCTTGTGAGGCTCCCTGATCCATCCATCTGACAACTCCTTGAGTTCCACGAGTAATACCAACTTTAATACCACTTGAATTTGCTAAATAAACATAATGAGGAGCTAATTGAAATTCTTTTTCCCAAGCTAAATCTCTCTCTTCAATATCCAAATGCGCTGTACATAACTCGGGTTTAAAAATACTTTGAGACGCTAATGGTGAATTCCAAAAACAAGGGTAACAAAAATTTGATCTATAAAAACTATCCATTTTTTTTCCACAAGAACAAATAACTTTTCCACTCCAATTTATAGTAATGACAGAATCAATTAAATCATTCATAATATGAGATTTTTCATTAATCTTTAGAGAATAAGACACAACATCCTTTAGCTCTGTAGTCATTTTTTTTAGAGTATCCATATATTAAATTTTTGTATTTTTCGTTTCTAAATATATTATATTTTGTCTTATCTTCAATTGAAAAATTCTATTCTTTCTTATGCTTTAAAAACAAGATTAAAAAAAATTGATTTTTTTATAAAAAACCCACATACGGCACAGGAGCTAACTTTTAATTATCTGATAAAAAATGGGAAGAATACACTTTTCGGGAAAGAGCATGATTTTAAAAATATCAAATCTTATTCAAGCTATATTAATAGAGTTCCATCAAGAACATATGAAGATTTATTCCCGTATATTCTAAAAATACAAGCTGGTGAAGAAAATATTTTATGGAATTCTAAAACAAAGTGGTTTGCAAAATCATCTGGAACTACAAATGCAAAAAGCAAGTTTATTCCGATATCTTCTGAATCATTAATAAACTGTCATTTTAAAGGCGGCAAAGATATGCTAGCACTATATCTTGAAAATTTCCCAACTAAACACTTCTTTTCAGGAAGAGGGTTTATTCTTGGTGGAACTTTGAATAAGCTTAAAGGGTATTCAGAAGGTGATTTATCTGCCATATTATTAAGTAATTTTCCATCTTGGGTTAATTTTCATAGATCTCCAAAACTTTCAACTGCACTCATGAAAAACTGGGAAGAAAAGCTAAAATTGATTGTTGATGAAATTAGTAAACAAAACATCACTAATCTGAGCGGTGTTCCCTCATGGATTCTAATTATTTTAAAAAAGGTTCTTGAAAAAACAGGAGCCAACAATATTTTAGAAGTATGGCCAAAACTTGAACTATATATGCACGGCGGAGTGAACTTTGGTCCTTATAAAAAACAGTTTCAAAATATAATACCTTCAAATAAAATGAATTATTTAGAAAGCTATAATGCTTCAGAGGGCTTCTTTGCTGTTCAAGACCAAGCAAATTCTGATGAAATGCTTTTAATGCTAGATTACGGAATATTCTTTGAATTTATTAAGTATGATCAATTCGGGAAAGAAGAGAAAAAATACTATCAATTATTTGAAGTGGTAAAAAATCAAGACTATATAGTTGTAATTACAACTAATGCAGGACTATGGAGATATTTAATTGGGGATATTATATCTTTTACATCATTGAGTCCATACAGAATAAAAATTAGTGGTAGAACAAATAATCAAATAAATGTTTTTGGGGAAGAATTAATTTCAAATAATACTAATAAAGCAATTAAAAATGCATGCTTAAAAACGAGTGCTGTATTACATGAATATACAGTTGCCCCAATCTTCATTACAAAATTCTCAGGCGGACATGAATGGCTCATTGAGTTTGAAGATGTGCCTAAAGATTTAAATTTATTCTGCAGAATATTAGATGAAGAGCTAAAAGATAATAACTCAGACTACGAAACAAAAAGATCGAACAACCTAATACTAGCACCTCCAAAAATTACTATTCTTAAAAATGGAACTTTTTATAAATGGCTAAAAATAAATGAAAGATTAGGGGCCCAAAATAAAATATCAAGATTAAATAACGATCGTAAAATTGCAGATATTTTACTTAAATTAAATAAGTAGAAGTTTTCAACAAAAATTCACAGAATATTGTTTTTTAATGTCAGCATAGAATTCTTTTATATTTTAGTAAAAAATTAGATTATGCATATAGCAATTGCTGGAAATATTGGTTCGGGAAAGACTACACTTACCACACTATTATCAAAACATTACAAATGGAAGGCACATTATGAAGATGTTGAGAACAATCCTTATTTGAATGATTTTTATAAAGATATGCAGAGGTGGTCTTTTAATCTTCAAGTATATTTCTTGAACAGTAGGTTTAGACAAATCGTTGAAATTAAAAATAGTGGTCAAAAATATATTCAAGATAGAACAATATATGAAGATGCATATATTTTTGCTCCTAACCTGCACTCAATGGGTTTAATGAGCTCTAGAGATTTTGATAACTATAAAGAAATATTTACTCTAATGGATGATTTTATCGAAGGACCTGACTTACTTATTTATCTAAGAGCAAGTGTATCGACATTAGTTGAACAAATTCAAAAGAGAGGTAGAGAATATGAGAATAGTATTAGATTAGATTATCTAACAAGATTAAATGAAAGATATGAAGCTTGGGTAGGTAGTTATAGTAAAGGAAAAATACTTATTATTAATGTAGATGATATAAATTTTGCAGAAAACTCTGATGAACTACAGCAGATAATAAATCAAATAGATCAAAATCTTTAATTTAAAATTCTCAATAAAAAAAAAGAGCTTAAAAATTTAAGCTCTTTTTTTATAATTATAGTTTTTAAACTATTTTTTTCCCTTTATTGAAATTGTTAAACCATCAAATTTAAGTTCACCAGCAAAACCTGACTCACCTATTTGATTATACAATAAAGTAGCATTCTTACTTACCCCCTTAGTCTTAACTACTCCATCAACAGAAATTAGAAATGGTTTTTTAGAAGAAGAAAGTGTATTACTATTTGCATAAAACTCTAGTTGATTTCCCAATTGAGCAAGAACCTTTTCACACTCTTCTTTAATAGTAGATCCACAATTAATATTTGAAGTAATTATATTTTCAACTAACATTAGTTCTAACTCCTCATTCATTTTAGTTTCAAAATTTTCAGCAACTGAATTAATTATTAAGTTAGTAACAGCCACATTAGATACTACATATGAATTAGTTGTGTTTGAGCTTGAACTAGAAACATCCATGGCAATGGAAGGAGCAATAACTAAAGCTACAACAGACATTAATTTTAGAAGGATATTTAGAGATGGACCCGAAGTGTCTTTAAAAGGATCTCCAACAGTATCACCAACTACTGAAGCTTTATGAGCTTCTGTTCCTTTTCTGCCTTGCTCTTCAATTGTCTTTTTAGCATTATCCCAAGCACCACCAGCATTAGATTGGAAAATAGCCATTAAAACTCCTGATGAAGTAACTCCAGCTAGCAAACCACCTAACATTTCAGGGCCACCAACACCAACCCATTTACCTCCAAACCCAACTAGTACAGGAACAATTATAGCAAGTAAACCAGGAGCAACCATTTCTTTAATAGAAGCTTTTGTTGAAATATCAACACATTTATCGTATTCTGCAACACCATCAGCAGCATCAAATATTTTTCTATCTGCAACAGATGCCTTTGTCATATCAGAATCATACTTTCTCATAACTGCTAATGCAGCCTTAAGTTTTGGGATATCTCTAAATTGTCTTCTAACTTCCTCAATCATCGCCATTGCTGCTCTTCCTACAGCATTCATAGCCATTGCAGAAAAAACAAATGGTAACATAGCTCCAACTAATAATCCAGCCATAATATCTGGTCTAGAAACATCAATAGATGTAATATTTGCCACTTTCATAAATGCAGCAAATAAAGCTAATGCAGTTAATGCAGCTGAAGCAATTGCAAATCCCTTGCCAATGGCAGCTGTTGTATTTCCAACAGCATCTAATTCATCAGTTCTTTCTCTTACCTCTGCAGGTAATTCAGCCATTTCAGCAATACCTCCAGCATTATCAGAAATTGGACCATATGCATCAACAGCTAATTGAATACCTGTATTTGCAAGCATTCCAACAGCAGCAATTGCAATTCCATAAAGTCCAGCGAAATGATGTGAAACCATTATAGCTGCAGCAATTAATAAAATTGGTAGAGCAGTAGACATCATTCCAACACCCAGTCCAGCAATGATAGTAGTTGCTGCACCAGTTTCTGATTGGTCAATAATAGATTGAACAGGCTTTGTGCCTGTACCAGTATAGTATTCAGTAACTTTTCCAACAGCTAAACCAGCTACTAAACCAGCAATAGTTGCCCAAAAAACACCCATCGCTGTGTAAGACATTCCTTCGCTAATCCAGCTCTCAGGAAGCATTTCATTTATAATAAAATAAGAAGCAACAATCATAAGTGCTGCAGAACCAAATTCCCCGATATTTAAAGCTTTGTGAGGAGAGCCTCCATCATTTACTTTAACAAAAAATGTTCCAATGATAGACATTACAATACCAACAGCAGCTAAAACTAAAGGAAGATAAACTGCTTCAAGAGAATCAGTAAACAGGTAAGAACCTAAAACCATAGTACCAATTATCGACCCTACATAAGATTCAAATAAATCTGCTCCCATTCCTGCAACATCACCAACATTATCTCCTACGTTATCAGCAATAGTTGCTGGATTTAAAGGATGATCTTCAGGAATACCTGCCTCAACCTTACCAACTAAATCAGCACCCACATCAGCAGCTTTTGTATAAATACCACCTCCAACTCTTGCAAAAAGAGCAATAGATGAAGCTCCAAGAGAAAAACCAGATAAAACATTTAATACAACAGTTGTTGATTCATACATTCCTTGATAAAGTGATAATAGTAAACTTAATCCAAGAACTCCTAAACCCACTACTCCAAGTCCCATAACAGCTCCTCCTGAGAAAGCAACTTCAAGAGCTTTTCCTAATGAAGTTCTAGCAGCTTGAGTCGTTCTAACGTTTGCTTTTGTTGCAACTTTCATACCAATAAATCCTGCTAAAGCTGAACAGATCGCTCCAATTACAAATGAGAATGCAACCATTCCAGTTGAGTTTTCTTCTGCAGAACCTTTAAAGAATAATAATACAGCTACAGCAGCAACAAATACAGATAAAACTTTGTATTCTGCTTTAAGAAATGACATTGCTCCGTCTGCAATATTTTTTGCAATTCGAGACATTTTTTCGTTACCTTCATCTTGTTTTGAAACCCAAGCGTTTTTCCAAAAAACAAATGCAAGAGCTAAAACACCAAAAAGAGGCAAATAATTTACAATAAATTCCATTTTTTTTATTTTAGTTAAAATTTTAAATCGGTGCAAAAATAGCATTTTTGATTAAAGAAGGTAGATAGCCAGTGATTTTTTAGAATAAAACGAGCAATTTTTCATTCGTATTTTGTTTGAAAGCAAAGTAATATTTACTTGATTTTATTTAAATTTGTAGAATTAATCCCAATTAAATTTTAAGAAATGAATATATTAGTTTGTATTAGTAGTGTTCCAGATACAACATCAAAAATTAATTTTACAGAAAACAACAGTAAGTTTGATGATAATGGAATACAATTTGTTATAAATCCTTATGATGAATTTGGATTAACTAAGGCAGTAATGTTAAAAGAAAAAAATGGCGCAAAAGTTACTGCAATTATTGTTGGGGAATCTTCAGTTGAGCCAGTAATTAGGAAGGCTTTAGCAATAGGTGCTGATGAAGCTGTAAGAATAAACATGAAACCTTTAGATAGTTATTCAACAGCAAAAGAAATAAGTAATTACGTAAATGAAAATCCTTTTGATTTAATAATTGCTGGCAAAGAATCTAGCGATTATAATGGAGGGGCAGTTCCGGGCATGATTGCTGATATGCTTGACTTACCATTTGCAAATGCATGCAATGGACTCGAAATAGATGGAAATGAAGTAACCTTAAATAGAGAAATAGATGGTGGTATTGAAAAAATAAAATCATCATTACCAATTATAATTGGTGGTCAAAAGGGATTAGTTGAAGAAAGTGAACTTAGAATCCCCAACATGAGAGGCATCATGACCGCAAGATCAAAACCATTAAATATTATTGAAGTAAATAATCCAACAATAATGAGCGAATCAATACAATTTGAAAAACCTGCAGAAAAGGGAGAGTGCAAAATGGTTTCTTCAGATAATATTGATCAGTTAGTAAACATGCTTCAAAATGAAGCTAAAGTAATTTAACAAAAACATAATCATGTCAATACTAGTGTACGCAGAAAGTTGGGAGGGGAAATTTAAAAAAAGCACATTTGAAGCTGCTTCTTATGCAAATCAATTAGCGAAAGATTTAAATACTGATACAATAGCTGTTTCTTTAGGAAATATTGATGAAAGTGAATTATTAAAGCTTGGTGAATATGGTGTCTCAAAAATATTTTCATATTCAAATATCACAAAAAGTGACAATAAGAATTCTTCTATTGTTTTAGCTAATCACGCAAAGGAATCTAAAGCAATAATTTTTTCAAACACTTTTTCTGCTAAAATGATAGCACCAAGACTATCTGCAAAATTAAAAGCTGGATTACTTAGTAATGTAATTTCAAAAATTTTAAATTCTAATAATTTCACTTTTCAAAGACAAGCTTTTTCATCCAAGGCTGTCGAGACAGTAACTGTTAATACTGAAAAAGTAATAATTACTGTATCTCCGAATGCTTTTGAAGTTAAAACTAATCCAACAAATTGTGAGATAACAACTAATGATGAAAACTTTGAAAATCAATTTAGTATTATTGGGTCAGAAACAAATAGTGGGAAGATATCACTCTCTGAAGCAGAAATAGTTATTTCAGCAGGTAGAGGATTAAAAGGGCCAGAAAACTGGGGAATGATTGAGGAATTAGCAGAACTTTTAAATGCTGCTACCGCATGTTCAAAGCCTGTTTCAGATATAGGATGGAGACCACATTCAGAGCATGTTGGGCAAACAGGAAAAGCAGTTGCTCCAAATTTATATGTTGCAGTTGGAATTTCTGGAGCGATCCAGCACTTAGCAGGAGTAAACTCGTCTAAAGTGATGGTTGCAATTAATACTGATCCAGAAGCAGCTTTTTTCAAAGCAGCTGATTATGGAGTAATAGGAGATGCTTTTGATGTCGTTCCAAAATTAATTGAAGAAATTAAAAAAATCAAAAACTAATAATTTTGAATTTAATTCCTCTAACTATTTCTGCAATTCGACAAAGTGACTCACAAAACAATGCATATGTCCTTCTTCTTAATGAAACGGAAGGAAAAAGACAACTTCCAATTGTTATAGGTTGGTGTGAAGCGCGCTCAATTGCAATTGCACTCGATGGTGACGAGGAACCTGAGAGACCATTAACACATGATTTATTTAAATCATTTGGAGATAGTTTTAATATTAATTTAAAAAAAGTTATTGTACATACATTAAATGAAGGTGTATTTCATTCAACATTTTATTGTAATAATGTGGTAACTGGTGAAGAGGCTAAAATTGATGCTAGAACATCTGATGCTGTTGCTTTAGCAATTAGATTTGCTTGCCCTATTTTCACATATGAAAACATCTTATCTAAAGCAGGAATTAAATTTTCTAAAAGCGATGAAGAAAACACAACATCATTTACTGAAGCAACCTCAATTATAAAAGAAAAAAAACTCAGCTTATATAGCTTAAAAGAATTAGAAGCAATTCTAATTGAAGCTATTGAACATGAAAATTATGAAAGAGCTTCAGTTATTCGAGATGAAATTAAAAGAAGAACATCAAAATAGATGAAAAAAATACTATCAATAATCTTTTTGATTTTCTTATCTATCTCCAGCTATTCAAATAATTTAACGCAAAAATGGTGGTTTAGTGAAATTAACTCAAATGATGAAAATATTAATCTTGAAAAGTCATTTTTCAGTAATAGTGACTATTTTATATTAAATTCAGATAGCTCATTTAGTTATCAGATATCTGAAAAAAAACTATATGCTAAAGGAACATGGGCTTTAGAAAATGATTTATTATCGCTCTATTACTCTGAACCAAAAGACACCGTTAGATTTTATAAAATTAATCAAACTTCTAATCAACTGATTTTATCAGAGGGAAATAAAGACTATATTTTCTCCAACACTCTGGCGAAAGCAACAAATAAAAAATCTTTAGCAAATAATTACCTTAGAGGGATACTGGGTCTCTTATCTCTAGTTTTTCTAGCTTTTTTATTTTCAAAGAATAAAAAAGAAATAAATTGGTCTTTAGTTAGCAAAGGAATATTAATACAACTAGTTCTTGCTTTTCTTATTCTAAAGGTTCCTTTTGTTCAAAATATATTCGAATGGATGAGTCAAGTTTTTGTAATAATATTACAGTTCTCAAAAAATGGGGCCTTATTTTTATTTGGAGACACACTAGTTAATAGTAATAATTTTGGCGCAATTTTTGCTTTTCAAATCTTACCTACTATAGTTTTTTTCTCAGCCCTTACCAGTCTTCTCTTTTATTTTGGCATTTTACAAAAAATTATTTTCCTCTTCGCATATATAATGAAAAAGACACTTAAATTATCAGGGGCTGAAAGCTTAGCAGCAGCAGGAAATATTTTTCTTGGACAAACTGAATCTCCACTTTTAGTAAAACCTTATATTGATAAAATGACCAAATCTGAACTCCTCTGCTTGATGTCTGGAGGAATGGCCACAATCGCAGGTGGTGTTTTAGCGGCATATATTGGTTTTCTTGGCGGAACAGATCCTGTACAACAACTCTTTTTTGCTAAACATTTGCTTGCAGCTTCAGTAATGTCTGCACCAGCAGCAATTGTAGTCTCTAAAATTCTATTACCTGAAACTAATAGTGTAAATGAAGACATGTCAATTTCTAGTGAAAAATTAGGCTCAAATTCTTTAGAAGCAATTAGTATTGGAACCTCTCAAGGTGTAAGATTAGCAATTAATGTTGGTGCAATGCTACTTGTTTTTATTGCTTTTATTACTATGGCAAATTACTTTCTAAAAGATTTTATTGGTGAGTTAATGAATATAAATAATTGGATAACAAATTTTACCTCAGGACAATATAATGGTCTAACACTAGAATTTATCTTAGGATATTTATTAGCACCCCTTACATGGCTTATGGGAGTATGTAAAGAAGATATGATACTAGTAGGTCAATTATTAGGAGAAAAAACAATTCTTAATGAATTTGTCGCATATATATCGCTTTCAGAATTAAAAGAAACAGGTAAATTTTTTGAAGAAAAATCAATTATTATAGCAACATATATTTTGTGTGGTTTTGCAAACTTTGCCTCTATTGGAATTCAAATTGGAGGAATAGGCTCATTAGCTCCTTCAAGACGAAAAGACCTTTCTCAACTTGGTATACTTGCTTTAATAGCAGGAACATTAGCCTCATTACTAACAGCTGTAATTGTAGGAGCAATAATTTAATAAAGGATGAAACAATATTTAGAATTGATGGATTATGTTATGAGTAAAGGTACTCTCAAAACAGACAGAACCGGAACTGGAACAAAAAGTGTATTTGGATATCAGATGAGATTTGATTTATCTAAAGGGTTTCCGTGTATAACTACTAAAAAACTACATTTAAAATCTATAATTCATGAGCTGTTATGGTTTCTTAAAGGAGATACAAATATTAAATACCTTAAAGATAATGGGGTAAGAATTTGGGATGAATGGGCAGATAAAAATGGTGATTTAGGTCATGTCTATGGATATCAATGGAGAAATTGGCCTGCTCCAAATGGAGAACATATAGATCAAATTAAAAAAATAATAGATCAAATAAAAAACACACCAAATAGCAGAAGAATAATTGTCAGTGCATGGAATGTAGGTGAAATTGAACAAATGGCACTACCTCCTTGTCATGCATTCTTTCAATTTTATGTTGCTGATGGTAAACTTTCGTGTCAACTGTATCAAAGAAGTGCAGATATTTTTTTAGGGGTACCATTCAATATCGCATCATATGCACTGCTAACAATGATGGTTGCTCAAGTATGTGCTCTTGAGCTTGGAGATTTCATACATACATTAGGGGATGCGCATATCTATTCAAATCATTTTGATCAAACAAAACTGCAATTAAGTAGAGAAACAAAAACACTGCCACAGATGAAAATAAATTCAAAAATAAAAGATATTTTTGAATTTTCTATTGAAGATTTTGAATTAGAAAACTATGAAAGTCATCCTCACATTAAGGGAAAGGTTGCAATCTAAAAAAAATACAATGAAAAAAATTACAATATTAGGGGCAGGATTAGTTGGTGGAGTTATGGCTCAAGACCTTGCGAGGATTCACGATGTTACATCTATTGATATTTCACAAAAAAACCTAGATAAGTTAAAAAACAAAAAAATTAAAACAATTTGCGCTGATATTGCAGATACTCTTGTTCTTCAAAAATTAATTCAAGGCTGTGATTTAGTAATTGGAGCAGTGCCTGGATTTATGGGATATAAAATGATGTACGATGTAATCTGTGTTGGCAAAAATATTGTGGATATATCTTTTTATCCAGAAGACCCATTTGGATTAGATGAATTAGCTAAAGAAAAAAATGTTGTTGCAGTTATGGACTGTGGTGTAGCTCCAGGGATGGGTAATATAATATTTGGATATCATAACGATAATATGAAAATAACAGATTATGAATGTCTTGTTGGAGGTCTTCCAGTTAAAAGAGAATGGCCATATGAATATCAAGCTGTTTTTTCTCCAATTGATGTAATTGAAGAATATGTTCGTCCAGCGAGATTTGTACAGAACAGTCAATTAATAATAAAAGAAGCCTTATCTGAGACAGAATTAATAGAATTTGATGAGATAGGCACTCTGGAGAGTTGGAACTCTGATGGACTTAGAAGTTTAATTAAAACAATGCCGCATGTCCCAAATATGATTGAAAAAACTCTAAGATATCCTGGATGTGTTGAATATTTAAAAGTTTTAAGAGCAAGTGGTTTCTTTTCATATAAAAAGATCAATATAAATGGAAATGACATTAGACCAATTGATGTAACCTCGAAATTATTATTCCCAAAATGGGAAATGAAGGATGGTGATAGAGACTTTACTATAATGAGAATAATCATCAAAGGTATAGAAGATAATAAAGCCACAACATACCAATATAATTTGTTGGATAGATATGAAAATGATACAATTTCAATGGCCAGAACAACTGGATTCACATGTACTGCTGTAGCAAATTTAGTATTGGAAAAAAAATATACTAGAACCGGTATCTCACCTCCTGAATATTTAGGAACTCACTTTCATGATGTAAAAAACTATTTGGAAGCAAGAAATGTAAAATATAATTTTAAAAAAACTAATGATTAGATCAATAATAGTTGCAGCATGCGAGAACAATGCTATTGGTGCCAATAATGACTTAATTTGGAGACTTCCTATAGACACGAAGTTCTTTAAAGATAAAACAAATGGACATCATGTAATAATGGGAAGAAAAAACTTTGAATCTATTCCTCATAAATATCGTCCATTACCAAACAGAGCAAATATTATTGTCACCAGAAGCAAAGATTATAAAGCTGAAAACTGTTTAGTTACAAATACCTTAGAAGAGGCAATAAAAATTGCAAAAAAAAATAATGAAAAAGAGCCTTTTATTATTGGAGGTGGTGAAATTTATAAACTTGCTATAGAAAAAGATCTTGTTGATAGAATTTATCTTACAAGAGTTCATCACAAATTTGAGGGAGATACATTTTTCCCAAAACTATCAAATGAATGGATTGAAACAGATAAAAGAGAGTTCTTTAAAGATAAAGAGCATAAATTTGATTTTACTTTTTATATTTATGAAAAGAAAAAAATTTAAAATGAACAAATTAATTTTATTTTTAAGTATAATTTTACTATCTCTTTCTGCATGTGTAGAAGAAAAAACATTAACTCCTGTAGAACAAATCAACATACAATCAAGTAGAGATTATTTACTTGCTGAAAATTTATTTAATCATATTTATAGATCTATTGAAGACGGCTTTATTTATAATGGGCAAGCAAAAAATTGTCCATCTTATACATTATTAAATAACAACAACAATAACTCCGACACATTAATCATTGACTTTGGTGAAGAGAACTGCTTACAATTTGGACAATTAAAGAGAGGGCAAATCATTTCTACATTCGATAATGAATATCATACACCAGGTGCAATTATCAATACTACTTTTAGCCAATTTTATATTAATAACATATTAATTGAAGGGAATTTAGAATTAAGTTGTTTAGATAATAACATATATCAACTTGAAATATCTGATGCAAGTTTAACGACAGGATATGGCGTGATAAATATCAATGCATCATTAGAAAAAGAGATGATAAATGGACAAAATAGTAGTTATAACTATTTAGATGATGTATACTTAATTAATGGGAATATTTCTGGAAATTCTTCAAATGGAAATAATTTTGATATTATAATTACAGACCCAATAACATATGAATTAAGCTGCTTTCAAAGTAGTAGTTGTATTACCAAATCTGGTCAAGCAATTATTACTCCAAATAATTATGAAGAGAGATTAATTAATTATGGTGACTCTCTGTGTAATTGCGATATAACTGTTGAGTACAATAATGAAACAACACTTATTGTATTAGACTAAGCTACTTTAAGATTCTTACTTTCTAAATCACTTAATTGATTCTTAATAAATTCTTTAGAAATTACTAATTCCTTTTTAGAATTATCTGAAGGTATCTGATACATAGCATCCAGCATTATTTTCTCACAAATTGACCGCAAACCTCTAGCACCTAACTCAAACTCTAATGCTTGATCCACAATCAAATCAATAGCGGCACTTTCAAATTTTAATTTAACACCATCTAGCTCAAATAACTTAATATATTGTTTAGTGATAGCATTTTTGGGCTCAGTTAATATTAACTTAAGTGCATCTTTATCTAATGGATTTAAATATGTTACAACAGGCATTCTTCCAATCAATTCAGGTATCAAACCAAAAGTCTTCAAATCTTGGGGAGAAATGTATTTTAAAAAGTTAGAGTCATCAATCTTATTATCTTTTTTTGCTTTAAAACCAATAGCTCTTGAATTAAGTCTTGATGCAATATTTTTTTCAACCCCATCAAAAGCTCCGCCACTTATAAATAAAATATCTTTAGTGTCTAGTGCTATCATTTTTTGATCTGGATGCTTTCTTCCTCCCTGAGGTGGTACATTAACAATTGTTCCCTCTAATAATTTTAACATAGCCTGCTGCACTCCTTCCCCACTAACGTCTCTAGTTATTGAAGGGTTATCACTTTTTCTAGCAACCTTATCTATTTCATCAATAAAAACTATACCTCTTTTGGCTTTTTCCACATCATAATCAGCAGCCTGTAATAATCTTGATAAAATACTCTCTACATCCTCTCCTACATATCCAGCTTCAGTAAGAACAGTAGCGTCAGCAATACAAAATGGAACATTTAAAAGCTTTGCAATTGAACGAGCTAGTAAAGTTTTACCAGTACCAGTTCTACCTACCATAATTATATTTGATTTTTCTATTTCTACATCATCTTCAGATGTATTTAATTGCGTAATTCTTTTGTAGTGATTATATACTGCAACAGATAAAACTTTTTTAGCAAAGTCTTGACCGATAACAAAATCATCAAGATGGGATTTTATCTCTGCAGGCTTTAGTAAATTAAATTCTTGAGGCTCATCTAAATTTGATTTAGCATCTTGCTCAACTATTTTATGAGCTTGTTCAATACATGAATTACAAATATGAGCACTCGCTCCAGCAATTAAGATATCTGTATCTTGTTTTTTAGTGCCACAAAATGAACATTGAATAGAGTTTTCAGAGCTCATTATTTTCTTTTTAGAACCTCATCTATCATACCGTATGCCTTCGCCTCTTCAGAAGTCATCCAATAATCTCTATCACTGTCTTTCCAAACCTCTTTAAATGATTTTCCAGAATGTTCAGAAATTATTTGATAAAGTTCATTCTTTAATTTTTTAATTTCATTTGCCGTAATTTCAATGTCAGATGCTTGACCGTGAGCTCCACCAAGAGGCTGATGAATCATAACCCTAGAATGTTGAAGGGCTGTTCTTTTTCCTTTTGCTCCAGCACATAGCAAAACAGCTCCCATAGATGCAGCCATTCCGGTACATATTGTAGAAACATCAGGATTAATATATTGCATAGTATCATAAATCCCTAAACCAGCATAAACACCTCCACCTGGCGAATTTAAATATATTAGAATATCTTTCTTTGCATCAACAGACTCTAAGAAAAGTAATTGAGCTTGAATGATATTTGCCACATAATCGTTAATAGGTACTCCTAAAAAAATTATTCTATCCATCATAAGTCTAGAAAAAACATCCATACTTGCGACATTCATTTGTCTCTCCTCTATAATAGTTGGCGAAATATAGTTTCCGTGTATAGATGTAAATTGATCAATATGCAGGCTATTAATTCCTCTGTGTTTTGTAGCGTATTTCTTAAATTCTGCTGAATAGTCCATAGTGTTTTTTATTTTTCTGATGCTAATTTAACAAAATCATCATAAGAAATTGATTTATTTTTAAGTTTGAAAATTTCTTTATAAATAACTAAAGTTCTTTCATCAAATAGTTGATCGGATATTTTTTTTCTTTCATCATCATTTTTTAAAATATTTTCAGAAATATCTAATAGTTGTTTTTCATCAGTTGAAGGTTGCCCATATTGCTTCATTTGAAAGGCAACCATCTTCTTGGTATGTTCTAGTAAATCTTCGTTATTTATTTTAATCTCATGCTCTTCTAAAATTTTATTTTCAATTAATTGCCATTTTAAACTTTTAGAATACATATCATACTCTTGTTCAACTTGTTCCATTGTTAAAGGTTTTTCTGATGTTTTCACCAACCATCTTTTTAAAAACTCATCGGGAAGTTTAAGCTTAGTTTTATTTATAAAAAATGTAACAACATCGTTCTTTAACATTCTGTCACTTTCCACAATAAATGAATTTTCTGCCTCCTCTTTAATTTTAGCTTTAAAAGCTTTAACATCTTTAATAGATTCTTCTTTATAAACTTTAGCAAAAAGTTCTGGATTTAGTTCTGAAGGAGCTAATCTATTAACTTGTTTTACAGTAAATTGAAATTCTTCAGAAACAAGACCTGTTAATTCTTCAGCAGAAATATTTAACATCGCAGCAAGATCGGTTTTGTTTTCAAAAACACTTACTACATTCAAAATAAGATGATCATCTTTTTTTAATCCAATAAATTTTTTCTGATTTTTTTTATCAACAATAACATCAATAGAAACAGTTGCATCATTAGAAATTCCATTTTCCATTAAAACACCATTAACATCAAGTTGACTAATTGTACAAAAAACCATATCTCCCTTTTCAGATACTTCGGGATTACTCATTTTACCATACCTTTTAGCTATGTCAGTACAATAATTGTCAACTAATTTATCCTCAGCAGTTATATTGTAATAATTTAATGAATCTTTATTACCTAATTTCACATCAAATTCAGGAGCTAAACCAATTTCATATTCAAATTTAAAATCTACCGAATTTACCCAATCAATTTCTTCACTACCCATTGGCATTGGACTTCCTAAGACCCTTAACTTATTATCTGTAATATGCTTATAAAGTTCATCTTGAATCATTTTATTAACCTCATCAACCACAACAGATACTTTATATTGTTTAGAAATGATAGACATAGGAGTTTTTCCTTTTCTAAAGCCAGGAATAACAGCATCTTTTCTATACTTTTTTAAAGTAGTATCTACCTTTCCTATGTAGTCAGATTCTTCAACCTCTACAGTAATTGAAGACATCATTTTTTTAACTTTGCTTTGTGTAATTTTCATCAGATTTTATATTTAATGGTCGCCAAAAGTACGTTTAATTCTAGTAAATAAATAACAATAAAAAAACTCTATTTACATAGAGTTTTTTTAGTACGGGTAAAGGGAGTCGAACCCCCACGCCTTGCGGCACCAGATCCTAAGTCTAGCGCGTCTACCAATTCCGCCATACCCGCAATAGGTGGCAAAGATATTATTTTTTAACATTTAATCATTAAACCCAAAGTAAAGATTTTTTATATAAGTTTTTATTTATTTTTGTTTAACAATAAAAAACATATAATCAGAATGAGTTTATCAATAAAAGGAAAGTTAAGTAGAAAATTAAGTGTTGAAAGTGGCACTTCAAAAGCAGGTAAAGAATGGCAAAAGCAATCTTTTTTAGTAGATACAGGCGCACAATATAACCCAGAAGTGTGCTTTCAACTATTTGGAGAAGATAAGATACAAATGTTAAATAGTCATCAAGAAGGTGATCAAGTTGAAGTTTCTTTCAATTTATCTTCAAGAGAATATAATGGAAGATACTTTCATAATATTGATGCGTGGAAAATAGATAATTTAGCGGCAGGTTCAAGTGCAGAGAATAAAATGCCAGAAGCACCTTCTTTTGAAAATTCTGATAATCCAGATGATGACCTTCCATTTTAAAGAAAATGTCATTTTCTCATAAGTTAGAAAAGTTATTTAAACAAAGCCTACCAGCTCCGTTTACAATAGCAGTAATTTTAACTTTTATAACATTTTTACTTGCATTATTTATTACAAAAAGTGATAATCAAAGTTCACATTTTATAAATATTCTAACATATTGGGAAAAAGGAATTTGGAACCCTGACCTATTAGTGTTTGCGATGCAAATGATGCTAATGCTGGTTCTTGGACATACTCTAGCTCTTACAAAACCTGTTCACAATTTAATTACCAAAGCAACCTTATACTGTACAAATACTTCAAAAGCTGCAGCTACTGTAACTCTCTTAACAATAATTGTTTCTTTATTTAATTGGGGGTTAGGTTTGATCTTTGGAGCAATCTTTGCTCGTAAAGTAGGAGAACACTTCTCAAAAGAAGGTAAAAAAATAAACTATCCATTAATTGGTGCTGCAGGCTATTCTGGCTTAATGGTTTGGCACGGAGGCATATCTGGCTCTGCTCCTATCAAAATTGCAGAAGCAGGACATTTCCTTGAAAACAAAATAGGTGTAATATCTCAGGGAGAAACTATTTTTTCGACAATGAATATTGCAGTAAGTTTTTCACTAATAATATTGCTACCACTATTAATGTATTGGATCGGAAAGAGAAATCCTGGTAAAATTATCAAGCTACAAATAAAAGAGGAAGAAAAAATAATTAAAGCTAAAGGTGCAGAACATTTAGATCATTCAAATATTCTAGCATATATATTTGGAGGGATGATAGTAACTATTAGTATCTATAATTTTATTTTTCAATCAAATTACATGTCATTTAGTTTCTTAACTCCTAATTACATTAATTTACTTTTACTTGGCTTAGCAATTATTATGCATAAAAGTTTTTATAATTTCTTAAATGCTGTAGACAAAGCAATTTCTGGCGCTTCTGGAATTTTAATCCAATTCCCAATTTATTTTGGAATAATGGGTATAATGAATCATTCAGGAATGGTCGATATCATGTCTGAATTATTTGTTAATATTTCAAATAAGACAACATTACCAATTTTTACATTTATTAGTGGTGCTATAGTAAATATTTTTGTTCCTAGCGGAGGGGGTCAATGGGCTGTTCAAGGCCCTATTATAGTAGAAGCTGCTATTAAACTAGGGGTTGATATCCCAAAAAATATTATGGCCCTAGCTTATGGAGATCAATTAACAAATATGCTACAACCGTTCTGGGCGCTACCTCTCTTAGGAATTACACAACTAAAAGCAAGAGAAATTATCCCATATACACTTTTAATAATGTGTGCAGGAATAATAATTTTTATTAGCGCTTTAATAATCTTCTAATATCTGTGCTTAGTACTTCACATCAAAAGCATCACGAATACCATTTCCTAAAATCATAAAAGAAAGTACTAATAGCATTATAGCAACTCCAGGGAAAATTGCCAAATAAGCTTTATTCATAACAATATATGAGTAATGATCTTTTATTATACCACCCCAAGATGGAAAAGGTGGTTGAGCACCAATTCCTAGAAAAGAAAGACCTGCTTCAATTAATATAGCGGATGCAAAATTTGCTGCAGATATAACAATTACTGGACCAATAATATTTGGCAAAATATGTTGTTTTAAAATACGAAATGACTTATATCCTAAAACTTGAGCCGCCTGAACATACTCAAGTTCTCTAACTGCCAAAACCTGTCCTCTTACTATTCGAGCAACCTCTACCCACATTGTTAAACCTACAGCTATAAATACTTGCCAAAAACCCTTTCCTAGAGCAAGTGTAATAGCAATAACCATTAATAAAGTAGGAATAGACCAGACAACATTAATAAACCACATAATTATATCATCTGTTCTTCCCCTAAAATAGCCAGCAAGAAGACCAAGAGTTAAACCAATTAATACAGAAATAAAAACTGCTACTAAGCCAATAGATAAAGACACTCTAATACCATAAATTAATCTACTAAAGAAGTCTCTACCAAATTTATCTGTTCCTAGCCAAAAATTTCTCGTTTCACATTTATATTCTCCAATAAACTTATACTCAACTAAAGAATTGTATTTCGTATAAATACATCCGTCCTTAATTTCAGAAAATGACTGTACAGGAATCATTTTACAGTTATTTAATTTTCCAAAAAAAAAGGATTTGATTGAATTGGGAGATTGTGAACACAAGATATCGGTAGATAAAAATTGGACTTTAGAAAAGGGAGGAAGAGTAGCTAGCTCTAAATTCATTTCATTTGCCATTGGAGTTTTATCAGGAATAATTTGATATGTAAATATTGCCAAAAAACAACAAAGAGCAATAAAAAATAATGCAAGTAAAGATGATGTTCTATCTTTAAATTTTTTCCAAATAATTTTATTTATTGAATTAATTTTCATTTACTATAGTGTCTGTTTTTCCATTTAAAAGTTTTTAATTGTGATATAATACTAATAAAAACAATATAAAATGAATATACAATTTGAAAAGGAAAAGCCCATTTCAATAAATCTTTCCTCTCAAAGAAAGACAAAATATTTCTAAGGAAATAGAAATCAACTATATTTTTAATAAGAAAAAATAGTAAAAAAATATAAATTAAATTAAAGTTATATAAAGAAACTAATAGAAGGAAAAGAGAAAACACATTAACTAAAAAAACTACAACTGATGTATAAACCGTGTATAAATCTTTAAAAGAAGTTGTTTTAGCAGCCCATCTTTTCCTTTGATTTACAAAATCTTTGATACTCTCAAATGAATGTGTAAACACAATAGCACTGGAGTGCGCTTTAAATCTAATTGAATAAGGAAATCTTTTTTTTATAGTATGAAGTAAAAACACATCATCACCTGAGGCAATAGATGTGTTTAAAGAAGAAACAACCTCTAGGTAAGCATTTCTTTTGTAAGCCATATTAGCTCCATTACAAAAAATTGGTTTGTTTATACCAATAGCTCCTGCACCAGAACCAATTAACGAAAGAAATTCTAAACATTGAATCTCTTGAAATATAGATTTAGTTTTAAAAAAATTAACAGGGCCAGAAACAAGCTTAACATTTTCATCTTGAAAATCAGATACCATAGTTAATAACCATTTAGAATTTAATCTGCAATCAGCATCAGTAGTTAAAATTATTTCTGAAGAAGAAAATGATACCCCAAAATTAATAGCACTTTTTTTACCAAATTTATTATCTGGCAAAGACCTTATAACTAAGTTGGAATATTTTTTTTTGCTATTTTTTATCAAATCAAAAGTGTTATCCTCAGAATGATCATCTATAATAATAATATTAAATAGTTCTTTAGGGAAATCCTGACAGGAAAGATCTTCAATAAGATTTATAATATTTGATTCTTCATTTCTAACAGCGATAACTACACTAACTGTTGTATGAAATATATTAGACTTAGACTTTAAATTATTATTCCAGCCTTTTGAAAAAGAAATTATGGAAAAACAATATAGAATTAGAGAAAGAAATAGAAAAGCAAGCATCACTTTCTAAAAAAATTTAAATTAAAAACAAAGTAAATCCCTATTAAAGAGGGGATTACTAAATTAACAATCCAAAGAAGTAAAGTCGATGAAAAGACACCTATTGAATTCATTGTAAATAAGCTAAAAATATAGATTGCAACTGACCCTCTAACACCAATTTCTGCAACAACAATTGTTGGGATAATAGAAACGAAAAGAAAAATCAACATAATTGATGATATAGAATCAAATAGGTTTAAATTAATCTCAAAAACATTTAATAGTATTAAAAATTGTATCGAGAAAACAATATATCTTGAAAAAGAAAACAATAATATATTAGTAAGCTCACGTGAATTATATATTGTAAGTGTATTAACATAATGTTGAAACTTTTTTAAATACTTATTTAAATTACAAAATGAAATCACAGAAGACAAATTGTAGAATAAATAAAAAATAAAAAAATTAAAGAGAATTAAAATTACAAAAACTAAAAGTTTATGTTTACTAATTAGCTGAAAAGATATTTTTGAGTCAAATAAAAGGTTTGACAATATGATAAATGCAATTGATCCAAATAAAATAGTAATCAATAATTGTGACATACTTCCAATAAAAGTAATTAGAACACCTTTTAAGCGATCTGCCTTTTCTAAATAAAAAACTCTTCCCCCATATTCACCAACTCTATTTGGTGTAAAAGAAGAAACTGTTATACCAGCAAAAACTGCTTTAAGAGAGGTATAAATAGTTATTTTTTCAATTTTTGATATCATATACTGCCATTTTAGAGCCTCTAAAAACCAATTTAAAAACATAAGAAATAGAACTATAACAATTGATAGAATATTTTCAAGTATTAATTTAAAGAATAAATTTTTATCAAAATTTATAATATTGTTTTTAAGCACTAACTCATTGTATAAAAAATATAAAGAAAAAATTACTATTCCTATTTTTATTAAAAAGCTAAGTGTACTTTTAAATTTCATTAATTAAATTTGTCTACAATAATACAAGAAAGCAATTGATTATCGATAAAATTATTTTAGGAATAGATCCAGGAACAACCATAATGGGGTATGGTCTAATTCATGTTAAAGGCAAAAAAATTGAATTAATTAATATGGGCGTATTGCATTTATCTAAATTAGCTTCGCATGAGCTTAAACTGAAAAGAATATTTGAACGAACACTACAATTAGTTGAAGAATACAAACCAGATGAATTTGCAGTAGAAGCACCTTTCTTTGGTAAAAATGTACAATCCATGCTTAAATTAGGTAGAGCACAAGGTGTTGCTATGTCTGCAGCCTTATATAGAGATGTGCCAATATTTGAATATAGCCCAAAAAAAATTAAGATGGCGATTACAGGTAATGGAAATGCTAGTAAAGAGCAAGTAGCAGCAATGCTTCAGTCTCTAGTTAAAATAGAAGAATTACCTAAGCATTTAGATGCAACAGATGGATTAGCAGCAGCTGTATGCCATCATTTCCAGAGAAAAAACTCATCTAGTTCGAAAAGTTATACAGGATGGAAAGCCTTTTTACAAGATAATCCAAAAAAAGTTAAATAGCTGATTTAATAAGTTCAGATATATCTTGCATTTGTATGTTAGAAAAATTAAGCTTTGGAAGCGAAAAATTTATTTCCTCAACAGTATCCATAGGAATCAAATGAATATGAGCATGTGGAACTTCTAATCCAATAACTACTACTGCTATTCTCTTACATTTTAAAACTTTTTTCATAGCAATAGATATTTTTTTTGCAAATGACCATAACTCTAAATATTCATCTCTCTCAATATCAAAAATATAATCTATTTCTTGCTTTGGAATAACTAGAGTATGACCTTTTTTTAATGGAAAAACATCAAGAAATGCTAAGTGGTTTTTATCTTCAAGAATTTTAAATGATGGAATTTCATTTTTAATAATTTTTGAGAATATAGATGACATTTTAAAATCTTGAAATATCTATAATTTCAAAATTTACAATTCCATTTGGGATCTGTATTTCAACAACTTCACCAACTTTCTTACCCAAAAGACCTTTACCAATAGGAGAAGAAGCTGAAATTTTCTTTTCAGCTAGATTAGCTTCTGATTCAGAGACAACAGCATAAGTCATCTCCATATTATTTTTTAGATTTTTTATAGTCACTTTTGACAAGAGACTTACACTATCAGTACTTAGTTGACTCTCGTCAATAACTCGTGAATTACTCAAATCATTTTCTAATTTTGAGATTCTAGCTTCTAATAAACCTTGAGCTTCTTTTGCAGCGTCATATTCAGCATTTTCTGATAAATCACCCTTATCTCTAGCTTCTGCTATTTGATTAATTATATGTGGTCGATCAACACTCTTCAGATTATGTAATTCTTTTTTAAGATTATCATACCCATTCTGTGAAAGATATATTATTGAGCTCATAACGATTGTTCTTACTAAAGATTTATTCTTGCGCCAATTGCATGAGAACCTTGAAAAGGATCAGTATGTCTATATGAATAGTCCAGTCCAAAAGTACTACCATTACCCATTGGTAATTCAACAGTAAATCCTGCAGAAGGACCTCTTAATGCAGTTGTTCTTGTAGACGGGTCGCTTATACCTTCTTCGTATGTATAACCAGCTCTAAGCATTAAATAATCTTTATATGAATATTCACCTCCAAGCCTATATTGATCTTTTTGAAAAGAATTAGAAGTAAATGCTCCTGCTCCTGTTAATCTGTGATCTTCTACTATTATATCATATGAAAGTCCAATATTTAATAAAGCAGGTAATTCAAATTCTGATGATCTCTGCTCAGCAGTCATTTCATAATCAGGGTTTAAGTAATTTCTAAATGAAAGACCATCTCCTGCAAATGACATTCTAGGCCCAACATTTTTTAAAGAGATACCAAACTTTAAATTATCTTTCTCTCCAGTCACATATTGAATACCAGCATCTAAAGCAATACCATTAGCTCCAACATTTGAGATTTGCTCAGAAATCATTTTAATTGTCATCCCTCCATAAATACTATTTGAAAATATTTTTGAATATGACATACTAATATTCATATACTTTGGTGAGAAAGTTCCAATACCTCCATCGGGAAGATCAACAGTAGTTATTTCTATTTCACCAAAATTCATATTCATAACGGCAAAACCTAAAACTCCAGATTCACCCATTTTTTGAGCAAAACCAAAAGTACTAATATTACTTACTGAACTGTTTGCATCAAACATTTTACTACCATATTGAAGCCAAGATGTCTGAGAAAATATTAGTTCTGTTTTTTTAGTAAAAGCAAGACCTGCAACGTTAGAGAAAATTCCTTCTAGACCTTTAACTCCAGCAACATTTGCATCTGCCCATCCAGAAGTTCTTGCCCACGGATTTATTAATAACTCTGAAGCTCCTGCTTGTCCAGCTCTCTGTTCGTTACCGGCAAATGTTTCTCCGCCAGATATTAAACATACTATCATTAAGGATACTTTTAATAATTTACTAATTTCTTTCATATTCATAATATTTATTTTCACTATTATTTTTTTTTAGAATGAATCTAAATCAATTGGACGTAAAGCTCCAAACCATTTAATTACCTTATTTTTCTTTTTACCATTAATGTATGTTTCAACATGAATAACATACATTCCACTAGCAATTGGAATTCCAAAATCATTTTTTAAATCCCAATCAATAGAAGTAACAGCATCATCTTTCTTTAATTCTCTAACAAGAGTACCACTTACAGTAAATATTTTAATTGTTGCTACCTGTGGAAGGTTTGTTATTTTAACTCTGTTATCAAGTTGGTTAACTTCATAGCTTGAGTAACCATAATATGGATTAGGAACAACATTAATCATATCTAATGCACTCTTAGCAACTCCATCGTCTCCTTTAACAGCAACTATATCATCAGTACTGAAATTATATATAGGGTTAAATGAATTTAATGGATTATATTTTACTACTCTTCCTTTACTGCTACCACCAAAAGAGGTAGTTGTTGCCTGAAAAATATCGCCAGGATCATAAGTGTTTCCATCATGAGTTACTGATTTACCTCCCCAGGTAGTAGGGGAATTTTCGTAAGTAACCACATATGTTTCTCCAATAATCAAAGCATCATTTTTAGTTAAAATATCTCCAGCATTAGCTGTCTCATATTGTTTGTATGGCTTAGAAACTCTTAACTTAACTTTAGCATCATTTGTAAGTAAAGTTCTCCCAGGAGATAATAAAGGCATTCCAACCCAAGTACAATTTTTGAAAACTTTCCATTTACCAACACCATTATCGTCATCTAAAAGTTGATTATAAATCCACTCACACTCATCATAATTAGGACTATTATCAACATCCGAGTAATCACCATTTACATAATCCTCAGTTCCTTTAACCCAAGATTGACCATTAATAACATAAACAAAATGTTTACCTCCTAGCAGATAATTTCCCCCAGAAAAAGTTTGAGTAGTAGCATCATATTGTGGAAACTCCTCAGTAACTATATTTGAAGTTGGATTCCACTTCATGTCATTACCATTATCACTTGTTAACCAAGAATCTTCAGCAAAAACGATATTTAATCTTTCTCCTGTTTCTATATCAATAGCATATCCTGGAAACCACCCCATACCTTTCCTGCCAGAACCATCATCTTCACCTTCTTTATTTACAGAGTTTTCTTGTCTTAAACCCATCTTAACGGCTCCACCAATTGCAAGGTTAGGATCTTCTTGTGCTTCAACAATAACTGCTCTTGACCATTTAGTCTTATCATCAGTAAACACAATATCAACTGAATTTAAAGTTTCCATTTTTGCTTGTGAGGTAATTGAACTACTATGACCAGGACCATCTTGAAAATATGAAGCAAACCTATAAGGAGACCATGTTCCTCCAGTTATTTCTTGCCCCCCAAAAAGAGAGAAGTTTACTGTTTGTTCTATGGCTCCTTCAAATATTCCACTTGGATCATCAGTTTGAGAATAATCACTTAACAAACCGTTGGTAGCATTTGTATAAGATCCTGATCGAATCCAGTTTAATCCCCAAACACTAAAGAATGCAGATTCATCATCTCTATCTGGAACACCGCTTAACCATCTATCATTAATATTTTCAAATTCTATTGCACTAGACAATAAACCATTGTTATCAATATTAGCAGGATCAGAACCCGGTTCAGACGCTTGTTTAACTTTAATATTTAGTCCTAGAGGCTCAACATATTTTTCGCTACCTACTAAAAGTGACTGATTAGATGAGCCTATCACATTACCACTATTTTGATCACTTAATTCCCAATTGTTATATGAGATAATACTAGTTCCACTAAATTCAGGATTAAATAACTTTAGAGTATAGTCTCCTTCAGGAATTTTTACAGGATCAACAACAGATATTGAGACAGGGCCTTTTCCAGCAGCATATGTAGGATTAAAAGATCTAGCATCAGAATTATTTAAAATTTCTTCAACAGAAGCATCTGTTAACTCTAAAGTATTACCACCATTTCCTCTTCCTTCAATTCTAGTAATTTCAACTCCATCACCATATGATGCACTAAGAGAAGTTCCTCCAGCATCTGGTTCAGTAAAGTGAGGAATAGCTGAATAAACTTTTATATTTCTTCTTCCTCCAATATAAGGTTGATTTCTTCCATCATAATCTGGAGAGTTAACATCATAAGGGTCAGCATTTTCCTCTGCTCTATTATAACCATAAGCAATAGAAGTGAAATAATATGTTTTATGGTTAACAAGCCTTGTATTTCCTAAAGCAAACTTATCTTCTGTAATTTGAAAAGAATATTGAATTCCCTCATCAATAGATCCAATAACTCCATCGCTTAAAACTGAGCTAACTTCTTCAACAGGAGTATACACTCCAAGTAAAGGATCTAAATATTGATTAACAATTCCTGTTACAGTATCATTAACATCAGATCTAAACACTAGTCTTGCAAGGTCAGGATCATTTAAATCAGTAGCAGATACTGTATTACTTTTAATTTGATAAACTAAATATCCTTGAAACTTATAAGCAGAATCAGTTAAAATATTTGCAGGCTTAGTAATATAAGGATCTTTCTCAGCATAACTTTCATTAATATTATTAGATGCACCGCTGTTTGAAATTGTAAAAATTATTTCTTTATCTAACTCTCTAATTGTTAAGTCTGGTGCATCAGGACCGTTAAGGATATTAAAATTATTATCAAATAAAGCTTGTGCTTCTCTATCATATATTTTAACAAGAGCTATAGAAGCTGTTTGACCACCAGATTTTGCACGTGCCCAAACTACTCCAGTAGTAATTTCATTTACAGCTCCAGGCTGTAGTGTAAATGGACCTGCAGACTGTAAAAATCTTCTATCAGCAGGAATATTTCCAGCTGTTTGTTCTGTCCACTCAAGACCTCCAAAAGAATCATCTGAAGTTCCTGGAAACATAAAATTACAAATATCAGTTGTACTTCCCTGACCAGATCCATGACCATCTCCTCCATAAGTCATAGGAACATTATCTTTCCAAATTCCTCTTAAGTAATTATAAAAATGTGTTCCCTCTGAAGGGTTTCCAATAACAGTAAAGTCGTTATTATAATAAACAAATTTAGACATAATAATTTGTTCATTTAATTCATCAATTGTACCATCTCTGTCATTATCAATCCCATCATTTGGATCAGCTAAAGGACCTTGAAAAAAATCAACTCCAATTGCAGGAGGATTAAAACCATATCCTGCGGCACCCTCATCTTCTGCATCTCCATTATAACAAAAACCAAGTCCTAAACCAACATCACAGCCAACATAATCATCAAGATAATATCCTAAATCTGGATCAACCCACTGACCAAAGTATGTATCATTTAAGGGGAGTGTTGATCTATTTATAATTTTATAATTATAAAACGTCATGTCATTAACTTCATTATCAGCTGTAAATCCAAAAGCTTGAGCATGTATTTCTAAGCCAAGTGCATCAGCTTCAGTTTCACTATGAATATTCCCTTTATCATTAAAAACCCACCAAAGAGTTTGATCTCCAAAAAGTTTAGCGTCATCATTAGTTCCAGTGATATTGTAGTCAGGATAATCTCCATCATAAGGTTCATATAAACCATTTCCATTAAGATCAAAGAATGGTGCTAAGAATTGATCTTGACCAAGAGCAAGATCTCCGCTAGCAGGCCACTCTAAAATTGAATTTGGGATAACATAGGTAGGGTCTACTCCAAATCTAACAGCATATTCTTCAACATCTGCTCTATCTAATTTAAAATGTTTATCCCATTTATTACATTCATCTGCACTAATTGTTGCTGTAGTTGTATTTAAAGGGCCAGTCCAAAAATCACTACCACCTTGACGGTAAGTCATTGCCGCAACCTTTAATTGTCCTCCAGCATCTACACCCCCAATCCATAGTGCTCCTGCAAACATAGAATGTTTATTTCCATCTTTGGGAATCTCATATCTAGCATCATCAAGATTCCACCACATATCTCCTGCAGCCATAATGGTAGTTCTAACATTATTTACATCTAAATCCGTCTTTGAGATCGAAGGAGCACAACCAGATGCAACTTTAGTGTAGACAACTGATGAAGTATTATTTGTAATGTTTTCTTTGGGAAAAACAGATGTAGTTACAAGCGTTAAACAAATAACCAATGCTTTTTTTGCTTTATTAATCATATATGCTTTATTTTTCATATTACTAATTTCTTCTTATTTAAAATTGTAAACTTATACCAGCTCTAAACATTCTAGGCAGGCTATAATTTGATGGATTATTAACTGCTAAAGAATATAAATATCTGAAAGAATCAGGATTATTCTGAGCATCAATAGCATTTTGAGCAGCTGCAGAAGTTAAATAACCATCATCTTCAGGGTTTCCAGTTGCTCTGTAAACACTAATAATATTTTTAGCATTTAATAAGTTTTGAACCTGAACATAAACATTTACATTAGATGTCTTTTTTTCTGACCACTTAATTTCAAACTCTTTATTTACCTTAGTACTAATTCTAAATTGCCATGGTAACCTTGAGCCATTTAGACTCCCTTCAAGAGTTGATCTATCATTAATTCCTGATGCAGCTTCTTGAGTAATATTTGATTGCTTACTAAATGGTGTTCCAGAACCTGCAGATAATACCATGTTTGCTCCAGCATCAGCAAAAACATTTTTTCCAAACCAAACTGGTCCATCATAATCTTTTCCAGAACCATAGTGATAATCAACAGATGCAGAAAGAGCATGACGCTGATCATATGCTAAAGGAATTGTTGTTCTTAAATTAGGTTGTCCTGTATTTACTAGACTTTGACCAGAAGTAGCAGAAGAGCCTGTTCCATCAGCAAATTGCAGAGTGTAGTTAGCGGTGAGACTAACATTATTTGTTCTTCTTAAATCAAAATTAGCAGACATACCTTTTACAGTACCAAAATCAATATTTCCATAAGTCAAGTATTGTGCAGGATAAGCTCCAAGAACATTTACAACTTGTATCATATCTCTAAGTTCTTTGTAAAATGCAGAGATTTTTAATGCCGATCTTAAAGAAAGAGTTTTTGCAAAACCAAGCTCGTAATCAACTGTTTTTTCAGATTTTAGATTAGGGTTATTTAAAAGTGCTCCAACTCTGTCTGCCATGAACAAATATTGAACAGGCTCTAATCTATTGGCTGATGGGGGACGCTGAGTTAAAACATCATAGTGTGCGAAAAACTGAGCTTCATCAGAAATTGGAAATGAAAATGCAATCCTTGGCATAAATACAGTTTCTGGCTGATAATCTTCAAATGCTGATTGAACATCAATATCACCAGAGAGAGCTGCATTTGGATCTTTAACATATGGTTGAATAGCTCCTCCAGCTGCTTCTGCTAATAAATTGGGGTCAGAGATCTGAAGTCCACTTGCATTATACCAAGTCTCGTTATCTCTATAACCTACTATTTCAGATGGATTTGAAACATCATCAACATAAACAACATAACTATCTTTGATAGTTGATGGAATATTTCCAATTAAACCCAATGGATCATTATTTCCTGCAGTGTAAGAATCATACAAAAGATACTGATCCTTTAATACTTTTTGATTTGCATCATACCTATCCACTCTAAGACCAATATTAAAAATTAGATCTTCAATAGCAAATTTATCTTGAATATACCCAGCTTGGTAAATTGGCTTAAATGAAGCAATTTCTCTTGTATAATTTCCAGCTGCATCTTTTTTTGTAAAGAACTCTTCAAGAGTTGGGTCAGAAGTTAATTTATTACCATAAATATCATAACCATAGTAATATGCAAGGTTAGAACCATTATTGAGTAATTCATCTGGGCTAAACATATTTAAATCAAAAGTGTTAGGAAGATATGAGTCAATATCAATAAAATCTGTACCATTTGGATCAAATCCTAATTCTTGTCTTAATGATCTATCAAACCATGATTGCTCATCAGCAACAAATAATCTATCGTAATAAACAGTATCTTGATAAACACCATTTACATCCATTACAGGAATTGGGTTACTTAGGTCTCTTTCAAGAATATGCTTGTTAGAAAGTTGTCTCATTAAACCAAACAAATTTAATGGAGCAAATCCCCAATAAGAATCATCTCTTTGCTCAAACTCAAATCCAAAAGAGAATTCATGATTTTTTATATCTGCAGATCCAGAAGCTTTAAATGTAGACTGAACATCTTCCTGCTTTACAGCGCCTGTGTACATACTCCCGTGATTACCATATAAAGAATAAACTGAAGCTGGTAGGTCACCATTTCTTAAGCCCTGTCCTTTTAAATCTGCTGCTGTTCTAATTATACCATCATTTTCAGCTCCAACAAAAGATGTTAAGCCATAGTCACTAAACATTTGATAGTATGCATTTGTATAGTTTGCCAATGCTTGATTAGTAAACTGGTTTTCATTAAAAGTGTATAATGTATCTCCCCAACCACTTAACACTCTTCCTGTATAAATTATTCCAGTAGAAGAATCTATAGCAGTTCCGTTGTTATAGAAAGGAGTCTTATAGGTATTAAATTGTCCAACATATCCATAGTTAAACAAATCAAATTGATGATCTGCATCTACAGCATTGTATTTATTATTTGTGTAATCTGCTTGAATAGTAAAGAATGCATTTTTAATTAATGCTGCACTACTTTCTTCGTTTGTTTCCTCAGAGCCAAACTTCTGAGTTAACTTACCAAAAACTCTATATGTTTGCTGTGAAGATTCTCTATTGTCAGCTGAAGAAAATACTGACCTCCATCCTGAAAAATCACGACTAACTCTATTATAGTATGTACCTCCTAAAGTAAGAAATGTGTTATTCGCTGGTTTAAAATCAAGCTTTCCAGAAAGATTAATTCTTTTCTCATTTGAATTAAGCTTAGCTTGAACATTTTCAAAATCATCTTCCCCAAGAAAATCAGAAGTACTTAAGAAACCAGCATTGGCATTTGGAGCTATAACAAATGGGTTTTGCTGAAGACCTTTTAAAACATCGTCCTTAACCTTCCATCTTCCAATAGCAGAAGGATCAGTGTCATCAACACTTCTTGCTTCCCCAGATAAAAAGAAGCCTAATATTGAGCTTCCTTTAGTTCCATCAGAATTTCTTTTTTTAATAATGGGACCGGATAAACCAAAACCTAAAAGATCATAGTTATAACTATCAAATAAGGAAGACGATTCTAATTCAACTCCTCCATACAACTTATTAGAGGGGCCTTTTGTTGTGACTGCAATAATTCCACCGGTTGCATCACCATATTGAGCAGGAAGACCACCAGTTACAACAGTAATTTGCTCAATTCCTGAGGTTGGAACACCAAGAGCTCCTCTTACTTTAATACCATCGACATAGTATGAAGTTGCATCTGTTCTTGAACCCCTCATATTCACTGCATCTCCTTCGTCTTTTTGATAAATACCTGCTGTGGTAGCTGCAACTGAGGCAACATTTCTAGTAGGAAGTGCAACAATTTCTTCAGCTGTTTTAGTCTCTCCAGATAAATTATCTTGATCTAGTAGAGGTTTCTTGTATTCAATAATCTTTATTTCTCCAAGAGCAACTCCTTGCTGAAGTTTAACATTTTGAAATGTAATTTTATTTGCAGAAATTATTACTCCAGTTACTTCGATCGTTCCGTATCCAACAAAAGTTGCCTTAACAGAATAGTTTCCAGGCTCAATAGGTTTGATAGTAAAATTACCATCAAAATCTGTTGTTGTCCCTCCATATTGATCTCCATCTTTTTCAACAATAACATTTGCAAAAGGAATAGACTCTCCAGACATCGCATCAGATATAGTTCCTTTTAATGTACCTGTTTGAGCAAAAACAGCTAATGAAGCAAATGACAATCCAATGATTAAATAAATTTTTCTCAACATAATATAATGTTTCGTTTAAGGTGTAATTAAAATTTTATAGTCTGTAAAAATAACAAAAAATACGAATATTTTTAAAAAATATTCATAATCTTTTAGTAAAATTGCATGAATGAAACAGCTAATCTACATACTATTTATTTTCACAATTTTAAGTTGTGGAAATAGTGATAATTATATTCAAAACGTTTATGTAAATTTTGAAATTGATCTATCATTGAGTGAATTTAGCGATTTAAACTCTTTAGGTAATAGTATTATCGTGTCTGGCGGGAATAAAGGAATAATTATATATCGCTACGCAAATTATGAGTTTAAAATTTATGATAGGAATTGTAGCTATGAGCCCAACTTAGCTTGCTCATACATTGACTCTATCAACTCAAGCTTAGCTTTTTGCGGTTGTTGTAGTTCTGCATTTTTATTAGATCAAGATGGAATGGCGGCAAATAGTCCAGCAATATTACCATTAAAGATGTATAATTACGCAGTAGAAAACAACTACTTACACGTTTTTAATTAATACCTGTAATACTCTGGCTTGTAAGGACCTTGAACTTCTACCCCGATATAATCTGCTTGATCTTTACGTAACTCTTCAAGCTCAACACCAATCTTTGATAAATGTAGTCTAGCTACTTTTTCATCTAAATACTTAGGAAGCATATAAACTTTATTTTCATATTTCTCTGTGTTATTCCATAACTCAAGCTGTGCTAATACTTGATTAGTAAAAGAATTAGACATAACAAATGATGGATGTCCAGTTGCACATCCTAAATTAACCAATCTACCTTCAGCTAAAAGAATAATATCTTTTCCATTTACAGTATACATATCCACCTGAGGTTTAATTGTATTTTTAGTATGCCCCCAATTATCATTAAGCCAAGAAACATCAATCTCATTGTCAAAGTGACCAATATTACAGACAATAACCTTATCTTTCATTGCTTCAAAATGATGACCTTGAATTATATCTTTATTTCCTGTTGTAGTAACTACAATATCAACATCTCCAACAACAGAATCCATTTTCTTAACAGCAAAACCATCCATTGCCGCCTGTAGAGCACAGATAGGGTCAATTTCAGTAACTATTACTCTTGCACCAGCACCTCTTAATGAAGCAGCAGAGCCTTTACCAACATCTCCGTATCCAGCAACAACAGCAACTTTCCCAGCCATCATTACATCAGTTGCTCTTCTAATAGCATCAACTAAAGATTCCTTGCAACCATATTTATTATCAAACTTTGATTTTGTAACTGAATCATTAATATTTATTGCTGGAAGTGTTAAAGTGCCTTTTTCCATTCTTTCGTAAAGCCTATGAACACCTGTTGTAGTTTCCTCAGACAAACCTTTAATCTCATCTGTTAATTGAGGATATCTATCTAAAACCATATTAGTTAAATCTCCACCATCATCTAAAATCATATTTAGAGGCTTATCGTCTTTAAATGCAGTTAAAGTTTTTTCAATACACCAATCAAACTCCTCTTCATTCATTCCTTTCCATGCAAAAACAGGAACTCCTGAAGCAGCTATTGCAGCTGCAGCTTGATCTTGAGTTGAAAAAATATTACAAGAAGACCAACTAACCTCAGCTCCTAAATCAACAAGAGTTTCTATCAGAACTGCCGTCTGAATGGTCATATGAAGACAGCCTGCTATTCTCGCTCCTAAAAGTGGCTTACTACCCGCAAACTCCTCTCTAAGAGACATTAAACCGGGCATTTCAGATTCAGCTAACGTAATTTCTTTTCTTCCCCAATCGGCAAGTGATATATCTTTAACTTTGTAATTCATTTTTATTTTTTTTAAAGGTTCGCAAAGATAGCTAATATTATTAATTTAGCAATATGAGCATGTTATTATTTAAGCAAATAGATTCAAATTTAATAGGGGTAAAAAAAATTGATAGCTCAATCTTTTCTAGCAAGGAAATAAATCAAGTTTTAATCATAAATAAAATTAGTAGCAAAAAAAGAGCTTTAGAAATACTATCTACTAAAAGCTTACTTAATCAAATGGGGGAAGACAGAGAAATTACATACAACTCTTATGGAGCGCCTCAAATTTCTAAAGATAAGTATATCTCTATTTCACACTCTGCAGAGCTAGTATCAATTATTTTGAGTGAAAATAAATGCGGCCTTGACATTGAAAAAATTTCCAATAGAGCTATTAAAATCTTTAACAGATTTGAAAAACAAAAAAAATTAATTGAAAAAGACTCCGATTTAGCAACTCTTATTTGGAGTGCAAAAGAATGTATTTTTAAACTATATCAAAAAGGAAATATTAATTTTAAAGAAGATATTATAATATCCAAAATCGATAGTAAAAAAAATAAAATTTCAGTACTTTTTAAAGAAGAAAAAATCATTTTAAATTATCAAAAAATAAATAATCACTTTTTAGTGTATTTTTGCAGCTAGATTATTAAAATTGATGAGTATATATAAACACATATTAAATAGCAAAAAAAATAAGTCTAAATTATTTGCTTTGCTTGTTGATCCAGACAAGCAAGACAAAAATGATTTACTCATTTTAATAGAGAAATCTATAATAGCAAAAGTAGATATATTTTTTATTGGAGGTAGCCTATTAATGGATGATAAACTTGAAGATTGTATAACAACTATTAAATCTAAAAGTAATATTCCTGTAATGTTATTTCCAGGAAATTCTATGCAAATTAGCAATAAGGCAGACTCAATATTATTTCTGTCATTAATTTCTGGTAGAAACCCTCACACATTAATTGGTCAGCAAGTAATAAGTGCTCCTCTATTAAAGCAAACAAACTTAGAAATAATATCTACTGGATACATGCTAATTGATAGTGGTGAAGCAACAACAGCTTCATACATGAGTAATACCACTCCAATACCACATGCAAAGCATAATATTGCCACCGCTACAGCTATAGCTGGAGAAATGCTTGGACTAAAATTAATTTTTTTAGATGGTGGCAGTGGTGCAAAACAAGCAATTTCTACAAAAATGATTTCATCTGTTAGTAGTCAGATAGATATTCCGTTAATAGTTGGAGGAGGAATAAGATCAGCTGAGAAAGCCATTGTAAACTGTGCTGCTGGTGCAGATGTCATAGTCGTTGGTAATGCTATTGAAAAAGAAAATGGTTTAATTGCTGAAATTGCAAAAGCAATTCATAATTTTTGATTTTAAAAAATGATTTGTTCATTAGAAATCTCAATGTACCCTCTTAAAGAAGAATTTAAACCTGCTATCATTAAGTTTATAAAAAACTTAAGAAATTATAATAAAATTACTGTAAGAACAAATGGAATGAGTACTCAATTATTTGGAGAGTATAAAAACATAATGAATGCTATTAATATTGAAATAGAATCTAGTTTCAAAGAAAACAAAAGTATCGTCTATAGCATGAAATTTATCAACGCTGACTTATTGGAAACCCCACAATTTTAAAAATGCTAGATCTTCTGCAATCGTTTTTATTAATTGAATTTAATTGGAGTATTTTAGAAACGGTAGCTGTAATTTTTAGTTTACTGTACGTTTTTCTAGCAGCTCAACAAAACAATCTATGCTGGCCAGCAGCACTTATAAGTGTAAGCATATACATATATATATGCTTTGACGCTAAGCTTTATGCAGAAACAGCTCTGCAAATTTTTTACTTTATAATGGCTATTTATGGATTCTACTCATGGGGGAAAAATAATTCTGAGCTCCAGATAAGCACTTGGTCTATTGGCAAACATCTCTATATTATACTTTTAGGAACTATTTTAACTTTCTTTTTAGGCTTTCTTTTTACAAACTTTACAGATGCAGAAATGCCATTGATTGATTCTTTTACGACTGTTTTTAGTGTTTTCGCGACTTATATGGTAGTAAAGAAGATACTTTCTAATTGGCTTTATTTTATTGTAATTGATATTATTTCAATCTACATGTACTTTTCAAGAGACCTTCACCTTACTTCACTTCTCTTTTTATTATATACATTTATTGCATTAGCTGGATTTATTAAATGGAACAGGCTCTCTATAAAATTAAATGATTAAAATTATTATAACTGGCCCTGAATGCTCAGGAAAAACTACATTAACTAAATCGTTATCAACTTTTTTTAAAGCTTCTATGGTTGAGGAATATGCAAGAGAATATATTTCTAAATTAGATAGAAAATATATAAAGAAGGACTTATTAGAAATTGCAAAAATTCAGCTCAAATCAGAAAAAATATTAAAAAACAAAAAAATAATCTTCTGCGATACAGACCTGCTAACAATTAAAATATGGTCAAAACTTAAGTATGGAGAATGTGATCAAGAAATCCTTCAAAATATTGAATCAAGAAAATCAGAAAATCATTTATACATTCTTTGTAAGCCAGATATAGATTGGGTCTTTGACCCTCAAAGAGAGAATCAATTTGACAGAGATAATTTATTTGTCATTTATAAAAAACAACTTGAAGAGTATGGATTTAATTATTTTGTAATTGAAAAAAATGACAGACTAAATAAATCCATAAAAAAAATCAATAATATTGTAAAGATTTAAATTCATTTATTAAATTTGTCAAATCTAAAGAGGGGTGCCATAAAATTCGGCTGAGATTATACCCATTGAACCTGGCTAGGTAATTCTAGCAAGGAATTTATGAGAAAAATTTTTCAATTATCTTCTCACCCTTTTTGGTTTTAATTAATAACACAAACCAAAAAAATGATTAAAAAAATTCAAATACTTTCTATACTAACTTTTTTAGCTTGTAATATCATTGCACAAGCATCAGACTCAATTACATTTAAAAAAAACCTTGACGAAGTAAGTGTAAATGCTTTGAGAGCGAATGATAAAACTCCAATGGCATTTACAAATATTTCCAAATCAGAAATAAAAAAATCTAATCTTGGACAAGACCTTACATATTTAATCTCGCTAACACCATCTGTAGTAACAACCTCAGATGCTGGTGCGGGTATTGGATATACGGGTTTAAGAATAAGAGGAACAGACCCATCCAGAATAAATGTAACAATTAACGGAATCCCTGTTAACGACTCTGAAAGCCAAGGGGTTTGGTGGGTTAATATGCCAGATTTTGCTTCTTCTTTAGATAATATTCAAATTCAAAGAGGAGTTGGAACTTCAACAAATGGAGCTGCAGCATTTGGAGCAAGTATTAACTTGAAAACATTAGCTCTAAATAAAAAAGCTTACACAATAACAAATAATAGTGTTGGATCATTTAATACTTTAAAAAACAATATTGAGTTTGGCTCAGGAATGCTAAACAACAAATTCACTTTTGACGGGAGACTCTCAAGAATTTCTTCTGACGGATATATTGATAGGGCCACTTCAGATTTAAAATCATTATATCTTCAAGGAGCTTATTTTGGGAAAAAATCAGTTCTTAAAGCTATTGTTTTTTCAGGGCAGGAAAGAACTTATCAGGCCTGGAACGGCGTGCCAAAAAGATATTTAGATACAAATAGAACTTTTAACAGCTACACATATGAAAATGAAGTTGACAATTACAATCAAACCAATTATCAGCTTCATTACAATGAGCAATTAAATAGTAAAACAAATATTCACTTAGCTACTCACTATACTCATGGAGAAGGATATTTTGAATCTGAAAAGTTAAACCAAAATTTAGCTGACTATGGTCTTAACAATATTTTAATTGTTAGTGATACTATTTCTTCAACAGATCTTGTAAGAAGGAAATGGTTGAATAATGACTTTGGCGGTATTACTTATTCAATTAATCATAAAAATGATTTAGTAAATTTAGTCGTTGGAGGGGCAAATAACGTTTATAGCGGACAACATTATGGAAATGTAATTTGGGCACAATATATGAGTAATGGTCTTTACAATCATCAGTATTATAAAAATATAGCTACTAAATATGACAATAATATTTTTATAAAAACAAATTTTCAGGCGAGTGAAAAAACCTCCCTATTTTTAGATCTTCAATCTAGAAATATTGAATATGAATTTAATGGAAGTGATATTGATGGAAATATTGGAGTTCAAGAAGTAAAATTAGATTTCTTTAATCCAAAATTTGGCTTATCACACAAAATGAATGAAGAACAATTATTGTATGGATCTTTTGCTGTTGCAAATAAAGAACCTAATAGAAGTGATTATATAGAAAGCAGCCCAAATTCAAGACCCTTACATGAAACCCTTTACGATACTGAAATAGGTTTTAAATACTCTACTAAAGATTTCAAGTTTAATGTTAATGCTTACATTATGAATTATGATAATCAATTAATTAAAACAGGAGAAATAAATGATGTGGGTTATTTCACTAGCGAAAATGTTAAAAAATCATTTAGAAGAGGTATTGAAATAGAAGGAAGTATTTTACTTTCAAAAAAACTTGCTTGGGCTGCAAATATGACGCTTAGCGAAAACAAAATTGATACATTTATTCAATATATTGATAGCTGGGACACTGGTGGCCAGCAAGAAACAATCTACACTGAAACAGATTTAGCATTTTCTCCTAGCATAATTTGGGCTTCACAACTAACATATAATTTTCAAGATAATCTATCTTTAGATTTTATCACAAAATATGTTGGCGAGCAATTCATAGATAATAGTTCTTCGGAGGATAGAAAACTAGATGACTATCTAGTAAACAATCTACGCCTCTCTTATAGCTTTAACAGCAAAATCTTTAACTATGCTAGATTAAGCTTACAAATAAATAATTTATTTGATGAGGAATATGTTAGTAATGCATGGATATATCGATTTGTATCAAATGGTTATGATCCAAGCGAAGATGATCATTATGTAACCAAAGGATCAGATGGTGGATATAATATGGCCGGTTATTTTCCTGAAGCCACACGTAATTATCTCATTGGATTAACATTGGGATTTTAAAGCTTAAAACAGCTCATTAATTTGAGCTGTTTTTTTTTGTACTTTTGCATTAAAGAAATATACATGGAATACAACACAGAAAGAGAGGAACTTATAATACCTGAATACGGAAGACATGTTCAAAAAATGGTTGCACACGCAACTAATATTGAAGATAAGGAAGAAAGAACAAAATGTGTCAATTCAATTATTCAGTTTATGGGCCAAATGAATCCTCATTTAAGAGATGTTAAGGAATTCACTCATAAATTGTGGGACCATTTGTTTATTATGTCAGATTTCAAACTCGATACAGAATCGCCATATCCCCTTCCTGAAATTGAAAAACTACAGGCTAAGCCAAGTAAAATGGATTATCCTAAGAAGAAGATCAAGTTTCCATTTTATGGGGCAACATTAGAGGGAATGATTGCAATTGCTCAAACTTTAGACGATAAAAAAGAGAAAGAAATTATGACTGGTATGATTGCAAATCATATGAAGAAATCATACTTACTTTTTAATAGAAATTCGGTAAATAATGAAACTATAAAATTACATCTAGCGCAGCTATCAAATAATGAACTGAAATTAGCTGAAGATTTTGAGTTTATAAAGTCTGACACCGTAGCAATAAGATCAATAAACACTAGCTCAACTCACAAAAAGAAATTTAAGAAAAGACGTTAAATGACTACATTTAAAGTTAAAGGAGGATTAAAATTAAGCGGAGAAATTCACCCACAAGGAGCTAAAAATGAAGCTCTTCAAGTTTTATGCGCAGTCTTATTAACCTCAGATGAGGTTATCATGGAAAACATTCCAGAAATTCGAGATGTAAATATTTTAATTAATCTTTTGAAAGATTTAAATGTTAGGGTAGAAAAAAAATCATCTTCATCATATATTTTTCAAGCAAATAATGTTGATGTTAACTACCTCTCAAGCGAGGATTATAAAGAAAAAAGCAGTTCTATAAGAGGCTCAATTATGATGATTGGACCACTTTTAGCAAGATTTGGAAAAGGCTTTATCCCTAGACCTGGAGGAGATAAAATAGGCAGAAGAAGATTAGATACACACTTTAATGGATTTGAGAAACTTGGAGCTAAATTCGATTATGATAGCAAAGAAGAATTTTACAGAGTAACAGCCACACAATTAATAGGAACTTACATGCTTCTTGAAGAAGCTTCAGTTACAGGTACTGCTAATATTATTATGACTGCAGTTTTAGCAAAAGGAACAACAACAATCTACAACGCTGCTTGTGAGCCATATCTTCAACAGTTATGTAAAATGTTAAATAGCATGGGAGCAGAAATCTCAGGAATTGGATCAAACCTTGTAACAGTTAATGGAGTTACTTCCTTATCTGGGTGCACGCACAAAATCCTTCCAGATATGATTGAAATTGGTAGTTTTATTGGACTTGCAGCCATAACTAAATCAGAGATTACAATAAAGAATGTATCTTATGAAAATCTGGGTATAATTCCTTCAGTCTTTAAAAAGCTAGGAATACAGCTTGAAAGAAAAGGTGATGACATATATATACCCTCACAACAAAACTATGCTGTTGAAAGCTTTATTGATGGATCGATATTAACAATATCAGATGCTCCGTGGCCAGGATTTACACCAGATTTATTAAGTATAATACTTGTTGTTGCCTCTCAAGCTAAAGGAAGTGTCTTAATACATCAGAAAATGTTTGAATCAAGACTTTTCTTTGTTGATAAACTAATAGACATGGGAGCTCAAATTATTTTATGTGATCCCCATAGAGCAACTGTCATTGGTCTTAATCATACCTCTAAATTTAAAGCAACAACTATGGTTTCTCCTGACATTAGGGCTGGAGTTTCTTTATTAATAGCTGCATTAGCTGCAGATGGTGAAAGTACTATTCATAATGTAGAACAAATAGATAGAGGCTATCAAAATATTGATCAAAGACTAAATGCTCTTGGAGCTCAAATAGAAAGAATCAATTAAACCAAAATTATGTTTAGAAAAATTTTCATTCTTGCTTTAAACTGCTTATTTGTCAGTTTTTCTTATAGCCAAGAAATAGGATTAAATATTGGAGATAAGGCACCTGATTTATCTTATAAAAACCCAACAGGTAAGAAAATGAGTCTTTCCAGTATTAAGAATAAAATTGTTTTAATTGACTTTTGGGCCTCATGGTGCGGTCCCTGTAGAAGAGAAAACCCTAACCTTGTAGATGCATATAAAAAGTTTAACAAAACAACTTTTGAAGATGGTAAGGGATTTGAAATCTTCAGCCTCTCTCTAGATAAGACAGAAGCAGCCTGGGTAAAAGCCATTAATCAAGATCAATTATTTTGGGAATATCATGTCTCAGACTTAGGAGGGTGGCAATCAGAGGGCTCAAAAAAGTATAATATTAGAAGTATCCCCTCAAATATAATTATTAATGGAAAAGGAATAATTATAGCTAAAAATCTTAAAGGACAAAGCCTACATAGATTTTTAGAATCTAAAAAAAAATAAGCTGACAATATGTCTAATTATTAATCTTTGGCAAAGATCTTGCAAGAAGATTTAAATAAACAATATTTAAGATATGAGCGAAAAAAAATCTAAAAAAATAAAAAAAAGCACTTCAAAAAAGAAAGTAGTAGAATCAGTAAAAATTAGTAAAGAAGAGCTAGAAAATTTAAGAAATGAAGTTGAAGCTGAAAAAGATAAGAACTTAAGACTTTTTGCTGAATTTGATAATTTTAGAAAAAGAACAGCAAAAGAGCGTATAGAACTCTTCACTACAGCAAGTAAAGATGTTATTACCTCTTTAATTCCTGTCTTAGATAATTTTGAAAGGGCTCTACAAGCTCAAAACACTTCTGATGATGATGGTATAATGTTAATATACAAGCAATTAAAAGGAGAGCTTGAAAAAAAGGGACTAAAAGAAATGGAAGATCCTAAAGGTAAAGCCTTAGACACCGATTTTCATGAGGCTATTACTAACATTCCTGCCCAAGACAAAAAAGATATAGGTAAAATAATTGATGTTATAGAAAAAGGTTATTTACTGGGAGAT